>ERZ891134.1491-NODE-1491-length-15903-cov-4.448574_pt1 | contig 15903 bp, 17 predicted proteins | sample MGYA00520888_ERZ891134 | MGnify/ENA primary metagenome ERZ891134 (study PRJEB32303, sample SAMEA104408692) | aquatic metagenome | biome: Brackish water; feature: Coastal; material: water | place: Baltic Sea | collected 2014-10-23 | depth 10 m ... | reverse complement strand
ATACGAAATAGCGCACCAAGGTACTTTTGGTTTTACCAACCACTTTATTCAATTCTGCTTTATACGGCTCAAAGGTCTTATCCACCAAATTCGTCATTTCTTCATCTGCTTTGTACTTTGTTGGATCTACATCAAGGAGATCGTAATTATGATCTTTGATTTTACCGTCTTCTACAACGATATCTAGCTTACCTACAAAAGAACCAAATGCCCCTGGCTCGGTAACCTTCGTATATTTTGTTTCGATGGGCTTACGCACGCGTTCGTGGGTATCTGCCCCCAAAATATAATCTACTCCTTCCACAAAGGCCTGATTCCCTAAATCTACCTGCTGGGTCAATCCCATATGGGTTACCAAGAATACCATGGCACAATTTTCATATTCACGTAAGATTTTTACGTAACGCGCTACATTCTCCTCGGGCTTTCCAAAGTGAATTCCCTCAGAATAAGCAGGCGACTGACGCTTAGGAGTTAAGGGATCGTTCAATCCTATGAAACCAATTTTCACACCGGCCACCATTTTGGTCCAATAGGGCTGAAAAATCATATCCTGCCCGTTAAATCCTTCTCCCGTATGGTACATATTGGCACACACCTTTGCGGCATTATAGCCCCCAAGATCCTTCATCATGTTTTCCTTGCCATACACCACTTCCCAGTTACCCGGAAGCATCAAATCGTATCCAATATTATTAATCAATGGAACTAATTCACGGCCTTCTGTTAACGCCGCTACTCCACTGCCTTGAAAGCAATCTCCGCCATCTACCAATAAGGTATTGCCCGGGTTTTCTTTACGTAGGGTGTCTAACATGGTTTTCAGTGTAGCCATACCCCCTCTGCGCTTGTAAACGGCACGACCGTTTTCCCAGAAGAATTCGTCGTGCTCTAATAACTGACCGTGAATATCGGCCGTTTGTAAAATCGTAAATTTTTTAGCTTTGCCGTTTTTAACTGCTGCCGAATTAGACATTTTTTCCGGGCTCGTACCGCAACCGGCTAAACTGCCCGCTGCCAAGGTTCCAAATGCAAATCCAAAACCAGCCGTTCCTGCTGTTTTCAAAAAATCACGGCGATTGGTGGTGTTTTCCTCGTGATTGCAGCACGAGCAATTGTTGGGGTGTATTTCTTTCTTCATATTCAAATGTTAAAATTAAGGAATTAATACGCATTATTGATACGCATATTTTCCAAAGATGAAGAAGTATATTGGTTTAAGATGTGACAATTGTCACATTTTCGGAATTATTGCCCAAATATGGCTTCCGCATTACGCGTAGTTTGTTCGGCAACCTCTAAGGACGTCCTTCCGGTTAATTGAGCCACCTCGTCGGCAATGAGGCGCACATAAGCCGGTTCGTTGCGCTTTCCCCGGTAAGGCGTAGGCGCTAAATACGGACTGTCTGTTTCCAGAACCAAATCCCTGATGCCCAATTGGGCCACCACCTCTCTAATTCCAGCCTTCTTGAACGTAACCGCGCCTCCTATTCCCAACTTAAATCCCAATTTTAGAATTTCTTGGGCCAACTCCAAGCTTTCCGAAAAACAATGAAACACCCCGGTGACTTTTTCTTTATAGGGCTTCAAAATCTGAATTACCTCTTGTGTGGCATTTCGGGTATGCAAACTAAGCGGCAAGTTAAATTCTCGAGCCCATTCAATTTGAATGCGCAAAGCGTCTTCTTGCCATGGTTTCGTGGTAACATCCCAATGTAAATCCATACCTACCTCGCCCACTCCTACATATTTTCTTTTTGAAAACCATTCGTACATAAGGGCTAAATCTTCCTGATAGCTTTCCTTCACATCGCATGGATGTAAGCCCATCATGCAGCGCAGATTTTGTGGAAACGCATCTTCCAATGCATGCATTTTATTGATACTCGACACATCAATATTGGGAAGTAATACACGATCAACCCCTGCATTTACACTGCGGGAAATTGCCTCAAGCCTGTCCTCATCAAAAGCATCTGCATATAAATGATTGTGCGTATCTACCAATCTTACCATTCCAATTTTTCCTTTCTCAAGAAATGATCTATTCCTTTTACACAATCTTCCGTTTTTCGTGCCAAAGCATTTTGCTGAGCCGCAAACTCTAAGGCTTCCTCATGATTATATGGCAAGTTACGCAACATCATTTTGGTGCGACTTACCGATTCTAAACTTACGCCCTTCAATAAATTATCTATAAATGCATTCACTTCCACTTCTATGTTTTCAGATACCCTATATATTAGTCCGTCTTGAAATGCTTTATTTGCGCTAAACACGCCGGCAGTTAACAACCATTCGTTACACGTATTCATGGGCAATTTATGACGTAAATAAACCATCACCAAAGCGGGAACAAATCCAATTCGGGCTTCTGTGTAACCAAAAGTCGACTCTGGGGTGGCAAAACAAAAATCACTGATGCTAGCCAAACCACAACCTCCGGCCAATGCAGGCCCTTCTACCTGGGTAATGGTAATTTTAGGCGACTGATATATGGCTTCGAAAAGATTTTTCAAGTTGCGTGAATCGGCTACATTTTCCTCATGGGTAAAACCGCCCAACTTTTGAATATATGACAAATCGGCTCCGGCAGAAAAGGCAGCTGCGGCCGATTTTATCAGGATGATTTTTACGTCATCGCGCTGGTTCAAGGATTGAATAATCTCAAATAATTCGGCAACCAATTCCGGATTAAACGCATTTCTTTTGTCGATGCGCGACATCACCACCGTTGCCACGCGATTGCTAACTTCGAGCTGTACCCACTGCATATTACAAAGGTACTTTATTTTGAACGTGCCACCTTTATCGTTAATCTTATCTTCTGCGAACATTATTCATTTTCAATTGTTTAGATAGTTCATGTTCTCCGAAAAATTCAAACATCGATTTGAAAAGTTCATTACCTATTTTGGTATCGGTCTGTTTATTTTGCACTTTGCACTGATAATGGCCATTCAATTTGGTTTGATTTCGGGTCAATATTTTCCCGAGAATTTATTTGGACACCCTTTCGCATCTTTGTTTTCTCCTTTTAGCATCTTACTCATTTACGAAGTCTATTTACTCATTTATTATCTTAGGAAAAGCTACACGAAATCCGTTGCCAAACAATTAGAAATTATGGCATTGATACTATTGCGAAATAGCTTTAAAGATATCGGCAAAATGATGCAAGGTGAAATACCTATCATCCAAAGCGATCTTATCAAAGACCTATCCGGTTTTATACTTGTCTTACTGTTATTATGGGCGTTTTATGCCATTGAAGGTGCAAGAAAGGCCGCTACCTATGAACTGACACCCAATTTTATTCGTTTGAAAAACAACCTGTCTACGGTTTTAATTTGGATTTTTCTGGGACTCTCCATTTTTTCTTTTTCTCATTGGCTTTTTGAGTTGATAAAATTCTCCGACAACCACGCATCGCTCGAAGACCCCTCTCATGTATTTTATAGAGAATTCTTCACTCTACTAACGTTTGCAGATGTATTACTCTTATTAAGTAGTGCTAAAAACTTGCAAAATACCATACTTGTAATCCGAAATTCAGGTTACGTTCTGGCTACCTTACTCATGCGTATCTCTTTTGGATTCGAAGGCTGGGAACGCATTTTCACTATAGTTTTGGGAGCTTGCGTTGCGGTATTCATGTTGTGGATCAGCGAAAAGTCGGCATTTAAAACCTCGAGAATGTCGACCTAATACGGAATCCATTTTCCTCTCATTCCATTAACTGCTTTGGCTTTACAATCCTAAGGTATACGGTATCTTTATTTTGAGATTGTGAAAATCTGCCCAGAAGTTGCAGTGAGTTAGGCGAAAGTTTGAGGCCTGATTGGGCTTCCCCCGAAAATAAAAATTGGGGAACCCGAAACACGCCCCAAATGAACCACAACAGAACCGCAAACTTTATCCAAGAAATAGAAAGCGAAGGAATTCCAGTGGCGCAGCGCCATAAAATATAAATGCCTATCGAGGCTAAAAGTGCGTCGATAAAACCAAAATCGAAGGCGTATAAATAAGATAAGGGAAGTTTGCTTTGCCCATTGAGCACGGTGTACAAAAAGGATATGATATACTCTGAAATGGCAGACAAGACTGTTGAAACACCCTGAAAAGACATAAAAACGGACAGCGAAAGGGCCACAAATACATACATCAGGGCGGTAAAGGGCAAGGTAAACACCAAATTCCCTAATAAAAACCAAGTAGGAAATGCATGGAAATGATAGAGTGTTAAGGGCAACGTAGTAAGGGTACAACACAAAGACATACCTAACAAATCGCCAAGATAGGTGCCTTTTTTGATCTTCCGCTCCCAAATTTCTTGCCAAAGTGGGAACCAAAATGCAATTCCCAACATGGCCGCAAAACTCAATTGAAAGCTCACTGAGAACAGCGCTAGCGGATCTAAAAAGACCTGCAAACAAGCAGCGCTCGCCAATAAATCGGATAATCGAATACTCCTTTTGAGTACAATACGGGTACCTAAAAAAGCGGTTATAAAAGCCGCGGCTCGAAAAACAGGGGGTGCCATTCCCGTCAAAAAAGCATAGGCCCAAATTAGGGGTAATAATAAAATTTCTAATTTTTTATACTTCCGATTGCGCTTGGCCAAACGCGTGATAGGCCAAGATAAAAGCCAATAAATAAGTCCTAAATGCATGCCCGAAACCGATAGAATGTGCATGAGTCCCGCTTGCTGAAATTGCCGCTTCTCAGCCGGGGTAATTTCCGATTTATCTCCCAAAATCAATCCTGCAAAAAGTGCATGTGCACGTGGACTTAAAACCTGATCTAAGCGCAGTAAAATAGTGTTCTTATATTGAAATCTTTTGTATTCGAGGGAATTCGAATCGCACCGTAATCCATAAATTTGGGCATTCTGAACGTTCAAACGACCCAGCTTTTTCTGTCCTAAATGATACGCGGCTTCATCAAACATAAAGGGATATTTTCTTTTTTGAGGAATCTTCAATTTGGCTCCTTTAATGGCAATAAGGCTTCCAGGAGTAATATCGATGACTTCCTTTTGCCACCATTCAACCTCATAACTGGGCAGGGCTTTCCAAGCCTCTCCATTGTAATAAGCCTTTACAATCGCTTTTAGTTGCAGACCTTTTGAGTTTCTCGATTGAGCGGTAACGAACACCTGAATAAGGTCGTTGTTTTGCAGCGCCCCTTGCGTATTTTTATATTCTTGGAAATGATAATTGAAACTCAAAAAGCCCAAAGCCATAGCCATACCTGATAGCATGTATTCGCGCCAACAGTAACGTTTTGTTAAGAGTAAAATGGTGCCTGCGGCCGCAATAAAAGCGATTGTATGTTTGCCGAGAATAGCGCCTAATACCAAAAAACATGCGGTAAAGGCCAAGGGGTGTTTATGGTGAAATCGAACGGACATCATAATGTAGAGATGCCCGTTTTTTTATGGGGCTACATCATTTTGCGCAAGTTGCGTTTCAAATCGTTAGCAGATTCGTCTCGGCGCGACCATTGACGTTGGTTGTACCAAGTGTCGAACACATCTTCACGCTCTTCGGAATTCCCTGCCGCTAGCATCTCGGTTATAAAGACAGTAAAAAGCTTCATATCCCCCCCGAAAAGAAAATTGCCAAATTCAAATCTTCTTGAGAAAGAAAACATCGAAAGAATCTCGTTTGCCCTTTGTTCCAAATGGGGTTTCTCAACCGACATACCCTGCTCATCTTCTTCGTTTTCAATCACTTCCTCTTGCATCGAAAACAGGTCTAGTTTCGTAGGTTCTGTATAAATTGGCGTTGTTGTATTTGCCGATTCTGGAGAAATATTTTGCGAATTATGCAAATCTTTTTCGTGATTTTCCCTATCACTTTGTTCAAGATCGGTCGACTCCTGTGGTTGGGTAACATGCGACTCTGGATTTTCTTCAAAATCTTCGTTTTGGTCAACCTCGTCGTCATCGTCGTCTATTTGGAAGTCATCCTCTTCCCCATCTTCATCTTGCTCAACTTCATTGTCATCTTCGGCTACTTCTAAATCGAAGTCATCCTCAAATTTGCTTTCTTCCGCCTCATTGATAGGCGCTTGGGATTCGTCTTCCTCAACCAATTCAGGCGCTCCTAATGGTTCGGTTTCTTCTGGTGCAACGAGGTTTGAAGAGGCTTCCCCCGAAAGTTCAGCATTGGGAATTGCCGATTCGGTAATGGAGAGATTTATTAATGTAGGCGCGTCTGAGGTGAGCACATCGTCTTCGTAGCTCGGCTTGAATAAGGGATGTGTTTCTTCAGAAATTTCGTTTATGGGTTGGGGCGTAGAAATGGCGGCACTGTTGTGTGCAATTATTTCCATATCGGTTTCAAGATATAACTCTGCCGCGTATGCCTTAATGGTAGCCAATTGCTTGGCGGTTTCTTCGGCCGTTTTTGAATGGCGCAATTTCGACTCTAACTGAGTCAAATCGGCAATTATTTGAGGAATGCGAGGATTCATAATCCGGGTATCAAAAATTTTTCGGAAATTTACAACCGAAAGAACGCAGAGGCAATGAGAGATTTTACACTAATTTACGGGTGTATGTTTGCGGGGAAAACCACCCGTTTAATAGGGCTTTACAACGAAAGCCAGGTAGATATCAACGAAAAAATCGTGGTAAAACCGCTTTTAGATAATCGATATCAGGCGAATAAAATCAATTCTCATGGCGGATTGCAAATTCTCGGACACCGAATTTCGAAGGCAGAAGAGCTTTTTCCATTGATTCAAAAAAACACCAAAGAATGCTATATCGACGAGGTACAATTTTTCTCTCCATATATCATTGAAGTCATCGGCGAATTGATGATGGATGGCATTCGGGTGGTGGCGGCAGGATTGGATCGCGATTATTTGAATCGTGATTTTGGATCTATGAAAGCCCTAAAAAACCTTGCTACCGAAAAGATAGAAGTTGCGGCTAGGTGTGCGGTTTGCGAAAAAGAAGCGCATTTCACCTACAGGACTATAAATTCTGAAGATTTGGTATTAGTGGGACATAATGACACTTACCAGGCGCGGTGCGAGATTCATTGGAAAGAGGGAATGTTGGGCAGAGGTATGTAAACTACCCTTTAATAGCACTGATAGCTCCTAAATCGGGAATACTCTTTCTCAAACTTTCTTCGATGCCTGCTGTCATGGTCATTTCGCTCATGTTACAGCTGCTGCAATTACCGGTAAGTCGCAAAATAACATCTCGGTTTTGGGTAACTTCCACCACTTCTACGTCGCCGCCATCGGCATGGAGGTAAGGACGTATGGTATCTAGTACCGTTTCAATGTGCTGTTGCAATTCCATCCTTACAAAAGTACGTTATTTTAATTTGTTTTAAATAAATCATACAATTCTAGATGGGAAGGCCAGACAGCCAAAGAACCCAATTTACTTACGGTTCATCACGCTAATTTGACGGGCAATTTCTTTCACTACATTCAAGTAGGGCTCCATATGCGGCTGGTTGAAATCCCATTTACCGGTATCCGCGGCATTCCCCAATTCCATCTGAAAGGGCAATTCTCCTAGGAAAGGAATTTGATGTTCTTCCGCTAATTTTTTACCGCCGCCTTCTCCGAACAATCGATATTTCTTGTCAGGGGCGTCTAAGGGAGTAAAGAATGACATGTTTTCTACTACACCAATAATGGGCTTAGCAATGGCATCTAATTTAAACATATCAATAGCCCGAGCTGCGTCAGAAGTAGCCATAAGTTGCGGGGTAGTTACGATCACAACTCCCGTTAATGGCGCTAATTGAGATAACGAAATTTGCACATCGCCGGTACCGGGAGGCAAATCAACGATGAGATAATCCAATTCACCCCAATCTACGTCATTAATAAACTGCCGGAATGCACTAGAAATCATCGGACCTCTCCAAACTACGGCTTGTCCGGGAGCGGTCATAAAACCTATGCTTAATAGTTTAATTCCATGCGACTCGATTGGAATCATGATGTTTTTACCGTCCTTCTCTTTCATTTCAGGTGCGGCGTGCACATTAAAAAGAGTTGGAATGCTCGGACCGTAAATATCTGCATCTAATAATCCTACTTTCGCCCCTGTATGTGCAAGACCCAACGCCAAACTAGCCGAGAGCGTACTTTTGCCGACTCCGCCTTTACCCGATGCAACAGCAATTACATGTTTTACCCCTTTGAGTACATCGCTGGCGCGCTCTTGCTGCACCACCCTGTGGGTAGCATTAATATGAATTTGAGCGTCTTTGTTTACGGTGTATAAGATGGCGGTTTTACAGGCATTAATAAGGGTTTCTTTCATCGGACATGCGGGCGTGGTTAATACCAAGTCGAAGCGAACCTCTAAACCATCAATGTTCAAATTTTCGATCATTCCCAGGGTTACCAAATCTTTTTTAAGATCGGGATCTTCTACCAAGGAAAGGGCTTTTAAAATGGAATCTTTGTTCATGAATTTTTGGAATTGCGTTTGAAAATACGGGCAAAAAATCGTTTTTCGAATTCCCAGAAATAAGAGAACTGACCGAAGATAAAGCCGTAAATCAATAATATGAGATTGTAAACGGGCAATATCGCGACATAGTATAACAAATCAAACCACCAATAATCTTGAAAATAGGGCTTCACATACCCTTTGACGTATACAACCGTAGAACCCGTTAGAGCAAACACAGTTAAAATGAGAATTACCTTGATAGGAGAATCGACTTTCCAGCGATCTTGCAATTTCTGTATGAAACTCACTCCGCAAAGGTATATTCTTTTATGACGCAGCGCCGACATTCTGTCTATTTTTTGTGTGAAATTACCGACTTTTGTCGGTAATGACTGAAAACTTACAAGCAACGGTTTACTTAGTTCCATTACCCATTGGAATAGAAAGCCCTATGCATTACCATACACCCTATTTGCTTGAAATATTGCCTACTATTCCCGTGTGGATTGCTGAAAATGCCCGCACCTTGCGCCGATATTTATCCTCGCTTAAATTGGGAATTAACATCGAATCTCTCGAAATCTTTGAATCAAACCAGCATACTCCCAGCAGTGAGTTGAACGCATTTCTCAGCAAAATAGAAAACGAAAAATGTATCGGAGTGGCTTCAGAAGCCGGCATCCCTTGCATCGCCGATCCCGGTAATCGAGTGGTTGATTGGGCTCATCGAAAAAACATCCGCGTACTGCCCTTGCTCGGACCCAATTCTATAAGTATGGCAATCGAAAGCAGTGGCATGAATGGACAGCAATTTATTTTCCATGGATATCCTCCCATACAAGCGGCCGAACAAAAGAAATGGCTTTTAGATTTATTCGTTGGACCTTGGCAAAACTATACCCATAGCTTTATTGAAACACCCTATCGCAGCGATAAACTCTTTAATTTTCTAACCTCAACACTTCACGACTATATTCGATTGTGCGTAGCCGCAAATCTTCACAATCCTGAAGAAAAAGTCATGACAAAAACCATCGCTGAATGGAAAAAAACCAAAATTACATGGGGAAAAGTCCCGGTGGTTTGGGTCCTTAGCAGGCAAACCCTTTAAATTGAAATTTGTATATAAAAGTTAAATTTGCATTAACATGAAAGATATCTTCGAAAAACTCAATGAACGTATGGGTCCGCTTGGCATGCATGCCGACGATGCCCACGGATATTTCACTTTCCCCAAATTGGAAGGTCCCATTGCGCCTCGAATGAAATTTCGCGGGGTAGAAAAACTCACTTGGAGTTTGAACAACTACCTCGGTTTAGCCAACCACCCAGAAGTCATGAAAGCAGATGCCAATGCCGCTGCAGAATTTGGCATGGCCTATCCTATGGGCGCCCGTATGATGAGCGGAAACAGCAATTACCACGAACAACTGGAACAAGAACTTGCGGAGTTTATAGATAAACCCGAGGTTATATTATTAAACTTCGGTTATCAAGGCGTGTTGAGCGCTATTGATGCCTTAGTAGACCGACACGATGTAATTGTTTACGACGCCGAAGCCCATGCGTGTATCATAGATGGATTGCGCTTGCACATAGGCAAACGTTTTGTTTATAACCACAACAACATTGAATCCCTAGAAAAACAATTGGTTCGAGCCACCAAACTTGCTCAAACCACCGGTGGCGGTGTTTTGGTCATTACCGAAGGGGTATTCGGAATGAGCGGTTCACAAGGTAATTTGAAAGAAATTGTGGATCTTAAAAAGAAGTATTCGTTTCGACTTTTTGTAGACGATGCACACGGTTTTGGCACCATGGGAAAAACCGGAGCAGGTACCGGCGAAGAACAAAACTGCATGGATGGAATCGATATTTATTTCTCCACCTTCGCCAAATCTATGGCAGGAATCGGAGCCTTCATAGGCAGCGAACCCCATGTGATCAAATTCTTGCGCTATAACATGCGCTCCCAAATCTACGCCAAAAGCCTGCCCATGCCTATGGTTATTGGCTCTCTCAAGCGTTTAGAATTGATCCGCACCCAACCCCAACTTAAAGAACAACTTTGGACGGTGGTAAACGCATTGCAAAACGGACTCCGTGAAGCAGGCTTCAACATTGGAATCACCAGCACCCCCGTTACCCCTGTTTTGCTCAACGGCACCATCCCCGAGGCCACCCACCTTACCCTCGATTTACGCGAAAATCACAATGTCTTCTGTAGCATTGTGGTATATCCTGTAGTTCCGAAAGGCGTAATCATGTTGCGTCTCATCCCCACCGCGGTACATACTACAGAAGACGTAAATTATACAATTAACGCGTTTAAAAGTATTAAAAACAAATTGGATTCTGGCGAATATCGCAAAGAGAAAATCGCTTCCTTTGCCTAGCATTGTGGCGTGAAATCACGCTACCTTTCTCGAATATTACCCAACAGCCTAAAGGCCTCCCTCTACCATAAAATAATTTCATTTTTGGTTTGGGGCGGCCTTTTCCTTTTACTCGGTTACCTGCAAACGCGCTACCACCGTAACACGTTCGTAAACGTTCCCATCACCTTTGTTTCGGGGGAAACCAAAGAACGGCTTAAACCATTTTATGCCATTTCATTGAAACCTAAAACCCGTTCAAACGAACCTAACATTACAATCCCCCTGAGCACGTTCGATTCACAGTATCTTCAAAACACTATCGCTCTAGCAACTAATGACAACTCTATTTCACTTACGGAAACATATACCTTAGATCTGAATAACATCGACTCTAGCACTTTAGTCGCCCTACCCGGAATAGGTCCCTACACAGCAAAAAAAATTATTGCCTACCGCGAACGGCTCGGTGGATTTATCTCGAAATTCCAACTGTGGGAAATCCCCCGTATCGACAGTCAGCTAGTATATCATCCTAAAATTCAAATCAAGGTTAATACGGAAAATATCAGACCAATTTCACTGGTCTCTTTAGATATATCGGCACTTTACAAACATCCGTACATCGGTAAAACAAAAGCAAAAAACCTGATCGAATTTCACAAAGTTCACGGTGCCTTGTCGAAACACAAATTCGAAACCATGCGCAGCTTCAGTGAAGCCGAAAAACAAAAACTCCTTCCCTATCTCGAGTTTGCCCGTTAAACGTCAGTGAATCCATTTCGACATTACTCCTTTAACTAATACGTTCAAAACTAGACATTTCCCGTCTATCTGAAATCAACCCATCTCGACTTCACTCCTTCAACTAATACGTTCAAAACTAGACATTTCCCGTCTAACTAAACTCAACCCATCTCCAGTTTACACTATAAAATAAGACCTTTGAATCTAATAGGTTTCCCCTTTGTCTACAATCATCTAAAACACACATTTCCATAATCTCAACTCCGAACCTTTGAATCAGAATAAAGAAATGATTTAGGGGTAGTTATTTTGACCCAAAAGTGCGACTCACATAACTGATACCTTCCGCAATAGTTTTTTTTCCAAAATACAATAAGTAAAGCTCAAAATTGTCGGGAGGTTCTATCATAATTGCGTACTATTTTTTATAAATTTAAACCAACATACAACAATTGACACTTTGAATGTGCTAATTTTGTAGCATATGCATTTCCAAGAAAACGAAAGTGTAAGCATGGTGCGACAGATGGTGCGCGATTTTGCAGAGAAACACATCCGTCCCGACATGATGGTATGGGATGAGGCCCAAACTTTTCCGGTGGAAGTATTTAAAGGACTCGGTAAATTAGGATTGATGGGGGTTTTAGTCCCAGAAAATTACGGTGGGTCTGGATTCGGATATTACGAATATGCGGCCGCTATTGAAGAATTAGCAAAAGTTTGCGGCAGTATCGGACTAAGTATGGCGGCCCACAATAGTTTGTGTACCGGACATATTATGCAATTTGGTAATGACGAACAAAAACAACGTTGGTTGCCCAAATTAGCCACTGCCGAATGGATAGGTGCTTGGGGCTTAACGGAAGCCAATACGGGTTCTGATGCCCTTCGCATGAAGTGCGTAGCTAAAAAAGAAGGTAACGAATGGGTATTAAACGGTGCCAAAAACTGGATTACCCACGGTATTAGCGGAGATATTGCCGTTGTATTGGCAAGAACAGGCGATTTGTTAGACTCTCATGGCATAACTGCGTTTGTAGTAGAACGAGGTACTCCTGGTTTTTCGGGTGGTAAAAAAGAGAACAAATTGGGCATGCGTGCCTCCGAAACAGCGGAAATGATATTTGAAGATTGCCGCATTCCTGAAGAAAATATTTTAGGTAACGTTGGCGACGGATTTATCCAAGCCATGAAAGTGTTAGACGGCGGTCGTATTTCAATCGCGGCACTAAGCCTGGGTATCGCTAAAGGTGCCTACGAAGCCGCTTTGAAATATTCTAAAGAGCGCGAACAGTTCGGACAGCCTATTTCGAACTTTCAAGCAATTGCGTTCAAACTAGCCGATATGACTACTAAAATCGAAGCTGCCGAACTCTTGATCCAAGAAAGTTGCGACTTGAAAAATAACGGCAAAAACGTAAACAAAGTGAGTGCCATGGCCAAATACTACGCCTCAGAAGTAAGCGTTTATTGCGCCAATGAGGCCGTACAAATCTTTGGCGGTTACGGTTATACCAAGGACTTCCCGGTAGAAAAATTCTACCGGGATTGTAAACTGTGTACCATTGGTGAAGGCACCAGCGAAATACAAAAACTGGTAATTTCACGCGCCATCTTAAAAGATTGATTTATCGATAAAAATTTTATATCTTTGCCCTCCCAAAAAACGAAAGAATTTATATGTTACAAATAAACGTTAAAGAGAACGAGTCGTTAGACAAAGCCCTTAAGAAGTTCAAAAAGAAGTTCGAAAAGACTGGTGTAGTTAAAGAAATGCGCCGCCGTCAAGCTTTCGAAAAGCCCTGCATCACCCGTAGAATGCAAAAATTAAAAGCAGTCTACAAGCAGAAGCTACAAACTCAAGAAATGCAAGGGTAATTCCCTTCAAAAACCTATACGAGCCACATCCTTACCGATGTGGCTTTTTCCGTTATTATCATTTAATGAAATTACACGACCGATGAAAGTCCATGTAAAAGATTGTGTATCAAAACACAGAAGTACATCAAAGATACTAAACCCCTATTTCCTTGGATGCAACTGATGTATCCGTTTTAATTTCTCAAATGAGTTCTTCGTGTAAACCTGAGTAGCACTCAAACTTGCATGTCCAAGTAAATCTTTAATAGCCATCAACTGGGCGCCGTTATTAAGCATGTGAGTTGCAAATGAATGTCGTAGAACATGTGGACTTGTTTTCGAAGCGCTGGAAAACAAACGCAAGTAATGCGTAACAATTCTATATACCAAAACCGGATATAATGGAGCTCCCCCATTCCGAACAAACACATGTTCGTGCGTTACGCCTTCTAAAAAAGCGGCCAATCCTTCGCTCAGTTCGGGATGCAATGGAATTTCTCGCACTTTATTTCGCTTCCCCAATACACGAAGTAAATTACGTCCGAAGTCTATATCTGAACGTTTCAATGAAATCAATTCCGACAAACGCATGCCGGTGGTGTACAATACCAATAGCAATAGCTTATCGCGCGCTCCTGTTTCTTGCTCTTCCCAAGGGAATCGCGCAAACATCGCCTCTAAATCAACCGAGGGAATGTCTTTAACCAAATGTTTCGCGGTTTTGGGTGGCACCACCTTTGTCATTGGATTGTGCTCCATGATATCTTGACTCCTGAGAAACTTAAAATAACTCCTTAAAGTAGACAATTTGCGATTTACTGAACGGGCACTCAATCCGTTTTGCATCATATCACTCATCCATAAACGCACATGACTGGCCTTTAATTGCGACAAATTCGGATTTCCCAAAGAAAGTAGATAGGCTTCAAACTGATCCAAATCAGCCTTATAAGCTGCCGCTGTATGAAAGCTCATCCGTCGGTTTTTGCTTATGTACTGTATAAAAGAATTGGTGTGTGCCCCAAACATAAAGTATAACGAAACTAAGTCAAAGTAAGCCTAAATAAAAGCCAACTTACACACTGCCCACTCTAGCAATCACTTTAAAATAACAAAACAGGAAGAGCCCTAAAAATGCAATTTAAACGATTGCAGCAATTCAAGACCCATAGATTGTAAGTTCGACTACTCGTCACCAATAGTAGCAATCACCTTCAATTCAATAGCGATAGGGGTTGGCAAACAATTTATCTCGAGTGTGGTTCGGCACGGTGGATTATCACCAAAATATTCAGCCCATAAACGGTTATAGGTTTTAAAGTCGTCTTTCATATTGGTTAAAAATACCGTAACATCTACCATTTTATCCCAAGAGGAACCCGAATCTTCTAAAATCCAACGAACATTTTGAAAAACCGAACGGCATTGGGTTTCGATATCATAAGATGCAATATTGCCATCAGCATCTAAGGTTACACCGGGTATCTCTTTGGTGCCCCTAGACCTTGGTCCTACCCCACTTAAAAACAACAAATTACCAACTCTTCTCGCGTGTGGATATAGGCCAACTGGCTCAGGTGCTTTAGAACTATTTAGTACGTCGCTCATAGTGTTCAAAGATAAAGAAGTTCTTTTAAAGGCGGAACCACACAATTTGCTTCAAATCCATTAGCTGCAGATCGAATTTGTTATTCAGATACAATCTGCACGAATAATCGCCCCTATTTTTTATCATCGAGCTTTTGGAGCCGGTTTTCTTATCACAGACTTTTTGACTGCCTTTAAGGACTTTTTATCCTTCAGCATAGGCAAAGTATAAGGAGTGTGATACAAAATAGCCCCAAATGGAGGTTTATCTGTCAAACTGGCAACCGCAACAGATTTCATATCAGGTGAAAACATAGCCTGACGGGCATTATTCCCTATTTGAGGAATATGAGCGGTTTCTTTGCCATTTTGCAAATCCCAAATTTTCACTTCCCCATTGTTACAAGAGCTAATTAGATAGCGGTCGTCTTTTGAGAAATGAACGGAGGTAATATTCCAGCCATGTCCCTCTAATACATATCTGCTCTGTCGAGTTTTAACATCCCAAATACGTATCGTCTTATCATCACTACCACTCGCTAACATTTGTTTATTATGAGAAACATCTAAACACGTAACCCGCGCTTGATGACCAATATAAGACGCAGAAACAGCACCTTTGATATTAAGTTCCACTACTTTTGAATCGTCACACGCCAATAAAAACTTCCCTTTCGATGGAGATAGTTGCGCACCATTTATTTTCGAGCTGTATTTTAGCACCAAAGAATTGGGCTTAGCCTGTTCAAAATCTTCCACCCGGTATACCCTGGCAGTACCATCCATTGAAGCCGTAATCAAAAACGAAGACGACGGATCAAAAAACAATTGTGAAACGGCATTGGTATGATCTCTTGATATGAAACGCAACTGACCTGTAGCAACCTCAAATAC
>ERZ891134.1488-NODE-1488-length-15913-cov-11.550385_pt1 | contig 15913 bp, 9 predicted proteins | sample MGYA00520888_ERZ891134 | MGnify/ENA primary metagenome ERZ891134 (study PRJEB32303, sample SAMEA104408692) | aquatic metagenome | biome: Brackish water; feature: Coastal; material: water | place: Baltic Sea | collected 2014-10-23 | depth 10 m ... | reverse complement strand
AAGGACCCTCTGATTAACAGTCAGATGCTCTAACCAACTGAGCTAAGGAGGAATGGTCGGCAAATATAATATTTTTTACATTTAATTATATAATCAATTTTATATATTTGAAAGATTAAGTATCAGATGAGATTATTTTATAGTGCAGCTTTATTAATTATTTTGAATATCCCAAGTGCATTGGCTATTCATCACTATATTTTATCTGACTCTCATTTTGCTTGTTCCTACTCTGAACAGCATATTCATGAAAAAGTTGATGATTGTGTAATAGATAACTTTATTACTAATTCCTTTGATTTCAATCTAACAGAAGAAATTGAGTTTAATAAACCTTTAGCTCAATATTTATCTAATTCAACTTTATATAACACTTTTCATACTCACCAAACAAAGTATAAATATTCTTTAAGAGGTCCACCTATAATTTAGTTTTTTAGAAAGTAAATTCAATTGAATTAAACAAAATTATTAACCTTAAAGAATAAATTAAAATTACAATCTCCCTTTCTATTTATAGCGAGGGGTGTTTTAATCCAATACATATTTTAATAAATAATATGCTTAAATACTTAACATTAAAAAAATATAAAATGAGTAAAAAAAACAGAATTAGTCTAATAGCAATTATGTTGTTAGTTTTTCAAGTAACATTTTCCCAAGTCAATGATAACTTGGTAAAACTTGATGAGGTAGTGTTAACTCTTCCATTTGATCAAACTCTTGGAAAGTCAGTATTAAAAGTTGATAAATTAAATTTTAATGATATCAACCCAATCATCAAACAATATATTAGTAATTCAATTTCAAAACTACCAGGTGTATCAATAATATCAACTGGATCTGGAATTGGGAAGCCATCAATTCGAGGGCTTAGTTTTAATAGAGTCGTTGTCTTAAGCCAAGGGATGAGATTAGAGAATCAACAATGGGGTGAAGAGCATGGACTTGCTTTAAGTAGTTCTGGAGTTAATTCAGTAGAAGTAGTAAAAGGTCCACTTTATGTTCTTTATGGAAGTGATGCAATGGGAGGAGTACTCTACATTGAACCTGAAAAATATTTAATATCTGATGATCTTGAAATAGATTACACTGGTATATATAATTCAAATTATAATGGATTTAGTAATAATCTTGGTTTAAAAGGTAGCTCAGAAAATTTCAGCTATATGCTTAGAGCAGATATTAAAGACAACGGAAACTATTCTTCACCTGATAGTGAGATAGAAAATTCTTGGTTTAAGCAAAATGATTTTAAAGCAGGAGTTGCATATCAAACTGAAAAATTTCAATCAGATTTGAGAATTAGTATGTCTGATATTGAAGTTGGAATACCACATATGGAAGAAGGTCATGATGATCATGAAGAAGAAGATAATTATCAAGAGATAAAGCATACAACTTTATCATGGAAAAACACTTTTGATATGGGTAATGATCACACTTTAGATATTACATTAGGGAGACAACTAAATGAAAGAAAAGAGTTTGGAGGTCATGAAGAAGAAGGTGATGATGATCACGATGATCATGAAGAAGAGGGTCATGAGGAAGGTGAAGCAGAGCTTGACATGGAACTCGAAACTACCTCAATTGATATTAAACTAACTATGCCTCAGTCAGATGATTTGAATCTTATTGTTGGAACTAGTTTGCTTAACCAAGAAAATAAAAATTTTGGTCATAAAACTCTAATTCCAGATGCAGAGAAAAAGGACTTTGGTTTATTCGCTTTAGGTCAGTTTGACATAAATGAAACTTCACAAGCTTTAATTGGTGTTAGATATGACAATAGATCTATTTCCTCAGAATCTGGTTCAAATGATTATTCCAATTTCAATGGATCTCTTGGATTCAAAAAAGATTTTGGAAATTCAACTTTAAGAATGAATCTAAGCTCTGGATTTAGAGCACCTGATCTAATTGAATTATATGCAGACGGTTCTCATCATGGATCATTTCAATATAAAAAAGGAAACACTAATTTGGTGGCGGAGGAAAGTTTACAAACTGATTTATCGTATCAAATAAATAACAATAACTCAATTGTTTCATTTGATTTATTTTACAATGATATAAGTGATTATATATATTTAAATCCATCAAGTATGTTTGAGGATGGTTTAAAAGTATATGATTACATGCAACAAGATGCTAAACTTTATGGTGGAGAAATTCATTTGAATAAAAATACTTCAATTGACTGGTTGTCATACTATACTTCAGTTGAATACGTGTTTGCTGAGTCTATGGATGGAGAGGCACTTCCTTTCATATCTCCATTAACATTAAATCAAGTTTTCAATATTGATTTTGGAAATAACTATTCAGTTGAAATTGACTTTATTGCTAAAGCAAAACAAAGTAGAGTGTCAATGTTTGAAGAGGAAACAGACGGATACTCACTACTAAATCTTTCAGGAAACTTTAAAACAGAGTTTATGAATAATGATTTAAATCTATTTTGGAGAATAAGTAATGTTTTTGACAAAGAGTATTATGATCATTTATCTAGGTTGAAAACTGCTGGAATTCACGAAATGGGAAGAAATATATCAGTTGGATTAAAATGTAATTTTTAATACATAAACTAATAACCAATTTAATAATTGTTAATAGGCTAGGTATTTAATATCTAGCCTATTTTTATTTCTGAGTAAATCTTTTATTTACTTCATCCCAATTTATTACATTGAAAAATGCATTAATATAATCAGGTCTCCTATTTTGATAATTTAAATAATATGCATGCTCCCATACATCTAGGCATAATATTGGATTACCCCCACAGCCATTAGGCATTAATGGATTATCCTGATTTGCCGTAGAGCATATTTCAAGTGTTCCATTTTCGTGAGCACACAACCATGCCCACCCAGAACCAAATCTTGTTGCGGCAGCTTTACTAAATTCATTTTTAAAATTTTCAAATGATCCAAAACTAGAGTTTATAGAATCTGAAATTTCAGACTCTGGTTCTCCTCCAGAGTTTGGACTCATAATTTCCCAAAATAGGTTATGATTAAAATAACCTCCTGCATTATTTCTTAATCCACTATTGTTAAGATCTAAAGATTTAAGTATTTCCTCAATATCTTTATTTTCATTTTCAGTTCCAGAAATAAGGTTATTTAAATTATTAGTGTAACCATTATGATGTTTTCCATAATGAATTTCCATAGTTTTTGCATCTATGTTAGGTTCTAATGCATCAAAAGCATAATTTAATTTAGGTAATTCGAAAGCCATAACTTTTTTTACAAAATTAAGATTATTTTATTAAGTTTCAATATTAAAAATGGACTACTCGTTTAAAATAATAAATTCTTCAGCTGGATCTGGTAAAACCTTTAACCTTGCAACGGAATATATAGCTAAACTCTTGAAAAGTGAAGATGAGGAACATTTTAAATCTATGCTTGCGCTCACCTTTACAAATAAGGCTTCCATTGAGATGAAGGATCGAATTCTTATTTACTTATCTGATTTAAAAAATAATAGAAATAAAATAATTCAAGAAATTATCTCAAATAAAACAGGATTAAATCAACTAACAATTGAGAAAAAATCTTCTAAAATATTAGATAAAATTTTATATAATTATTCAAACTTTAATGTAATAACAATTGACAGCTTTACAAATAATATAATCAAAAGTGTTTCAGAAGAATTAAATAATAAAGATGATTATAATATTGAACTTGATAACTCAATCTACTTAGATCAAGCCATAGAAGAACTATTCTCTGATATAGATAAAGAAGAAAAACTAAAAGAGTTACTTATTGAATTTGCAAAATTTAAACTTACTCTCAACAAAAGTTGGGATATTTCATATGATTTAAAAGATTTTGGATTATTTATTGATAAAGAGTCAAATAGAATTCAGGTTGATTATTTTAAGAAGATGAATTTTAATTTATTTTCTAAGATTAAAAATAAATTACATATAATTAAAAATGATAATATTTCAAACATTCATCATTTAGTTCTAAGTTCTATTGATTTAATCACCAAAAATGGTATAGATGATAATGATTTTAGAGGAGGATTTTTAATTAAATATTTAAAATCTTTTTATAATGAGGATACATTTTTTATTAATGATTCAATTGAAAAGTCATTAAAAGGAGAAACAAACTTATATAACAAAACACTAGAAAAAAGTAAAGTAGAAAGGATTGAAAAAATCAGAATTAATCTTCTAAATAATTACTTAAAAATTAAAGAATCAATTATAAATCAATATAAAGTTAACTCAACTTTATCTTTTCTTCCTTCACTATCTTTAATTTCTAGAATTGAAGAAAAAATTGCCAATATTCAAAGTGATAATAAAATTAGACTTATAAGTAAATTTAATTCTCAACTTAACTTACTCATAAAGTCAAATGAAGCTCCATATATTTATGAAAAACTTGGATCTAGATATACTGATTTCTTTATAGATGAATTTCAAGACACATCAGAACTACAATGGCAAAATTTAATCCCTTTAATTTCAAATTCTATTCACAGTGAATTTCATGATGGATCAAAAGGTTCTCTTCTAATTGTAGGAGATCCAAAACAATCAATATATAGGTGGCGTGGAGGAAAGTTTAATCAATTTATAAACTTAATATACGACCGCGCTAATCCATTTCATTTTAAACCTATTTTAAAGAACACGGATATAAACTATAGAAGTTGTAAGGAGATTGTTGACTTTAACTCAGATTTTTTCAATTATTTATCTGATATGTTAGATATAGAAATCTATAATTCAGATGATTTGAATTTTAATCAATATTCATATAAAAAAGAAAATGGATATGTTTCAGTTAATGTAGCAGATGAAAATTCATTTTATTTAAAAATTGAAAATCAAATTTTAGAATTATTAAACAGAGGTTATTCTACTTCAGATATAATTATTCTTGTAAGAAAAAATAAATATTCAAAAGAGTTAATTGAAAATATTAATAATCCAAAATTTAATTTAATTTCTAATGATATATTACAAATAAAAAACTCTGAGAATGTTCAATTTATTATTTCAATTTTTAACTTAAGTCAAAACAATAACGATTATTCTGAAAGAAAAAAAATAATAAATTTTCTGTTTATTAAGAATTATTTTGAAAAGAGATATGATAGTTTAAATGAATGCTTTTTTATTAATCTATCTAAAGTTGATGTTAATGGTTTTTTTCAAAACATTTCTAATAATCACATATTTGATCTTAAATATTTCTCTTCTCTAAATATTTTAGATGCAATAAAATACTGTTCATCTATTTTTAAATTAGAAATTGAAGATCCATACGTAATAGCTTTAATTGATGATGTTTTCGAATTTCTTGAAAACAACGATGATTCAATCAAATCATATCTTTCACATTGGAAAAAAAAATCAGATAATATAAACTTAAGTGTATCTGATGATCAACATTCTATTAATATCTCCACTATACATAAATCAAAAGGTCTTGAATTTCCAGTTGTAATTTCACCTATATATAGTGATAAACTGGATGAAAACACAAATAAGGATCTTATCTGGTTATATGAGCCTTTTGAATCTTTAAATGACTTGAAGTGGACTCTAACGAGAAAAACAAAAATTCTTCTTAGTATGGGAGATACAGCAAAAGAGATATTTGAAAGTGAAATTCTTAATAATTTATTAGACTCAATAAATCTAATTTATGTTGCCTTTACAAGAGCTGAAAAAGAGCTTTATATTATCTCAAAACAAGATAACCCAGGAGTTAATACATTTTCTGGTTTAATTCAAAGTTTTCTAGATTTCAAGTCAAAATCTGATAAATATTCAATCGGTGAAAAACAAACAATTCAAAATAATCAAGATAGAAAGGAGTCTAATTTAAATAATTTAAAGAAGAAAAAAATCAATATAATTTCTACCTCAAAGAATGTAAATCAAGCAAAATATTTATCAGATATTTTATCAAAAATATATACTGAAGATAGTTCTGCAAAAGTTTATGTTTTTTTTGCAAATCAAAAATTGATAAAGCTTGTAGATTTTTATGACAATAATAAAAATTTAAAGTTTGTATCAAATCATCATCTTTTTGATTCTAAAATTTCAGCTTATGATCATGTTATAATTACAAATATGAATGAAGGGTTTTTTCCCTTTAGTGATATTAAAGAATGTGATTTATCTAATTCTGAAAAACTAGAATTTGATAATATGTCTCAAAATGAACAGGAAAACAAAATTTCAAATAAATTTTATGAATTGATTAATAAATCTAAAGAAATTCACTTAATCTATGATTCTGATATAAAATCTTTTACGAGCGGTGAGGAGAGTAGATATATTAAACAATTAGAATTATTGAAGGCAGATAATTATTTCTGTAATAGACAGGTGATAGAGCAAAAAATTAAAACTTTTATTAATGAATCACCAACAATTATAAAAGATAGCTTGATAAATGAGAGAATAGCTAGTATTCTAAAGTCTGGTATATCTGCCTCAACTTTAAATTTATTTATTAAGAACCCATACTTTTTTTACGAACAGAAAATTCTTAATGTGAATGATTTTGAAGAATCAAAATATTTAAATTATATGGATCAAGGTACATTAATTCATAAGGTAATTGAAAAAATATATGAGCCATATATAGGAATAATTCTTGAAACAAGACATTTAGATTTAATGAAGGAAAAGCTTGAAGAAGAATCAATAAATTCTTTTGTTGAACTTTATTCAAAAGAACCACAAGGAAAAAACTTGATATATATTGAAGTATTAAAAGAGTATATTAATAATACTCTTGAACATGAAAGAGATCAAATAAAAAATCAAAATGCACAGATTAAAATCATTTCTTTAGAAAAGAAAGTGTCTACTAATATCACAGTTAAAAATAAAGATGTAAAACTAAATGGTATTATTGATAGAATTGACTTATTTAATGGAGGGTTAAGGGTTATTGATTACAAATCGGGATTAGTAAATCAAGGTGCATTAGATTTAAAAAATATTGGAAATGTAAAGAAAGATCATAAATATTCTTATTTACTCCAATTACTTTTCTACAAATACTTAGCAGAAAGCTGTTATAAAAATGATGAAATTTCTGAAATAGGAATATGTTCACTGAAAAAAAGAAATTCTCCATTTATGTTTGTTGAAAATCATTCAACAATATCTTCTAACGAAATTAAAATGATTATATCAGAGGTTATATCAGATATACTAGAAACAAATGAATTTATTGATTCGGGAAATCCTTTGTAACAATACTAGAAACTATTTTTCCAGAAATTAATGAAGGAGGAACACCAGGACCAGGTACAGTTAATTGTCCAGTAAAATAGAGGCCATTTATCTTTTTACTTTTAATTTTTGGTTTAAAGATTGAAGTTTGAAATAATGTATTAGCAAGCCCATATGCATTGCCCTTGTAGGAATTATAATCATTAATAAAATCTTTAACACAAAATGATTTTTTATAGATTATATGATCACTAATTTTCTCTCCAGAAACCTCCTCAATTCTTTTAAGTACAATCTGTAAATATTCATCTCTAATTTTTTCTTCATCTTTTAAGTCAGGAGCAATTGGTATTAGTATAAAACAATTTTCATGTCCTTCTGGAGCCATGCTTTTGTCAGTTAAAGAAGGAAAATTTAAATAAAAAAGTGGAGATTCAGGCCACTTCGGATTATCATAGATTTCAGAGGCATGGTTATTAAAATCACCATCAAAAAACAGATTATGATGATTAAGCTTTTCAATTTTTTTATTTAAACCAATGTAAAAAAGAAGTGAAGATGGAGCAAATGTTTTTTTATCCCAATAGGAGTCAGAATAATTTTTAAGATGTCCGGGAATAAGTTTTTCTGTATGATTATAATCTGCACCACTAATTATAATATCACATAAAAAAGTATTTTCATTGGAAATAACTCCTGTAACTTTTTTATTTTCAACTAATATTTGATCAACTTGATGATTTGATTTGAATTTCACCCCTTTTTCTAATGCAAGTTCAATCATTGATTCAACAACCCTATGCATTCCACCTTTTTCAGGGAACCAAGTTCCTAAACCAAAATCTGCATGATTCATTATATTATAAAATGCTGGAGTATTTTCAGGTTTTGCGCCAAGGAATAAAGCTGGAAACTCTAAAATCTGTTTAAGCTTGTTATTTTTAAAGTATTTAGCTACTTCAGATTTAATATTGGTAGTAAAATATCTTAATCTTCTAATTGTTCCTAACGTGATTAATTCTAAAATAGATTCTCCAGGTTTATATACAACTTTTTCCATAGCAATGGAATAATTTTTTTTAGCTTCAGCCATAAATTTCATCAACTGTTTTGATGAACCTTTTTCATTTTCTTCAAAAGTCTGACTAATTTTTTCAAGACTATCTCCAATATCTATAAAGTCATTTTCACCAAAGTAAACTCGGTAAGCAGGATCTAATTTTTTAAGAGAGTAATAATCTTCAACTCTTTTATTAAAATCATTAAAATACTTTTCGAAAACGTCAGGCATCCAATACCATGAAGGGCCCATGTCAAAAGTAAACCCTTCTGCTTTGAATTTTCTTGCTCTTCCACCATAAGAGTCATTTTTTTCAAGAATAGTTACATCGTAGCCTTTATCTGCTAGATAAGTTGCAGCAGAAATTGAGGAAAAACCAGATCCAATAATTATGATTTTTTTAGTCATCTTTGGAGGTCATATAGTCATAAACAATAGAAGCTAAAACTATAATCATTGAAAGAATAACTATAAATACAACAAACGATTTACCCATATTTTAAAAATTGAATGATAAAAGTATAAAATATCGTAGATTTAATTTAATTATGAGAGCGTTTTTAGATAAGAAACTTTTATTTATTATAATTCTAATCACATCATGTAATGAAACTCCAGACAACAACTCTAACCAAGAAAATAACGAAGAAAAAATAATTGAAGCAGTTTTTGAAATCCCAATAGTTCTTGACGATGAGTTTAAAAAAGAAAACAACATTGATGATTGGTCTGAATTTAGTCGATTAGAATATCATATTTTAGCCTTAGCAAATTCAATCAGTGGTTATCTTGAAAACGATTTTAATTATCTAAGTGAAAATCTAAATTCTCTTAGCAACTATTCAAGTGAAATTTCAAGTTCAGAGTTTCAGTTATATAATGATAGACCTGAAATAAAAGGCAGATTAAAGCTTTTAAACATTCAAATTCAAAAAACAAACCTTAACATTAAAGATTGGGATAAAGAAAAGGGGCTTGTAGAGTTAGATAAAATATTAAAATTCTATAACTACTCAGTAAACATTATTAAATCAATTTCAAATGATAATTTAATAAACTAGAGATTCTTTTTTAATTTATCAATTTGAAATTCAATTTCAGAATCCTCTATTCTTCTAAATAACATTTCTTTATTAGTAATTATAAAGTTGAAATTTATTTCACTAGCTAGATTATCAAGATTAGACCATCCAGTTTTATTAATTCCAATCATTTTTTTTAGCTTTTGAGATGTGAAAGGTAAAAAAGGTTCAGAAAGAACTGCTAAATATGTAACTATTTCAAAAGAAGTTTTTAATATTTGCTCAACACGTTCTGGATTTTCACTTTTTATTTTCCATGGTTCATTATCTGCTAGGTGCTTGTTCCCAATCCTAGCTATACCAATTAGATTTTTTAAAGCTTCTCTAAATTTGAATTCATTTAAATTTGATTCCATGTCATTTTTAAGAGAAACAACTTCTTTAAGAATTTCATTATAACTTTCATCAACAGCCATAGGATTAGGTATTTTGCCTCCATAGTATTTATCTATTAAAGAAAGTACACGGTTAGTGAAGTTACCATATATCGCAACTAATTCACTGTTGTTTCTAGTTTGAAATTCTTTCCATGTAAAGTCATTGTCCTTTGTCTCAGGACATGTTGCAGTGAGAACATATCTAAGAACATCCTGCATATCAGGAAACTCAATTAAATATTCATGAAGCCAAACTGCCCAATTTCTTGAAGTAGATATTTTATCTCCTTCAAGATTAAGAAATTCGTTAGCTGGCACATTTTTGGGTAAAATAAAATCACCAAACATTTTTAACATTATAGGAAAAATGATACAATGAAAGACAATATTATCTTTTCCTATAAAGTGTATAAGGTTAGTCTTAGGATTTTTCCAATAATGCTCCCAATTTTTGTTATTATTTTGAGCCCATTCTTTAGTAGATGAAATATATCCAATAGGGGCTTCAAACCAAACATATAATACTTTTCCATCATCACCATCAACTTTAACTGGAATGCCCCAGTCCAAATCTCTAGTAACAGCTCGGGGCTTTAAACCACTATCAAGCCAAGATTTAACTTGCCCAATAACATTGGCTTTCCATATATCCTTATTTTCAACAGTTATCCAATTTCTAAGAAATTCTTCAAATTCATTTAGTTTTATATAGTAATGTTTTGTTTCTTTTAAAACAGGAGAAGAATCTGATATTGTTGATTTTGGATTTTTTAATTCTTCTGGACTCAAAGTTGATCCACATTTTTCACATTGATCACCATATGCGTCTTTAGCATTACATATTGGACAATCACCAGAAATATATCTATCAGCTAAAAATTGATTTTCTTTGGTATCATAAAATTGTTCAGATTTTTTTAATGAAAAAAGATTTTTGTCTTTAAGTGCATAAAATAATTCCAATGATGTTTCATGATGAATTTTTTTAGATGTCCTGGAGTAGTTGTCAAATGAAATTCCAAATTCTTTAAAAGATGATTTTATAATAGTATCATATTTATCAATTAGTTCTTTAGGAGAAATAGATGCTTTTTTTGAAGCTAAAGATATTGCAACTCCATGTTCATCACTTCCACATATAAATGCAACTTCATTATCTGTCAGTCTTTTATATCTTGCATATATATCTGCAGGTATATAAACGCCGGCTAGATGCCCGATATGAATAGGTCCATTAGCATATGGTAAAGCTGCGGTAATTGTAAAAGTTTCTTTATTTTTTACCATTAAAAACTATTGATAATTATTGAAAACGAATCCAAGATAAAATATTAAATTAGTAATTGAAACTATTCCCAAATGTTTTTAATTTTTGATACAGAAACTACTGGATTACCAAAAAAGTGGAGTGCACCTCTTACGGATTTTGATAACTGGCCTAGAGCAATTCAAGTAGCTTGGCAAGTACATGATATAAATGGAGATTGTATTTCTAATCAAAGTTATATTGTCCATCCTGATGGTTTTACAATTCCATATGACTCAGAAAAAATACATGGAATTTCAACTCAATTAGCAAAAAAAATTGGAGTTGATATTAGTTTTGTTTTGAATAAGTTTAATGAGGATCTAAAAAAATCAGAATTTATATGTGGACATAATTTAAATTTTGACGAAAAGATTATGGGTTCTGAATATCTAAGATCTAATGGAAACAATCCACTACAAGATTTTCCAAAAATAGATACTTGTACAGAAGAAACTGCAGGAATTTGTATGCTTAAAGGAGGTAGAGGGAGGAAGTTTAAACTCCCCACATTGATGGAGCTTTATACACATTTATTTAATGAAAAATTTGAGTCTGCTCACAATGCTTCTGCGGATGTTGAAGCAACAGCTCTATGTTTATTTAAGTTATTAAAAGAACAAAAAATTCATCCTAATTCTTTATCAAATCAGATAGATATTATTGAAAAACTGACAGACATTGACCTTAAGAAGATTAAAGTAGTTGATATAGTTCATATAGATCTATTTGAAGAATCAAAACTTTTAAAGGAAGAGATAAAGCCATATATTAAGCAAGGATCTATTTCAATTAATGAAACTTCGCAAGAATTTAAATTTGGCCACTTACATTCATATACTCAATTTTCAATTTTACAATCGACATCAAAGATTTCAGATTTATTAAAATACTCAATAGAGCATTCTCATGATGCTATGGCTATTACTGATAAATCAAATCTTATGGGTGCATTTCATTTTATAAAGACACTGAAAAACTATAATGAGAATCTAAAGGAAAGTCAAAAATATATTAAGCCAATTGTGGGTTGTGAATTAAATGTATGTGAAAATCATTTAGATAAATCAAATAGAGATGATGGTTATCAAATGATTTTTTTAGCAAAAAACAAAAATGGTTTTAGAAATATTTCAAAATTGAGTTCAATTGCTAATATTGATGGGTTTTATTATCTACCTAGGGTTGATAAAAATGTACTTAGTAAATATTCTGAGGATATAATTGTTTTATCAGGAGGTTTAAGAGGCGAAATAGCTTCTAAAATTTTAAATCAAGGAGAAGAAAAAGCTGAAGAATCTTTATCATGGTGGAAAGATACTTATGGTTCAGATTTTTATCTAGAAATTCAAAGACATCAACAGGAAAATGAAGATTATGTTCTACCCATCATTAAAGAATTTAGCAGTAAACATGAAATAAAACTTATTGCAACAAATAATACTTTTTATACTACTCAATCTGAAGCTAATGCGCATGATATATTATTATGTGTTAGAGATGGAGAGAAGCAATCTGTTCCAATTGGAAGAGGAAGAGGCTTTAGATATGGTTTGCCAAATGAAGAATATTGGTATAAATCAAAGGACGAAATGTTTAATTTGTTTAGTGACATACCTGACAGTATATATAATATATCAGAAATAATAGATAAAGTTGAACCATTTGATCTAGCTCGGGAAGTTTTGCTTCCAGATTTTAAAGTACCAGAAAAGTTTATTCAAAAAAATGATTTTGATAATCAAAAAGGACAAAACTCTTTTTTAAGACATTTAACTTTAGAGGGTGCAAAACTAAAATATAAAGATATAGATGCTGAGTTGCAAGAGAGAATTGATTTTGAGTTAGATGTAATTTCTAAAACAGGGTATCCTGGATATTTCCTGATTGTTCAAGACTTTATTAACGCTGCAAGAGAAATGGGAGTATCAGTAGGTCCAGGAAGAGGCTCGGCTGCTGGATCAGTTGTGGCATACGCCCTTGGTATAACTAGTATTGACCCAATCAAATACAACTTACTTTTTGAGAGATTTTTAAATCCTGATAGAGTTAGTCTACCAGATATAGATATTGATTTTGATGATGAGGGAAGAAATAAAGTTATAGAATATGTAGTAGATAAATATGGCTCTAAACAAGTTGCTCAAATCATTACTTATGGAAGAATGGCAGCCAAATCATCTATAAGAGATACAGGAAGAGTTCTTGATTTATCATTATCAGAGGTTGATAGAATTTCAAAGCTAGTACCAAACATGAAGCTTGGAGAAATTTTTTCTAAGAATGAAGCGGACTTAAAATCAGAACTTAGAACTGATGAGTTTAGTAGAGTAAGTGAGTTAAAAAAACTATTTAATTCAACAGATCTATCAGCTCAAACATTAAAACAAGCCAGTATGTTAGAGGGGTCTCTAAGAAACACAGGGATTCACGCCTGTGGTGTTATTATAACTCCAAGTGATATTTCAGAGTTTGTGCCAATTACAAAAGCAAAAGATTCAGATTTTTATGTAACCCAATTTGATAACTCAGTAGTTGAAGATGCAGGACTTTTAAAAATGGATTTCTTAGGCTTAAAAACTCTGACTATTATAAAAGATACAGTTAAATTGATCAAATATAAATATGATGAACAGCTCTATCCTGAAAAATTCCAGTTAAATGATAAAAAAACATATGAGTTATTTCAAAAAGGAGAAACAGTAGGGATATTTCAGTATGAATCCCCTGGAATGCAAAAATATTTAAAGGAATTGAAGCCATCAGACTTTAATGATCTTATTGCAATGAATGCATTGTATAGACCAGGCCCATTAGAATATATTCCATCATTTATTGCCAGAAAACATGGATCTGAACCTATCGCATATGATCTTCCAGAAATGGAAGAATTTCTCAAGGAGACATATGGTATTACAGTATATCAAGAGCAGGTAATGCTATTGTCTCAAAAAATTGCAGATTTTTCAAAAGGTGAAGCAGACTTGCTAAGAAAAGCAATGGGTAAAAAAATATTTTCATTAATTGAGAAGCTAAAACCAAAATTTATGACTGGTGGTCAAGAGAATGGTTACAGTATTGAAATTTTAGAAAAAATTTGGAAAGATTGGGAAGCTTTTGCATCATATGCTTTTAATAAATCTCATTCTACATGTTATGCTTTTATAGGTTATCAAACAGCATATTTAAAAGCTAATTATCCATCTGAATATATGGCGGCTGTTCTTTCCAATAATATGAACGATATAAAACAAGTTTCATTTTTTATGGAGGAATGTAAGAGAATGGGAATTAGAGTTTTAGGTCCAGACATTAACGAGTCTTATTATAAGTTTAATGTTAATGATGATAAAGCGATTAGATTTGGAATGGGTGCAATTAAAGGAGTTGGAAAAGGAGCTGTTGAAACAATTGTAGAAAACAGAAAAGATGGTAACTATAAAGATATATATGACTTTGCTAAAAGAATAGATCTAAGATTGGCAAATAAAAAAACCTTTGAAAATCTTGTTTTAGCTGGAGGATTTGATTCATTTAAAAACAAAAGAGCTCAATACTTCAGTATAGATAATGATGGCCTTACTTTTTTAGAAAAAACTGTAAAGTATGGTGCTAAATATCAAGAATCAATTAATTCCTCTCAAATTAGTTTGTTTGGAGAGGGTACTATTGATAACACATCTGAATTAAATATGCCAGATTGTGAAGAGTGGATTAACCTTGAGAGGTTAAAGAAAGAAAGGGAAGTAGTAGGTATATACATTTCAGCTCATCCACTTGATGATTATATAAGGGAGATAAACAATTTTACTTCCACAGGCCTTTCCTCTTTAAGTGATTTAAAAAGAATAATAAATAAAGATTTTTATGTAGGTGGAATTATTAATGAAGTTGAACATTTAATGTCAAAGACAGGAAATGGATTTGGTGTTTTCTCATTTGAAGATTTTAATGATCAATTTAAATTCAGAATTTTTGGAGAAGAATATTTGAAGTATAAACACTTGCTTGAAGAAAATAAAATATTAAGACTTAGAATTGCAATTAAAGAAGGATGGGTAAATAGAGAAACAGGAAGAGCTGGAGATCCTCGAATTCAATTTTTAAATATGGAATTATTAGATGGTATTATTGACTCAAGTTCTAAAAAAATTACATTTATAATAGACTCAAGTAATTTCAATGAAAGTGAGATTAAAAAACTTAAAAACATATTATCTAAACACAAGGGTTCAAAGCCAGTTTATTTTGACATTCATGATTCAAAAAATAATTTCAAAATAAATATGATATCAGAACAAGCCAAGGTTTCAATAACAAAAGAGCTCCTAGTGTCACTAGAACAAGATGAATTTAGATATAAATTAAATTAGATTAAAATTTAATTCTTTTAAGAATTAACCTTAGATTTGCTCCTTAAATTATAAGTTATGGCATTAGAATTAAATGATTCAATTTTTGAAGAAAAAGTACTAAAATCTGACAAGCCTGTTCTTGTTGATTTTTGGGCAGAATGGTGTGGTCCATGTAGAATGGTAGGTCCAATTATGGAAGAGTTAAGTAAAGACTTTGATGGAAAAGCTGTGGTAGGAAAGATTGATGTAGATGCTAATCAAGAGTTTGCAGCAAAGTATGGTGTTAGAAATATACCCACAGTTCTTTTGTTCAAAGATGGGGAGCTTGTTTCAAGACAAGTAGGTGTTGCTCCAAAAAAAACATACGAAGATGCAATTAATGCAGCTTTATAACTCAAAATAATTATATTTGCAACCGTTTTGGTCTGGTAGTTCAGTTGGTTAGAATACCTGCCTGTCACGCAGGGGGTCGCGGGTTCGAGTCCCGTCCAGA
>ERZ891134.1487-NODE-1487-length-15919-cov-9.689107_pt1 | contig 15919 bp, 15 predicted proteins | sample MGYA00520888_ERZ891134 | MGnify/ENA primary metagenome ERZ891134 (study PRJEB32303, sample SAMEA104408692) | aquatic metagenome | biome: Brackish water; feature: Coastal; material: water | place: Baltic Sea | collected 2014-10-23 | depth 10 m ... | reverse complement strand
CGCGCCTTGGGGTTTCCTTTTAAGGCAAGAAGGAGTTTGAACCAACGTGGATGCGGCACCAAGGCCTGGTCCATCAAAGGCTGGATTACCTCCTCGACCGTGCTGCCGGTATCCCTGACATACAACGAATAGCCGTCTTCGCCATGGAAGACCGGCGCATTCACCGTAAATCGGTAGGCCAACAGAGCAAGGACAAATCCCACCGTGCCGACGAACACAACGCGAATAAATCGTTTTTTCTGACGCTGCCGCTTCATCGGTCCGGGCTCCATTGAAATAAAGCTACATCTTTCCATCCTTGCGGTGTTTTGACCCAGCGCTGCCAGGTTCCACTGCGCGTAAATCCTGCCTGGGTAAACGTGGCCAAAGCCGGGGCATTGTCCGTATACACCTGAGCACTCAAGGTTTCAAGCATGGCGTAGTCGCGGGCCCAAGCTTGAAGAAGGCGCATCCCCGCTCGAGCCAGGCCTTGGCCACGCATCTCGGGGGCGATAAGGATGCCCACTTCGGCGCGCAAATGAAGCCGTTTGGCCCCAAAAACGTCTATCAAGCCAAGGGGACGGTCCGCATAGGCTTCACAGAGGACCCAGCGCATTTGGCCCGTCTCCCAAAAGTCCCGACCGGATGCCGCAATGTATTTTTCTAGGGTGTCCTTGGAAAACGGGCTCGTTCGCTGCCCAGCAATCCAATGGGATGGGTTGTTCTCCCAAGAAAGTAAAACACCCAAATCTCCCGGTTCTAGCGCTCGCAATCGGTACGTCACCATGGCCACGTTCCGGTGTAAACATGGGTCGCCGGGCCGGTCAATTGGATATCCCTATAGGCCTGATCAGCGACTTCAAAAGCAATATCGAGGCGGCCTCCGCGGGCATACAGCGATACCGGCGAAGTGCATCCTTTCAGCGCGTGAAGGGTTAAGGCTGCAGCCACCGCACCAGTCCCACAGCTCAAAGTTTCATTTTCAACGCCGCGTTCATAGGTGCGAATTTCCCAGGTTCCGTCGGGACCCGTGGGGGAAATCCAATTGATGTTCGCCCCACCTTGGTGGGCATAGGGTCCATAGCGCAGTGCCGGACCCTCTTGGAGCACAGGGATGTCGGCCACCTGCGCGACCATGGCGATATGGTGCGGGGAGCCGGTGTCCAAGTAAAAGCCTTCCCACTGCGGGACGGGCCTTCCTGCAGGGGCAAATTCCACGGTCACGAGGCCGTTTTCATGCCGAAAGGCAGTATGGAGACCATCCGCCGCGAAAAAATGGCAGGTCGACCCGACAAAAAGTCCGTGTGCATAGGCATAGGCCACGGCGCACCGTGAGCCATTGCCGCACAAGCTCCCGAGGCCACCATCCGCATTGTAGTAGTCCAAGTGGAAATCGGCCTCGGCGCTGTCCCAGAGGACCATCAGGCCATCTGCGCCAATGCCGAGCTGGCGGTGACAAGCTTGAGCCACGTGGTCTGCAGACCATACCTGCCGGGGGCCGCGACCGCGAAGGAGGATGAAATCATTCCCCGTTCCGTGGTATTTTTCAAATTGCTCCGCCATCCTGTAAAAGTAGGAAGTGGAACAGTTTTTGAAATTTGCAATCCGAACTAATTCTCATTTCCATGAATCGTACAACACTTCTCACTGCCGTTGCCTTCACAGGACTAAGTGTAGCCGGCGGTTTTGCTGGAGCGTGGGCCTTTGCCGCGCAGGATGACTCTGCGGAGTGGACCCCTGCCTCCCAGGCGATCCAAACAGGGGCTCGAACCACTGTGGCGGGCATTGGAACGTCTACAGACTTTTCTGCGGCTGCGGAACAAGCCGTGCATTCGGTGGTCCACGTCAAAACCTCGGTAGAGCAAGGGTACACGATGAGCCCTTTCAACCCATTCCACGACTTTTTCTTCGGTTTTGGCGAACGCCAAATGCCCGAAATGACTCCGCGCATCGTGCAAGGTTCGGGTTCGGGGGTGATCATTTCCGAAGATGGCTACATCGTCACCAACAACCATGTTGTGGACAAGGCCAAAGAAGTCAAGGTTTCATTGAATGACGGCCGCGAATTCACGGCAGACGTGATTGGCACCGACCCCACGACCGACTTGGCCGTGTTAAAAATCGACGCCAAGAAGCTCCCCACCTTGCCGTTTGGCAACAGCGACGAGGTCAAACTGGGTGAATGGGTCTTGGCTGTGGGCAACCCCTTTAACCTGACTTCAACCGTCACTGCTGGCATCATCTCCGCCAAGGGCCGGAGCATCAACATCATTGACAACCAGTCCGCCATTGAGGCCTTTATCCAGACCGATGCCGCCGTCAATCCAGGCAACAGTGGTGGAGCTTTGATTAACACGAGTGGCGAACTGATTGGTATTAATACGGCGATTTCGACCCGCTCGGGTTCGTACGAAGGTTATTCTTTTGCCGTACCCGCCAACATCGCCCGCAAGGTGGTGGACGACATGCTTCGATTCGGGGTGGTGCAACGGGCCTACCTTGGGGTCAATATTGCAGATGTCACGCCCGAACTCGCCAAAGAGATGGGCCTCGAGGCCAATCAAGGGGTGTACATCTCGGATGTCACCGACAATGGTGCCGCCAAAAAAGCTGGGATTGAAAAAGGTGATGTGATCGTAGGTGCGGGAGGCAAAACGATCAAGCGCAGCAGCGAGTTGCTCGAAGTCATCGGCAGCCGTCGCCCAGGGGACAAGCTGGATGTCACCATTTTGCGCGAAGGCAAATCCAAAAGTTTCCAAGTCACACTTCGAAACCGCGAAGGCAACACCGACGTGTTAAAGAAGGAAGATGTGGTAGCCCTCCAGACGTTGGGCGCGAGCTTTGAAACCCTAACGCAAGAAGATAAAGGCAAATATGGGCTGCGAAGCGGCGTAAAGATTACCGACGTGGGCACCGGCAAGATTGCGCAGGCCGGCGTACCCAAGGGCTTTATTCTGGTCAAGCTAAACAATAGTCCCGTGGGCTCGCAGGAAGATGTGGAGCGGATTCTAGGCAGTCTCCAGCCCGGCGATGGCGTCCTTCTGCAGGGATACCGCCCCGATGGACGACCTGACTACTACGCTTTCGGCTACTAAGTCATTCATAGCCATGCTTTTCCAAGCCCTTCCCTCTCCGGGGAGGGCTTTTTTATGTGCCGCAAATGCCCAAAATTCACTGACTTAGTGTGCTTTAAACACTTATAAAAGTGACTTAAAAAATTCATTTTTAGGGACTTAGTGAATACAAACCGAACGGCTTTTCCTTGGTTGCGCAGGGAGGTCGAAATACCTTTGTAGCACAACCTTTCAAACCCAACCCTTGATGAATTCCTCGCTCGAAACCTACACCCTTTCGGTGTCCGAACGCGTGAAAAACGAGAAGGCCGCCACGGCCCTCATTAAAATTGTGGGCGATCTTTTTTATGATCGCAATGTCCGCGTGGTCCTTTACCGCCAGCCCATGGTGGACCAGCGCCCCTCGGAAATGCTCCAAGCCCATGCCCATGGCTCGGTAATGGCGGGTGAACTGCTCAGCATCGACGATACCTTGGCCATGGCCGAAGCCCTCCAATCCAGTAAAGTTCAAAATGCCAGCGTGGACATTGGCCGTTTAGCGACTGAATGGCGCCGCGAGGCCGGGGTCTTTTTGCACCGCAAGGCGTTCTTAAAGGCCAAACTCAAGGGCTATACCAACGGCGAGAATCCCAATACGGATCCAGTGGACGTAGTTCTATATGGCTTTGGCCGAATTGGCCGCCTCGTCGCCCGTGAACTCATCGTCCAAGAAGGCCGCGGCACCCAGCTTCGCCTGCGTGCCATCGTCGCCCGGGGCAGCGACCCAATGTCCTTGGAAAAGCGTGCCTCCCTCCTACGCGTGGATTCCATTCACGGTTCCTTCCCCGGCACCGTCGAAGCGGACCACCATCGCCAACAGTTGATCATCAATGGCCGCCCCGTCGCCATCGTCTCCGCAGATTCCCCAGAAGACATTGACTACGAGGCTTTGGGTATTCAGAACGCGCTCCTGGTGGACAACACCGGTGCATTCCGCGACAAAGAGGCTTTGAGCCGGCATTTGGCCTCCAAAGGCATTTCCAAAGTATTGCTCACTGCGCCCGGCAAGGGTGTTCCGAATGTCGTTTTCGGGGTCAACCACATGGGCGAGCACCAAAATGAAGCCATCCAATCTGCAGCTTCCTGCACCACGAATGCCATCACCCCCGTGCTGAAGGTCATTCAAGACCAATTTGGCATCGTCCAAGGGCACATTGAAACCATTCACGCCTACACGAACGACCAAAATTTGGTCGACAACATGCACAAGAAATACCGACGCGGGCGCGCTGCGGCTGTCAACATGGTCATCACGGAAACCGGTGCCGGCCAAGCTGTGGACAAAGCGATTCCCGGTCTAGGCAGCAAACTCACGAGCAACGCCATCCGCGTACCTGTACCCAACGGATCCCTCGCCATTTTGAAACTCAACTTGGAAAAATCCACGGACCGCGACGGATTAAATGGCGCCCTGAAATCGGCTGCCTTCAGTGGCCCCTTGGTCGAGCAAATCAAATATTCCGTCAGCCCCGAATTGGTCTCCAGCGACATTGTCGGCGATTCCTGCTGTTCCATCTTTGACAGCGAGGCCACCATCGTCCACAGCGACGGCAAAAACGTGGTGCTCTATGTCTGGTACGACAACGAATACGGCTATACCCGCCAAGTCATGCGCCTCGCCAAGCATATGGCGGGCGTTCGACGAAAGGCGTATTACTAAGGATGAACGGGGCGAAGGCGCAAACCCTTCTCCCTGTACCCTTCTACCCTTTCGACGCTTTATCTTCGCGCTCGGATGACACCCCATTGGCTCGAACGTACCGAACTACTCATTGGCCCCGACGCCATTGAGCGCTTGCAAAAAGCGCACGTTTTGGTGGTTGGCCTTGGCGGGGTGGGCAGTTTTGCCGTAGAATTTCTGGCCCGATCCGGCGTGGGCACCCTCACCTTGGTGGATGGCGATGTCGTGGACCCCACGAACCGCAACCGGCAATTGCAAGCCCTTTCTTCGACCCATGGGCAAAAGAAGGCGGCGTTGCTGGAGGCGCGTGTGAAGGACATCAACCCGGATGTGGTAGTGCATAGCCATGACGAATTCTTGACCCCCGAAGCCATGCGTGCCTTGATCAGCCAGCCTGGTTTTGACTTTGCGTTGGATTGCATTGACAGTGTGCAGCCCAAGCTGAATTTTATCGTGACCGCCCTGCAAGCCAAATTGCCCTTTATTTCGTCGATGGGCGCTGGAGGACGTTTGGACCCCAGCAAGATTCAGATTGCGAAGTTGGAGCGCACCTACAATTGCCCCTTTGCTAAGCACATTCGGAAGCGTCTGGGGCGAGAGTACCAGATTAAAAAGGGCTTTCCGGTGATTTTCTCGACCGAGTTGGCCAATCCTGAGTCGGTTCGTTTAACGGACGGCAGCAACTTCAAGAAGTCCTTCTATGGGACGTCTGCATGGATTCCTGCGGCCTTTGGCCTGCATGCCGCTTCGTACGCGGTCCGCAAGCTTTCCGGACTCCTCTGAGCAGGTAGGACCTTAAGCGTCTTCGCCCGCTGCGGGAAGTTCGTCGAGAATGCTTGCCAGCAATGCCTTGCTGCTGTTGATGCACTCCTCGAGAGCGATCATCGTTTCCGTGTTGGTCACGCCGGGAATATCACTGATTTGGAAAATAATATCCTTGGCATGCTTGGTGTCCTGGCAGCGGATTTTGGCAAAAATGCCAAAGCGGCCCGTGGCAATGTGGGCTACCGTCACCTCAGGTATCACTTTCAACGCTTCGATGACGTCATGAGTGCTGGAGGTTTTGCTCAAATAAATCCCCACAAACGCGATGAAGCTGTAGCCTAGCACGTCGTAATCCAACTGGAGGCTGGCGCCACGAATGATTCCGGCCTTCTCCATCTTCTTGACGCGAACGTGAACGGTGCCCGGGGACACTTGGAGATCCTTGGCAATGTCCGTGTAGGTTTTACGCGCGTCCTCCAGGAGGTGGCGCAAAATTTCTTTATCCGTTCGGTCCAGTTTGTACTGCATGCTTATCCTTGATTTCCCTTCCAGAAAGGTAAGGTGACCACCACGGCCTGCAGCAATTTTCCGCGCACTTCTACATAAATAGAACTGCCAGGGCTTGATTTTTCAGTCGGTACGTAGCCCATGCCAATGGCCTTCCCCACAGAGGGCGCCATCGTGCCGCTGGTCACCATCCCGATTAGAGTGCCGTGTTCGTCGGTGATGGGGTAGTCGTGTCGGGGAACACCGCGGTCAATGAGTTCAAATCCCACCAATTTGCGGGTGACGCCTGCTGCTTTTTGCGCTTGAAGCGCGGCAGAATTCGTGAATTCTTTCGTGAATTTGGTGATCCAACCCAAACCTGCCTCTATCGGAGAGGTGTGGTCGTTGATATCATTACCATAAAGGCAGAAGCCCATTTCCAGGCGGAGCGTGTCCCGGGCTCCGAGACCCACGGGCACGATGCCCAAGCCAGATCCGTTTTGGAAAATCGCTTTCCAAATGGCCTCGGCGGCCGAGTTGGGCATGTAAATTTCAAAGCCCCCCGCTCCGGTGTAGCCCGTGGCTGAGACTAAAATATCTTCAAATCCTGCAAAACTTCCAACCCCAAAGGTGTAGTAGGTCATTCCATCTAAATCCAATTCCGTCAATCCCTGGAGGGCTTTGACGGCCAAGGGCCCTTGTACGGCCAGCAACGAAGTCGATGCAGATTCATCCCGAAGAGTTACTTGGTGCGATCCGACATGGGATTGCAGCCACGCCCAATCTTTGGCCATGTTGGAAGCATTCACCACCAAGAGGTAGCGGGTTTCGGAAAAACAATAGACCAAAAGATCATCCACGATGCCGCCCAAGTCATTGGGTAAGCACGAATATTGGACTTTCCCTGCCACCAATTTGGCCACGTCATTGGAGGTGACCGACTGCAAAAAGGCCAAGGCATCCGGCCCTTCGACATAGAATTCACCCATGTGGGAGACATCAAACACCCCGACGCCATTGCGGACGGCATGGTGTTCCACACTCACGCCTTCGTATTGAACCGGCATGCGGTAGCCCGCAAAGGGGACCATTTTGGCGCCGAGGGCGTCATGTACGGCATTGAGTGCCGTGAGTTGGAGAGATTCCTGTGCTTCCATGCCGCAAAGTTCGGGGTGAATCCCCTCTAGTTGGCTCGGTGCAAAGCAATTATTTGCCGGGTTAGCCGTGGATTCGCTGGCCGTCGGTGAACTGCGCCATTAAGCCTGCTTCAAAGGCCAACAAGTCCTGCCAAAGGGCATCGACGGGGGCGCGACCGCCATATTTCCGCGCATACCCCAAAAAGAGCGTGTAGTGGTTCGCTTCCGAAACCATCAACCGGTTGTAAAATTGGGAAAGTTCGGAGTCCTGAATGTTTTGGGAGAGCACCTTAAAGCGCTCACAGCTTCGGGCCTCAATCAAGGCGCAAACCAAGAGGCGATGGACGAGCCGAAGCATGCGATCTCCTGTTTTGGGGAAAAAGCCCATCACGGCGTGCACATAGGGGTCCTTCCGTTCCCGCCCCAAGACGAATCCCCGCTCGACAATGCGCTTGTGGACCATTTCAAAATGGCTCATTTCCTCGCGCGCCAACGAGGCCATATCCGTGACCAAATCACTGAGTTCGGGATAGGTTACCATCAGAGAAATAGCCGTCGAGGCGGCTTTTTGCTCGCAGTAGGCGTGGTCCGTGAGGATTTCTTCGATCTGTTCTTCCGCGGCATGGGCCCAGCGCGGATCCGTGGGGAGTTGGAGTCCAAGCATCATGGGTCAAAGATACCCGCATTTTACCGACCTTGGCCGCATGCTTTGGCGGTGGAAATGGTCATATCCCTTCGTGCTGGCGGCCCTCTTTGTGGGCTCGCCCTCTGAGCCGTTGGATCTCGTGAACACCGCCCAATGGGACCAGGCTGACCGCCGAGACAATGGGACGGTGCGCATAGCTTTTGTTCCCGATGCCGGATGCCTGGATGTGGTCGAGGGCAAATTGCAGGGCTACGAATACGCCCTATTGGAAGCTTGGGAGGAAGCCATCCCCCAAAAAGTAGAATGGCTCTTTGCCCGAAGTGCTTCCGAAGCACTGGCTTGGGTCGAGGTCGGGCGCGCAGACTTGGCCGCAGGCAACATTCCCTCCTTCACCCGCGAAGGGCTGCGCACATCTCAGCCCGTCCGGGTGTTCCAATGGATCCAGTGGGGTGCTTCAGACAGCTTGCGCTATCTCAACGAATACCCCAAATTGGCTCCGTTTCTGCGGCAATCTGACAGCCTTCCTTTAGCCATTGAATCGACGACCATGTGGCGGCACATTCCCGCCAACGAAGCGGGATGGGTGGTTCCCGACGTCTATTTACCGGCCCTCAAAGCGCACAGCCAGCCTTCGTTTCGCGCTGTTCCCCTCGGCAAAGGGACTTTCTGCTGGATGGGGCGGACCAAAGACAGCCTCCTCATCGAATCTGTGGATGCTTTCCTCGCGAGCAAGCGTGCGCGACGCATTCAAGGATTTTATGGCCGGGACAGCTACCACGACGACTGGCTCAAACCTATTGAGCTCTCGCCCTTTGATGCCTACTTCACGGATTCGGAACGCTTTGATCGCTATACCTTAACCGCCTTGGCCTATGTGGAAAGTCGCTTCCGGAGCGACATCGTGTCCCCAGCTGGGGCCGTGGGGGTTATGCAGCTTATTCCAAACACGGCCTCCCGATTAGGGATTGAACCCCATCAATTGTACGAACCCAAGCGAAATATTCAGGCCGGACTGAAATACCTCCGCTTTTTGGACCAATTTTGGAAACAACGCGGGGTGCCCGCCGAAAACCGACTGCCCTTTATCCTCGCCTCATACAATACAGGGCCGACCCCCATTGCGCGCGCCGCAGACCAGGCGGCCAAAAAGGGCTGGGATCCCACGTTTTGGACGGGGCATGTAGACCAAGTGGCCAAAGGGCCTGGCGCGCATTACACCCGTAAGACCCTGCGACTCGCCACCTTCTACCGCGGATATGTCGAGGCCATTCGCCGCGCGGAAGCATCCGACCCGGCGAGGAACCAATGGATGGCGGTTTTGGACCGTCCTTCCTAGAACTGGAAATAAATGAATGGTTGGCTGTCCGCCGAAAGGGATTGGTATATGACCCACATAGTGAGGAGTGCCCATAAACCCTGGAGGGCGATGGGTGCTTGCGCAAATGCCTGCCGGTAGCGGGTCTTGATTCGACTAGGAATCCAATGAATTCCATAACCGAGGGCCATGACAGCCAAGGGACGCCAAAAACCCAGGAAGATGTCGTCCGCCAGCCCCCAATCCATAGCCGACCAGGTACGGTGCAAGATGCTCAGCGCCTCATCCCACCCTGGGGCGCGGAACCACGCTCTAGTCAGTGTAATAAAGGTCAACGTCGTGACCAGTCCAAACGCCCGGCCGAGCCAGGAGTTTCGCGGCGACCAAGGGCGCACTTTGGACCAAAGCTTGTAGCCCACGAGGCCCAGACCGTTCAGCCCTCCCCACGTTACAAAATTCCATGAAGAGCCGTGCCAAAAGCCTCCCAAAAGCATGGTGAGCATCACGTTGATGTTGGTGTTCAGCCAGCGTCGGAAGGGGCCCCAAACTCGGGTCAACACGAAGACGAGAAGAATGGCCCCTGCGAAGGAGACAGGTACCCAGAAAGATTCGGCGAGCATGCTGATCACAAAGAGGGCCAAAAAGACAATGGTGTACGAAGCAAACGATCCTTGGCGGTTGCCCCCCAGAGGAATGTACAAGTAGTCGCGTAGCCAGGTGCTCAGTGAGATGTGCCAACGGCGCCAAAAATCAGAGACGGATAGAGCTTTATAGGGTGAATTGAAGTTCGTCGTCAAGGTGAAGCCCATCAACATGGCCACCCCAATTGCGACATCCGTATAGCCGCTAAAATCCGCATAGACCTGCAAGGAATAGGCGAAGAGGGCTAAAAGGCATTCGAGCCCACTGTACAGGGTCGGCTGCGCAAAGACCCGGTCCGCAAAATTGCTCGCAATGTAGTCGGCCAAAATCAGTTTTTTGAGCAATCCATTGAGGATCCAAAACAGGGCCATGCCGAATACGGCCCGCGTAACCTTATACTCTTTGTAAAGCTGGGGGATGAATTCGGAGGCACGCACGATGGGACCGGCTACCAATTGAGGAAAGAAGCTCACATAGAATCCAAAATCGGCCCACCGACGAACCGGTTCAATCTGCCGGCGGTAGATATCTATGGTATAACTCAAACATTGGAAGGTGTAAAAGGAAATCCCTACGGGCAAGAGGATGCGGTCTTCCACGAAGTCGGTTCCCAAGTAGGTGTTGCTCCACAGGGCATAATGTGGCACCGGCTCCCAGAAAACACCAAATCCATCTGCCAAAAATTCAGCGAAGAAATAGGGGTATTTGAAATAAAATAGGACGCTCAAATTGGTGATGACGCTGACCGCGACCCACGCCTTGCGCTTCCATTCGGTGTGAGTCTGGGCCAGCCAGGCTCCCACATAAAAGTCGACCGTCGTCGAAAACAGCAGAAGCAAGAAGAAGGACCCACTTGTTTTATAGTAGAAGTACAGGGAAATCAGAAAGAGGTAGCTGTTGCGCAGCGCCATTTTTCGGTGCACCAACTGGTAGCCTACCAAGACCATGGCAAAGAAAACCCAGAAGGCCACCTCCGTAAAGATGATGGGCTGCTTGGCGCTAAAGGCCAGCCAACTGGGCAACTGATGCAAGAGCCAATCCATCATAGGGCATCCAGGGTTGACGGTTCGGGTGCAAAGGGACGATCATATCGCTCCAAGTACCAATCGGACAGTGCATGGGCCAACCAATCCGCCTGCAGCGCATAGCCTGCTCGGGTCATGTGAATGCCATCTTTGGCTGCCCAACCCTGGCGGATCCAATAGGACATCGACCGCGCCCCGCCCATCAAATGGTAAAAATCATGGACGGCGGCCCCATTTTTGGCTGCTAAGCGCATCATGGAACGCGCCACAACCTCTCCATGCGGGTTGTAGCGGCCCTTGTAGTAGCTGTCGTTGTTGGTCAAGAAAATAAATGCGCACGAGGGATTGACGGCACGCGCCCACTGCATCAAAGTGTCGTAATTCGCTTCAAATTCCGTCGAATCAAACCGACCAGCCACTTTGTACGCGTCATTGATGCCCAGCCCAAAAATGATCACATCCGGCGGAAAGGCCCCGAGTTGCGCTTGGTAGCGTTCGCATTTGAGGAAGGAATGGGTCGCGGCCCCATTGGCCCCCAACGCATGGTAGCGCAAACCGACATCCACATTCATGACTTGAATCCCCTCGAGAGAAAAATAGGTCTGCGCCGAATGGGACCGGTACAAATGGAAGGCCACGGTGTCCTGAGGTGCATGGTACCGCGCTTCACAGGCTTGGAGTGCTTCATTGTACCAAACCGTATCCGGGGCCCCGCCAAAGACCACACCATAGGATGAATCGCTTGGTGCGGCAAAGATGCGGAGGTGCGTAAACTGAAACGGATCTTCCGTGCTATGAATTTTAACCTGAACCGTACTGTCGCGGGTCCACGCCCGGATGCCCGAGACCCCCCAAGGCCCTTCATGAGTGGGCACAGAGCAGCGCTGCCCCGTCCATGAATCCAAGTGGTTTGTCCACACTTTGTAACTCGGGGGGTTATTGGTTCGCGCCAAGGTAAAGGGAAAGAAGAATCCGCGTTCCCCCGCCAAGCCCGGCGCCAAACTTTGCATATGGTAGCGAATGGCATCCGTAAGCAGGCCCGCCTGAACATGGGAGCCCCCCACGTGAACCAAATTGATTTCTTGGCGGCCCTCAAAAACAAGGGCATCCATTTTTTGGAAGAAGGGGGTAAAGGCGGAATCGCCCGCAGGAAAGAGCAATTGGTTGGGGACAGCGGGAATGGGAGCCGGCGACGGAAGGGCGCGCACGGAAATGGGCTGTGCCCATCCCGCCAAGGAAGTCAGCAGGGCCGCACCCAAAAGGAACTGTCGAAACGGTACTCGCTTACTCATGACGCTGGAGTTCGGCTTGCATCGATTCCACTAAGGCTTTGGCGACTTTCTTGGCTCCCCGCGGGGTAAAGTGGATGTGGTCAGGTCCAGCCAAAGGCGGATTTTGATTGACCCAATCCACCATGCCACCCGGTCCCCCCATAAAGTCCATGACATCAAAGAACGCGGCGCCTTCCTCAAAGGCCGCCATCTTAAGGGCATCCCGCACGTCGTCGACAAAGGGGTAACTCACCCAATCCAATCCCTCTTTGACCGCCATGTCACTCGGACCCACCACTAAAATATTGGCCCCAGGAAGAGCTTCTTGAAAGAGGCGAATCTGACGACGGAAGGCTTCGCCGTAGCGCATCACGGCTTCCTTGCTCTTGAAGTAGGGCACCGCATTGCCACCAAATTGCAAGATCACGAGCCCGACGGGTTCGCGCTGGAGTGACGCCATGAAATGTCCGCGGTCCATGCGTGTAAAACTCAAACCATCCGCCCCGCGCATGGCCACATTGTCTACCCGTACACCGGTTGGACCGTCCATTGAAAGCCCATACCAGTCAGGGCTTGCCCCGCGGAATTCCAAACTGAGCGATTTGACAGGTCGAGTGGCCACCGCACGCAGTGCCCCACTTCGGGCATTGGAATCGAGATAGTCAATTTTCCATAGCGTGTCATTAGCGTACCATTTGATCTCAACCGGCCCCTTGGCGGGTCCGTGTAGAAGGGAAAAGGAGCGGCTCTGCCGAGCCCGTGGATAACCGTAACTGCGCGGACTGTAGCGCACTTTGGCATCGGGACCCGAAGCGGATTTGGTCGCATAGCGATGGGAAATGCCCCGTGGGCCATACATGTTGGTGGGGCTTTTGTCGTTGGCGCGCCCAAAACTTACCATGCGCGTCCAGGCTCCTTCCGCCGTATGCGCCACGGCAGCCATCGGAACGAAAGGAACCAAGGGCTGCATCCCTGCTCCCTCTCCTCCGTACAAAGCCTGCAATGCGTCGCGCAAATCTCCCGTGATGCGGTCCCCTTCAATCTGTGAATCGCCAAAGTGAAGAATGCGCAGGACCCCGCCGCTACGCAGCTGTTGGAGACCTTGCGCCAACTTGGCCATCCCCAAGGTGTCCGAGTCTGAAAATTGAATCGCCCCTTGACCAGGTTTTGGGCGACGCAAGGGGGCACTGACCTCGACCGTGTCCGCCAATGCCCACGACTCCAAGGAATCTTGCCGCCGTTGGGTTTCTGCTTCCTCGCGTTGCGCGGCCGCCCAGTCCTCCCACGGGTGCCATTGGGGCATGCGCAAGGCGATTCCACCGCCCAAGTCATACTCCGATCGGGGATTGAAGTAAGCAAACAGAGCAAAAACTCCTAGAACCAGGGCAATAAGAATGGCCGTGATCCACGGCGCGTGCTGCTCTCCCTTCATTTCGTCACAGGGGAATGTGCAGGACTTGCCCTACGTAAATGGTTTCCCTTCCTCCATTGGCCTCCACTAAAGAAGCTAGGGAGTGCTGAGGGAATTTTTGATGAATCTTCCACAGGGAATCTCCGGGCTGGACCGTGTAACGTTCGTAGCGCGGGATGGCTCCTAAATGGGGCCCTTGGGAGGGCGTGGCAGATGCCGTGGATGTGGAACTTGACGCCACAAAACGAGCATGCAATCCAGCTTGAGGGTCTTTTTTCGCCCCCTCCAATGCCCGGATCGCCCCGGACACTTCCTCCACCCCCTGCTGCCGGACAAAGGCCGGGCCCATCACGAGGGCCAAATCAGCTTGCGATGAATCCCCCAAGGCACAATAGTATTCGAGCCAAAGGTGTTCCGCGAGGTGGAAAGCCAAGGCGGAATCCTGGTAGGCCTCCATGGGGTAGCCGAATTTCGCCACCGCCACGGGATGCAGACCAAATGGGCCCACAAAATGGACGGCGGCGTTTGGGCTACCGGCCTGTTCGTGCTGCCAAAGAAGTTGGCTACCCCGAATTAAACTCGGGAAATAATAAATGGGCTGCGCAGCCTGAGCCATGCAACCCATTATTCCGAGTAAAATCCAGCCATAGCGACGCATACATCAAATGTAAAGGGTCTTAGAACGCAGGGAAACGGGATCACCAACAACTTTTCAACGATGTTACCCGCGGTCCTTTTTGGGAAATATTCCCGAACTTCCCGGGAAACATACCGAATCATGAAGGCCCACACGACCCTTTTTCTCCTCATTTTAGGCGCCAGCCTCTTTTCCGCCTGCGGATTGCTTGGTCCCAAAGCGCCCGAAACCACCGCGGCAACCAATTTGTCCGATTCACGCCTCCAAACCAAGTTTCCTGGGTACACGTTGACCGAATACCAAGCGGGCGAGGCCCTCTACCAAACCCAATGCAGTCGCTGCCACACCCTCCACCCCGCCTCGTTGCTCGTCGAAAACCAGTGGGCACGCATCATCCCAGAGATGGCGAGCAAGGCGAACCGCAAAGCCGGCGGAGAGGTGGTCACCGAAGCGGGACAGCAAGCCATCTTTCGCTACCTCTATGCCCAAGGCATGGGCCTTTCAATGGACGAGCACAGCCACTGATTTTCGGGCATAAAAAAACCCCGCATTGCTGCGAGGTTTTTGGTGGGGTGGAAGATGGGTCTCGAACCCACGACCTCCTGAACCACAATCAGGCGCTCTAACCACTTTAAATAACTGACAATCAAATAAATGCATTACGACTTTGTCTGTGAGTAGTCACAACAGCAGTCAGAATGAAAGACTATCAATCTATTCGAGTAACCAAACTATCAAAGGACAAATACTACCTATCCATCTATTGGCGTCAGTGCCGTTACCGATTTTACAACGGACAACCCATTGGGTCTTGGTCTACTCCAAACACATTGCCCAAACATATGCGGTATTCAGCATTTGTTGCTCTTGAAAAAGAATATCTGCGTGCTATTGACCTAGGATGGACTCCCAAGGACGATTGGTCTGGGAAACTAACTAAAGAAGTTATCGTTCCAAAAAGCATCTTGGAGGATGCTTTGAAATCTAAAATAGACCAAGGAATATCTGAACCGTACGCCCGAAATCTTACCTGGATTGTCAAGCAACTGAAAAAGCAGCTTAAAGGACAACATCCAACACCTAACAGGCTCGCAAAATTCATAAACGATAGTCATTGGACACCAGCGACAAGAGCCATCATAAGACGCCATCTTATGGCTTTTGAAAAGGAGTTGGAGAAGTTTGGATATGAAGGGAGCATCAAGCCCCTAACGACCAAATACAAGACCGAGGAGACGCTCCATAAACCATTTAAAGACGTACCGGGCATCCTGGAGGAAATCCTGGAGTTTGATGCAAAGCTTCACCTTTGTTGTCTACTCGCTTTTGGTTGCCTCTTACGTCCTCATAGGGAAATACGACTTCTGACTTGGGACGACTTTCCAGAGGACCTTTCATTCGTTTCTTTAAGTGGCAAGCGCAATAAGGGCAAACGTAACCGCATTGTTCCCGTGAGCCCTTTCATACAAGAGGTTTTAAGGCGATTTAAGCCACTTTCTCCATCGACTGGAATCAATGTGTTCTCATCCAAAAAGGAGCCCTTCAATAGAGATTACTTTAAAACACTCTGGGGGCGTTTTAAGAAGCAATCTAAGCTGTTGGAGAAAGACCAAACGCTTTACTCCTTCCGCCATTCTGGGGGCATCCAAGTCTACGAGAAAACAGGCTCTCTAACAAAGCTTCAGCAAGTAATGGGACATAGTTCTCTCCAAGTATCGTTGACTTATTTAAGAGGCTTAGAGGTGAAGCAGTTGGAGGTTGAGGACTTGCCAGAGTTGTGAAGTCAAATGGATTGAGCATAGCAACTCATCA
>ERZ891134.1486-NODE-1486-length-15931-cov-9.670887_pt1 | contig 15931 bp, 16 predicted proteins | sample MGYA00520888_ERZ891134 | MGnify/ENA primary metagenome ERZ891134 (study PRJEB32303, sample SAMEA104408692) | aquatic metagenome | biome: Brackish water; feature: Coastal; material: water | place: Baltic Sea | collected 2014-10-23 | depth 10 m ... | reverse complement strand
CGCGTCAGGTCGAGGTGAGTGCTTCGTGCACGATCATCGTGGGATCGGCCTCGAACCCAGGTTGAGGATCGACCAGGAGTTGCGTCGCCGCAGCTCGCTCATCGTCAGTGAAATCGCGTGTGGTCAAGCAAAACTCGACCATGTTCCCCGACGGGTCCTCGAGGTAGATGCTCGTGCAGAATCCATGGTCGACCTCGAGCACGCGATGGCCGTGCTGCTGCCAACGAACGCGATGCCGATCGAGTGCTTCGCGTGTCGGTGCGTCGAAGGCAATGTGGTTGACCCAGCCAGGGAGGCCCGCAGCCTTGTTGATGTTCACTTCATAGTTGTCGCCGATGTCATCGCATTTGATCTCCCAGAATGCAATGAGGTCCTTGGCCGCGCCACGATCGCCCGCAGTGTCGTCGTCAACATCGGTGTTGGTGGCGTAGAAGAAATGCTTGCTGAAGCCGTCGCCTGGGTTGGGCGTCGGCCCGACATGCACCTTGACGAGATCGAAGCCCATCACCTCGGTGTAGAACGCGTGTGTCGCAGCTGCATCGCGAGTGGCCAGAGCAACGTGGTGGAATCCCATCGCAAGAGTCTCGCGCAGTAGCGACGGTGCCTGTGGACCGGGCATGCTGTCCACATGTTCCTCGGCGAAGACCTGCTGCCGTACCTCGTTCTCGCCTTCGGTGGCGCGCTGTGTGTCGGTAACTTCCTCGCCGTGGTCAAGCCGCCCGAGCGGCAGCTCGACGACGACAACCTCCAACGGGCACCGGTGGGCCGAAGCCTGCTCTACGCAGGCATCGGGCTCGTCGCCGCGATCTGGGCCCTGGCGTCCCTGATCAGTGGTTGACGCTCCGCTCGCACCTGCATGATGTCCGCGTCGGTGAACGCGTAAGAGTGTCGTCGCATTGGCCACCTGCACTTTTCTCAGTGGAAAGCCTGCACACTGGCGGAGTGAGTCAGAACAGCCCGCTGCAGATCTCGTTCGTCGAGTCGGCGTCGCGCACCCACACGCTGCCGGAAGCAACCGTCGAGGTTGCCTTTGTCGGGCGCTCAAATGTGGGCAAATCTTCGTTGATCAACGCCATCGCAAACCAGAAGCAGCTGGCTCGAGTCTCGAACACCCCTGGGCGAACGCAGTTGATCAACCTGTTTTCGCTCGACGAAGGTGATGGCAAGGGAACGCTTGTCGATCTGCCCGGTTACGGCTACGCCAAAGCAGCGAAGTCGGTGCGCAACGACTGGCCCGCGATGATCGAGGGCTACCTGCTCGAACGCGACTACTTGGTCATGGTGTTCATCCTGGTCGACGGTGAGATCGGCCCGACCAAGCTCGATCAGCAGATGCTTGACTGGCTCCGCTACAACGAGGTGCCGCATACCGTGGTCGCGACGAAGCACGACAAGGTGCGATCATCCAAGCGAGCGACCCGTAAGAGGGATCTTGCCGCCGGCTGCCAACTCGACAAGGGCGACATCGTCTGGGTCAGTTCCACGAAGGGCGTTGGCGTCGACGTGTTGCGCAGTCTGGTCCGCTCGCACCTCCTCTCCTGAGGCCCTGACCCATCTGAGACCCGTAACGGTTACCGACCGGTAGGTGCGTAGCTTCAGCGGTATGAGTTTCACGTTTCCATCTGTGTCGATCACCGGCACCGGTCTCTTCACGCCGCCTGAGTCGATTAGCAACGCCGAGTTGTGCGCATCGCTGACGGCATCCGTCGAGAAGTGGAACGCCGAGCACGCTGATGAGATCGCTGCCGGAACCTTGGTGGAGCGGTCGGCGCCTGACGAGGAGTTCATCGTCAAGGCATCGGGCATCGAGTCGCGGTACGTGATGGAGAAGTCCGGCGTGCTCGATCCAGACCGGATGCGGCCTCGGCTCGAAACGCGCTCCGAAGACCAACTCGGTATCCAGGCCGAGATGGCGCTGCCCGCCATCCGCGACGCTTTGGCCCAGGCTGGCCGCGCCGACACCGACGTCGACGCCGTCATCGTCGGTTGTTCCAACCTGCAGCGCGCCTACCCGGCGGTCGCGGTTGAGATTCAGGATGCTCTCGGCGCGGAAGGCTGGGGCTACGACATGAATGTTGCCTGCTCGTCGGCCACGTTTTCGATGCAGGCCGCAGTCGACGCCCTTCGCAACGGCTCGGCGAAGTGTGTTGTCGTGGTCAATCCTGAAATCACGTCCGGGCACAACAACTTCGAACTGCGCGACTTCCACTTCATCTTTGGCGACGCGTGCACCGCGCTCGTGCTCGAACGGACCGACGACGCAGAAGCCGACGGCGTTGGTGATCGGGCACACCGCTGGGAGGTGCTGGGGACGAAGCTCGCCACTCAGTTCTCCAACAACATCCGCAACGACTTCGGCTTCCTCAACTCCTCCGAGGTCGACGACCGCGAGCCGCACGAAGTGATCTTCCGTCAGAACGGTCAGATGGTGTTCCGCGAAGTTTGCCCGCTCGTGGTGGCGCACATCACCGACCATCTGGAATCACTCGAGCTCGACGCAACGGGTGTTCGCCGATTCTGGTTGCACCAGGCGAATCTCAAGATGAACCAGCTCATCGCCAAGGGAGTGCTCGGGCGGGTGCCCGACGAGAACGAGGCACCAGTGATTCTGAATGAATACGCCAACACCAGCTCCGCCGGCTCGGTCATTGCGTTCCACAAGCACCGCGCCGATCTCGACGCGGGTGACCTCGGGGTGATCTGTTCCTTCGGGGCCGGATACTCGGTCGGCAGCGTGATTGTGCGCAAAGCCTGATTGGCGGAGTGCCGATGATGTCGGTCGTTCAGTTCACGCTCAGGTTCGCGAGACCCGACGACCTGGGGCATTCCCACCCAAGTCGAACAGTTTGAGAAACCGTCGCGAAACGGATCGTGATCATCAGCCGAGTTCGATTGGACAATCAGCTGCGGTCACTACGGTGCCGACATGATTCGAAACGCCCTTGATTGGGTTCGCAACAACCTGAAGATTGCACTGCCCGTTGCGGTCGTCCTTGCCGGACTGGTCGCCTTTGTGGCGTTCGGCGTCTTCGGCATCCACACGAAGTTCATTGACGACGAGGTGAGTGAGAGTGGCCCGGTGTTCTCGTCGGGCGCTGCCGCCGAGTTGCCGCCTGAGGTGGTCGACGAAGCCGCCACCGACGAAGCCGCCACTGACGAGGTGATCGACGTCGTGGACGACAAGGACACGCCCGTGGAGGACACGCCGGTCGAGGTCGCGGTCGAAGTACCGATGCCGGAGACGGTGGACACGACGCCGGAAGTCGGTGCCGTCGTCACGTTGATCGAGGGGTCATTCGTCGATCGCAGCCACCCCGGGTCAGGTCTGGCCAAGGTGCTCAACGACGGGACCGAACAACGATTCCTACGCTTCGAGGACTTCGAGACCGACAACGGGCCCGACTTGTTCGTGTACCTGACGCGGGCCGACGCGGGAGCCGACGCTGGTGCCTTTGGTGTCGACGGTGACTTCGTTGACCTGGGCCGCCTCAAGGGCAACGTCGGCGAGCAGAACTACGAGATTCCGATCGACGTGGATCTCAGCGAGTTCGACACCGTGGTGGTGTGGTGCAAGCGGTTCTCCGTCGCGTTCACCGCGGCTGACTTGGCCTGATCAGGTGCTCATGAAGCCCTGGGACGTGGTGACCTTGTCGCCGCGGAGGGCCTGGAGAGGATCGCGGATGTCATCGATGTATCCCAGTGCGTAGGCCCCGATGCGGTAGCCCATCAGCTTGAGGAGATCGTCGTCGAGGGCCTCAGCAATCTCGCGAGGCACCGAGAGGTATTGGTTCTCCTCCTGGCGGAGCCAGCCGACGTTGTACGTGACATTGAGTCCAACCCGCACGTCGTCCGATTGATTGGCGCCACCTCCGTGATACACCTTTCCCGTGTACAGCAGGCATGACCCCTTTGTCATCTCGGCGGGCACGCTCTCGTCGATCGACCGGCCCAGATCGACCGGGTCGGCCTGACTCCCCGGGATCAATCGCGTCGCACCGTTCTCCTCGGTGAAGTCGGTCATCGCCCAGATCGTGTTGCACTGCACATGGTGATCGCTGGGGAATTCGAAGAAGTCGAACGCCCACTCATCACGGTGGATCGACTGAGCTGGCGAACCCGGGCCGATCGCGATGGTTTGGGTGAGGTGCAGTTGATAACTCTGCGCCTTGTGCAGGAGCTTGCCGGTCACGTCGAGAATTGTGGGGTGCTGCACCAAGGGGCGACTTGCTGGTGAGCGTGCGATCAACGCGCCGGAGCGACGCGTCTGCTTGCCCGTGAATCTGTCACCGCCGACCGGCGTCGCATCGATGTAGGGCTGCATCTCACGCCGGATCATGTCCAACTGCGCGGCGCCATCAGGAAGCGTCGAGGCGAGGTCGTCGATGATCAGCGCGCCATCACTGAGCAACGTCTGGTGCAGAAGCTCGGCGTCGGTGTCGGGTGAAAAGTGGGTGACTCCCATGGGCGACATCGTGTCATGAGCGTCGTCGTGGCGCAGCCCCGGAGGACCCGCCGGTGCGCGGCGGCCCGACCAGCATGCCCTGCGACGCTGTGTAGACCGTGATCAGGCGGCGGCGCGAGTCTTGCGCAGGATGGGGTCGACGAGGCCGAGGCCATTGTCGGCCATCCACATCACTTTGCCAGCGACGCCGGGCGTGGTGTTGTCGACGAGGTTGCCCATGACCGCCAGCGTGATCTTGGCGATCGACTCGGTGCTGACCGACATGGCCAGACCGGGCTTAAGAATCCACGGGTGGCCGATGAGGAACGAGAAGCGACGACCGGTGCGCAAGAACGCGTCGAACTTCTCGCCGACCATCTCGTCGTAGCGGGCCGGCGCAGTGCCAGGGTTCTCGATGAAAAGGTCAACGGCGAGCATGCCGCTCTCGAGGCCGTAGTCGATGCCTTCGCCGTTCATTGGGTTGACGAGTCCTGCTGCGTCACCGACAGCGACCCAGCCTCCCCCGTGCCGCTTCTGGGTGCTCATTGGAAGCCGCCAGGCCCGAGGCCGTTTCAGGTTGGGGCCGAGTTCCCAGTCGTCCATCACTTGCTTGCGGTAGTTCTCGAGCATGGTGTTGAGGTTCAACTTCTTGAACCCCTTCATCGTCGACAGCGCCCCGCAGCCGATGTTGACCGTGCCATCTCCTGCAGGGAACATCCAGCCGTAACCGGGCACGGCCTTGCCGTCGTCGCCTTTGAGTGACAGCAATGCCTCAAGGTGCTCGCTGTCATGGCGCGGCGTCTCTGCGTAGGTCCGAATCGCCAGCCCGAACGTCTCGTTGGGCACACGATCGGCGCCGAGCATCTTGGCAACCGCGCCTGGCGCGCCGGTCGCGACGATCGTGAGGTCGGCGGCAATCGTCCGGCGGGTGGAACCTTCACCAGCTTCGACACCGGTGACCCGATCGCCATTGAGCACGGGCAGCGCAACGGTCTCGTACACCATCTCGGCGCCTGCGGCCTCGGCAGCATCCATCAATGCGGTGTCGAGGCGACGACGTGGCCACACCGCTCCGTAGTTCGGGAAGCGATCAGTCGTTGGCCAGTCGAGTTCGCGCACACGGTTGCCGGCGATCATGCGCAACCCTTTGATGCGGTGCGCATCGTCGAGCGGGATCTCGAGTTCGTTGAGTGCGCCGATCGCCCGTGGGGTCAGGCCATCGCCGCAGACCTTGTCGCGACCGTGTTTGCCCTTTTCGAAGACGATCACTCGCAAGCCCGCTCGGGCGGCTCGAATGGCCGCAGCAGTCCCTGCCGGACCTCCGCCGATGACGGCAATGTCGTACTGCTCAGCTGCCACGCCTCTACGGTGCCCCGGATTTGACTGAAAAGCACTGTTCAGAGGTGTGATGCTCGCCGCACCTCGTCCCGGAAAATGTGCCGCGAAATAGCCGCTCAGCGACGATGGTCCTACATTTTTCAGGTCTGGGTGTGGGTTGAGGTGGGTGCCGGGGTGGTTGATGTCGCGTCTTTGTCGAATCTTGTGTTTTCGCGCAGTGAGCCTCTGACCTGGGCCCTCTTTCATGGTGCATGTCAACCCGACAACGAATCCCCCAATATCCCGTTGAAAGAGAGCACATCATGAACAAGAGCATTCGCACCGGTCTCATCAGCACCGCACTCGTCGCAGGAAGCCTCATCGGCGCCGCCGTCGTAAGCGCCCAGGTCGATGACACCGTCCCAGTCGATCCGGCAATCGAACAGCCGGCTGACGCACCCGCCGACGGCGAACGCGGCGCTCGAAGCGAGCGCCGGGCCGAGCGGGCCCAGGCAACGGCCGACCTGCTCGGAATCGACGTCGACGAGCTGCGTGCCGCCCTCGAAGACAGTCAAACCCTTGCCCAGATCGCCGAGGCCAATGGTGTCGACGTGCAGACCATCATCGATGCCAAGGTCAGCGCCAAGACCGAGCGCATCAACGCTGCGGTCGAGGAAGGTCGTTTGACCGAGGCCGAAGCCGCCGAGAAGTTGGCCGACATCGAAGAGCGGGTCACCACCCGAGTCAACGAAGGTCGTCCGGAGCGCGGTGAGCGCGGTGATCGTCCGGCTCGCGGCGAGCGCCCAGCGCCCGCTGCCGAGCAAGGCGCCTGATTCACTGATCAATCGCATTGGGTGAGCAGCAGACGATCTGCGTCTGTTGCCCACCCGGAGCGATGTTGATCCGTCACCTACGCTGAACCCCTGTTCCGTCGGAATCGACTCCCCGAAACGCTCGAGTACCGAAAGCAGTCCATGTCCACCATCTTGATCGCCGAAGACGACCAGCAGATTCGCGAAGCACTCGATCGCATCCTCCGTTTTGAGGGTTACGAGACCGTGCTGGCCAAAGATGGGGCGGCTGCCCTCGAAGCGTTTGACCAGCATGCGCCGGATGCAGCATTGCTTGACGTGATGATGCCCTTCGTGGACGGGCTGAGCGTTGTGCGCAAGCTGCGCGATCGTGGCAACCGGACCCCGATCCTGATGCTCACCGCTCGTCAGGAGACCCCCGATCGTGTCGCCGGTCTTGACGCCGGCGCGGACGACTATCTGGCAAAGCCGTTCGAACTCGACGAACTACTCGCCCGAGTTCGCGCGCTGTTGCGCCGCACCGATCACAGCGACTCGGTCACGCTGACGTGCGGCGACCTGCTGGTTGACCCCGCCAAGCGACTGGTCACTCGCGACGGTGACACGATCGAGCTCACTCGCACAGAATTCGACATCCTGCACACGTTGATCACCAACGCTGAGATCGTGATGTCGCGCAGCCAGCTCTACGAAACGATCTGGGGCTACGACTTCGAGACGAACTCCAAGTCGCTTGACGTTCACATCGGGTACCTACGTCGCAAGCTTGAAGACGGCGACCGCGCACGGCTGGTGCACACGGTGCGCGGCATCGGCTACGTCGTGCGCGCCGGCGATTCCTCGTGACACTGCGCTCGCGTCTCGTTCTCCTCTTCGGTCTGGTTGCCCTCTCGGTCAGCGCAGTCGTCGGCGCATCGTCGTACCGGGCGACCAGCTCCGAGGTCGCCGCCTCGACGGACGAGTTCCTCGAAGAACGCGCCGCCGATGTGGCGGATGGAAATCGCGAGTCGCCCGTTGGCCGCGGCGGACGGCGCGATAACGGTGGTCCGGATCTGCCGTTTGATCCCGATGCAATTGTGCAGACGACCACCCGCCAAGGCGAGGTGAATGGGACGAGTGGCGGTGAGCTGCCGATCACCGACGCCGCGCAGCGCATGATCGACCTCAAGCCAAATGGGAATCGCCGCGCGTCGGGAGTCTTCGAGGACATCACCATCGAAGGTGAGTCGTACCGGATGTACACCCAGGCGCTTCCCGGGGGTGGCGCCATTCAAGTGGCCCGTTCGACGGCGGAGGACGACGACCTGTTGCAGAGCCTGCTAGCGCGTTTCGGCGTAATTGCGCTCGTCGCGACGGCCGCGGCATCACTGATCGGATGGGGCCTGGCGCGTCGCACGACCAGACCGTTGCGTCGGCTTGCTGACGTGGCGGCGACGGTTGCTGACACCGGCGACTTCTCGGTTGATGTGCCGGTCGAACGCAGTGACGAGATCGGCACGCTCGCCGCGAGTATGCGCACGATGCTCGAGGCGCTTGAGACAAGCCGTGAGCAACAGCAGCGGCTGGTGCAGGATGCGAGCCATGAACTCCGGACGCCGCTGACCAGCTTGCGTGTCAACGTCGAGATGCTCGACCGGATCGAGCGATCGACAGCTGAGATCTCCGCCGAGGACCGTGCCGCAGTCCTTGACGCGATCGCGTCCGAGGTCGCCGAATTGGGGTCACTTTTTGATGAGCTGATCGATCTGGCGACCGACAGCGATGATCGCGATGCTCCTCTCGAACTGGTTCGTCTCGACGAGATCGTCACTCGGGCCGTGGCGCGCTGGGCGCAGCGCACTGATCGATCCATCGACGTCACGGTCGAGGCGGTCACGGTGAATGGCAACGATGCACTGCTCGAACGGGCCGTGACAAACCTCATCGGCAACGCCCACAAGTTCAGCCCGCCCGACGAGCCGATCGAGGTCGTGGTTCGCGACGGCTTCGTCGCGGTACGCGATGGCGGGCCTGGCATCCCCGCCGCCGATCGAGAGCGAGTCTTCGATCGGTTTCATCGCGCTGAGACCACGCGCAGCATGCCGGGATCGGGTCTTGGCTTGGCGATCGTCGCGAAGATCGTTGATCACCATGGTGGTGAGGTGTGGGCTGCAGAATCTGATCGCGGCGGCGCCGACGTCGGCTTCACGCTCCCGGTCGTGTCTGAGTGAAGTCCGTGCGACACTGAGGCAATGGTGACTGCTGCACCGCACGACCCGATCGGAGAGAGCTTGCGCGCCTTCGTTGGCGAGTTGCTCAGCAATTCGGTTGTCGAACTCGTCCACACGCCGGTCGGCGCCGACCCAGCGTTTGGGCTCGACGAGTCACCTGACACGGTGGTCGCTTCGGCGTCCGCAGAAATTGTTCCCGGTTGGATCACCACGCTGGCGGTGGGCTTCGGCGCTCGGTCGACGTCGGAGGTCGAGTCGGTGCCCGACGCGTTGCTCGCGCTTCCCGGCGCGGCGTTGTCTGCTGGGGCCAGATTCGCGTCTGCTGGAGGCGTGCCGCTGAGTCCGGCGTTTGAACGTGCGCTCCGTGACACGGTCATCGTCGAGCTCCTCACTCACCACCAGGTTGCAGCCCAGACTTCAACGAACGAAGGACGCGACGACAGCGTCGGCAACACGACGGTTCCGTGTGCGAGCCCAACGTTGTTGGCTGACACGCTCGAGTACCTCATCGAGTTGAGCGGCACGCGTGTCGAGGCGCACAATCTGACCCACGGGGTCGTGATCACCGATGCCATTGCGCACGAGCCTCGACTGCGCGTGCCGTACCCGTCGGGGCTGCGCGACGCCAAGCGCAGTCCACTGCTGTTCGACGGACAACGTTCCGTCCTGATTGTCGACCGCGCAGGTCGGGCCCGCACGGAATTACAGGCGCACCGGCTCGACCGGCTGCACCCGAGCAGCGCGCCGCTCCTGCCCGTCGAGCGTGAATTTGTCGACAGCGGCTCGCTTGTTGCGTTGGCGACTCGGCAGTTGGGTGGGATCGGTTTCTTCCTGCGCGAGGACCGCAGCATCTGGACATTTGTTGACGGCCAACCGCTGGTCATTCGACGCGGCGAACACTGGACGGCCTTCCCCCTCTGGCTTGCTCGGGCGATCGGCACGAAGATCGGTGGAGGCGCGGCGGTCGAATTGATCGTCGGTGCTGCGATGCTCGTGTCGGTCAAGACCGGTGGGGCGATTTTTGCGATCGTCGATGACGCGGCTGCGCTTGACGACGTCGTCGCTGCGAAGGATCGATTCGATCGTCGTGATGATCTTGATGATGACGATGATCTCCGAGCCGAGACCAAGTTGCATCACCTCATCGATGCGGGAGACCTCGATCCGCAGACGTTGGCGCGGCTTGCCGAGCTTGATGGAGCCACGGTGCTTGATCGAGATGGCCGGCTCTTGACCTATGGGGCAATCATCGCAAGTTCAGACAGCCAGCATGAAGGGGCTCGCACCGCAGCGGCGAAGTCGCTGTCCAATCAAGCGCTGGTGGTGCTCAAGGTGTCCGAGGACGGCGACATCACTGTCTTCAGCGATGGCGAGGTCGTCGCGACACTGTTGCCGTCTGGTCTCGGCCGCTGAACAGCGCCAGCGATCCTGCAGCGAGAGGTAACTACGCGTCGCGGAGCGCGGTGAGTAACTCGTCAACGCCAGGACGTGCGTCGGGCGTCGTTGGGAGGATGAGCTTGGCGATCGTGCCATCTGACGCAACGATGACGTCCGCGCCGAGCTGTTGGGTGTCTTCGTGAGTGCGACGAATCCTTCGCCCCGAGCGCAGCAGTGATCCATACATTCTGAGTGTGCCGAGCGACCACACCTGACGGCGGGTGCCTCGCTCGACGCCGAGCGCCCGATACAGCAGCCGGTCAACATCGGACACGACTGGGAACGGCACACCAAGGTGTTCGATGTATGACGGGAGTCGTGCGGGATCAGTGAACGTGACGACCGCGATCTCAGCATCTCCGAACTCGGCGAGTCGTTCGCGCACGGCGAGGACGTGTTCCTGACACGGCAGTCAAGCCAGGTGACGGTGCAGGATGAGCACGAGAGGAACGTCCCGAACGCGATGATCGCTGGTGTTCCAGGATCCCGATGCCGAGACGAGGTCGAGACTCGGGAGGAGATCGCCTTCGTGCAGTGTCATACGTTGAACGTAGATGCTGGGGAGCGTTGATGCTGGCGGTCAGACTTCGAGTTGACGCGCCAGGGATTCGACTGACTCGATGAACTCTTCGATCATTTCAATGACCACCTGACCCGAGGTCTTCGACTGGTTCATCGTCCCGACGATCTGGCCGACGAAGTAGTTCGCCAGCTTTTCTGCACCCGAGCCCTTGGTGTGAGCGGCCCGGGCGATGCGCTTCTGGGCCTCGGTGGTCAGAATCGGTTGCAGCGGCATGCCGAGCGGGTCAGGGCGGTCGTCGCGGTCCCATTCCTCTGTCCAGGCGGACTTGAGCATTCGAGCATGCTTGCCGGTGAGCGAGCGAGAACGGATGGTGTCAGCCGAGGTTGCCGCAAGGAACTTTTCCTTCACGACCGGATGTGTTTCGGCTTCTTCTGTCGTCAACCAAACCGAACCGCACCACACGCCCTGCGCGCCGAGCGCCATTGCGGCGGCCATTTGACGTCCACGCCCGATGCCGCCAGCTCCGAGCACGGGGATGTTGACCGCGTCGACGATCTCGGGGATGAGGACCATCGAGCCGATTTCACCGGTGTGGCCACCGGCCTCGGAACCCTGGGCGATGATGATGTCGACGCCTGCTGCTTGATGTCGCTCCGCGTGTTGGGGTCGTCCGGCGAGGGCTCCGATCAGCTTGCCTTCCTCCTTGCAGCGGTCGATCAAGAATCCGGGCGGCGGTCCGAGCGCGTTGGCGATGAAGGACGCGTTGCTGGCGAGGGCGACTTCGAGCTGTGGCAGAGCGGCATTCGCACTGAAGGGAGCGTTGCCATCGTGGCCTCCGACGGCGGTGTTGGATCGGGTCGTCGTATCGTCGGCGGGGAGTTCCGGTACGTCGTAACGCTCGAGAATCTCGTCGATGAAGGCACGATGCGTGTCGGGAATCAGCTGGGCGATGTCGTCGAGGGTGTAACCGCCGTCTTCGTCGCCCGCGTACTTCGCGGGGACGATCAGATCGACACCGTAGGGACGGCCGCCGACCTCGTTCTCGATCCAGGCGAGGTCGGTCTCGAGGGCCTGCGGCGAGTGCGCCACGGCCCCGAGTACTCCGAGCCCTCCAGCCTTCGTCACGGCTGCGACCACGTCGCGGCAATGGCTGAAGGCAAAGATCGGGAACTCGATGTTGAGCATGTCGGTGGCAGCTGTCTGCATTGCGCCATCTTGTCGCGTGGCGCCACGTCGCCGAGAAGCAGAGTCAGGCTGTGTCGCCGCGCCGCTTGCCTTTCTGTCAGCATCAGCAGATGCCACGACTGCACCAGGTGTCCCGCGAGGAGAACGATTCGCCGCTCGTCGAGACGATGTACGGCTTGTTGTTCGGCGATCGGGACCCGGTCGCCGAACCGGGAACGGCGACGGGCACACCGGGCGATTGGTGGAGCGTTTTCGCCAATGACCACGCAGTGTTCGAACACGCGGTGCAGGGATTCGGCGTGTATCGAGGCGCCAAGCTCGATCCGGTCCTGCGCGAACTCGGTCAGACCCGGGCCGGGTGGTTGGTCGGCAGTCAATTCGTCTACTCCCAGCACTGCAAATCTCTTCGGGGCCTTGGTGTGTCGGAGAACAGGATTGCCGCCGTCGCCGTGGGTGCCGCTGCGCCGGTCTGGAACGACCTCGAGCGGTTGGTGCTCGGATACGCCGACTGCCTGATCACCGGGATGGGCCGAGTTCCCGACGAGATTTTCGATGGGCTTCGAGCAGCGTTGCCGGACGATGAACTGCTCGAGCTGACCTACATCACCACGCTCTATGCGCAGCATGCCGTGATGTCCAAGGCGTTGCGAACCGAGTTCGACGATGTCGACGAACGCATCGTGGAGGTCGACGCACCACTGGACTTTGATGCTCGTGACATCGTCCGCGACATCAGCCTGCCGTCTGCCGGCAACGACGAAGGAGGTGCCCGATGAGTGAGGTGCTGTTCTGTACCGACACGTTCTGGGCTGATTTCGGTGATCGGGTCCGGGAAATTGCTCCCGACATCGAGACGGTTCTGCTTGAGGGTGATGCACCCGTCAGCGACGTTGACATCGAGCGCATCACGATTGCCCAGTTCTCTCACGATGCATGGCCCGAACGTGCGGGTCACTGGTTCGGCGTCGCGATGCGAGCGCCCAACCTGCGTTGGCTCCACTCGATGTCGGCGGGCGTTGACAGTCCGGTGTTTGCGACGTTTCTGGAGCGCGGGGTCCGACTGTCGAATTCGTCCGGCGCGAGCTCGGCACCGATTGCGCGTACGGTCATGATGTACCTGCTGGCGTTGGCCCGCGATCTGCCCCGCATGATGCGGGCGCAGTCCCGCGCCGAGTGGGAATGGGCGCGTTGGAATGAACTCGAGGGGCAGCGCCTGGCCGTGCTCGGTTGGGGTCCGATTGGTCAGGAAGTCGCCCGGCTCGCCAATGAGTTCGGGATGCGTCCGACGATCGTGCGGCGCGCGGCGCAGGGCGACGAGCCGTACCCGACACGCCCGCTGTCAGAACTGGTCGATGTCGTGGTGGGAGTCGACGCCGTCGTCGTTGCGCTCCCGCTCACTGACGACACCCGCGGTTTGATTTCGGCGGACGTCCTCAGATCGATGCAGCCGCACGCGTTCTTCGTCAACGTGGGCCGTGGCGAGCTCGTCGATCAGGCCGCGCTCATTGCAGCACTGACGGCTGGAGACATTGGCGGCGCAGGTCTCGATGTGACCGACCCGGAGCCACTGCCGTCTGACAATCCGCTGTGGGGCCTTCCCAATGTGATTCTCACGCCACACAATTCGGGCAGCACCGACGGAACTGGGCGTCGCGCGAACGAACGATTCGTCGCCAATCTCACGGCGTGGGTGGCCGACGAATCGCTGGTCTCAGAGATTTAGAGCTGTCGATCGCCAACGGTGCTCGTGCCCGCAGACGGCTCATGCTGTTTTGGTCCGATGAGTCGGGCGGCAAGGTGTTCGGCGACGGTGACGGGTGAGTAGCGCGTCTCGGCGTGTCGGAGTGCCCGAAGCGGTTCGACGCTGACGTCGAGGTCCGGATAGTGGAAGTACGCGACCGATCGACGCAGCGCTGGGTCGGTGCCGTCGCCGCGCAGTGGCACGCGATGGACTGTTGACGGCCAGGCATCGTCGGTCCAGATCGCGAGGAGGTCACCGACGTTGAGGAGGAGCGCGCCCGGGTCGGGGATGACCGATTTCCAGCGCTCGCCGGGCGCAGCTCCGCTGGTGAGGATCTCGAGGCCAGGCACCGGATCGGCGCGCAGAATGGTGAACGTGGTGTAGTCGCTGTGTGCGCCCATCCGCTTCTGGCCGGGCACCGGCGCAACTTCGTCCGAGCGGCGCTCATAACGAATGCACGCCATCGTGTCGGGTCCAGCCATCGATCGTTGAGCGAGGTCAGGAATGGCGATGATCTCGCCGAAGATCGCGTCGAGTCGTGCCGACAGTGCAGCCATCTCCAACAGGTAGCGCTGTGCGGCAGCGACAAATTCGGGGGCCTCGGTGGGCCATGGAGTCTGTTGGATCAGGCGATCGGTTCCAGCGCGATCGTCGTGGCCGGAGTTGAACGACTCGAAGAGGTCCGGTGGGCTCGCTTCACCGAGCGAGTACGACAGTGCTTCACTCCCACGCTGCCGGTATCCACGGTTGGCGGCGGCGTCGTCCACGACGTATCGCGCCTTGACGTTGGTGGAGAGTGCAAAGAACTCGTCCATTCCGGACCACAGCCCGTCCGCGATCTCGTCGGACAACCCATGTCCGACGAGTTGGACGAAGCCATCTTTACGGAGTGCAGTATCGAGTCGTGTCGGCGCGTCCGCGCTGCTCAGGTCTACCGTGTCGATCGTTCCCACCGACCCAGCCTGCCCGGCGCGCACATCAAAGTCGCGGGAAATGCGGGGGATTGGTGATCGTGGGCGATGATGGAGCGATGAGCGAGCCATGGAATATCGCCCCGAAAATCGACGACGTCGACTTCGACGATTTGCTTGAACTTGAGCCGCATGGACCCGACACCTTCGTCGGCATCTCGGCGAAGTACCCGTGGGGCAAGCGTCTGTTCGGAGGCCAGGTCGTCGCCCAGGCGTTGGCGGCTGCCATTGCCACCGTCGATCCAGATCGACGGGCGCACTCCCTGCACTCGTACTTCATTCGACCGGGTTCGATCACCGAGCCGATCCGTTTTGAAGTTGAACGGCTCCGTGATGGCCGCTCGTTCTGCACACGCCAGGTGGTGGCGCGCCAGTCGGCTGGGGCGATCCTGAACGTCTCGGTGTCGTTCCAGGTGGATGAAGACGAGGTCGACGCGCAGATCGCTACGTTCCCCGACGACATCTTGCTGCCTGACGACCCAAGCCTTGACAACTACTCGTGGGGGAACCTCATCGACCGACGTGCGATCGACCTCCCCGGCGTCGATGGCGAACCAGGTCGCCTCGGCTACTGGTTGCGGATTATGGCCGACCTCGACGACGACCCGGTGAAGCACACGCTCGCGATGGCGTTCCTGTCAGATGCTGCACCGTCTCGTGCTGCGCGGTCGCCGCACCCCGACTTCGACAACGACAACAGCGATCGCACGAAGTTTCAGGGTGCGAGCCTTGACCATTCCGTCTGGTTTCACCGGCCGTGCCGTGCCGATCAGTGGCACTGGTTCGACACGCGCTCGCACGGCCTCAACGGCGGCCGCGGCTTGGTGACTGGCGATGTGCTCAACATCGACGGCACGCATGTTGCGACGATCGCCCAGGAAGTGCTCCTCCGTCGCGTCCGCGACTGAGCAAGGCGGGAAACAACTTCTTTGCGGCGCAGGTGGGCGATACCGTTCCGGCAATGCGCATCTCGGAGCGAGTCGACAACGCCGTTCGGGCGATGATCGAACTCGCGTCGGGTGAACTGGCGACGCGGCCGGGCGGAGTCGTGAAGGCTGATGCGATCGCGCAGCGCCAGAACATCTCGCTGAAGTACTTGCTCGACATCACTCGGGACCTGAAGCGTGCCGAGCTTGTGCGATCGAAGCGCGGTCCCGACGGTGGGTTCTCGCTCTCTCGGCCAGCTGCCGACATCTCGTTGGCCGACGTGTTTCGTGCGGTCGATGGCCCACTGGCGGACGTTCATGACGAGAGCCTGCGGGATCTGACATATCCCGCCCCGGCGGACGCACTG
>ERZ891134.1483-NODE-1483-length-15950-cov-7.821705_pt1 | contig 15950 bp, 34 predicted proteins | sample MGYA00520888_ERZ891134 | MGnify/ENA primary metagenome ERZ891134 (study PRJEB32303, sample SAMEA104408692) | aquatic metagenome | biome: Brackish water; feature: Coastal; material: water | place: Baltic Sea | collected 2014-10-23 | depth 10 m ... | reverse complement strand
GAGGGTTATGATAAACCCGATGAGAGATTGAAGACTGATAGAGACATGTTTAATGTCCCTAAAGATGAGCAAGATTCAGCAAAAGCACGACTTCTTGCAAAAGCAAAGGCAGCAAGAGAAAAAAAGAAATTAAAAGAGGAAAGTGAAGCAAAGTCTTGCCCTGATGGAAAGTATTGGTGTTTTGATGATGAAAAGTGCAAAAAGATTCCAAAAGGGTATTCAGTAGGACGTGGTGGGTATCTTTCAAGAGAAGATGATGATGATATCGAAGTTAACGATATGGGAGATGGTGACGGTGGTGGTGGAGGACTTGGTGAAAGTAATCTTCAAGAAATTGCACCTATTGCTCTTGGTGCTTTAGCATTAAAAGGTATTGGTGCAGGATTGGCAGGATATTCTGCTTATAGTGCAGGAAAGAATTTGCAAAAAGGAAATTATGGTGCTGCTGCTTTAGATGCTCTTGGTGCTGTTCCTGGTGTTGGTATATTTGGTAAAGGAGCAAAAGTAGCAAAGGGAGCAAGAGCAGCAAGAGCAGCAAGAAATGCAGGAAGAGTGAATTCAGCATCTAAGGCAGTAAAAACTGGTAAAAATGCAAATAAAGCAAAAAGAATAACTGGAGTAAAGAGAAATGTTCTAGGTAATGTAGCATCCAATGTTATTGATAATATAAGAAACAACTCCAGTAGTTCATCATCATCTAAGAAGTATGGTGCTACTGCTAAAGATATGGATGCACCTGATAGTAAAGATGCATTGGAAAAGTATAGAAAGATGATTGCTAAGAAAAAGCAAGAGACTAATGTAGATGAAAATTATAATCATTCTAATTGGAGAGATGATTTCTCTGCATTGGAAGTTGAGAGTTTTGATATTATCAAAGCAGAACCTCTAACACCATCAAAAGGTATTGGTAGTGACATGCTTGATGAAAAGTGTTGGCCGGGTTATACGAAAAAAGGTATGAAAACTATGTTTGGGAAAAAGTATCCAAACTGTGTTAAGAAGAAAAGTAAATAAATAAAAGAAAAAAGTAAGATGAAACCAACTCCAAAAGAAGCAAAGAAAATTCATGAGCACTATGAAGTTGTAGTAGAACATCTTATTAAAGAGGGATATTCTACGGATAAAGAGGGTGCTGATAGAGTTATTGAGGGTATGAGTGATATGTGGTTTAATCTTATTGTGAACGACTGAGGACAGTCGGGGAACTGTCCCCAAGACCTTGCCAAGACCCCTGATGGGTGCTATGATTACAAGGTAATCAGCAAAGGGGTCACACCTAATGAACGTCATCGAGTTCACCAATTCTTCTGCCGTTGCTAAAGTTAGCATTGATTCTGCAGAGTCCCAAGTTGGTGTTGCTTTTACGTCCAATCCTGAAAAATACTACATGTTCAATTGTGATAATGTTGATGGATTTGTTGAGAGTCTGAACAAGACTATCTCTGAAGAGGAGAGTGTTGGGAAGCATATTTCCCAACTGCGTAAAGATGGTAGTTTGACTGCCGTCTGATACCTTAACATTCTAAGTTTAATTACTTAGAATGTTTATATGGGACTATCGCATATTGGTTAATGCCCTCTGCTTATAACGGAGTGAACCGAGTTCAATTCTCGGTAGTCCTACTTAGGAACTTGAGACGTTCCAACCAGAGGTGCCACTCAGCAACAGGGCCATCACTGTCCTGCAAGTTTGGAATCAGCCCCCTTTGGATATTCAGGGAGGACCCCTGTCTTACTCCATTGCAAACTGTCAGTATGTTGGGTTGAGATGCCCACATAGCATACGGATAAGTGTAGTGTCCTGCGAGTATGGCGGAATCGGTAGACGCACCAGACTTAAAATCTGTTGGGCATTATGCCCGTGGGAGTTCAAGTCTCCCTACTCGCACTTTTTCCATCTTATTATGATTACTATTGATTACCTGAAAACCATCTGTGAAACCCAATGGGACTGGGATAGAATATTTGGAGCAGTAGTTGATGTTTATTCTGATAAAGGATTTAAAAGTAAAGCAGACAATTTTATTCGGTCTAGAATTCTTGAGCTCTCTGTAGTCACTTTTTCAGAACTTATTTACATTGATGAAGATGGTGTGGATTTTATTCTGATGGTTGATGGTCAAGAAGTTTTAATTGAAGGTAAATTTCAAAAAGATTTCTTTAAACAAAGAAAAATTAAAGGAACTAATGAATTTCATACTTGTAATAAAGTCAAGATGAAAAATTACCGAGGCAAAATTGACGAGGACGCATTTAATAGATTTAAAGGAGAGAATAAATTTCATTATGTAATGATTATTGACCGAGAGTGTTTTCGGGTTGCATTTGCGTCTAAAGAAACTGCACAAAAATATTATGTTCATGAAGGTGATGGAGTATTTTCATATCTTCCTTACAATGAATTGACTTATCTTGATTTGGATGTTGAAAACTTTACATTCCCTTCTTCTAATGTTAAACTTTCTGAGTTATTAGATGAAGTAATCATCAATTGGATTAAAAGTAGGTAAATGTTTAATTTATTAAAACTAAGTATTGCCCGAGGACGTTGGGGCAAACTAACCAAAGAAGATATTGCACTAGTTTGCAAATCATCATTTGGCAAAGTGATGGGTGCATGTTATATTAGAAGTACAAGATTATCCCCATGGAGTTGTAATACTTTAGAATGAACCAATTTCCACTTAAAACATGTTTGAGGTATCCAGGTGGTAAGAGTAAAGCACTGAAAACTCTTGCACCCTGGTTTCCTACTGACTTCAAAGAGTTTAGAGAACCATTTTTGGGTGGTGGTAGTATCTCATTGCTCATCAGTCAAAATTATACCAAGACACCTATTTGGGTGAATGACAAATATTTTTATTTGTATAACTTCTGGGTTCAACTTCGTGATAATGGATTGGCATTATCTGAAAAGTTGAGAGGCATCAAAGAGGAAGTGAATGGTGATGATGAAGCACACAAAGACTTGTTCAAACAGTATCAGAGTGATATTGAAACTCTAGAACCATTTGACCAAGCAGTTGCTTTCTTCGTGATGAATAAGTGTTCTTATTCTGGTTTGACTGAAAACTCCACGTTTTCTGTTCAAGCATCACGTTCTAACTTTTCTTTGGTTGGTATTGATAAACTTCCAAAGTATTCTTATATTATCAGAGATTGGAAAATAACTAATATTGATTATGCAGAAGTGATGAATGCTCCTGGGGAAAATGCATTTATTTTTCTTGACCCTCCATACGATATTAAAGATTTCCTATATGGTACTGGTCGCAAACTTCACTCTTCTTTTAGTCATGAGAGGTTTGCTGACGATGTGGATTCGTGTCCGCATCGGTTCATGATTACTTACAACGTAAATGAGTGGTTGTTGAATCGATATAAAGAGTATAATTTGAATGAGTGGAAACTTCGTTATTCCATGGTTCATAGAGGACAAAAGGGTACTAATGACAATGTGAAAACAGAATTGCTAGTCACTAACTATAATCTTCAAGACCTGACATTATAAATAAAAATATTCAGGTAGTTTTAAATAGACATGAAATCCCAAGACCTAAGAAATTTAAAAGATCTAACTAATGGAATTCTCTCTGAATCTACTCAAGGAGAAGAGCATTTTATGAATAGTTGGCCCTATACTGCACCTTATCTAACTGAAGAAAGTGATCTTGTTGAGGGACCAGTAGGAGAATTTGCTGATGGGGTTGCAAGAACCGCAGGAAGAGTTGTTGGTGGCGTTGAGAGAGCAATAACAACAGGACCTGCATACTTAAAGCAAAAAGTTAAGAATGTTAAGGGTACTTTTGATAGTGCAAGAGAAAGAACCAGGGAAAATATTCCTCCAAATGTTATGAAATCTAGTCCTGCAAAGACTTCACCTACTCCAAAGAGGACACCACCAGGTGGAGTATATGCTCCGAAACGTGGTGGGCAAGTTCAGCATATGGGAAGAGACCTTAATAACTCAGTAGACTTGTTTGATCTTCTATCCGACTTCTTAGTTTCTGAAGGTTATTCTGAGCAAGAGTCACTTGAAATGATGGCAATAATGACTGAAGAACAAAGAGACATAATTGTTGAATTTATTGCTGCACCAGCAGGATCACCTATTGATAGACATAGTAGGGGTATATCAAAATATGATAAGAGAAGTGAAAGACAAATAAGAATGGATAAATTTGCTTCTAACAGATCGAAGATGTTAAAGACACCCTGAAAACTAATCAATCTGTATAAAAATTATTCTTTATTATGGTAAAAGATGCAGAAATTTATAGTTGGTTTGGATTGCCAATTTATGAATCAGAAGTAGAATCTAAACCTGTTTTTCGGGATAGAATGCTTAAATATTGTGAAAAATATTATGAAACTAATAAGCATCTAAGGGCAGATAATGGTGCTTTAACGGGTGACACTCATGGAACTGCGACTAATATTTGCAAAACATCAGGTGATTTTTATTATTTAACACATGCTATTGGTTTTCATACTATTAGTTACTTAAAGGAACTTGGAGTTGATACTGAAAAAATAAATTTAAATATTATAAAATCTTGGCCAGTTTGTTGTGGAAGGGGTTCATATATAAAACCACATAACCATATTGGTTCTCATTTAAGTGCTGTTTATTATATACAAAAAGAAACAGATAGTGAAACTGGGAACTTAAGATTTCATAGAGGAGATGACTTTTTGAGAAGACTCCCTATTCGTGGACATGGTATTTTTAGTGAAACGTCACTTAGTGTCAATTATATTGATTATAACTTGGGTAGTAACACTATAATAATTTTTCCTTCTTCGATAGAACATGAAGTTTTAAAATACGAAGGAGATTCTATGAGGTATTCAGTTAGTGCTGATATTATGATAACTGCAAAATCTGAAATTTGTAACGTTGAGAATGTTTGTACAGACCCATCAACATGGATTTCTACACCATTTGTTTGACACGATAGATACTTTTTGATATAATAAATGAATCGGACGTGGGTAGGTGTCCGAGTGGTTAAAGGAGACGGACTGTAAATCCGTTAGCTATGCTTACGTTGGTTCAAATCCAACTCTACCCATGCTGGAGAGGTGGTCGAGTGGTTTATGGCACTGGTCTTGAAAACCAGCGATGTGAAAGCATCCGTGGGTTCAAATCCCACTCTCTCCGTTGACAAGTATACTATATGTTGTATAATTGTCTTATTGGGTGAATAACTCAGTGGTAGAGTTCCTCTTTTACACGGAGGCAGTCGGGGGTTCAAATCCCTCTTCACCCATTGGAAATCGATAGGTTTTCATATTATCCAATTCGGAATGTAGCTCAGTTTGGTAGAGCACTCGCTTTGGGAGCGAGATGCCGTAGGTTCAAATCCTATCATTCCGACTTCCTCTACATAAGAGGACAACCTATAAATTCTATTATGAAAATCAATTTATGGTATTGTAATGACATGGGTCAATGGAGATGGACTCTTACTACTGAAGATGGTGAATTGCATTTAACTATGGAATCAGGTCAAAGACCATTTCTTAGAGAAGCAATGAATGATGTTGCTAACACTGTTGAGTATCTTTTAGATAAAAAGCAATAATGTTTTATTTTTTTCCTATAGATTTTGTTTACTCTAATAAAATAAAAAATCATAGAAATATTAAGGATAAAATATTAAATCAAATTCAGTCCAGAGTAGATGATGAAAAGGGATGTGTATCTATTGATCATGTATTTCAAAGTTACTATAATGGAAATAAATACAATAGTTTTTTATTTGATGAAGAAATTTTAAACAATATTGTCTGGCAACCACTAGAGCAAATGCTTAGTGAATTGAAAGAAAAATTTGATTTTCCTTGGTTAAGACCAGAGTCATCTGTTATACTTAATTGTTGGTATAATAGATATGATAAAGATGATTACATTGGGTTACATGATCATCTTGCAAATAGTCGTGATGGTTATACACCATCTTTTTCTTTTGTATACATAGTTGATACTGATGGTCAAAAAAATACTACAGTTTTTAGGAAAAGAAGTCCTTTAACTTGTGGTCCAGTATTTGGTCAACATTTGTATGATACAAGAGAAGAAAAAAGTATTGGTGAAGGTTCTGTGGTAATATTTCCATGCCATTTAGAACATTTTGTTTTACCTGAGTCAGGAAAAAAAATTACTTGCCAATTTAATATTGGAACAAAGTATTAAGCATCAATCCCCTGTAGCTCAATCAGGCAGAGCACGGAACTGTTAATTCTGGGGTTACTGGTTCGATTCCAGTCGGGGGAGTTTGTCGATGTGGTGGAATTGGTAGACACGCAAGGTTTAGGTTCTTGTGTCGCAAGACGTGAAGGTTCAAGTCCTTTCATCGACATTGTAGTTCTAACTACTACAAATTATGAATAAAAAAATCTATGTAGTTACATGGACTAATCACATTGTTGGTCAAGTTGGTCCAGAAGATATTAGATGTTTTGATGATCATGCAACTGCAATTGCTTTTGCAAAACTTATGACTAATCACTATAATTATGTAAATACTTTTGAAGATTATGTATCCGAATAATAAGTATTGCTTTGGTGGTCAGGATGTGATACCTGAGAATGTACTTCGTTTAATTAGTGAATTAGAAGGTTCTTATCAACTTCTTAAATACATGGGATTTAAAGAAGATATGGAAGAACTTGACAGAATTAAAAAAAAATATTATAAGTTATACTTTAAACTTAAAAAAGAGGGGAATTAACTCAGTTGGTAGAGTGCAACCTTTGCAAGGTTGAAGTCAGGAGTTCGAGTCTCCTATTCTCCATTTTGCTTTAAATATATGAAATTAATTAAACATAATAATTTCATTTACGAATATCAAAATTTTGTTGATGATGAAATCTGTGATTCGTTCATAGAACTGATTGAACATGAAAAAAATAGTATTATTTCTAATAATAAGTCTAGCAGTAAAAATAAAGTTAGAAATAATATTGCATTTAATATAACAGACTTATCTAATGAATATAATTTTGTAAAAATAGTAGATATGGAAGCAAGTAAATTGATTTCCAAATCTATTACCAACTATTATGATGATAATACATTGGTAAATAAGTATTCAGATTTGTTTTCCAGTAAAGATAAAGATTATAGTATGAAATTAATCTATAGATTTTATGATGAAAATGATTATTATAATTGGCATGTAGACTCAACAAAAAATGGAAATTTCGTACTTTCTGTAATCATATATTTAAATGATGATTTTGATGGTGGTGCCACACTATTTTTAAATGATAAAATAAAAGTTAAACCCAAAAAGGGAAGTGTTTTGATATTTCCCTGTGATATGAGAACAATACATAAAGGGACAAAAGTAACATCTGGTACGAAGAAAATAATTTGGACTTGCCTTGAGGAAAAAATATGCTAATATATATTATGTTCAAGAGGTTGCAAAGTCTGTTGTTCTGGACAGGGGTTCGATTCCCCTCACCTCCACCAGATCTATTAGTGAAGTGGTTATCACGCAACCCTGTCACGGTTGTATCACGGGTTCAAATCCCGTATAGATCGTTTTTGGGGGTGCCATGGTTTCGACAGGGCAAAAAGGTTGTAATTGTTGACGGGACAAAACCCTAGATGCAAACACATCTGATTCCGCTGCGAATAATATCGTAGCATTCTCCCGCAGCACCGTTGCTGCCTGAATGGGAGATGGGGGATAGGTTATCCTTCTAATCCAATAACCCTTGGGGGGTGTAATGCCCTCTATTTTCATAAATAATCGAAGGTAATATAAATTTTATAAATTTATGAAAACTTTAATACTTAAAGGTTTATCTAATTCTGCTCCATTTGCGGCAGCAGCAACAGTAGCAGTTTTTAGTGCTATTGTTGGATTTGGTTTTTATCATGGAATATTTCATATGAATGGAAATTCAAGTCATTGTCATACCGAAGGTATTTGTCATAACCATTAATATGAAAAAAACTATTATTATTTCTTTGATTGCATCCTGTGTCAGTATTGTTACATGGGAAAGGATGCACATTGTATATGGAATTGATGACCAACCACAAAAAGTAGTTTCAATTAATTAAAACCATGGGAAGATTTAGAGACTTATTTCAAGGCAAAGCACAAAATGATGGACTGACTGCACCAGCAGCAGCACCTATTGTTGAGGAAGTTGCTCCACCTGTTGCTGAAGAAGCACCAGCACAAGAAGAAGTATTCGCACCAGAAACTGTTACTGAAGAGGCAGAAGTTTCCGCACCAGAAGAAGAGTGAGACCAGTAGTTTAACTGTCCACTAAAACTCACCACACATACCGAGACGTGCTATGATTACGAAGTAATCAAAAAGGAAGCATGTCTCGGATTTTTATTGAAAAGGAGCAGATTGAAGAAATCAATGACTTTGACCTGCATGAAATTTTTGATGAGATGGCAGATAAGGATATGGAATCAATGATTGAAACCGAGAAAGAAGATTGGTTCGGCAATCAAGATGACATTTTTATCAACCTCTGATTTTTTATTCAACTCTCTTTAATCTTCATATATAATGTCAACACGTTCACGCATCGGGATTCAACTTTCAGATGACTCTATTCTTTCTGTTTATCATCATTGGGATGGTTATCCTACTTGGTTGGGCAAAGTTCTTAACACACACTACAATACAAAGGAGAAAGTAGCAGAACTGATTGACGGTGGGGATATGTCCTGTTGCTGGACTAAGTACCGTTGGACTGGTAAGCAACTTGATTCATATGTGATTGAGCAGAAAGAAGTAGAAGAATATGGTCCTCAATACTATGCACAACGTGGTGAAGATTCTCCTCCACATCTTGACAATAATGTGGTAGAATATCTAAGTGATGGTGAAGAGTATTCTTATATTTTTACCCGTACTGGTGAATGGGTATGCTACGATATGAATCAGTTTGATGATAGAAAGCAACCCGAACTCGTTGAAATCCCTAACTCTCCTCTATTTGTTTGATGATTAAAAGAAAAATGGTTTGCGTTCAACCGAAAACTAGCATTGCAAACATTCGGTTTGAATTGGACATGGACAAACTTCATAGTTGCTATGTTGATGAAGAGTATAATGGAATTTTTTCTCTTACATCTATTAATAAAAAATATAAGTTTAGAATGAATATGAAAAATGATGATAATTGGGAACTTGTTAAATAATTTAAGATAAAAATAAAATATGGACATTGATGAGTTAATTTATTTTGAACAAAACTCTCTTACGAGAGAGTTTTGTAATCATGTAATCGATAAATTTAGAACTTCTAAACATAGAAGAAAGGGAATAACTGGTGGGGGATATACCCCAGAAACTAAATTATCAATAGACCTTTCACTTTCAGGTGTTAGTGGTTGGGAAGAGGAAGATAAAATATTTAGTGAAGCATTATTCGGAACAACAAGAAGGTATAAAGAATATTTGAATGGTATACTGCCTGGTATGGGCAATTGTCTCTCTGGTGATGGAGTATATGATACTGGATACCAACTTCAAGAAACAAAACCATATGAATTTTATACCTGGCATTCTGATTCTGTTTCTAAGAAGGTAGATGATGACACAGATATATCAAGTAGAATGGTAACTTTTCTATGGTATTTGAATGATGTTAAAGAAAATGGATATACAGAGTTTGTTGGGGGTACAAAGGTTCAACCAGAGTGCGGGAAGTTGATGTTATTCCCATCAACTTGGACATATCAACATAGAGGGTATCCACCTAAAAGAGAAGTCAAATACATATGCACGGGATGGATATGGAAAATACAACAATTAATATCTATTAGTGAAGATGAAAGACATATTCCTGAGTGAAAATATTTTTGTAATATCATTAAAAAGTAGACAAGATAGGAAAAAATTATTTGAAGAAACTAATAGTAAATTTATTAAATATAATTTCTTTGATGCAGTAAATGGATATGAAATAGATTATGATTGGATTTTGGAAAGAGGATTTGATATTGATAAAAATTGGAGAGATCCTGAATTCAAAACATCTATTTTGAAGGGTGAAGTTGGTTGCTTTTTATCACATTATTATCTTTGGAAAAAATGTTTAGATGAAGACAAATCAATAATAATTCTTGAAGATGATGCAATACTTAAACATGAAATGCCATTCAATCAACTTGGTAATCTTATCAATGATTATGACTTGATATATTTTGACTGGAGGGAGCAATCTAAGGTTGTAAAAATAAATGATTATCTATCACTTCCAATCTATCCATATTGCACTCATGGTTACTTAATTACACCATTAGCAGCAAGAGAATTGATTGATGATAAGAAAAGTATTATTCCAGTAGATGAATATATAACAAACCACTTGCATAAGTTTAATGTTTGTGGATATAATAAGGAAAATAGATTTTTAAGTTCGTGGGGTAGGAATATACTTGGAACTGATATTCTTGATGGAATGGACACTATTAAAACAAATTATTTTTTAGAAAAAAGATTTACAATGAATAATGAATTGTTAGAAAATGGATATGCTGTTATCCGTAATTTTATTGAAATTGATGATGCAGTGGATATCAGTAATAAGTTAAAAAAACAAATAAGTTTGGGGGATTATAGTAAAGATACTCAGGTATCAAATGCTCCTGCTATGTACAATCCTATTGTTGGTGTAGAATTACTTGTTAATAAAAACAAAGAGGTTTCTGAAATTATTGAGGAGGATGTACTTCCAACTTATTGCTACTCAAGAAATTATTGTAATCAATCTGTATTAACAAAGCATGTAGATAGATCTGAATGTGAAATATCATTGACAGTTCATTTAGAAGGTGATAAACCTTGGGAATTTTTTGTAGAAACACCAAATAAAGAAACTAAATCAGTAGTTTTAGAATCTGGAGATGCAATTATTTACTTAGGAACTGAAAGACCTCATTGGAGGGAACCATATGAAGGGGAATCTTATACACAAATATTTCTTCATTATGTAAGAAAAAATGGAGAGTATACGGATAGGTATTTTGATAGGACTAAGAAAAAAATAGATTATAGTGACATGATATATCATGTTGATAATTTTCTTGATACTTCAATTTGCGATAAAGTTATTGAAGAATATAATAGGTTTGATGAGTGGATTCAATCTAGAATTTCTTCAGGAGAACCTGACACAGAAGTTAGAAATTGTTTCTCGATAGACATTTCATATGATGATGTAATGTCTAAAAATCAAGAAAAGAGAAAAGAATATGATGATATGTTTTTTCAAAAAGTAAAAGAAATATATCAACGTTATGAATCCAAATATCCTGAAATGCAATTAACTTGTAGTCAAGATGAGGGATATACATTGTTAAAGTATTCTGTTGGTGGAAAGTACATAGAACACACAGATCATTTCAAAGACAGACCAAGAAGTTTAACTGTAATTTTTAATTTAAATGATGATTATGAAGGTGGAGAACTTACTTTCTGGGGAAGAACAAAAATATACAAATTAAAGAAGGGAGATGGTATTATATTCCCATCAAATTTCATGTATCCTCATGAAATTATGCCAGTTACATCTGGAACTAGATACTCTATGATTACTTGGATGATTTAACTATGATGTTTGACGAACCACTAATTAATTCTCTTCAGGGAACAATGGCAACAGTTGACCCATACTCTATGAAGAGAGAGGCAATTACAGAGCACAGATTGGACCTTATTGAAGATAGACTCACTAGACTAGAAACACTCCTTAGGGACGGTCGTAGAGGTGGCACAGACGCACTTGATTGGGAGTGAAAGTCGTGTATATTAGAAGGGTAGAGCAAAGGACTGATGGGGTTTTCCAATCTTTCTAAAATCAAACCAAAACTTCGCACCAATGGTCGAGTTTCTGGTAACTTTGGAAAAAACAAAGTAAATGCAGGTTCTCCTATGAAGGACATTGGGGTTACTAACGCAACTAATTTGAAAATGACTACTCAAAATGATTATCTTCAACGTTTGCGTGATGCTTACGGCACCACAGAAAATCCTCGTATGAGGGAATTTATCTATCTTGAAATGCGTAAAATTCTTGTGCAAAGAGGACAATGGGCAGGGTAAAAAATGGATACGAAATCATTGAGAACGTCTACAATCAACTTGTTGATCTTGTAGAACATGAAGAAAAACTTCATCAGATGGATATGAGTCTTATTCATTTTCATCTTGATGATCTTAAATATGAGATTATTCCAAGAATTGAGGAAATTGTCTATTATGACCCAACACCTTAATTGACTACATATTGTTGAGTGGGGTGCCAGTATTTTTTCTGGCACTTTTTACTTGCAAAACCCCCAAAACTCTGTTATACTTGCAAAGTAACCAACCAATAAAGGACTGGATTCTAAACTGTCAAATGACTTACGATAGCAAAACCCTTCAGCAATACGAAAAAGAACTGAAGGATTCAAAGAAAAAATTCGATAAACTTTCTAAACAGTATAGAAAGTGTACCAGTTATTATCAAGCAGAACTTCTGTATGATGATTTGTCAATCTTGAGTGAAGACATTTCTCAACTCAAACTCCTCGTAAAAGAAATGAGGGAAGAGAAAAAACTTGCTAAACTTATCGAAAATGGTTGAATTTAACTACGATCTTTACAGTCAAATTCTAGAATACGAGAAACCAAACATGAATCTTGAAGATTTTATCGATAGCATTGTAGAGAATACTCATGTAAGAAATGACTTTTTGCAAGAGTATGTTGATGAAATCATCGACTCTATGAGTCCAAAAGATATTGCTAAAGCATACTCAAAAATTCTATTGAATAGTCTCAACTCTAGAGTTGAATATCATCAAGAGGATATAATTGTCAAAGAGTGTTATGAACAATTCCCATACGTTCTTGACCGTTTTAATGTCAATGTGAAAGAAGAATAATTTTTACTTAAAACTTGCGAACTAATATAAATCTGTTATAATTACTAATGTGATTCAAGGAGTTCCCCCAATGATTGACACCTGTCGTTTACACGAGGATTACGAAAATTTCGCAAAGAGTTTTCTTGGTATTGATTATGAAGATTATGTGAACATGCAGTATAGTCTTAATGATGATTCTTATGAAATTGAATTTGACAATGCTCTAAACTATTGAATCTAAAACGGGAGTATTTCTCCCCTTATTTGTCTTGTTAGCTCAGATGGATAGAGCAACTGCCTTCTAAGCAGTCGGTCGAAGGTTCGAGTCCTTCACAAGACGTTTTTTACCATATAATTAAAATGAAATCAGTAGAATCAAATCAGCAACTAATTGAAAGATTTGCAAAGAGAACTAAGCAACTTCAAACAAGACTTGAAGAGTTGCAAGAATCTTATGATGAATATGTGAAACTAGAAGGTGACTTAAAACGTCTTGAAGGTTCTATGCAAGTTGTTCAATATATTGAATTTGGTAGACTTCCTGGTGATGGTAATCATGATGGAATGAAAGAACATAAACCACATGGATAAAGGGCAATTAATAACTAACGTCTTACCAACTGACTTATTTTTTACCCTTAATGATAATTGTTATTACTCTGGATGGCAATTAGAGAATCAATCATATGAGGGTGATAGTTTATGTTGGGGACTTTCTAAAAATAATAGAAATGATAACTTATCTTGGTTCAAAGCAGCAACCATTATTAAATTAAAATGTCAAAAATATATTAGAAGACCAATTCAATTAACTAGAATTCATATAAATGGTCAAACGAGAGGTCAGTATAATTCCTTTCATGTAGATAGTACTGATGAGATAGATGAATGGTCATTTATACTATTCACAGAATCCCATTGGGATGTTCAATGGGGTGGAGAGTTTATATGTAAAAATCCTACAACAGATACCTATGAGTATTTTACATATATTCCTAATTGTGGTGCTTTAATACCATCATATTGGCAACACTATGGTCAATCACCAAATCAAACTACAGATTCGTTAAGAACAACTGTAGCATTTTTTTATAAAGATTCTAAAAATTTACAAAAGAAAATTGATGATGGTTCACTCAATTCAAGATATTTATTATTTCTTTGACACCTAGATATTAATGAGTTAAACTCACAAAAAAACCTTCTATGGACTATTATCGGATTCAACCAAACAATACTATATTAGTTCTGAATGCAACCTATGAACCAATTAACTTTTGTGATTGGAAAAGAGCAATTGTATTATTAATGAAGGAAAAGGCACAGTTACTATCAGGAACTGTTATTAGATTAGTAAATTATATTAAAATTCCATATCGACTTATGATGTCACATAAACCATCAAGGTCTATGATTTATAAACGTGATGGTAATAAGTGTCAGTATTGCGGAGCAATAAAAGATTTAACGATTGACCATATACATCCACGTTCTTTAGGTGGGCAAGATACTTGGGAAAATTTAGTTACTGCATGTTCTAGTTGTAATAGTAAAAAGGGAGGAAAACTTCTTAAGGAAACTAATATGGTTCTGAGAAAGAAACCAACAACACCATTGAATAAAATAACTTTATCACTTGATAAAACTAGTAATCCTGAATGGAAAGAATATTGCTATGGATAAAATCTCTAATGAGTTTTACACTGTTGAATATGAATTGCTAGGCAAACCTAAATTTGCAGTATATTTTCAATTAGAATCTGCTCAAGAAGCAATGATGAAAATGATTAAAATGGGAACACTGGTTAAAGGTATGCAGACAAAGAGACTTAATTAATGTCTTGTGACACCTGTAGAACCGTCTGTAACACCTCTCTAAACCCCTGGGGAGGTGTTATAGTATGTTCATGAAACAAAGGGCAGGAATGGATTCTTTTTTTGGTGATGTTCAATCTCAACTCGATAAACTCACTATTGTGAAAAACTCATTTACTTACCGTACACTTCTCAATAAACTTTCTGAATTGTCCGAAGAACAACTCAATCAAACCGTAACAGTCTATGCTTGTGAGATGGATGAGTTTTATCCTTGTGAGGATATGCTTATCACTGATGAAAGAGAACAGGTTTTAGATTCCAATCATGCTTATATCACTCTTTCTTAGTGCAAATGATTGAAGATATTGAAACTGTAATTGAACGATTGGAAAAAGCAATCAGCATATGTATTGCTGCCGAGAAAAGTCCTGGGTACTCTGATTATGCTTATGCTGCTGGGTATTCTAGAGCAATAATGGTAGACACAATCAATGAGTTAAAAAACATTATGCACAATCAATCACAATGATCATTCTTATATCAGAACAACATGGATGTGCCTATTCTATTGATAGTGAAGGAACTCTATTCTATACACCAATGATGGAAGGAGGTGGGATAGAAACAATGGATTGGTGCGAAGTAGATTTCATGTCTATGTCAGGAGAAGAGCAGTCAATTCAGGATGAGGTTAATAACGTAGAAGAGAAACTAATTGCAATGAGTAAATCAATCGGAGAGTATTACCAATGTTGAAATCATTTCTTTTTACAGAAAGTGAGATGGATGCAATTTATGAGTTTGTTTTCATTGCACACGATGTAGCAACAACTAAAGAAGAAAAGAATAGTCTCCAAATGATTCTTGATTCTATCGATAACCAATCTAATTACACACCAAGTTTGGTGAAAGAGTTTGCAATTAGTACTCCAGATTATGCCAAAACTGATTTTGTTTATGCAGATTCTGAAGATAAAGCAATTCTTAAATGGGCAGATGAAGTTGGTCTTACTGCGACCCAAGTTAAGACTAGGTGACAGTTTATTGACTGTCCACTAAACCCCCCATTGGGGTCAAAACCGTGTATAGTAAGAGAGTCAAAGGATCCAACCAGTGAACAAAGGAACCAAATGAACAATCAACTTGAAATGTTATCAGCACGGGAACAATTAATGGAAGATATTGATTGTATTGTATCATCCAGATATTTGGATGATAAAATTG
>ERZ891134.1481-NODE-1481-length-15957-cov-4.337819_pt1 | contig 15957 bp, 8 predicted proteins | sample MGYA00520888_ERZ891134 | MGnify/ENA primary metagenome ERZ891134 (study PRJEB32303, sample SAMEA104408692) | aquatic metagenome | biome: Brackish water; feature: Coastal; material: water | place: Baltic Sea | collected 2014-10-23 | depth 10 m ... | reverse complement strand
ATACACTGAAAGTAAAATCTTTTGAACCAATGGCTATGTATTTATTATCGTTACTAATATCAATACAGGTTATGGCCGCCTGATGCATCGAGAATTCCCTTATGAAAGAATATTTTTTTAACGAATCTACTTGATATAAACGTGCCTTACGGTCCCAAGAACCGGTTGCAAAATAAGAACCGTCTCGGGAATAGGTTAAGCTCTCTACCGCCGCATTATGTCCGTCTAAATATTTATGAAACCGCAACGTATCATGTACTTCTACTAGAGCCGCTTCTTGGGCTTGTAAAGAAAGGCTTCCCAAGAAAAAAATAGTTGTTAGAAAAGTTATATTCATGATATATAACCAAATATATACAAAAAAGGTAAACCTCGATATTAAATTAGACGAAGCAGATCTATTTTCGACGTTGGCGTACAATTTCATACATCAATAAGGCGCCCGCCACCGAAACGTTCAGGCTGTCGATATTTCCTTGCATCGGAATTTGAACATTTTGTCCTCTGTTGCGCCAACGATCGCTTACACCTTCATGTTCGGTACCTAAAACTACGGCACAATCTTGGGTAAAGTCAGCATCATACATGAGTACGGCTTCATCCATAAAAGTCGTAAACACCTGAATATTAGCGCGCATTAACTGTTCTATACACTCTTCGAACGTAAACGATTTAATGGGCACATGAAAAACCGTTCCCAAGCTATTGCGAATTACCTGCGGATGAAAGGGATCTACTTGGGCATCGCATAACCAAATTTCGCCAATGCCAGCCGCCTCTGCCGTCCTTAAAATAGCACCTAAATTACCTGGCTTCTCTACCTTTTCTACAATAATTATCGATTTAATTGGTTGCGGAGCTGCGGTAACTTCTTTAAAATCAAAAACCGCTATTGCATTATTCACCTCGCCTCGAACACACAAATCGTTCATCAATGGAGGCGATAGCATTATATGTTCTGCTCCATTAGGCAGATCCAAGATATTAATATTAGACTGAGCCCCAACGTAGGCAATACTCGACAAATTAAAGCCAGCTTTAAGGGCTAGCTCTATTTCTTTTAAACCTTCTACGGTAAAACGGGCCTGTTTTTTACGGAACCTATTTTTTTCAATTAGGTTTTTTACTTCTTTAAACCACGGATTCTGGGTACTCGCAACTTCTTTAACCCTCATTTTCTGGGGAATTTAACCACTCGTTTCTTCCTTTTTTATATCGAAATATCACAGAACTGAAAATCAAAAAGAAAGCATTACTAAAGACCTTACCAATCCAAGCTCCAAAAAGCGCAGAATAGGAGGCTGGCTTCTGTTTTTTCAATTCTTTAATAATATAATCTTTATCAGATTCTTTGATGAAACTAACATTTTTGAAAGCCTCCACAGATTTTTCAATTTGAATTTGAATGGTTTGATTGGCAAGATCCTTATCTACGGCGTAAAGAATGCCATCGGCTAAAATAGAAAGAGTAATTGCTATTGAAATAACGCGAAAGCCACTGCCAAATGCTTTCCAAAAAGTAAACAATCCGCCCATTTCCTTTCTCTCTGCCCTTGATGCCATAAAAACCGCGTACATCAAAAGTGTAAAACTGAAAAACATGTAAGGCGACTCAAACACAAAAGACCAATTCTGTGTCAAATAAAACACCACCTTAGCCGCCAAAAGCACCAATCCCATCAAGGTACCGTGAAAAACCGACGGTAATTGAAAAAAACCTTGAACCTTCTCTAAAAAACTCCGTTTTGGGGAATCTTCATAAGTAGTTTCTATAGGGCTATCTGAAATTTCGCTCATAAATCAATTATTAATTATAGTTCCGCGTATGGTGCAAACAAGGCCACCTTGGTCCATGACAGCCGATAGTTTATTATAGGCTATGGAGCCTTTGGTTTGACTGTGATCTGACGCCTTCCTGCTTATGACGGTTATACTCGCTTTCTGTCCCACTTGAATTTCGCCTTCTACCATCCCCAAAAAATGTCGATTACCGCGACTTAGAATATCGATCACTTTTAATAACTCTTCATCTGTGAACATTTCAAAAAGCTTGGGAATAAATCCCGAGTAAGTTGCAGCACCCACTGCTGCATATTCAAATTCTAATTTCTTATTCTCGATATCTTCAGGGGTATGATTTGCAAAAATAGCGTTGATATCTCCATTCAAAAGTCCCTGTAATAAAGCCTCTTTATCTTCTTGCGTTCTTAAAGGAGGCATCACCTTAAAGCGCTCATCAAAATTATCGATATCCGATTCGGAAAAGCAGAGATTCATAAACGGAACAGATACGTGTATATCTACTCCTACGGAACGTGCGTTTTTAATAATCTCCAAAGATTCTTTACTGCTTATTCCCAATACACGCAAAGGAACATTCAACCATTTTGCGATTTCTATATCAGCGAGTAAAGCCGTTGTTTCGGCAACTGTTGGAATTCCTTTTAATCCTAGATTCACACTCATATATCCTTCGTGAATCTGTCCACCAGCCACCCATTTTGGATTATACGGATGCACCAAATACGGGATATTCAAGCTGCAACAATACTCCAATAATTTAGACCGCAAACTGTCGGAGCCATGAACCGTTATTCCATCGGTTTGTGCAATAGCACCAGCGCTATTCATGTCATTTACCTCAGCCATTTCTTTACCCATTCTCCCCTCAGAAGCGGCACCTAAAGGCAGTATTTCAACGGGTAGATCAATGGAGCGCTGTTTCAAAGCAGTAATCGAGGCTGCTTTCTCTGGAAGCGGATCAATTCCGGCAAAAACGGCAGATTGTGTAAATCCCGCTAGACAAGCGGCATGTGCAAAAGTGTCTAATCTCTCTTTCCATTCAGCCCCTGGATCTGGCAAAAAGGAAAACACATCACACCATCCGGCCGAAATAAAACCGCCTTGGGCATTGATAGACTCGTTAGCTGCACTAACTTCTTTACCAATTTCTAATATTGTTCCATCCGAAATCTTAATAGAAACCAAGGAGCCGTGTAAAGGATGGTTAGGGGCCACCAAAATTCCATTTTGAATTACAATTGAAGAAGACATGAATATGCGAAATTAACGATTAGTTCGCAATACGAATACGCTTAACACAAGTTCCGTTAAAAGTAAACCTAAAATAAGGTAGGTCCACAATGGTTTTGAGTCAGAATAAAGGTCATTGGGCATTGACTCTGTTCTCCATTTGTCTGCTTGAATCAAAGAAATATTCTTGTTATCGAACACATTAGTTGAACCGTTGTGTTTACGCATTTCTACTCGAGGTATATTCATACCAACCTTTACGGAATCAGTACCTTCCTTTTGATTCAACGAATACCAACCTGCAGGCATATAGGTTTCTGTAATTCCCGTAAAAGACAGATCACTATTATGGATTCCTAAAGAAGTTCCCCAATCCTGACCCATCGCGTTTTGAAGTAATACCGGATCTTGCAACTTGAAATGAGCAGACTGCGGAACCCGTATCCATTCTTGATTCCAAAATGCACAAATGGGGCTCGGAGAGGCATGAGTCGACAATAACAAGGGTCCTAAAATACCTACAAACCATGAGCTCTCTCGAAGTGTTTTCATACCATCTTTATAATCAGCAAGAAAAAGCCAAACACGGCCTTCTCCCAAATCTCGCCGAATTAAAAAATCCCAATCTGATTCCGTCATTAAAATTCGAGACCAATCTCTATTAGTTTCATGGGAATAACGAAACAAATTTTCAAATTTGGGCATGACGTTTTTTCCATCTAAATAGCGCTCCAAAGAGGATTCGAAGGGTTCCTGCCGGAAGCGTCTTTCATCTAATGCCTCGCCTTGCGATATAGATTTAAGGCGTTCCCAGCTTCCCCCAATAAGCCAATTTTTGAAGACATCAGCTTTTGCTTGGTAGGGAATTACGATACATTCTTTACCCGATTTGATGAAATCTAAATACAATTCAGACTTGGAATTTTCGGTGTTTGAAGCCACCCAAACAAGCATGTCCGCCCTGCTTAAATCATTGGTAATTTCGAGTCTATCGCCGAAGGTAGCCATCAACCGATTCAAATCGAATAAGGGATAATCGGACTCAACAAATACCTGAATTTTCTTCTGATTAACTCCATGCAAAAACAATTCATTATCGGGTTGGTAGGCATCAGCGGGCAATTGTAATTTCACTTTGGCTTGGGTGAGTGAATCTTGTTGTAAATCCAACGTCACCCAAACGGAGCTCATTTTGTCTTGAAACACAACGGGTACGTTTCCTTCAAATCTGTCATTTTGAAATACATCTAGAAAAAAAGATACATTCTCATCAGAAATGTCTCTTGAAATTTTTATTTTAAATTTACCCTCCAGTAATTCACTGCAATAGGCCGTGTCAATTGAATAATTGACATTTCTTTCTACCGCAAAATCTATAAATTTATACTGTGATTGTGAATCAGCCCATTGTTCAAAATCGGTTAGTGAATAAGGGTCCAAATCCGAGATCACAAACCAGTTAATGGGTTGCTTGGGAAGGTTATTGTCGGCCAAAAGCCTTGAAACAGTGAAAAAACCAAGTGGTTTGGTGAGAGTATTTAGCCGTTCTATAGCTTCTGTGCGTGTTAGTAAGACTTTACTTTGATAGGGTTGATCTATCCAATATATCGTAGCTAATTCCGGAATGGTTTTCAGCCATTTCAACGTATTTTTCTTTGCGTTTTCAATAGGAATTTGTCCATTAGCATCGGCTTGAAACATACTAGGCGACACATCCCACAACACACCCACAGAAGGAAATTGTGAATGGCCCTTTGCAGATTGAGAACGACAGGAAGGTTGAGCAAAGGCCAAAATAAGCGCCGTAAACAGCAACAATCGATTGGCTAATAATAGATAATAGTTGAGATTTCGAGTACTTTGGGTCTCTTTTAGAAGAGAAATCAACTTATAAACACCAGGGAAACGAAGCACTTGCTGTTTTCTAAAACGAAGCAAGTGAATCAACAAGGGTATCAGTAACAGTAGGAAGCCCCACAAATATTCCGGATACCGAAAATTCATCATGGATTAAAACAGACCGTTCAAGGTGCTTTCAACTTGGTTGATGATATGCGAAAGATCGTCTGGATTTTCTTGAAAATTCATTTCGTCAGTATTGAAAATCAGCAAAGGACCTAACTTATAGTCGGCAATCCATGCTTCATAACGCTCATTAAGGCGTTTCAAATAATCCAATCGAATGGCATCTTCATAATCCCTTCCACGCATTTGAATTTGATCTACTAATTTAGGAATTCCAGCTCTTAAAAAAATCAACAAATCGGGCGCTTCGATTTGCTGTTTAATATTATCGAACAGTCGGTTATAATTTTCAAAATCACGGGTACTCATGAGGCCCATGGCGTGTAAATTAGGAGCGAAAATATGAGCATCTTCGTAAATGGTTCTGTCTTGAATGACCGTTTTTTCACCTTTGCGGATCTCTTGGATACGCTGCCAACGGGTATTTAAAAAGTACACTTGAAGATTAAAACTCCAACGCTGCATATCTTCGTAAAAATCGGATATATAGGGATTTTCATCCATATCTTCTAGCTGAACATCCCAATGGTAATGTTTGGCTAATAAATTAGTTAGGGTAGTTTTACCCGCTCCGATATTTCCTGCAATTGCAATATGACGAGCCATAATGCAATATTAAGTCTGCTTGGCCTCCTATTGCAACAAACAACGCGATAAAAGTTTTACACAGCGAATTGTGTGGGCCTTAAACCGGCAAATTGGTAGTAGATTTGCGAAGTAAATGAGCGGTAGGCAGAAATCAAAAATGCAAAAAACGAGTCAATGGGCTATGCTCGTGCGACTCATGCAAATGGCAAAAGAACAAAAACGAGGAATAATCATTGCCGTTCTGTTAACAGTTCTTCAGAGTTTATTCACTGCATTACAACCTTATCTATACAAAATAATTATAGATGAAGTCATTATTGCCCAACAATTCCAATGGTTGGCAGCAGCTTGCGGTGTTTTATTAGGATGGTTACTGCTTCAAGCGTTGTTAGGTTTTTACAATTCATATTTAGCAGCCATCATCGCACAAGGGGTTATTCTCAAATTGCGACAATATGTATATGAACACCTCACGCGATTAAAATTGCATTTTTTTGATAAAACTCCTGTAGGCACTGCTGTTACCCGTAGCATATCCGATATCCAAACAATTACCGATTTATTTGCCTCTGGAATTATTACTATCTTAGGCGATATCATACAAATCATAGCCATTTTGGCTTGCATGTTTTATATAAATGTAAAACTAACCTTGTTAACCATTACGGTAGTTCCATTATTGATTTACAGCGCTAATGTTTTCAGAAAAGGAATCAGAGATACCTTTCAGGAAGTCCGAAATCAAGTTTCCAACCTGAATGCCTTCCTACAAGAGCGCATAACAGGCATGCAAATAGTGCAACTTTTCAATCAGCAAAAGCGTGAATACGATAAATTTCAAGCCATTAACAAAAAGCACCGCGATGCCAATATAAAAAGCGTATTGTATTATAGTATTTTCTTTCCTGTGGTGGAAATCCTCGTAGCGCTGTCTTTTGCAATTATCATTTCTTATGGCAGCTTGTTGATGTTTGAAAGCAAATTAAAATTAGGAGAAGTAACGGCATTTATCATGTTTGTGAATCTGTTCTTCCGACCCATTCGTGCCATTGCAGATCGTTTTAACAATATCCAAATGGGCATTGTGGCTGCTGAGAGAATTTTTGAACTGCTCGACAATACCGACAACCTAGAACCATCTGGTTCTATCATAGCCCCAAAATTAAATGGCCATATTGCATTTGATAAGGTATGGTTTGCTTACAATCAAGATGAATGGACCATTAAGGACTTGAGTTTTGACGTTAAACCAGGCAAATCACTCGCCTTAGTAGGTGCTACCGGTAGCGGTAAAACTAGTATTGCCAATCTCATCACGCAACTATACCAGCATCAACAGGGACAAATTAAAATAGATGGTATTGATATCAAGGAATACAATATTGCGTCTCTGCGACATCGTATTGCATTCGTATTACAGGATGTTTTTCTTTTCTCGGGAAGCATTCAGAGCAACTTAACCCTAAAGAATGAAGATATTGACTTTAAAAGAATCAAAAGTGTAGCCCAGCAAATGGGGGCATTCGATTTTATCGAAACGCTTCCTGGGGGATTTGATTACCATGTACAAGAGCGGGGATTGAGTTTATCTCAAGGTCAGCGGCAGTTAATTTCCTTTATACGCGCTATTGCAGTAAATCCAGATATTATTGTACTCGATGAAGCCACCAGTGCCATAGATTCCCAGACCGAACATTTGATACAAAAAGCGATTGAAATTCTATTGCACAATAGAACAGCCGTCGTAATTGCCCATAGATTGAGTACTATTAAACACTGCGACGAAATAATGGTTTTGGAACACGGCACCATTAAAGAACAAGGTAATCACAAGGCCTTGATGGCCAAAAAAGGCGCGTACTACGACTTATACCAGACACAATTAGAATCTGCACAGTAGAAACAGCAGAATTTATTCAATAAAAATCTTAAAAGTTCCTCTATAAAAGGTCAGAAGCTCCCCTCAAGATACAGCTAGAGGCCCAAAGGTAGAAGATCCTTCAAAATAAAGTTAGAAGTTTGATAATAAAAAAAGGATGCCTTTTGAGCATCCTTTTTTTATTATCAAACAGAATTAAGATTACGCATCTTGAGCAGCCGCCATTTTGGTAGCCATCAATTTATCGTACTCTTCTTTTGAACCTGTAATTAGATTGTCAAATCTGCGTATACCCGTACCTGCAGGAATCAAATGACCCACAATTACGTTTTCTTTCAGACCTTTCAATTCATCAATTTTACCTGAAATTGCCGCTTCATTCAACACTTTAGTGGTTTCCTGGAACGATGCAGCACTCATAAAGCTTTGGGTTCCCAAAGAAGCTTTGGTAATACCTTGCAATACAGGTGTTGCGGTTGCAGGAACTGCATCGCGATACTCTACCAATTTCTTATCTTGGCGACGCAATGCACTGTTTTCCTGACGCAAGTCTTTCAAGCTCACAATCTGTCCGCCGTGCATCTCAGTACTTTCACCAGAGTCAGTTACAAATTTCTTATCGTAAATCCAATCGTTTTCTTTTTGAAGAACCCACTTGTCAACGGCTTCTCCTTCTAAGAAACGGGTATCTCCTGGATCCATGATTTCCATTTTTTGCATCATCTGGCGCACGATTACCTCGATATGCTTGTCGTTGATTTTTACGCCCTGAAGGTTGTAAACTTCTTGAATACCGTTCAAGACATAACGTTGCACCGCAGCAGGACCCTCTACTCGTAGGATATCCTGAGGCGTAATAGCACCGTCAGACAAAGGCTGACCCGCACGAACGTAATCACCGTCGTGAACTAAGATATGCTTAGAAAGCGACACTTGGTAGTGCTTAACTTCGCCATCTTTAGATGTAACGATAATCTCTTGGTTACCACGTTTAGAAACTCCGTAAGTCACAACACCATCAATCTCAGCTACTACAGCAGGATTTGAAGGGTTACGCGCTTCAAAAAGTTCCGTTACACGAGGAAGACCCCCTGTGATATCTCGAGTACGAGTAGCCGAACGTGGGATCTTAGCCAATACATCACCAGCCTTCACTTTTTGTCCGTTTTTAGCTACCAATACCGACTTCATCGGCATGTTAAAGATTTTTAAATTATCTTCATTATCAGATACACGGAATACGGGAACCTTAGTTTTATCCTTGCTCTCGGTAATTACCATCTCGGAAAGTCCAGTTTGGTCATCACCTTCTTCACGCATATTGATACCTTCAATAATGTTTTCATATTCTACCACCCCATCAATATCAGAGATAATTAGGGTGTTAAATGGATCCCAATTACATAAGATATCACCTTTTTTCACCTTCTGTCCCTCTACAACTTGTAGCTCGGCACCGTAAGGAATATTATAGGTTGTAATGATATTTTTACCCTTGGCATCTAAGATACGAATCTCACCAGAACGGCCTAATACCACTTCAGTTTTCTTCGCCTCGTCTTTACTTGTACGTGTAACGGTACGCATACCATCGAAGCTCACGATACCTTCGTATTTTGTATCCATGGTGTTTTCGGCCGCGATGTTCAAGGCCGCACCACCCGTGTGGAAGGTACGAAGTGTTAACTGAGTTCCTGGCTCACCGATTGACTGAGCGGCAATTACCCCTACAGCTTCACCGATTTGCACCTTACGACCCGTTGATAGGTTACGACCATAACAACGAGCACAAACACCACCTAGGGTTTCACAAGTTAATACGGAACGGATTTCCACCTCATCTATACCGACATCTTCAATTTCATGCGCGATAACTTCATCGATGGTTTCACCGGCACCTACTATTAAAGCATTCGTTTCCGGATGATAAACATGATCCAAAGCGGTACGACCTAAAATACGATCGAACAAAGGCTCTGTAATCTCGTCATTCGTCAAGATTGGTGTCATGGTAATCCCTCTTAAGGTACCACAATCGTCTTGAATAATTACCACGTCTTGAGCAACGTCATGTAAACGACGTGTCAAGTAACCCGCATCGGCTGTTTTCAAAGCCGTATCGGCAAGACCCTTACGAGCACCGTGGGTAGAAACGAAATATTCCAATACGTTCAAACCTTCTTTAAAGTTCGAAATAATCGGGTTTTCAATGGTATCGCCAGAACCGCTATTGCTGTTCTTTTGTGGTTTCGCCATCAATCCACGCATACCTCCTAACTGACGAATTTGCTCTTTAGAACCACGTGCTCCTGAATCCAACATCATATAAATAGGGTTGAATCCTTGATCATCATTTTGCAAATCGGTAATTAGTACGCGAGCCAAATGGTTATTTACACGCGTCCACAAGTCAATAACCTGATTATAACGTTCGTTATTGGTAATGAAACCCATATCGGCATTCTGTTGAATTTCCAATACTTCTTCCATTGCCTTATTCACCATTTCCTCTTTCTGATCTGGAACTTTAACATAACTCAAGTTAAAGCTTAAACCACCTCGGAATGCATAATGGAAACCAAGATTCTTGATATCATCCAAGAAATCGGCGGCCGCTGCTACACCAGAAATACGAATTACTTCCGAGATAATATCTCTTAAGTTCTTCTTCTTCAATAATTCATTGATGTATCCAACTTCCTCTGGAACCACTTCGTTGAATAACACACGACCTATAGTGGTATCGATTAATTTGTAAAATAATTCGCCGTTTTCACGAACACGAACCCTACACTTAATTCCGGCATGCAATTCTGCGCGACCTTCATTGTAGGCAATAATTACTTCTTCAGCACCATAGAATGTCAAACCTTCGCCCTTTACAGGTCTTTCTGGTGTTCCTTTTCTATGTTTTGTGATGTAATACAATCCCAAAATCATATCTTGAGAAGGAACCGTTACTGGAGTTCCATTCGCAGGATTCAATATATTATGGGAAGCCAACATTAACAACTGGGCTTCTGCAACAGCAGCATTTCCTAATGGAACGTGCACCGCCATCTGGTCACCGTCAAAGTCAGCGTTAAAACCAGAACACACCAAGGGATGTAATTGTATGGCTTTACCTTCAACCAATTTGGGTTGGAAAGACTGAATACCCAATCTGTGCAGTGTAGGAGCACGGTTAAGTAACACTGGGTGACCTTTCAAAATATTTTCAAGAATATCCCATATTACAGGATCCTTCTTTTCAACTATTTTCTTAGCCGTTTTCACAGTCTTAACGATACCTCTTTCAATCAGTTTACGGATAATAAACGGTTTGAAAAGTTCCGCTGCCATATTTTTGGGCAATCCGCACTCGTTCAATTTCAAGGTAGGACCTACCACGATTACCGAACGACCGGAATAATCAACACGCTTACCTAATAGATTCTGACGGAAACGACCTTGCTTACCTTTAAGCATATCGCTTAATGATTTCAAAGGACGGTTACCTTCGCTCTTCACCGCACTTGCGCGACGCGTATTATCCAACAACGAGTCAACGGCTTCTTGAAGCATACGTTTTTCGTTACGCAAAATCACATCTGGAGCCTTGATTTCAATCAAACGCTTCAAACGGTTATTACGGATAATCACACGACGATACAAATCGTTCAAATCTGAAGTAGCGAAACGCCCACCTTCCAAAGGAACTAATGGACGTAATTCGGGAGGAATCACAGGCAGCATGCGCAAGATCATCCACTCAGGACGATTCTCACCCGTAGTTTGTGCACTGCGGAAGCTCTCAATTACTTTCAATCGCTTCAAAGCTTCTTGTTTGCGTTGCTGAGAAGTTTCTGTAGCAGCTTGTAAACGCAAGTCATAACTTAACTTGTCGAGTTGAACACGTTGCAACAAATCTTCCAACGCATCCGCACCCATTTTAGCAATGAACTTGTTAGGATCGTTATCTTCCAACATTTGGTTTTCTTTTGGCAAAGAATCCAAAATGTCTAAATACTCCTCCTCCGTTAAAAGATCTAAATTATTTACACTGTCAACGGTACCTGGTTGGATAACCACATAACGCTCGTAATAAATAACCATATCCAATTTCTTGGTAGGAAGACCTAATAAATAACCGATTTTGTTCGGCAAAGAACGGAAATACCAAATATGAGCCACAGGAACCACCAAATGGATATGTCCCATACGCTCACGACGTACTTTCTTCTCAGTCACTTCTACTCCACAACGGTCACAAACGATACCCTTGTAACGGATACGCTTGTATTTGCCGCAATGACATTCGTAGTCTTTAATCGGACCGAAAATCCGCTCACAGAACAAACCGCCCATTTCGGGCTTGTAACTGCGATAGTTAATAGTTTCAGGCTTGGTTACTTCACCAAAACTGCGACGTAATATGATTTCTGGAGATGCCAGTGAGATACGGATCTTACTGAAGTTACTCCCAATTTTTTGACTTTTCTTCTGAATTTGCATGTTCTTTTTTTATGCGGGTTAATCCAAAAAGGAAACTTCTAATCCTAAACCGCGAAGTTCATGGATCAATACATTAAACGATTCTGGGGTACCAATTTGTGTGATGTTATCTCCTTTAACGATGGCTTCATACGCCTTCGCACGACCGGCGATATCATCAGATTTGATGGTAAGTATTTCACGAAGGATGTTAGACGCACCAAATGCTTCCAATGCCCAAACCTCCATCTCACCAAAACGCTGACCTCCAAATTGAGCTTTACCACCCAAAGGCTGCTGCGTAATAAGTGAGTACGGTCCGATTGAACGGGCGTGCATCTTATCGTCTACCATGTGACCTAATTTCAACATGTAACTTACTCCCACAGTGGTAGGTTGATCAAATTTCTCACCTGTTAATCCATTGTTCAAGTAAACCAATCCGTTCTTAGGCACACCGGCTTTGTCTGTATACTCTTGAATTTCATCAAGTGAAGCACCGTCGAAAATTGGTGTCGCGAATTTCACGCCCAATTCCATACCTGCCCAACCCAAAACAGTTTCGTAAATCTGTCCTAAGTTCATACGAGAAGGTACACCCAACGGATTCAAAACGATATCCATAGGAGTTCCATCGTCTAAGAAAGGCATGTCTTCTGGACGTACGATACGGGCTACAATACCCTTGTTTCCGTGACGACCTGCCATCTTATCTCCCACTTTCAACTTACGCTTATTGGCTACATACACTTTTGCCAATTTTAATATACCCGTTGGAAGCTCATCGCCTACGCTGATAGCATATTGCTCACGTTTGAAATTGGTAACTTTTTCGTTGTAAACATTGATGTAGTTCGTTAATAAACGCACAATCAAACCGCTCTTTTCATCATCTGCTAACCAATTGTAATAGTTCACATTGGTAAAGTCAATTGAAAGAAGGCTCTTTTGTGAGAATTTACTTCCTTTAGGAATCAATTCTTCGCTGTACATATTGTAAACACCTTGGCTTGTTTTACCATTTACAATATTGAACAACTTCTTAACCAAATCATCCTTCAACCGAGCTAAATCTTTATTATGCTCATCCTCCATTTTCTGGAGCTTTGCTTTGTCATTAGCACGTGTGGTTTTATCTTTTTTGATTTTGCTGAATAGCTTTTTCTCGATAACTACCCCTTGAGCTCCAGGTGACGCTTTCAATGAAGCATCTTTAACGTCTCCCGCTTTGTCTCCAAAAATGGCACGTAATAATTTTTCTTCTGGAGAAGGTTCAGTTTCACCTTTAGGTGTGATTTTACCAATAAGAATATCCCCTTCTTTTACTTCAGCTCCTACGCGAATCAATCCATGCTCATCAAGATTACGTGTCATTTCCTCACTCACGTTCGGAATGTCATTCGTTAATTCTTCTTCACCACGTTTTGTATCACGAACCTCTAACTCGTACTCCGTAATATAAATAGTGGTGTACATATCTTCACGTACAACACGTTCAGAAATCACGATAGCATCCTCAAAGTTATAACCTTGCCATGGCATGTAAGCCACACGCAGGTTACGACCTAACGCCAATTCTCCATTGTGAGTTGCGTATCCCTCAGACAATACTTGTCCCTTAAGTACACGATCACCACGCTTAACAATAGGCTTAAGGTTAATACATGAATTTTGGTTCGTACGACGGAATTTAATTAAAGAATAGGTTTTAGTGTCGCCTGTGAAACTTACTAAATGATCGTCTTCATTATAATCGTAGCGAACAGTAATTTCGTTAGCATCTACAAATACAACTTCACCATTTCCTTCAGCGGTAACCATTGAGCGACTGTCTCTAGCCACTTTTTCTTCAAGACCCGTGCCTACGATTGGAGAATCAGGCACCAATAATGGCACCGCCTGACGTTGCATGTTTGATCCCATCAATGCACGGTTAGCATCGTCGTGTTCCAAGAAAGGAATCAACGAAGCCGCAATCGATACAATCTGATTGGGAGCCACATCCATATAATCCAACTGACCTGGACCCATAAGTGGGAAGTCACCTTCTTTACGACTCTTTACTAGTTCAGTAATAAAGTTTCCTTTTTCATCCAATTCAGCGTTAGCTTGTGCAATGGTTTTACCATCTTCTTCTTCCGCACTTAGATAAATAATTTCACCTGTTACTTTTCCTTCTTTTACCTCGCGATAAGGTGTTTCAAGGAAACCCATGCCGTTTATTTTAGCATGAACGCAAAGAGAAGAAATCAAACCGATATTCGGACCTTCTGGCGTTTCGATAGTACACAAGCGACCGTAGTGCGTGTAGTGTACGTCACGAACCTCAAATCCGGCACGTTCACGACTCAAACCACCTGGACCCAATGCACTCAAACGACGTTTGTGCGTAATTTCTGCCAGAGGATTGATTTGATCTAGAAACTGTGAAAGCTGATTCGTTCCAAAGAAAGAATTAATAACCGAAGATAACGTACGGGCATTCACTAAGTCTTGTGGAGTGAAAACCTCATTATCCCGGATGTTCATCTTTTCGCGAATGGTACGAGCCATACGCGCCAAACCCACACCGAACTGAGCATAAAGCTGCTCACCTACAGTACGAACACGACGGTTTGACAAGTGATCAATATCATCTAAGATTTCAGATCCATTATAAAGATGGATCAAATATTTAATGATAGAAATTATATCTTCTTTCGTTAAAACGCGAACATCCATAGAGGCATCGAGTTTTAACTTTTGGTTAATTCTATAACGACCTACTTCACCCAGATCGTAACGTTTATCAGAGAAAAACAAACGCTCAATAATTCCGCGAGCAGTTTCTTCGTCTGGGGGATCTGCATTCCTCAGCTGACGATAAATAACTTCTAAAGCTTCTTTACCGTTATTGGAAGTGTCTTTTTGTAGGGTATTGTAAATTACACTGTAATCGATATCTCCTTCACCTTGAGTACTTAAGATTATAGATTTAACGTTAGCGTCTACAATTATATCAATATGATCTTCTAAAAGCTCCGTATCGCGTTCCAAGATTACTTCATTACGTTCGATAGAAACTACCTCTCCGGTATCTTCATCCACGAAATCTTCAATCCAAGTGCGCAACACACGAGCGGCTAATTTGCGTCCTAAAACACGCTTTAAACCCGCTTTAGATACTTTTACTTCTTCACTTAAACCGAAAATATCTAAAATGTCTTTATCGCTTTCAAAACCTATGGCACGCAACAAGGTAGTAACCGGGAATTTCTTCTTTCTGTCAATGTACGCGTACATTACACCATTAACGTCAGTAGCAAATTCTATCCAACTACCTTTAAATGGAATTACACGAGCGGAAAATAGTTTCGTTCCATTTGAGTGAATGCTTTGTCCGAAGAAAACACCAGGTGAACGGTGCAATTGGCTTACTATAACGCGTTCTGCACCATTTATCACGAAAGTACCATTTGGTGTCATGTAGGGTAAAGTTCCCAAATAAACATCTTGAACGATTGTTTCAAAATCTTCATGTTCGGGATCATTACAACTTAAACGCAATTTTGCCTTCAAGGGAACTGCATAGGTCAAGCCTCTGTCGATACATTCTTGAATGGTATAACGCGGGGGATCTACGAAGTAATCCAAAAATTCCAAATTGAAAATGTTCCGAGTATCATTAATCGGAAAATTCTCACGGAAAACTTTGAACAAACCTTCACCTTCACGAAGATCGGAAGGGGTATCTAATTGGAAAAACTCTTGGAACGATTTCAACTGAACATCCAAGAAGTCTGGGTATTCGATGGCATGTTTTACCTTACCGAATGCAACCCTATTATTTTGAAGTGTACTCAATGTTGTGTTTTTTTTGTTTGACAATGGAGCATTTTGAGGGCGTTAAACGCCCAAAAGCCCCTCGGGTTTACCGGGGGCTTTGGAGTTGTGTTGGGGTCGGTTTACTTGATTTCAAC
>ERZ891134.1476-NODE-1476-length-16014-cov-4.934269_pt1 | contig 16014 bp, 16 predicted proteins | sample MGYA00520888_ERZ891134 | MGnify/ENA primary metagenome ERZ891134 (study PRJEB32303, sample SAMEA104408692) | aquatic metagenome | biome: Brackish water; feature: Coastal; material: water | place: Baltic Sea | collected 2014-10-23 | depth 10 m ... | reverse complement strand
CCATTTGTATCGCGGTCGGCCACCCAAGTTAGTGGAGCACAATTGGCGAGACCGCTTTACCCTCATGAAACTGGGGCTTGGCCTCAAGATGATGGGGCGCGAGTACATGCGTGACATCATGCGCATCGTCATGATCAATATCTACGATGTCATGAATGAGCACTTTAAGCACGATGCCCTAAAAAGCACCATCGCGCTCGACGCGGTCACCGGTACCAATATGGGTCCCCGGTCACCCAACACGGTCTATAGCTATCTTCATCGCGTCACTGGGGAATACCTAAGTCAAACGGGTACGACTCAGGTCATCGGCGGCATGGGGGCACTGGGTACCGTTTTGGCTGAGGTCGCGACAAAGCAAGGCGCCGCGCTACGACTTGACTCACCGGTGAAGAGCATTACCAAGACCGACGACCGAGTCTCCGGCGTGACATTGGCATCTGGTGAGGCCATCTCGGCAAAGCTCGTCATCTCGAGCGCCGATCCAAAAACCACTTTTTGTGATCTGCTGGGCTACGATCAAATGGAAGTCGGTATGGCTCGGCGGGTCGAGCACTATCGATCGCGCAGTGGCACCGCCAAGCTCCACCTTGCACTCAGCGCACTCCCGCAGTTTGTTGGCTTAACAGATAGCCAACTGGCCGAACGACTGGTCATTACCCCCTCTATGGATGGGATGGAGCGGGCGCTGAATCCCATGAAATATAATGAGATCAGCACCCAGCACACCTTCGATATCAACATTCCCTCTGTCGCGGACGCGTCGCTTGCACCTGCTGACCAGCACGTTTTGACTGCGATCGTGCACTATGTGCCTTACGCGCCTGATCTGGGCTGGGAAGCCGCGCGACCACAGCTCTTGGCGCAGCTATTGGCCGAGCTAGAAGCCTATGCCCCCGGAATAGGGTCCTTGGTCACCGCCAGTGAGCTGATCGTTCCTTCTGACCTAGAGGCCTCACACGGTATGACCGGTGGTAATTGGAACCACGGCGAACTCTCAATTGATCAAGCCTTGATGATGCGGCCCTTCCCAGGTTCGACCCAGTATGCGACCGCGGTCGATGGCTTATATCTCTGCGGCGCAGGCGCGCACCCGGGCGGCGGCTTACAAGGCCTCCCGGGACGTAACGCGGCAAAAGAAATTCTGAAGCGAGGAGCCCTATCATGAGCCTGGCAAGTCGAGACACGATGCTGCTGACCACCCCGTTCCACTCCCGCGTGGCAGCAATGTGCGACCTCAACGACTGGGGCAATTGGATGGGTTATACCACCCCAAATGCCTATTTTGACGTCGAGTTAGAGTATTTTGCGCTGCGCAGCACGACCGGCGTATTTGACCTGTCACCCATGAACAAATACCGCGTGACCGGACCCGATGCCCAACGCTATTTAAACCGACTGGTCACACGGGACGTCGCAAAACTCGGTATCAACCGGGTTGGCTATGCGATCTGGTGCGACGACGATGGCCAAGTGATGGATGATGGCACCATCTTCCGGCTGGGCGAGAGTGATTATCGCATTTGTTCATACCAGAGAGCGGATGACTGGCTCGCCTGGAACACGCTGGGTTTCGATGTGACGATCGAGAATGAATCCGAAGCCGTAGTCGGCTTGGCGGTTCAGGGGCCAACGTCGTGCACGATTCTCACCTTACTGGGCTGCACAGACCTCAATCAACTCAAGCCCTTTGGCATAACCCATTACACTTTTGAGGGAAAGCCGCTCATGGTGAGCCGCACCGGCTTCACGGGTGACCTCGGCTATGAGGTATGGGTACCGCCTGAATCTGCCGAGGCACTGTGGGATCAGCTGTTTGAATTGGGTCACGACTACCTGATTAAGCCCATTGGCGGTTCAGCGCTGGAACTGGCGCGGATCGAAGCGGGCTTTTTGCAAGCCAATACTGACTTCATGCCGTCAGAAGAGGTGGTCCGCGTCGGGCGCACCCGCAGTCCGTTTGAGCTGGGTTTAGCGTGGTTGGTCGATTTTTCAAAACCCCTTTTCAACGGTCGTGCAGCGCTATTGAAAGAGCAAGCCAATGGATCTCGATTTAGATTTGCACTGCTCGACGTCCACGGTAACAAGCCTGCTGAACACTCTTTTATCCTCAAGGGCGATAAGCAAGTCGGCACGGTAACCTCAGCGGCTTGGTGTCCGACGGCAAAAGCCAATTTGGCCTACGCACAAATTGAAATGCCTCATGGTGCCGTTGGCGATGAGCTGGTTGCTGAAATCTATTACCAAAGGGAATTACACTGGACTCGACTGTTAGCACCCTGCAAAGTCATCGAAGGGCCGATTTTTAAATCGGCCAAACGCTGGCAGACGCCCGCACCACCTTATTAATTGTCCAACGAACTACTCGAGAGACGCCATGCAAACCATCGCGACTTCAGTTGATGATTCCTTTGAGCGCATGCGCGCTAGGCTAGAGGCTGAAAAGGCACGGCCGCACCATGCGATTGATCCCTATTTTTATCGTTCACATTTAGTGCATGAACAAGAACTAGAGCACCTCATCTTCAAAAGCTGGATTTATGCGCTGCACGCCAGTGAAATTCCCAACACCGGGGACTACCAACTACTCGAGATTGGTGAGGACTCCATTATTGTTGTGCGCACTGAAGACGGCGATATCAAGGCCATGCACAACGTCTGTCGGCATCGCGGTGCACGCGTCTGCGAAGCGACTCAAGGGAATCGGAAAACCTACGTTTGCCCCTACCATGGCTGGGTTTATCATATCGACGGCTCTCTCAAAGTCGCTCGTGAGACCCACGTAATGCCTGATTTTGATAGTGCACAGCATGGTTTAAAGCCCGTGAACTGTGTCACTTATATGGGTCTTGTCTTTATTAACTGCGACCTTAATGCAGGTGATTTAACAGCATCACTTGATCAGATCAAAGCACAACTCGGCGCCTATGACCTCGGTCATGCCAAAGTGGCGCATCGCAAAACCTATCGTGTCGATGCGAACTGGAAGCTCGCCATCGAGAATTACTTAGAGTGTTATCACTGCGCCACCTCGCATCGATCCTATGCGCGCGCGCACACCTTGAAAGATCTGGAAGAAAAGTCGGCGCCAGTAGTGGCAAAAATGCTAGAGCGCGCAGATGAAATCACGGGGATACCGGGTATTTCAAAGGAACACACCACCATCTACCTCGACGCGCCAAGTTTTGGTAGCTGTGCGCATGCGATGCGGTATGGCCTCTTTGACGGCTACGTGACCGGCACCCAAGATGGTCGCCCTGCCGCACCGCTCATGGGCGACATTCAGGATTACGATGGAGGCGTTGGAGACTTTCAGCTGGGCCCCCTGAGTTTCATGCTGAATTATCCCGATCACTGCGTGCTCTACCGGTTTTTGCCTAAATCACTCACCGAAACCGATATGGAGTTGGTCTGGCTGGTCCGTGGCGATGCAGTCGAAGGGACTGATTACGATCTTGAGCGTCTCACTTGGCTATGGCACCACACCACGCTGGAAGACGAGTACATCATCACCCGTAACGCGGCCGGCGTGAACTCTCGGTTCTTTGAGCCTGGGCCTTATCATCCCGAGTTCGAGTTCACACTGACGCAGTTCATTCACTGGTATTTGCACACCCTAGAAGCCAGCATTGCTTAGCTGATCTGCCGTCGTCGCCATCGCAAAGGTGCCATGGGCCTTCGTGGCTAATCGTCAGTGCTTTGGCTGATTGCCTGTTACTATGAACCGATAAGACGGCATGACTGCCCACTCACGATGGTTGAACAAGCGCCAAGCGCTGACAGCCGCCGTTCATCACGCTACTGAGGCTAACTGTTGCCACAAACGCCGGTAAACCACAGTCCCCTACCCGCCGTAAAGCGCGCACGTATACCGCTTTTCAGCGCTTTCTTCATGATTTACATCTTTGTGTCGGGTGGCTCTTTCGGTATTGAGGCAATGGTGTCTTCGTCGGGACCCGGGCTCACCATACTCTTACTCTTAGCACTGCCCTTGGTCTGGGCATTACCCATGGCACTGGTGGCAAGTGAACTGGGATCTGCATTACCGGCGAGCGGCGGATTCTACATTTGGACTCGGCGAGCCCTCGGGGACTTTTGGGGATTTCAAACCGCCTGGTGGTGGTCCTTAGCACTGTTAGTCGATACGTCAGTCTACGTGGTGCTCAGCACCACCTACTTGCAAAACCAATTGGGTTTCGGCGATACGACCTACTATGTCACCTGCTGGGCAATCATTGTGATCTTTACCCTCGTCAATATCTTGGGGGTCAAAATAGTGGCGATCAGCTCTAGTTTATTTTCGATCTTCATCATTTCACCCTTCGTCGTATTGGGCGTACTGGGGCTCATGAATTGGCAATTTAACCCCCTCACCCCCATCACACCGCCGGACGCCAATCTGTTAGGTAATGAGGGCGCGCTCGTTCTTGGGCTCAGTATTGGACTTTGGATGTACTCCGGCTACGAGTCGATGTCTACACTGGCAGGTGAAATCGAACAACCGCAGCGCATCATTCCTAAAGCATTGATGCTGGTGCTGCCCTTTGTCGCCTTTATGTATCTGCTCCCCACGGTGGCGAGTATTGCCGCATTTGGTCACTGGGAGCTCTTTAGTGTCGACAGTGGCGAGGGCAAAGTGTCTTTTGTGGATATTGGTCGAGCCTTGGGTGGCACCGCGCTCGGCCATGCACTCCTAGCCTCTGCGGTGCTAGGTAATCTTGCGCTATACCTCGACTACATGGCATCAGGTGCCCGCCCGCTGCAAGCGCTTGCCGATGATGGCTTATTTCCGCCGATCATCTCTCGCGTCAGCAGACGCTTCGGCACACCGATCGCCGCCATCCTACTGGTGGCGAGTGTCAATGCGGTTCTGATCGTCGGACCGTTCCAGAGCCTTGTGATCATCGATGTCATGCTGATGGTGTGTTCTTACGCCGTGATTTTTATCGCAGCCGTTCACCTGCGGCGATCCGACCCCAACTTGCATCGCCCCTTCAAAATCCCCCTGGGGACAAGGGGCCTAGCCGCGCTGATGATTCCACCACTGGGCCTCGTTGTCTTCATGCTGTACATGACATTATTCGATCGGAGTTTGGTCTTATTCGGCTCACAGGGGGTCACCATTTTAGGACAAGATATTGGCTGGTATGGGCTTGCTGGGCTACTCGCGCTCTTGTCAGGCCCGCTGCTGTATCCATTGCTTCGACATCGATACGGTGGGCCCACTATCGCTTTTCAGAAAGCCGGCAATTTTTCAGAGGGAGTGGCAGACTCAAGGGGTGAGCGGGTTATCGATTCTATTGCTCACAAGGAATGAGGCATCGCTTGGCGAGGATGCGCGCGCTAGAGAGAACGCCCCGTGTAAAGTGGCGCGCGCCACAAACGCAGAAGTCGATCGTATTGGTATCGCAGCGTAATACCCTAGTAGCGGGATTTTAATCTGATTCCCTCAGGAGACAGGCGACGAACCGGGTGCTCAGCTCTCGAACCACAACCCGTCTGGGTCTTCCGGCCAGACCCCCAAATAAGGGCCATGTGCTTGAAAGCCTAGCATCCGACGCACCGCTTCGGGCTGCGCCAGTACGTCCTCTCGGGTCAAAGTCAGGTATTGATTTTCTTCTTGCCGAAGCCAGCCAAGGCAGTAGGTATTCACCACCGCCCGTCTCGCTGCATTACTGAGGTTCGTCCCACCGCCATGCAGCGTCGATCCAAGGTATAACACGACCGATCCCTGGGGCATCACGGCTTGCACAATATGCTCACCACCCACTTGCTCCGGGTCAGTGATTTCATACTCCTTCGGCACGACCCGTGTCGCCCCATTTTCCTCAGTAAAGTCATCCAATGCCCAAAGCGCTGAAATCTGCGCCTCAAAGGGCAATAAATGACTGGGATAGCAGGTGTCGTCGGCGTGCAACACCTGCGCCGCTTCGCCCGGGAGAATCTCAATCGCTGTCGTACTGCCCACCTGATAGACCTCGCAATGCGGCTTGAGCACGGCATCGGCCACTGCCAACACCGTTGGATGCATCAGTAAAGTCGCAAAATGAGCCGAGTATTTCGCAACCCCCCCCACGCGGAGCGTTTTATGGCCATTGAAGCTGTTTTGGTAAAGGTGCCCCTCTCGGTCAAACTCTGCCCGCAAATCGGTGTTCAAACCGGCTACGACCGTCTCCTCCAGCAGATTTTCAACGACCACGACCCCACTGTTGACCAAAGCGCCGACAATGACCTCGGTAGGATCATGCGCTTGATATCGGGCGATCTTCATCATGGTGCTCTGCCTAGTCGTTAACTAAGATAATATTATACTCTGTCCATAGAACTGACCAAGAACCCACCAAGAGCGCAATACCGCGGGCTCTCCTGCGCTCCCAACCCATCTGAGTCCGCCACTTCATGCGCCCTTATCGGAACATCCCCTCATGGCGAACCCAACCCCATCAATCGACCCGAGAGAACAATGACACTGCATCAGCGAGATCATTCCCCGAAACAAACAGCCCACTGGCAAGATCGCGTCGACCTCGCGGCAGCATTTCGCTGGGCAGCGCGACTCAATCTGCATGAGGCCGTCGCCAACCACTTCTCTGTCGCCGTTGGGAACACTAAGACTGAGTTCTTAATCAATCCGAATCAGGCTCATTTTTCACGCATCAAGGCGTCCGATCTGTTACTGCTGGATGCTAGCGACCCTGACACCTTAAACAGAGTGGACGCGCCTGACCCCACAGCCTGGGGTCTGCACAGCGCCATTCATCGTCATTGCCCGCAGGCCCGTGTCGCCTTGCACGTGCATTCGATCTATTCCACCGTGCTATCAACACTGGAAGACCCCCGCCTGCCACCGATCGATCAGAATTGCGCGATGTTTTTTAACCGCTACGCAATCGATCCCGAATATGGCGGCCTCGCGCTCGATAGTGAGGCTGAGCGCTGCTGCCAACACTTATCAGACCCCTCCAAATGGGTCCTCATCATGGGTCAGCACGGCATTTTGGTGACGGGGGACACCGTTGCAGAAGCCTTTAATCGGCTCTTTTATTTTGAACGTGCCGCTGAGACCTATATCAAGGCGTTGTGGACGGGACAAAAACTGCGCGTGATGACTGACGACGTGGCATCAGCAACGGCTCAAGCAATCGAGAACTACCCGGGGCAGGCCGAGCAACACTTTGCCGAATTGCGCGCGATTCTCGATCTAGAGGCACCCGATTACGCCACCTAATGACCGCCTCTTTGCAAAAAAAAACCACCCGTCGGGTGGTTTCGCTGTAATGGTGGGCCGTGCTGGATTCGAACCAGCGACCAATTGGTTAAAAGCCAACTGCTCTACCAACTGAGCTAACGGCCCAAAACAGGCAAGGCGCGTATGCTAACGTCCCCGGGTAAAAATTCAAGTCCTTTACCGGCCAAAACCCCGGTAATTGAGCACGTAGCCAGATTCCCCCCCTGTATTTGCCGCCGACACCCCGTAGCGGGGTTATCCGCCCGCCCATCTCAGTTGAAACGCCGACCGCACTTCCACATCAGAGACTCGCTGATCACCCCAGTAGCGTAGGCTTTTGGCGCCACATCACAATCTGTCCCAAGCCCCTTATGGAGCCTGCGACTCGATGTAGTGCGTTGGATCCTGCACGCCCGCGGCGGTAAAACCGTCGCGTCTTAATCGACAGCTATCACAGACACCACAGGCGCGACCCAGTGAATCCGCCTGATAACACGATACGGTTAGGGCGTAATCGACACCCAGTCGCATCCCCAATTGGATAATGTCCGCTTTGCTCATCTCAATGATCGGCGCTTCCACTCGCACCGGGTGGCCCTCTACGCCCGCCTTGGTGGCTAGCGATGACAACGTATCAAAAGCGGCAATAAAATCCGGTCGACAATCAGGATAACCCGAGTAGTCCACTGCATTCGCACCAATGTAGATAGCGTCAGCGCCCAGCACTTCGGCCCAACCCAACGCCAGCGACAGAAAAATGGTGTTTCTCGCCGGCACGTAGGTCACCGGAATGCCTGCCGAAGGTGTTGTTGGCACCGCTACTGACGCATCAGTGAGCGCGGACCCACTGAGAAAAGAGAGATCCAGGGTCACGACTCGGTGTTCAATATCATCGTATTGCGCTGCGACACGCTCAGCCGCGGCCAACTCGGACCGATGGCGCTGACCGTAATCGATACTTAAGCTAAAGCAGGTCTTGCCCGCAGCATGCGCCACCGCCAAGACAGTGGCAGAGTCGAGCCCACCAGATGTCAGTACGATCGCTTTACTCACGCCCCAAAACCCCTGCTTCTCATAATTTGCGACCCATTTAGTGGCCCGGCGTATCCTGCCAGAGCAATTTATGAAGCTGTATTTGCAGCCGAGCAGCTACCTTATCCGCCAGCATCCAGTCCGCGAGCTCTGCGGGGTCAAGCTGCTCAAAGCTGGGAGAAAACAGCACGTCAGAGACGCGCGCAGTCAGCTGGTTCTCATCAATCCGCATCCTCGCCCAGTCGTAGTCTTGGCGACTACACAGCACAAACTTAATTTGATCATTGGGGGTCAAGTGACTCACGTTGGACCAATCGTTACGATGCACTTCCCCAGAATCCGGCGTCTTAATGTCGACAACTCGGCTCACTGCTTGGTTCACCTCAGCGATACTCAAGGCGCCACTCGTTTCTAGCGAAACGTCAAATCCGAGATGGCAGAGTTGATCCAGTAACGTGAGACACCCGGGCTGCGCCAGCGGCTCACCACCGGTGACACAAATACGACGACACGCGAACGTCTCAATTTTGCTGAGAATGGCGTCCACCGTCATCAGTTCGCCACCGGAAAAAGCATAGGCGGTGTCGCAGTATTGGCAGCGGAGCGGGCACCCCGTTAATCGGACAAATACCGTAGGCAGTCCCACCGATCTTGCCTCACCTTGTAAGGAGTGAAAAATCTCTGTGATACGCAGTGGCATAGCCGCTTCGGGAGATGACCCCTTCAAAAGTTCTCCAGCAAAAACTGTCGAGCCAGCTGCGCCGCAGCATGTGAGGGGTATTCGCGTATCACCTCATCGAGGTATTCACGCGAGCGCTGTCGGTTACCTTTGATGAACTGTACCCGTCCTAATTTGTACAGCGCATCAGGTACTTTGGCATCTGCGGGGTACTGATCCAGCAACAATTTAAAGTTCTGTCGAGCCAGCTCCGGATCTGGCGGCTCGATGACCAAATAGAGCTCCCCCATCCAGTAATGTGCGTTCGGTGCATAACGGCCGAAGGGAAACTCAGCTAGAAAGCCGTCAAATGCAACCACGGCATCATCAAACTGTTTGAGCCGAACCAGCTCGTAAGCGGCGCGATAAGCGGCCTCCTCCCCCGCTTGCGCATCGACGCCGGGCGACGTGCTAGCAGACTGAATCGTTTCTTGCGAACCATTCGTTTCTGAAAGGGCATCGCCCAATGATCCCGCGTCGGCGGCACTACCTGCGTCGCCTCCGGCACCATTCCCCGCAGCAAGACGGCGGTCGATGTCCACGTAGCGCTCCAGCGTTTGCGCCTCGAGCTGTCGCAAGGCCTGTAACGCTTCTTCCAATTGGCCATTCAGTCGCCGAACGTCGGTTTCGAGCTGCTGCACACGCAACACCATACTGCCCGAATCATTGCCCGTAATGGGTGACGCAGTGGCATCCACAGGCACTTGCGCCACAGTGGTCGTGCCAGAGTAAGGCTGAATACCTGAATAGATCGAGGCCACCGGCTCCGCAGTCACTGTCGCGGCAGGCGCTAACGCAGCACCGCTCTGCACGGCCTCTGCGCGTCGCTCAGCTTCTTGTGCGCGCCGCTCGGCTTCCACATCGACGTAGTCCTGTGCCGACGTTATCAGCGCAGTCGTGACTAACAAAAAGCCGGCGAATAACGCCGGCTTACGGGATACCCCTGTCACTGCATCATCCTCAGCTATTTGAGCTCAACGCGTCGGTTTTGTTGCCAATTTGACTCACCAGAGCCATACGCAACCGGGTTTTCTTCGCCGTAGCTGATCGTCTCGATTCGATAACTCGGTAAACCGTTAGCCACCATGTAATCGCGGACCGCGTTAGCACGCCGCTCACCGAGGGCTAAATTGTATTCTCGAGTCCCTCTTTCGTCGGTATGCCCCTCAAGACGAACACTGTCGTTATTACCCAACAGTGCTTGAATATGTGCGTCGACTTGCGCTCGCGCATCATCTGTCAGCGAGGAACTGTCAAACTCAAAATAAAAGACCGTACCCACATCAGCAGCGGCGGCTTCTCGGCCCTGTTGCGCTTTCACTTGAGCCTGCTGCTCAGCTTCCTCGGCTGCAGCTTCCTGTGCGGCCTGCTCTTCGGCGGCAGCGGCAGCAGCGGCGGCTTCCTTGGTATCGTTACCGGAGCACGCTGCCAGAAAAAATGCTGCAAACACGAGGCTTATCCACTTGGCGTAAAGCGTTGATTTAGTCATGGCTTACTATCTCCCCTAATGGCCTTAAATTCGACTGCCGCTAATGTAGCGCATAACGAGAATATTTTCTCGCACAGATCATAAAAAAATTGCCACCTTTTACGGTGTCTCGTAAGGCGACCAGGCGGGCTCCTGAACACTCCCCTCGCGAGCAGGCAAACTGAATCGCACCCCACCATCTACCGCCACCGCAGCCAAGATACTATCTTGTCCGCGCTTCGTTGCGTAAAGCACAATCGAGCCATTCGGGGCGATACTAGGACTCTCATCTAGACTGGTCTCGGTCAGCACAGTCAATCTATCGGTCACCAAATCAAGGACCGCTATATGGTATCGGCCATCACGCTGGTGTACGAGCGCAACATTACGGCCATCCTGCGCGACGCGAGCGCGCGCATTGAAAGTCCCCTCAAAGGTAATGCGCTCAATCTTCTTCGTGCGCAGATCGTAGCGATAAATCTGCGGGCGCCCACCCCGATCTGAGGTAAACAACAATGACTTCCCGTCCGGCATCCAAGTCGGCTCGGTATCGATTGAGAAATGCCGTGTTAACCGCGTTAATGCGCGGCTGGTCAGATTTAAGAGATAAATATCGGGATTACCATCTTTAGACAACACCAATGCCATCGTATTGCCATCGGGCGACCACGCGGGTGAGTTATTGAGGCCCTGAAAGTTGGTCAGCTGTTCCCGGGCGCCGGTGCGCAAATTCTGACGATAGATCGCCGGCCGTGACGTTTCAAAGGAGACGTAAGCCACCTCTTGCCCATCGGGGGACCAAGAAGGCGACAAAATGGGGTCGCGACCCTCTAACAAGACGATCGGCCGCTGACCATCAGAATCAGCCAATGTCAGACGATAAAAATCTTTAGCATCCGGGTTGCGCGTCACAGAGACATATAACAGGCGGGTGGCGAAAGCACCTGAAATACCCGTAAGCCGCTCGTAAACTGCGTCGGATACGCGATGCGACAGCATGCGCAGTTCTGTTACCGGCCCCGTCACCGTCCCAGAATCGATCGCCATTTGCCGCGTCGTATCGAAAAGTTGGAAATCGATACGGATCTGCGTCCCCAGTGTGACCTGCCCTATCAACACATACTCCGCAGAGATCGCGCGCCAATCACGAAAGTACATGTCCGTCTCTCGCGTGGGATAACTGAGCATATCGCGGCGGCTTACGGGCGCAAATTGACCGCTGCGCACTAAATCTGAATCGATAATCTGCGCGACGTCTTCCGGGGCTGCCCCCAACCCTTGCCAACCGAAAGGCACCACCGCAATCGGTGTTGGATTATCGAGGCCCTGATTAATTTCAATCTGCAACTCAGCGTGAAGGCTGGACGCAAAAAATAGCAGGGCTAATAGGCTCGCTCGTCTTATCAACACGGTTAGTACCTCAAATCCTCTGGTCTGAAAATTAGCTGGAAGCGCCGAAACGTGGTTTCGAATACTCGGCTATCCAGCTGCGCTATCTCTGGGAATTTACCTACCCGCTCGACCGCACTGATGGCGCTTCGATCGAAGGCAACATCGCCGCTAGTGGTCAACACACCCACACCAACGACTTCCCCCGTTGGCACCAATTGTATCGAAAGCACTGACACCATACCGTTGCGCGCACTGGGCGGCCTGGTCCAACGGTTAACCACTGCTCGTTGTATCGTTGCCGCAACGGCATCTTGCACACTGCCGGACTCCGACACTGGCAGATCGGATGTCTCCATATTAGCCAGCTCTTCCCGCGCCAACGCTGCCAGTTGGGTCGCATCGGACTCGGGGGTAGTCTCACTAACCTCAGGCGCCGATTCGACTACTTCGGGCGGTGATACCTCATTCTTGAGCGTTGGAGCAGACTCCGCCTTCGGTTTGGGCGTTGGTTTCGGTTTGGGCTTTGGTTTGGGCTTTGGTTTCGGGGGGGGCTTTGGTTTCGGCGCCAGGCTGTCCGCACTGACCAACACTGCCTGCACAGCTTGGGCTGTCGGCGCGGCCGCAATGACTTGCGGCGGCCCTGCCCAGCGGAACCCCAATACCAACACGATGCCCACATGTAAGCCGATGGTAAGGAAAGCGGGTAGCCCGGAAAAGAGCCATCGATCCGATATCATCAGGGTGCTGCTGGGTTCTCTGTGACTAATCCCACAGAGGGTGCACCTGCTGCTTGCAGTGCCGTCATCACCACCACCACTTTTCCATAGGGAACCGTCTGATCACCCCATATCAGCACGGGTTTTTCGGGGGTTCGTCGCAAGACTGCTCCGACTCGCTGCTGGATAGTGGTGAGTGCCAGTGACTGTTTTTCGTCGACGCCCAGATTCAGAAATAATTGCCCCCGATCATTAATGGAGACAATCAAGGGCTCAGCATCCTGATTATCAACCGGCGCTGCCACGGCATCGGGCAGATCCACCTCAACACCCTGCATCAGCATAGGCGCGGTCACCATAAAAATGACAAGTAACACCAGCATCACGTCGATGTAAGGTACGACGTTAATTTCCGCCAGCATGCGGCGCTTTCGCACCTTAGCCGCCCTCAGACTGGTGCGCTTTCACCGTGTAAGTCTGGCGCTGTAAAATGCCTGAAAACTCATCCACAAAGGCTTCATATCGATTGAGTAACGCATCGCTGCGGGCTGCTAACCGGTTATAAGCAAGGACCGCGGGTATAGCGGCAAAGAGCCCCATCGCCGTCGCAATTAATGCCTCCGAGATCCCTGGCGCAACGGTGGCCAGCGTTGCTTGAGTGGCGTTCGCTAATCCACGAAATGAATTCATAATCCCCCATACCGTGCCGAGCAAACCAATATAAGGACTGGTAGATCCTACCGAGGCTAAAAATGGCAGATGCTGCTCAATGCGATCGGTCTCTCGCATCAAGGCAACGCGCATGGCGCGACGCGACCCCTCTAGTATCGCGTCAGCATCCATGTGTTCCTGCTGAGATAAACGCGAAAACTCCGCAAAGCCGGCTCTAAATAGACTCTCCACACCGGTTGGCAATTGCCCGTCAGCAACCGCTTGATTGCCTTCTCGGTAGAGCTGAGCCAAGTCAATGCCCGACCAAAATTGCTCCTCAAATAAGAACAGCTCATCATCGGTACGGCGCATCAGCATGACGCGCTGAATAATCAAAAACCATGAGACAACCGACGCCAGTGCCAAAATCAGCATCACCATCTGTACCAGGATGCTGGCATCGAGGATGAGCTCTATTAAGCTGAGTTCTTGTGTCATCCCGTTACCTTCTCTTGTTGGCTTGCCTTGATGAGTTGCGCCCGCAAATCACGATCCAAACGTTTCGGACGGCCCGTATCCCGGTCGATACAAGCAATTTGTACGCGACCCTCTACCAAAAGCGTCTGATCTCGTCGCACCGTCTGATCAAAATCAATCGTCGCGGCGCCGACATGCCGAGCGACCAGCGTCACCGAGAGCGCATCATCGAGCCGGGCGGGCTGACGGTAATCTAGCGACATCTTAGACACGACAAACATCCATCCATTATCTGAAATGGCCGCACGAGCCACCCCTAACGTTCGTATAAACTCGGTCCTAGCTCGCTCAAAATACTTCAGATAATTCACGTAATAGACGATCCCGCCGGCATCTGTATCCTCAATATAGACTCTGATTGGCAGAGAAAATTCCGACATTATCGTAACTGATCCAAATCCAGCCCCACATGCTCTGCCGCCGAGCCCTGAAAAGGCAATCCGAAGTGCGCATAGGCATGTCGGGTCGCGATCCGGCCTCTGGGTGTCCGCAGAATAAAGCCTTGCTGTATCAGAAACGGTTCCAGCACATCTTCAATCGTGCCACGCTCCTCTGATAGCGCCGCCGCCAAACTGTCTACCCCCACTGGGCCGCCATCAAATTTTTCTATTAACGTGAGTAATAAGCGACGATCTAAGTGGTCAAAGCCCTGGGCATCGACATTCAGTAAGTCCAAAGCCGCCTCAGCAGTCTCACCGCTCACGGTGCCATTCCCTTTGACCTCTGCAAAATCTCGCACCCGACGCAGCAGTCGATTAGCAATGCGTGGCGTGCCGCGTGAGCGTCTTGCGATGGCTGCGGCACCGGGGCTATCGGTGGGGATCTGCAAGATACTCGCCGACCGGCTGACAATCTCGGTCAACTCGGCAGCATCGTAGAATTCTAAACGCTGCACAATACCGAACCGGTCTCTCAGGGGTGATGTGAGGAGCCCCGCTCGAGTGGTCGCACCCACGAGCGTAAACGGCGGCAAATCGAGTTTGATCGACCGCGCCGCAGGACCTTCGCCAATCATGATATCGAGCTGGTAATCTTCCATGGCCGGATACAATATTTCCTCGACATGAGGACTCAAACGGTGAATTTCATCGATAAATAGCACGTCGCCCGGCTCTAAGTTGGTCATTAGCGCCGCAATATCCCCCGCTTTTTCTAAAATGGGCCCGCTCGTCGTCTTCAGCTGAACACCCATCTCTTCCGCAATAATGCTGGCCAAAGTCGTCTTACCCAACCCGGGTGGCCCAAAAATCAGCGTGTGATCCAGCGGCTCTCCGCGACCTCGCGCAGCGGAAAGAAAAATCTCCATCTGCTCACGGACCGCTGTTTGACCGATGTAATCATCGAGGCGGCGCGGCCGAATCGCACGATCTACCGCCTCCTCGCGGCCATCCGAGGGATCGGGCGCCACCAATCGATCCGTTTCAATCATCTAGCCACCTCACCGCACCTCATCACTTGCCCCCGCCTGCATAGCGCAGTGCCAATCGGATTAATTGCTCACTGGTCATGTCATCAGGGGTATCAATACTAGCGACGAGCTTTGCCGCCTCGGGTAACTTGTATCCCAATGCGACGAGCGCTTGCTCGGCCTCCGCTCGCTGATCGGGCGCCGGGGCAAGCACTACATCGCCGCCAGACGCCGCTTGGGGGGACAATTCGTCAAGCCAATCCCCCGCTTTGTCCTTCATCTCAACTAATAAACGCTCGGCGGTTTTTCGTCCGACACCGGGCAAGGCGACGAGGGCCGTCACATCATCACGCTGCATACACCGCGCAAACTCCGACGCATCCATCCCTGATAACAGCGTCAGGGCGAGACGAGGGCCAACGCCACTGACCTTAATCAGTGCCCTAAATAAGCGTCGATCCGCAGCGCCGATAAAACCAAACAGCTGCTGCGCATCCTCGCGCACCACAAAATGGGTCAATAACGTGACCTCTTGGCCCATTTCCGGCAACTGGTAAAGCGTCGTCATCGGGACCTGAATTTCGTAACCAATGCCGCCCACCTCCACAAGAATCTCTGGTGCCTGACGTCCAATCAACTTACCGCGTATCTGACCAATCATGACAACACTTTACCTCAAACGACCCGCTCTGAAGCCACTCGATGCCAGCGCGCTCGCCAGTCCATCTGCGTGACAATGGCACAATGCCGCGGCTAACCCATCGGCTGCATCTTCTTTGGGCTCCGCCGACAAGGCCAACAGCGCGGTCACCATGTGCTGCACCTGCTGCTTGCTGGCCGCGCCAGTACCGACCACCGACTGCT
>ERZ891134.1472-NODE-1472-length-16040-cov-16.006506_pt1 | contig 16040 bp, 22 predicted proteins | sample MGYA00520888_ERZ891134 | MGnify/ENA primary metagenome ERZ891134 (study PRJEB32303, sample SAMEA104408692) | aquatic metagenome | biome: Brackish water; feature: Coastal; material: water | place: Baltic Sea | collected 2014-10-23 | depth 10 m ... | reverse complement strand
CCTACTGTTACTCTGTCTTGTGCTTCTATCTTACTGATATGCTGTCTGTAGTCTGTCCATCTTGGTCCATCGGGAAGTCTAACTGTCATCCTCCACGGTTGGCCTGTCCTTGCCACAGTCCTAACAGTGCCATCTCTTGCTGTTGACTGTGCCACTGTCTTTAATCTGTCCATTGCTACTGATTCTGCGTTGTCTATTACCCATTGAAACTCTGTTGTCATAGTCTGTTTACCTTCTTCCTAACGGCGTGCCACGACGCCCTTGTTCACTTACCGCATACATAAACTGTGGATCTCTTGCTACCATTTGTTTAAAGCTTAATGCGTCAACGGCGTTGATATTATAAGTTACTTGTGTGCTACCACCACCTGTCATTGGAGTTATAGTAGCCGGCCCTGATATAAACTCTGGTCCTCTTTCTCCTACTATGCCAATCTTACCTGCTGGTAATGTTCCGCCATCTGCAAAAAAGCCACCAAATATACTACCTATACCTTTAACTACATTATCATAGATTCCTGTGATACCACCACCTGTTGATGGCCTACTGGGGTTAAAGTCTGGGCTTCTACCATTACCTAATACAGCACCACCTATGGACGACAGTATACCGCCAAGTCCTGAGCTTGACCCACCGCCTGAACCTCCTCTGCTACTACTATTACCTGAAGGTCTAAATGCTGAGCCACCTCCACCAAATATGCCACCTCCACCGCCTGATGAGCCACCTACTGGAACTACAAACATTGGATTGTTAGCACTTCCGTCTGGTGCTTTACCGCCAAACAAACCACCTAAGCCTACACCTTTAAAGATAGTAGCCATTAGTGTCTGTATATTGGATCTCAACAGTTCTTCAAGCATTGAGTTTACGAAATCACGCCATTGGAACTTACCTGTTTTAACAAAGTCAACTATGATGTCTTCCATACCTTGAACAGACTTAGTGAAAAAGCGTTCTGCTTTAGCTGAAGCGTCTGTGGCTGCTTCTACATAATCATTAAATGCTCGTTGCCAACCTGAACTCCAAGTTCTCTGTTGATCATAGTTTCTCTTTGTTTCTGTTCTAAGTTTATTGATACCTTTGAAAGCTTCTTCGTAGTATCTTCTAACCACTGTTGCGTCAACTTCTTCACGCATCATATTCTGTGCTCTTGCCCACTCAGTGATCTGTGTTTCAGCACTTTCTCTTGCGGCTATGGATAAGTCATCATACTTCTTTTCTATAGCCGTCATAGTTAAACGACGAGTATCATCTTGTATCTGTCTGACTTTAGTTAGTTTTTTGTTTTGCTCATCTATCTGGAAGTTAGCAAATCGTATAGCTTGTATTTCTTTATAGTGTAGCTTGGCTTTAGCTTCTATAACGGGGATTTGTCGCTTGTATTCTTCAGTTAGCTCACGCTCTGCCTCAGCTAAAGCGTTAAGTTTCTGTGTTTGTTCTGGGCCTGCGGCTAATGCGTTAGCTTCACGGCGGGCGTCGTTGATCTTATTGAGCTCGTTAGCATAACTGTCAGCGTGTGCGTTTAGCTCTTGTTGGACTACTACTTGTTGTTCATTGAGCCCAAGCATTTCTTTGTTACGCTCTAATGCTTCAAGTGTTTTGGCGTTAAAGTCTTTATATCCGTCAACTAAACGACTAAGACTGGTTGACTGTTTCTTAATGCTGGCTTCAGCTTTGTCACTCATCGCGGCTGCTGGACCCATATTGTCAAATAACCCACCACTTGCGGTGTTTTTAACATCTTCTAATGTTTTGTCAATGCGTTTAAGGTCGCCTTCTATATCGGCTACAGCATCGCTGGCTAATCCAAAGTAGGTGGCTAAAGCACCACCTAATATCACTACTCCTTGTGCTATTTTGTATAATACATTTTTACCTGCTACAGCGTTGAAGGCCGCCATAGCCACTACAGCGGCTTTTATAGCTACAACAGATTTCACTACAGCACCTGCTAATGCTATAAAGACACCTATTAACATCCTTATTTTACCAACGGCTGCCACAGCTAACCAGGCCGCAAATGCGTAAGTTAACAGTTTAATATTGTCGGCTACAAATCTGATAGCACCACCTAACACTGAACCAATCGTTCTTGCTAAACTTGATCCTTCTTTGACAGCTAACCCCATCTGTCTTGTGACATCAGTTAATGCTGAAGTTAGTCCGCCCTCACCTATGTCATTGGCTAATATAGCGAAGTTATCTTGTAAGTTGGATATAGCACCTGTCAGTGTCTTACTCTGTCTTTCTATGGATCCAGCGAACTCAGCCTTACCTACATCATTAAGGAACTTGATGATTTCTCTACCATCATTCTTTATAGATGTTGCTGTGCCTCTAAAGTTGACTGTGAGTTTGTCACCTTCTGTCTTGACCTTGATACCTAACTGTTTAAGCATCTCAAACTCGCCTGTTGTGGCGTTGAACACAGCTTGAGCTACTTGGTCAATATTCTTGCCCATACCAGCCGCGATATTACCTATGTTCTCCATAAAGTCAGCTGTTGGGTTTAGACCAGCGTTCTTAAATGTTATGAATGCTTTAGTTACTTCGTCAAGTTGGAAAGTTGTTTGTGCTGTAAACTTCTTGATTAAATCAAAACTTTTTGCGGCTTTAGTAGCGTCACCTTCGATGGTGATCAAGGTCTGTCTTAAGTCTTGGAACTGTCTGATAGTGTTGACAAGTTCTCTTGACACTAAACCTACAGCAAGGGCTTTTAAAGCTGTGCTAAGGCCCCCTACACGCGACTTTAAACCGTTAAGGCTGTCTTGGGCTTGTTTGGTGTCAACCTTTACTGAATAGTTTAAATCCGCCATTATCTTTTCCTAAGTATTTTATCAAGTTCTCGTTTAATAAATCGTTCTGTAGGTTTTAGCATACCTTCTGGCGCTTGTCTACTCCTACCTTGATCCAACGGTTTAGCGTAACCATAGTCTGCGTTGATGGTGTCACCTCTCAGTTTAGTCCGCCTTTTAGCATTACCTGTGCGTTTTGGAGTTACTTCAACCCACTTCTTGTGTGCTTGACCTGGAAGTTTACTCAGTTTCCAGGTTCTTACCTCAGTGTCCGGTGTTATCCGATCTTTGACTAATGTTATTTTGGCTTTTATCGTCATTTGTCCTTCTTCATCCTGTTAACACGCTCTACCATCTGTAACATCTCAGCTTCACTTAAACGGGGTGCCGGAGGGGGTAACCCTTTCTGTTTGGCATTCTGTTTCTCTTGTTGCCAGTTTTCCCAGTTCTGTCCAATGTCTGCTATCAATATATCGACATTGTTGCCGTTCTTTATTAGTTCACTGGGTAATACACCGTATCTCTTAGATACCCAATCAATAGTTACAAAAACATTTAAGACTGGGTCTTTGTCTCTGATCCTGTATTCACCAGCTTTCCCAACTCTTCGACCACCTGGCTCACAGCTTTCATCATAATGTCTGTGGGTAAGATGTTGTCACCTTTACAGATTGGCTCACCTTTGTCGTCTAATATCAAGTCACTGACAATACTACTTGCTGCAGCAAAGTCATTAGGGTCAATGGATGCCATCTTGGCGAATGTTTCGATGTCTTGTCTATCGTAAATATAGAATGTTAGGCTTTCACCGTATTTCTTAACGATGTCTTTGTCGTCTATTACGATTTCTGTTAGTTGGGGTTTTGATGCAAGTTGTGATAGTTTCATTTAGTCTTCTCCTCTATTAATCATTTCATTTATTACCGCTATTTTAAAAGTCAATCTGTTGCGGACTTTGTCTAAATCTTTACGAGCACAGTTAACTTCGTTAAGTGCTTTGGCCGCTTCTGCTAACAAGCTCTGTAGTAGTTCTCGGTCTGTTTTATTCTCTAATACTTCCATTGATCTTATTTCCTTGTATCTATATTTAGTTAAGAGTTAAGGGCAAGTATAAGTTGCCCCCAATCTTTGTTGCTACATCAAATGCTATAGAACAGTGTAAGCACCGTCTACAGTAATAGTGATCGGTGAAACCCATACTGGCGCATCAGCTGATACCGTCGGTGCGAGACCTGTGATATAACCTTTACCTGTAACTGTTTTACCGTCAGCACCTGTTGATTCGTCACCTAAGTATAAGGTAAACTCAACCAATGCTTTGTTATTACTCATTCCAAATATGCCTAACTTTGAAGCTGTATCGTCTGCACTTGTGCCATCACCAAAAAAGGTGACTTGGTCTAATACTAAGTTCATTGAAAGACTGTTTGTTGATGTAGTTGCAATGTTTTTCTTGGACTTTTCATCCAACTGTGTCCAAGAGAAGACGTCTTCTGCTGCATTAACTGTGATATCTTGTAAACTTGGGACTAACATCTGATCACCTGATGGGTCCTTGTCTACTTTCAGTGTCAATGTAGCTTCTACGCCTGTAACACCTGGTGCTGGGTAGATATAATCTGCCATTTTATTGCTCCTGTTTGTTGATTATTAACTTTGTAAAGTTAAATGTAAACTCTGTGACTAAGGCGTCTAAATCAAAACTGGTGGTTACATCAGTCTGGCGTTGTCGCCATCCTGTTGTTAAATCTAATAACCTTGCCTGTTTTATCATAGTCACCATATTGTCATAATGAGTGGGTAAGTTTTTTGCGTCTGTTGCCACATAGACTGTGACAGTGGTAGTTTCATCAACTGCACCGCCTCCGTCTAAGGTGTCAAATATGGGGTCTTGTGCTGTTTGTGGTTGATTGACATATATCTTTTTCATATTCTTAAGATACAACGGGTTCTCTGTTGTGTCCCAAGGTAACTCTTCAGTTACTCCAAACCCCTGTATGGGATTTGCTTTAAGATATGTTAAGATATTATCTCTCATCGCACTCTCCTTAGATTGACAATGGAGGGTGATTTTTCGTCACTTGTAATGACATTGTCACCGTCCCAATCATACCAATCACCAGCTTGTAATAGTTCTGAAAATAAATCATTGTATTTCTGCTGGTAATGACCAATCTTTTGACGCTCAGCGTTGTCTAAATCACTAAAGTCAGCTACCTTAGGCATAATATAATAATAAAAACAATGGAATACACATAAGTCTGTGAAATCATTCTGTCTTGATATTATCCTTGTGGCATCTAACTCTGGGATGTCGGCTGTTGACTGAAGTGATGTGCTTGATTGCTTTCTGTAATAAGCACGCCACCAGTCTGTTGAGCGTAGTTGAGAGAGGATGCGTTCTGTAGACCTAATCAATAAGTCCTCCACAACATCCACAGTCAAGCCTTCATTTGCTTCAAACACACGCTGGTCTCTGTCTTCAACATCTTCTGATGTCGCAAAACTTTGAACCGTTGTTGCTGATTTTATGAAAGCCATTATCAATACCCCGTTATATTAGTTGAACACCACGGTTAGCATCAGTAACACCCACACCTGCGTGGATACTTGCTACAATGTCGTTACCAACAGCTGCAGCTCTACGCTGAACTTCGATATCAACATTTCTCTGCATAGCTAATCTTGCCGCATCTGGGCCAAAGATAAAGCCGTTGTGTGCAGCTGGAACTAATGCTGATTGAAACAGTTTAACGCCTGCGTATGCACCAACAAAGCCATTTCTTAATGCTTCAGTTTGGAAATCACCACCTGCCATATTGCCGTTTGCGAAAGTGTCTTTCATTAGTGCAGCCGCTTGTTCAGTTGATACGATACCGTATAGCTGACCCATTTCACCATTGCCACGGATAGTAGCTACAGCGTCAAAGATTGCGTCACCTGATAAGTCACCTGCTGTTACTTCTGTTAAGCCTGTGCCTAACTCTGTTAATACCGCTGTGTCGTATGCTTTAGCTACAGCGTTACCTAATACTCTGCCTAACTCTGATGGATCAATACCACCTAAGTCACGAACTACTGAACGTGCAGCGTATAAGTTAACTGGAATAGTAGCTGTTGTGTCACCGATAGCGTTTACAATAAGATCGTCACCTTGTTCTGAGTCGATCGTTTGTGCTGTTACTTCGCCTAATAGTGGCACTTGTGCTGATTGAGATCCTGCTGGCACATTTACCATTGGGATAAGTTGTCCGCCTAAAAACAGTGACTGTTCTTGGGCTGTATAAATCGTAGCCGCTTTGGTTGGGACTACAAGTCCTTCTAAGCTAAAGCCTGATAGATATTCGTTTGCCATTTTGTATGACTCCTAAATAATATAAGTTAAAGTTACTTTATACTAAACCCTTAACACGGGCTTGTTTATAAAGTTGTCTATGTTCTGGATTATTCATATCCAACTTAGAGAGATCAAAGTCTTTACTTGACTGTGGTCCACTGACACTTGATTTAGTATTAGTAGTTGCTGGAGTGGCTGACACAAAGTGTGGATTCTCTTTAAGGAAACCGTCCACTAACTGTTCAACTGTCCAAGGCTTACCATCGTCATTATATTTCACTGATCCTGCACTGTCAACGACTTCTACATCGCCGTCGTCGTTTAATCTTACTTGATTACTTAATAACTGTTTAACTTGTTCTGGGTTTACAGACTTCATCTTGGCCGCTTCATTGAGCAACGGAGTGTTAATCTTGTATTCCTTAATAACAGTGTCTCTCTTCTGGATTTCATTGTTCCAGTTTGCCGCCTTTTCTGATAAAATCTTTTCAAACTCTCCCTTGCGGATAGCTTCAGCTTCTTTTGCTCGCTCTGCTTTCTGCTTGAGTTGTTTTAGTTCATCAATGTCACCTAACTCTTGGAACTGTTTTTCGAATCGTTTAGTTAGGCTTTTCTTTAGCCCGGCCATATGATTGTTAAACTCTTCTTCCGAATAGGTTTTTGCGACTGTTTCCTGATTTTCAGTATCAGTTACTGTTTCTTCTGTTGCTATTTCCGTGTTTTCTTGTTCGCTCACGTGGCGGCCCTCCTTGAGGTAGTGTTATTGAGAATAATATTTATCCTCTGTTGATTATGTCACTGAATATTGTCTCTCCAGTTTTCTCCAAAGTGTGCTTTGATTATTTCTTCTTCAAGCTTATTGGCTAACCCTGGATCTTGTATTGTTTTCCTTGATTCTACTAACAGTTTAATATCATTGGCCACATCTTTAATGCCAAATGAGTCTGGATAGTCTACTAACCCCGTCCACTCACGGCCCTGATACTGTGCGAACAGTCTCCATAACTGTTCTTCTGCTAACTCTAAGTTGTCTGCTTTCTCTGACAGTCGTGCGTTTAACAGTTGGAACTCTGTGTCCATTGCTACACCTGACATCGATCGGCTTTCAGTTGCCCTGACAGCACCTGTGTTAGCCATCTTGTCTATACTCTCTACTAACGCCTCTTTAGTCTTTAAGATACTGTCTACATTAGCGCCTGAAGTAGTTAATACATATGGTTTCAATGCTGGATCTAAGTCTTCGGGCATATGTATCAATGCTCCTGCTCCTGTGCCTATATTGACATTGGGCGTTGTTACCATTGAAGGGTGACTGTCTAATCTTATCGATTGCTCTATCTCCGAGTTAAGATTGTATATCATTTTCTGTGTGTCGGCTATGTCTGCGATGTCTGATATGCCAATACCCCTAACTGTCGATTTCTTATTGTATACACACACAGCGGGGATGGCACCTAAACCATTGGGTTCTGAGTAGTCTTCTGTAATGATGCCTTCATCGTGATCAACTACTTGTGTTCTAATCTCTTCGGGTGTCCATTCTTTAACTGTTTTAATACTACCATTGACTTCTTCTATATACTTGATATAGTCTAACTGATAACGGCCCGCACGGTTTCTGGTGTAACTCCAATCTAACATCATTAGTGGTGTTACCATTGATATATAAGGTCTCACATCATTGTCAAGTTCTTCTTGTCTATTCTGTGCGTTGATGTCTGGCTTGGCCATTATGACCCAACAGTGGCCGAACACTGAACTCCAAGTAGCTACATCTTTCATAAAAGCGTCAAGTGTCCTACCGTCTAAATCACTGTCTTTAATAAATGACTCTACTTCGTCGAGCCCTGACATTGACTTAAACTCTCTCTCCGGTGCTTCTCTAAACAGAAAGCTGTTGTATACTTGAACCACTGATTGACAATGATTCTCTAAGGGTGTTGTCTGGACTCTGGCCGCGTATTCGTTTGCGGTCTCTAACTGATATTTTGTTAGGTGTCCGCCATTTTGATAAGTCAGTCCTCCTGTATATGATTCGAACTGATATTGCCACGCGGGCTGGTTAGCTGTGTATATCTGATTACCTGACAGTAGACTGTCTATCTCTTTTTGTAGTATTGTGGCCATAATGGTTCCGGTGTCCTTTATATTTACTTATTTATCCAATCGCGTGTCCCCAACGCTGTGGAGGCTGTGGTGGAGGTTGGTTTTTAGTTAGTGGGAACAAGTAGTCAACACAGTATGATGCCGCATCAAACATATGATCATACCCGTTCTTGTCTGGCACCTGTGTGCCTTCTTTGTAGCTAAACTTCTCTAAACTCTCTATAGTGTGTTTACAGTTTTCTGAAATCATTAACAGTCTGTCTCCTGCGTGATTTAACAATCTACTGTTGTATGAGTTGATCCTATCTTTAACAGCGTTGTGTCTGCGTGGTGCTTTAACTATAAACCCTGCGTTAGCTAATATACTATGATCAGTAAGTCCTGACGCTGATGTCTTACGCTGATTACCTGATGGATCTGGATATACAAATATCTTACTCCTGGGGTAACGGTGTTTGATCTCGTCACACATATCTTGTGTTGACGCTGAGTGCATTAATATCTCGTCAAACTGTGTTAAACTGTTTTGATCTCTTGTGTGTATGGCCGCTGTCATTGGACTAACATTGAAATCCATCCCTATGTGTAGCACAGCCAAGTCTGGGTCTTTAGTTGTCACACAGCTATGATCTCTATCAAAGTTATATGCTATCCTGCCCGTATACTGTTCAAATGATGCTTCGAACTCTTGTCTAAATGTCCTCTCATCTAAATCTCGTCGTGCTTGTTCTATCTCTTCCTCGGGGATATTACCACCCTCAACAGAAGTATATTGGAAACTGGCCCAATGACCTGGATCTTCTCTCTGTCGTTGATATAAGTCATAGAACCAGTTAGACTTACCTGTGGGGGTTGATATAAACAGACAGTGACCTTGAGTGTTGGACACTGTGGCTCGTAACACTTCTGACCACGCTCGTCGATCAATCATAGCGGCTTCATCCATCACTATAAAGTTGTATTCTAACCCTCGTAAGCTGTCGAAGTTATCAGCGCCACGGATATTGATCATACTACCGTTGACTAATCTTATATTTAAATCTGATTCATTGATCTTCTCTACCCAACGGAGCTTGATTAGCCTGGCCTTTAAGTTGTCCCATACGATGCCTTTAGCCATACGATAAGTGGGGGCTACATATAATACTTTCTGAGCTGGTTCTCGTGCGTATCGGGCTAACTCTCTAACAGCGAGGAAAGTCTTACCGAATCGCCGACCGGCTGACACTACCCTAAAGCGGTGACTGTCTGTGACTATGGTCTGTTGTGGTTCACTTAACGGCATTATTCAAATAAGTCAGCGAACTTGTTATCGGCCTTGTCCTGGTTATCGTCCTTAGCCTGATCACTCCAAGCCTGGATGCGTCTCTCTGCTATAGCTACATAGTCGGGATCTAACTCACAACCAATAAACTGGTGCCCTAACTCAACAGCGGCCATACCCGTGCTACCACTACCTGTGTAGGGATCTAACACTCGACTGTTGGGTGGTGTTACTAACTTAATCAAATACTTCATCAATGCCACTGGTTTAACTGTGGGGTGGTTGTTACCTTGATTGACTGTCTTCTTATTTGCTTTTGCCCACTTACTGTAGCACTCTTTAAGACCGTTGGCTTTAATGTAGCCGTAGTCGGGGAGATAAATGTCTTTGCCTGATTGCTCCTGGCGATTACCATCATTGTCAATGAAGTATCCGCCCATATCAGCGAGCATAGTCGTTTCTGTTACCACCGACCCCTTACTCTTCTCTTTAGGGTCATCTAAATAGCCTGCGTGTCTTTCACTACGGCTAACCTTAGGACAATAAAAGTATTTCTGATAGTCCTGGACATCACCTATGACATTACTGGGGTATCTACCCCCATCGTCTTGTGTCCAATCACTTACTAAGACTGATTCTCTCTCAAGGCCGCCAACTGCAAATGTATCCTGGATCCGAACTGTATTGCCCACCAACTTGTCTTCGGTTGGGATCCGGGCCCCATCAATATTAAGAGCACCTACACCGTTATCTATAATGTTATCAACACAGCTACCCTTAAACGGCTTACGGGCCATCACTATGGGTTCGTGCTCACCATTGGGGTTATAGAAGTATTGCTGGTGTTCAGTGACTTCACCTATGACATTACTGGGGTATCTACCCGCATCATTATACATACTTTGTTCATCACCAGGCTTAGCCCCACCTAAATATATGTCTGATTGTGCTTGTTGTCTCTGCGGTGTCCAATTCTTTTCTCGGTCTGTAAGGTTGTCAATGCGTGTCTCATCAATATTAAGTGCACCTACACCGTTATCTAATACATTATCAATACAGCTACCCTTAAATGGCTTACGAGCCATCACTATAGGTTCGTGATCCCCATTGGGGTTATAGAAGTGTTTCTGGTGGCCGTCAACCTGACCTATGACATTACTGGGGTATCTACCTCTATCGTCGAACTCTTGTATCCGTTCTGGTGTTGTTGTTTTCTCACCACCGTGTAACTGTTCGACGTGTTGTTTATAGCTTGATCCGTTCTTTATTGTAAATGATTTAGGTTTGTCTCCTTCGTAAGCGACCCTTGAGTCATCAATATTAAGGGCGCCGACCTGGTTATCTAATACATTATCAACACAGCTACCTTTAAATGGCTTACGAGCCATCACTATAGGTTCGTGTGCTGGTTTTAATGCTGTCTTCCAACCCGCCCATTGTTGGGCTTCTGGTGAAGTTGGGACTACTTGTTCTATCTCTGTCTTTGTGGTGGGGTTATCTTTTAATCCACCACCTACAGCGTTGTTTTTATATCCACCACTACCTGCTAATATGCGACTCTCTGTTTTTTTAACACCTTGACGCTTTTGTATAGCCTTGCCCATATCTTGTGCCTTAGGGAAGCCTGAAGCGTATAGCCACATTAGCTGATCTCTTATTTCGAAGCCGGCTTTCTCGATCGAAGTGGCTAAATGATGATAAGTGCGGGCTGCACTAAACGCTAATATATAACCACCTGGCTTTAACACTCTTAAACACTCTTTATACAGTTCTAAGGTGCCTGTGTTTGAGTCCCACTCTTTGCCCAAAAAGTCGATGCCGTATGGTGGGTCTGTTACTACGCTGTCTATAGAGTTGTCTTCTAATAGAGCTAATGTTTCGAGGTTGTCGCCTTGATGTATCTTGTATTGTTTTTCCATTGTCTTGGATCCTTTTAATCTGTTGTTTCGTCTTCGGGTTCTACGTCGTCGCTCCAGGGTAATGCTGTTAGTTCGTCGGAGTTTGTGGGTATATCAGCCATACCTAACATATTTTTAGCTAAAAAGATTTGAACTGCCGCATTCATATTCTTACAAGCATTGTCTAACATAGCACGGCGTAGTGTTATTCTCATTACTTCTCTGCCTTTTACGAGGCTGTCCGCAAAGTTATATCTTAGGGTGTCTTGTTTAACGCCGAAAAAGTTAGCTATTTCATTATCTTTACAGCCTAATACAGCAAGTTTTTCCACAGCTTCGGGGTCAACCACAGTGCGATCTCTACCTACCACTTTGCCGTGGAATGTGCCTTCCACTAACTCTTTGGGTCTTGGCCCTGTTTTTGTCGGGTCTGTTTGCCCGTGTGCTCTATTTGTCTTTTTAGTCATAGTCTATTATTTATTAGTTAAGTGAGTTCGTCGAGTAGAAAAACCCACTGTGAGGATAAGGGGGGTTCACAGTGGGTAAACCTGGACTGGAGCAATCTCACAGTCTGGTTTAAGCTTGGGCTTTCAGTCTCTGTTTGTGTAGGTGTTGTCTTCTAACGTGGTCACCTCTCTCTATCAACCTGACATTGTCCTTATGCCAAGGTCGGGTGTAGTCTTCTCTGACCATACAGAGACTGTTGGCGGTTCTGCCTCTTCTTGACCAATGGGGTTGCCACATCTTGATCCACTCTGCCCATTCAAGTTGCCATATTTCGTTTCTCCACAGTGCTTGATTACGCTGTTGTGTAAACTGTCTGCGTTGACTGTTTAACTCAGCATCGTCTGTGGTCTGCCATCTATTCTTTGGGTAAGGTCTCATCTCTGTCCTCTTCTAACTCAACTTCTATTTCTAACGAGGTGTTCTCCTGGGCGGCTAAGTTGGCTTGTAGTTTTGTTATAGCTGTTAGCACTGTGAGCCATCTTTGATTCTTTGGGCTCTCTTTACACCATTCTTTTAGTAGGCTTTTTGTTTCAGCTAAACTTATTAGTAGCTCTTGTTCCATTTTTAGTTCTCCTTTATTTCAAACAGCGATTCTGCTGTGGTCTGTGAGTATATTTCTCTGTTTAAGTAGTCAACCACTACTGGTTCCATATCTTGTTGATCACGGGTGTGCTTTTGTATCTCGGGACGACTGTCTGCTGATACAAGTCCTGGTCGCTTTAGCTTTAAGTGGTCGATGATAAATCCTGCAGCGGGATGATTCACGATCTCGTGCCAATACCGATAGTTGCGGTTGCGTTCATCTATATAAGTTTTCGCTTCCTGACCGGTGTTTAAGTTGATCATCTTGATCTCAGTGATATAACCACCGTGTCTGCTCGGTTGATCCTCTTGACTTACTACGTAATACATTTGTTCTAACTGGTTTTCCATAGTGTTCTCCATTGTGTTACGAGTATTTATGCTCGTAGAGTCTTCGGTGGTTATTTTGCCAGGATACTCTAACCTCACTGTGGGGTTGTATTTTAAGTATTCTTCTTCTGTTTTAATCATTGTTTTTCTCCACGTGTTCATTATTAAATATCCTACGCCAAAACGGGTAGTGGCTGTGTTTGGTGGTCTGTTGGTTTTTGATCTGGTCTAATCGGTCTGCTATACCTTTTAAGTTTCTGTTTATTTGCTTTAGTGTTCTGTTGATTGATTTTAAATGATCGTCGTTCATCGAGTTCTCCTTATTGTGGTGGTTGACGAAAAAAGTCATCCACTGTTATCTGGTTTGCTTGGTTTCGGCCCCATTGATGTGTGGCAATCATATTACCTTGTCGTTGTCGTTCTGTTAGTGTGCCACTGTTTAATCGATATGTGTAGTAATCTGTTTTGTGCACTATGATCACATTGTAGTCGCCGTCTGTCATATTGGGCTGTAATATCACACTCATTCCTGGCACGCTTCGACCTTTGCCTTTTGTGTTTTTTAAGTAGAACTTACTTGCCCGTATCTTAGATATTGATTGATCGTTTATCTCTTTATATGCTGTTGCTACAGCTTCGTAATGATCAAGCTGTTCGGGGTCTGCGAAGTTTAGGCCTCGTTTAAGGAATCTAAACTCTGTGTTAAGCGAAGCTAACAGTCTGTGATATTCTGTGTTAGCACCCACTAACATAGCTACATTTAACCTCATCTTACTCTTACCGGCTAATAAGTCTGCAGGTTTAGCATTGTTAAATAAATCAAGTTTTATATATTTCCAGGGTGCTGGGGTCGGCGCGGCGTGCTCCACTAACCCTTTAGCGTCAATAGACGCTCCCCTTGAGGTCTTCTCAAGAGAAGTGGCGTAGCCAATATGTTGCTGATCGTCACTGATTTCAGTGATATCAGTAAAGTTTTTATTGTCTTTATTTGTTTTTATGTTATTAATGATCGCACGGTCTTGCAATTTACCTGCAACTCTTAATATATCGAACTCATTCATTGTATTATCTCCAATAGTTTGTTACTATACTATTTATAGTATACTTGATATTATACGCTCAAATAAGCCAAAAAGCTACCTTTTTGAACAAAGTAGCGTCTTACGACGCTACTGGCTCTTTATCTTTATCTTTAGCTGTAGTCATTAGTTCTTCGACACCTTCGAAGAGCTCAAAGTCTTTATCACGATCGTAAATGCTGTCAATAATGATATACACTATTGATAAAAACTCTTGATTATACTTTAACTCAACAAAAGTGGTCTCTTTTTTAAGATCTCTTAAAAACTCTTTTTCGCCGTATGGTTCGCCGACTGTGGGGTCTAACTCACCATCATAGTCGAGCATTGCTGTTATACGACTATCTAAATAATCAAAATACTCTTCTGCTGTTTTGTGCTTGTCTCGGGCCTCGGCCATTGGGCAATCTTTTAACCAATCATAAAAAGTATTTAATAGTTGACCATATGTTAAAGTATCACTATTTCGATAGTCAAATAGTTCAATTACTGCATTATACTGAGTTTTCATAATATCATCTCCGTTTTATTTAAAAAATATAAGTCATTTATCTAACTTACAAATACTATTATAACAAATTACGATTTATTGGTCAACCATTATTTGCTATTTTGTTCGAACAAAGTAGCGTCTTACGACGCTACTGGCTCTTTATCTTTATCTTTAGCTATAGTCATTAGTTCTTCGACACCTTTTAACAGCTTACCGTTAGACTCATCACCCCAACGGCTGAGCACGTCATACAGTATTAATAAAAACTCTTGATTATACTTTAACTCAACAAAAGTGATTTCTTGATCTAATAACCACTGGTATTCTTCTGGCGTATAGATACTTTCATCATAATCTACCATTAAAGTTATACAATGATCTAAGTGATCAATAAGTTCTTCGGCTGAGGTCATATCTACACCTTCACCGTCGGCATCGACCATTGGACCTTCGCACAGCCAAGACCAAAAACAATCATTACGATAGTCAAATAGTTCTATTAATGCATTATACTGAGTTTTCATAATATCATCTCCGTTTAGTTTAAAAAATCCCCTTGCTTTTCTTATTTCTTAATACTATTATAGCAAAAAACGATTTATTTGTCAACCGTTTAAGCCAAAAAAAAGCCCACGATAAACGTGAGCTTTTCCCATATACATTGGAGAAATATATGATAGCTAAAAGATATGATACATATTTAAGTTTCCTGACAGTCACAAAAATAGTAGAGGATAATATCTCCTAACACTTTTATTTATACTGTTACATTTCTCTCTGTATATTTCTTATCACTTCACACTCTTCGGTGTGTGTTTCATCAGCATTCCTTATCACTGTGCACTTTTCTTTAATCTTGTGCTGTGTGCGATCTTCCACAGTGTCTAAATAGTCACCTGACACAAACGCTGTTGCTAACGCCATTACGCCTAATATTGTTTGTTGATAGTTTTGCACAGTGATTTAATCTTCCTCTTCATTTTTAGTTATTGTTTTCATAGACTTACAAGTCTTTGTTGTTGTTGATTCTCCACTACTGTCAATAGTTGTTGAAGACTCACATAACTCTTGTAGATAGACTTGTTCTTTTTTATCCTCTGCACTGAGGTTTAGAGGGTCAACATAGTCGCCAACCCCTAAACTCATAATGGCTATAATAGCTTCTATCATTATATGTCTCGCTTCTTAGTTTTATTGGGTTTGTTGACGACCCAACGGGTTAAATCACCTATTATCATCAAGGATAATGTCTTTACCTAAAGAGCCTGAACCGTGTATCAATAGCAAAGTGTCTTCGTCATTAGTATGCACTGAGTCTGGGTCTCTACCAGGGGGTGTATACCTCGCTGATTTTGATATCCTTATTTCAGCCATATGACCCTTTAGACCACCAAGGATTCCTCCTAACAATCCTGTATATATCTTCCCACCAACTCGTTGACTATTGATATCGTTGGCTGTAGATGTTGGGAACGACGCACCCTGTTGCCAGCCGTGTATATAAAGTTGAAGATAGTCACTATTTCTAACTAAAGCAAGATGAAACCACTGTTCTCTCTGAAATCGTTGATCACTGAACTGTGTGGGAAGTCCTTTAACGCCCCATTGGATTTTATTAAGTTCAGCGTTCCACTCTATATAAAAC
>ERZ891134.1470-NODE-1470-length-16058-cov-12.328376_pt1 | contig 16058 bp, 16 predicted proteins | sample MGYA00520888_ERZ891134 | MGnify/ENA primary metagenome ERZ891134 (study PRJEB32303, sample SAMEA104408692) | aquatic metagenome | biome: Brackish water; feature: Coastal; material: water | place: Baltic Sea | collected 2014-10-23 | depth 10 m ... | reverse complement strand
GGCGGCGCAACCAGACCCCGGTATGCACCCCTTTGCCCTCCTGACCGCAGCGGCCCGGCGCCCACGCCACACATACCGCCGCACTTCTGCCCCCCGCAGTCTTGTACCCCGCCGGGGTCTGCGGCTTAGCAGTCTGGGCGAGATTGAGGCTCTAGATTGGCCCCATGCGCGGAAACCCATTTCCCACGGAATTATGCGGGTTTTGCGTGCAGTGCTGCCCGCCGGTGAGAATGTACCGTGCCGACCTACCGTGATGAGGGAATTGTGCTTCGCACCCAGAAACTGGGTGAGGCCGATCGCATCATCACGCTGCTCACCCGTCGAAACGGTCGAATCCGCGCTGTGGCCCGCGGTGTGCGCAAGACGTCCAGTCGGATCGGCGCCCGCCTCGAACCGTTCAACCACGTCGATGTCCAGCTCTACGAAGGCAAGTCGCTGGACAACGTCACCCAGGTCGAGACGATCGACGCGATGGGCGGTCGACTCGCGGACGATTACGCCCGGTGGACTGCCGGAACGGCGATGCTCGAAACCGCCGAGCGACTCTCCGCGGAAGAACGCGAACCAAACGTGCAGCAGTACGCGCTATTGGTGTCCGGCCTAAGGTCGATGGCCGCCGGTGAGCACGAACCCACCTTGATCTTGGACTCGTATCTTTTGCGCTCCTTGGCGGTCGCGGGATGGTCGCCGTCCTTCGACGCGTGCGCTCGATGCGCGCAACCCGGACCGCATCGGGCATTCAACGTTCAGGCCGGCGGAATGGTGTGCGGCACCTGTCGACCGCCGGGGAGCGCGGCTCCGAGTCCCGCCGCGGTGACCCTCCTGGGAGCTCTGCTGGCGGGGGACTGGGAGACCGCCGACGGGGCGGACGATAGGACTCGAAACGAGGCGAGCGGTCTCGTGGCGGCGTTCTTGCAGTGGCATATCGAACGAGGATTGCGCTCACTGCCGCTGGTCGACCGATCGTGACGCTCGACGGGATGGGTCCGCAGCGCGCCGGTCATCTGTGAGGATGGGGCGATGGCACGTCGAGCGACCAGACCACTGAGGCAACCGACACCGCACCCATCGGGGGCGACGCCACCGAACCTGCCTGCCGAACTCGTACCCAACCACGTGGCGATCGTGATGGATGGCAATGGTCGTTGGGCAAAAGAACGCGGCTTGCCCAGAATCAAGGGTCACGAGATGGGTGAGGCGAGCCTGCTGGATTGCGTGCACGGCGCCATCGAGCTCGGCATCTCTCACATCTCTGCCTACGCATTCAGCACCGAGAATTGGAAGCGCTCACCGGAGGAAGTGAAATTCCTGATGGGCTTCAACCGGGATGTAATTCGTCGCAGACGCGACGAGATGAACGAACTCGGTGTCCGGGTGCGCTGGGCGGGCAGACGCAAGCGATTGTGGAAGTCGGTGATCGATGAACTCGAGACGGCCGAGGAGATGACGAAGGCCAACTCCACCATGACCCTGACGATGTGCGTCAACTACGGCGGCCGAGCAGAGATCGCCGACGCTGCGCACAAAATCGCCGAAGACGTTCGAGCCAAGCGTTTAGATCCGGACAAGATCACCGAACGCACCATCGCGAAGTACCTCGACGAGCCCGACATGCCCGACGTCGATCTGTTCGTCCGCTCCTCCGGCGAGCAGCGCACCTCCAACTTCCTGATCTGGCAGTCGGCCTACGCCGAGATGGTTTTCCTGGACACCCTGTGGCCGGATTTCGATCGCCGGCACCTGTGGCACGCCTGTGAGATCTACGCCTCTCGCGACCGTCGATATGGGGGAGCAGAGTCGAAGCCACAGAACTAGGCCGTTGGGTGCCTTGGTGGGTCCTTGAGTTACGGGTAGGCGGTATGGCAAGACCGGCCTGTCGCTGTCCAAGCCAATTAGCCTTCGCTAACCAGTCGAGCAGTCGGAGCACAGCCCGAAGATCTCCAGGGTGTGGCTGACGTCGGTGAAGCCGTGCTCGGCAGACACCTTGTCCGCCCAGCGCTCGACCGCAGGGCCTTCGACCTCGACGGTCTTGCCGCATGCCCGGCACACCAGGTGATGGTGGTGGGTGTCGCTGCAGGATCGGTAGACGCTCTCACCATCCTCGCGGACGATGACGTCGACGTCACCGGACTCAGCGAGCGCGGTGAGCGTTCTATAGACCGTGGTCAGGCCGACGGTGTCGCCCCTGTGGCGGAGGAAGTCGTGGATCTCCTGCGATGAACGAAAATCATCGAAGTACTCCAACGCTTCGATGACCGCGGTGCGCTGCTTGGTCGAGCGGATTCCGACACCGGTGTTCGATCTGGTGCTCACGGAGATGTCCTCAATGGTCGTGGTCGTGGTGCTCGGTCGGGAACAGCGGGGCAGCAACGTCCTTCTCGTGCAAAGAGCCTAGCCCGTACGCGGTAGCGAGATTGGTTGCTGTCAGGACCTCCTCTGGGGGCCCGGACGCGACGACATGCCCGTCGGTGAGAATGACGTGATTGGCGGCACGAGCCTCCTCGAGGTCGTGAGTAGTCAAGACGACCGAACATCCGCGCTCGGGTTCCTCGTGGATGATCGAGTCGATCGTCTTCGCGGAGTTGATGTCCAGGCCCGTCAAGGGTTCGTCCAGCAGCAACATCGAATGGTCTTGGGTAATGCCCTGAGCGACGTAGACCCGTTGACGCTGACCTCCGGACAGTTCGGCCACGTGACGATCGGCCAGGTGGTTGATGTCGAGCCGCTCCATCGCTTGCTCCACGCGTTGCTTGTCTTGCGAGCGAGGCCGGCGAAGCAACCCAAGGGACGGGTAGCGGCCCATCCCGACGGCTTCCCTCACTGTCAGGGGAGTGCCCTTGGGGGTGGTCGTGTATTGCAACACGTAGGCGATCTGCGGCTGGCTGAGCTGCGGGGTGGCTCCGAGGACACTCAACGCTCCGCTAGAGATCGGCAGGAGGCCGGCGATGGCGTGCAGCAGCGTCGACTTGCCGGATCCGTTCGGCCCAATGATGGCGGTAATTGAACCCTGCGGAATGTTGAAATCCGAGTCACGAAGGGCCACCCGTTCACCACGAGAAATGACCACGTTCTTTCCCACGACTGCATCAGGCATGGGCGACCTCTTGAGGCAACGGCCGGTGGACCAGACGCGTGAACGCGAGCACGAGGAAAAACAGCACGATCGGAACCAGCGCCATAGTGGCGGATCCCGCGGTCCGAAGGTGGTAGCTCAATGTCAGGCCCAGCCAGACGGAGAAGAGTCCGATGATGACGGAATAGAGCATCATCCGAGGAACGGTGCGAGCGATGAGGCTCGCTGTCGCCGGTGGACCGATAAGAAGACCGAAAACGAGAAGTGTGCCGACGGATTGGAAGCTTCCGATCACCGCAACGGCGATGAGGACCAGCAGGGCAGCGTGTGCTCTCTTGGGCTTCATGTTCCACAGCGCTGCCTTCTCCGCATTGAAACTCAACGAGAGCAGCGGTCGGTAGAGGGCCAAAGCTACGCTCACCACGACCACGGTGAGGATCGCCTGCCCGACCAGGTCGGATGCCGTCACACCGAGAGCATCGCCGAACAAGATGCTGGTCAACGACCCGGAGTAGGAGTCCAGGCGCGAAATGATCACGACACCCAACGCCAACATCCCGACGAAGAGAAGGCCGATCGACGTGTCCTCACCCAGGACGGTTTGTCGATTGACTAATTCAATCGCGAACACCATGACGGCGGCTGCTAAGGCTGCACCCACTAGCGGGTTCAGATCCAACACAACGGCGGCGGCGATTCCGGGAATGACACCGTGAACGAAGGCATCACCGAAGAAACTCATCCCGCGCAGAACGAGCCAGGTGCCAACGACCGAGGTCATCACCGCCGCGAGAATGCCGCCGAGGAGTGCCCGTTGCTGGAAGGCAAGGGTGAACGGCTCCGTAAACCACTCCATGGTCAGCCAGTGTTGCAGGAATCGGTGTCGAGAAGGCCTAGTTGGCGTTCAACGCTCCGGAAATCAACTCCGCATTCGTCAGCATCATCGACACGTAATCCTCCGCACCGGAATCCGGCCCCCCCAGGCTCCCGACGAAAAGCGTGACAACCTGAACGTCGTTTCCTGCTTCGGCCGCGACGGCCTCGGCGAGGGTCGTCGGATCGGCGGTATTCGCGAAGATCACCTGCACGCCCTCGTCCTCGATCACTTCAACAAGTTCCACGAGATCGGCACTGGAGGGCTCGGCCAGCGTGGAACCGCTCGGGATCACCGTGCCGGCAACCTCGTAACCGTAGACATTGGCAAGGTAGCCGAGAGCCTCGTGATCGGTGATGAGAATGCGCTGATCGGCCGGCACTGATTCCAAGAGAGCGCGCACATCTTGTTCCGCACTGCGAATCTCGTTCGCGATTTTCGAGCCACATTCGGCGAAGACCGCACCGTTGTCCTCAGCGAGCTCCGCCCCGATGATCTCGGCGGAAGTTGCCATCCGATTCATGTCGAACCAGAAGTGGGGATCCTCGCTTCCATCACCGTGCTCGTCACCGTGCTCGTCACCGTGCTTTCCACCGAAGGGAATCGGGTCAAGGAGGGGAGCGACCTCCAGGACGGTGGCTCCGTCCGACTCGGCGTTCTCGAGTGCGTCCTCCAGACCTGCCTCCAGCATGAGGCCGTTAGCGACGACCAGATCCGAGGTAACCAGGTCAGCGACCTGGGCCGATGAAGGGGAAAAGTCGTGCGGATCAGCGCCAACCGGCATGAGCGTTATCGCCGTGGAGTCGGGGCTGGCGCAGGCGACGATGTCGCCGACGACGCTGCCCAGCATGGTGGTGGTCGTCACCACCGATACGGATGGTGCGCTCGACTCCGACTCACTTGCATCGGCAGTAGATGCATCATCGGTGGAGGAGGGATCGGCTTCCTCCTCCACCGATGAAGTTTCTTCCTCGGTCGCGCTCTGCGAGGCAGTTGCCTCGGAGGACGTGGAATCGTCCGAACTCGAACATGCGACGAGAGATCCAGCGGAGGCCAAAGCGGCCGCGGTCAAGAGGGCAAATTTATGTGAAGCCACGTGAGAATGTTGCCCTTAATGAAAATGATTGTCAAGTTCAGAAGCGGCCGAGAAACTTCAGCACGGCAAGCCCGAGGACGGCGACGACGATGATCAGCCGCGTGGCCCGCCGACCGGGCGTCAGTACCGGCCAGGACAGCACGAGTAGCCAGCCGAGAAAACCGCCGACGATCAGCAGGAAAATCCCGCCGAGCCAGGCCAGCGAGCCGGTTTGGATCAGCCCGAGGAAGAGAAAGGCGCCCATCAACACCACGATCAGCCACCGGGGCACAGCCATGAGCTTGGTCAGGATGGGGATGCTGGCACGCTGGAGCGACTTTCGGGATTGACCCGAGGATGGGCGTGCCGGAGGTTGTTGTGCGGGTGGCTGATTCGGGCCTTTCACGCCGGGCGGCAGGTCTCCCTTCTTTCGGCGCTTCTTATCGGCCATCTCTTCCCTCGCAGATACCGGACGCCTGGACTAGCGTCATCTTCGTGAAGGAGCCTAGTGCGCTGGGGGACATGGCCCCTTTGCTCGTTCAATCCCGATTTCGTGTCACGCATGATCGCGACGGGTGGTTTACCCGGATGCGCGCCGCGTTCGCGGTGCTGGCTGAATCGACAGGTTTCCACCGTGGCTGGATTGGACAGGCGACGGACGACGCCGAACTCGTGACACTCACCACCCTGTGGGAGGGGATCGGTGCGTATCGAAAGGCGCTGTCCCGCTTCGAGGTGAAGGCCGAGGTCATTCCCTTACTGTCCACCGCGATCGATGAGCCAACGGCATACGAAGCCGTTGTTGTGCAGGAAGCCGGTGAGGTGAAATTGTTCGCGAGCGGGCTTGCCGCCGACCACGACGCCGTCGGGCTGGGATCGGCGTCGGCGGCTTTCGTCCCGCCTGTCACCGGTGCGGACGTTCACGACGGACGCTGAGGGCAGGCACTCAAGCGCACCGTCAGGTGTGTGATGGAGCGCTGACTCGTACACTCAGTTCCGTCCGCCGACAGCCAGCCGGAGTGGAAGCGCGCAAGGCGCTTCGGAAATGGAGCGTTTTGTGGCTTCCCGCGTAGATTCCGTCGTCAATCTCTCCAAGCGTCGGGGATTTGTTTTCCCGTCGTCGGAGATCTACGGCGGCACCCGCTCGGCCTGGGACTACGGCCCGCTGGGAGTCGAGCTCAAAGAGAACGTGCGCCGGCAGTGGTGGCAACACATGGTGCGTGGGCGCGACGATGTGGTCGGCATTGATTCGTCGGTTATCCTTGCCCCGCAGGTGTGGGTCGCATCGGGTCATGTCGATGCGTTCGTCGATCCGCTGACCGAGTGCAAGCAATGCCACAAGCGTTGGCGGGCGGATCAACTGATCGAAGCGTTCGCCGAGAAGAACGGTCACGAACCACCCGAGGGTCTCGCGGAGATTGTGTGTACCAACTGCGGAACCAAGGGGAGTTTCACCGAGCCGCAGAACTTCAACGGCATGCTCCGCACGATGGTCGGTCCCGTCGAGGACGAGGGCGCTGTTCATTACCTGCGCCCGGAGACCGCGCAGGGCATCTTCGTGAATTACCTCAACGTGATGAACTCCGCACGCAAGAAGCCGCCTTTCGGTATCGGGCAAACCGGGAAGAGTTTCCGCAACGAAATCACGCCGGGCAATTTCATTTTCCGAACCCGTGAATTCGAGCAGATGGAAATGGAATTCTTCGTCAAGCCTGGGACGGACGAAGAATGGCATGAGTACTGGCTGCAGAACCGCTGGGATTGGTACATCGACCTCGGCTTGAATCCGGATAACCTGCGATTCTTCGAGCACCCGAAAGAAAAACTCTCGCACTACGCGAAGCGAACCGTGGATATCGAGTATCGATTCCTCTTTGCCGGAAGCGAGTGGGCGGAGCTTGAGGGCATCGCTAACCGCACCGACTACGACCTCAAGACCCACGCCGAGAGTTCGGGAACGGACCTGTCTTATTTCGACCAGGAACTTGACGAGCGCTGGACGCCCTACGTCATCGAGCCGGCGGCGGGCCTGACCCGGGCGGTTCTTGCGTTCCTGCTCGATTCCTACGACGAGGACGAAGCTCCGAACTCCAAGGGGGGAGTGGACAAGCGAACGGTGCTGCGGCTTGATCGGCGATTGGCGCCGGTGAAGGTTGCGGTGCTTCCCCTGTCTCGCAACACCGACCTGTCGCCGAAAGCGAAGGACCTCGCGGCAATGTTGAGGAAGACGTGGAATGTCGATTTCGACGATGCCGGGGCGATCGGTCGCCGCTACCGACGTCAGGACGAAATCGGCACTCCGTTCTGCGTGACGGTCGATTTCGACTCACTTGAGGATCAGGCCGTCACCGTTCGTGACCGCGATTCGATGGCGCAAGAGCGCGTCGGACTTGACCAGATCTCTTCGTGGCTGAGCGAAAGGCTGCCGGCGCAGTAACCCAGCCGGCGTATCGGTGCCGGACTCGTAGATTGCCGGAAGGCGCGAATCGCCTGACGACACGAATTGCCCGGAGACATGAGAAGGGCCACCCTGTCCAGCAAGGCGGCCCCCATCACGTTGTGATTCGAGCTAGCTGACGGCTCGCTTCAGCGCTGTTCCTGCGGAAATCTTCACGGCGGTGCGTGCAGGGATCTGCATCTTCTCGCCGGTTGCAGGGTTCCGGCCCTCGCGGGCGCTTCTTTGCACCGTCTCCAGGGTGGCGAAGCCGGGAATGGTCACCTTCTCACCCTTGGTCAGGGCGTCCGTCACCACATCTTGAATGGCGTGGAGCGCCGCGTCCATCGCCGAGGCGGACGTTCCGGCGCGCTCTGCGGCAGCGGACACTAGTTCAGATCGATTCATGTCTCTCCTTTAATGAAAACGATTGTCAGCGAGGCCGAAAATAGCAGAGAAATAGGGGAATTCGGCGGAAGCGGCGGCCGAAACGGCGGCGTGGTTGACGGCAGATCTTGCGCCCGTGGGGTCGTTACAAGCACTCGCACCGGTCGGTGTCGGCGCTGAGTACCTGCGCGACCCGGCCCGAGCTATCCACTGCCAGATGCGCTTCCCCCGAGGAGACCACCGAGTACGGCTCGAGTCCGGTCATCGCGCTGGTCACAAAGGAGGCAGTAAGCCCGTTGACATCGACCACCGCTCCGATCGCGAAGAGGGATCCAGTCTCAGCGATTGCGTCACCGGTTCCGGCGCGAATGACCAGTCGGGTGTCCGGGGCGATCGCCAGCGACGAGACGGCGACGGCGATGTTGTCCCATTCTGCGGACCCTGCCGCAATCAGAGCCTCGGCCTCTTCCACGCGAGCAGCCTTGAGAGTGGACCGCGATGCAGCGTCCCCCACGATGACCGGAATGCTGCCGGCCCGGGCGAGCTGAAGGGTTCGAGCGTCGGGCTTGACTTCGATGCCGATGACGGCGACACCAAGGGCGCGTAGTTCCTCGGCCAACCGCAACCCCACCTGGCCCATGCCGGCCACAACCACGTGGCCGAAGCGCGGAGCGACCCGTCGTCCGAGCAAAGCGACGTGTCGACCGGAGAGAAGATAGTTGACGATGCCGGCAGCGAACATCGCGGTGAATGTGAGCACGGAGAGCGCGGCGATGGTTGCCCAGACCAGAACCCACGGCTCGTCGTCAGACAACGCAGGAGAGGAAATCGTCGCCGTGGTTCGTGTCGCGTCATACATGGCCCGCAGGAAATGCGCGTGCTGGAGACCCACGATCGTGTCCAGAATGATGATTGAAATCAAGCCGATGATCCCGGTTAAGAGAACTTTGGTGCCGGCGTCGTACGCGCGCAGTTGTCCTGACACGCGTCCAAGTCGTCCGTATCGCTTGACGCCATCGGGGGTGAAGTAGTCCGCGATGGTGACGTCATTGTCATCGGTCGGGGTCACCGACACCCAGCGACTCTCGTCCTGGGTTCCGCGTCGCCGGATTGCCGCCGCTTCGGGGTGGATGGCGGCGGCGACCAGACTCGGAACGCTGATCGCCGCCGGGGACAAGACAACGGAATCGGGGACGTGGCCACGAAGTTGCTCGCGAGCAGTGCGATCGAACATCGCTGCGAAAAGCCGGGCCGAGGGTTGAATGTGATGGGCGGCGAGGGAGTAGCGCAACACCTTGATGTCGTCGTGCAGGAGCACCGCGATGCCGTCGACGTCGGGGGTCAAGGCCTCGCGCAGTTCTGCGTCACTGGGCTCGTCGAGGTGGATGGTGTTCAGCCCCGACTCCTGGAGAAGTCCACATACCCGCCGACCCACCGGCGTTTTGCCGACGACGAGGATTCGACCGCTCATGTGATCAGGCTAGGGGGTGTTTCAGGGCGAAGCAGATCCTTCCTCGCTTTCCGTGGGGGATTCGTAGCCCTCGGACTCCACACGTGCCGTGTTCTTCGGCAACGTGAGGGACGTCAAGAGCCCGAGGAAGACCAGAGCGCCGGCCACCCACGCCACCGACTTGATCGCGTTCGCGAATCCCTGAGACGCGGCCTCGACCAAGACGTCTCCGTCGGGTTGCTGCGCCAGGGCGGGTATGGCCTGGCCAGCGGAGCCGGCGACCGCGTCTCCGATTTGTTGGGCTTGCTCAGTCGGGACCCCTCGGTCCTCGAGTTCGGTTGTCGTCGTACCGAGCCCGATGATCAAGGTGGTGCCGATGATGGCTGTGCCGATGGCTGCACCGACCTGGCGGGACGTGGACTGCACTGCGCTGGCAGTTCCCGATTCCTCCACCGGGACCTCGGACAAGATCACCCCGGTGAGTTGCGCGGTCGCAAAGCCGACGCCCATGCCGTAGATGAACAGCCACGGTGCCATTTGCCATCCGGTGATGGTCGTGGAGAGCATCAAGCCCAGGCCGAAGATGCCGATGACCTCGAGCACCATGCCCAGTTGTAGCACCCGAACGGGCCCGAAGCGTTGGGAAAGTGCAGCACCGAGTCCAGATGCAGCGAAGGATCCAAGGGCCAGCGCGAGCAAGATGACGCCGGTTTGCAAAGCGTCATACCCGCGAGTGGCCTGCAAGAAGAGTGGAATGGCGAAGAGCAACCCAAATTCACCGAGACTGACGATGACCGCCACGGCATTTCCGGCGCCGAACGAGCGGATCCTGAACAGCCGGAGGTCCAGCACCACGACCTTGCCGGCCTGTGCCCGCGCGTTCTCGATGAACAGCATCGCCACGATGGACAGAATTCCAAGAATGCCTGCGACGGGAACAACGGAGATGCTGTCCGAAGGCCACGTCCAGGACCCGATGCTGAACTGTTCTGTGGGCACGAGCCAGCCGTATCGCTGACCTTCGATGAGAGCGAAGACAATGCCGAGCAGGCCGATGGTGACCAGCACAGTTCCGACCAGGTCGATTCCCTTGCGACCGAGCGCATCGCGTGTTTCCGGTACGACGAGAACAACGCCGATGAGCACGATGACGCCGATGGGGACGTTAATCAAGAAGGCCCAGTGCCAGGAGTAGTAGGTCGTGAGCCAACCTCCCACCAGTGGGCCGAGGGCCGCCATTCCTCCGATCGTGCCGCCCCAGACGGCGAACGCCACGGCGCGGGCTTTGCCGACAAATACGGCGTTGATCACCGATAGCGAACTCGGCAGAATCATGGCGCCGCCGATGCCCTGCAGCGCGCGGGCTGCGATCAGTGAGATCGAGTCATTGGAGCTGGCGACCAGGACGCTGGCCATGACGAAGACGATCACGCCGATGATGAACAGTCGCTTGCGGCCAAAGCGATCGGCCAAGCGACCGAAGAAGATCAGAAGTGACGCGAACGTCAGGGAGTAGGCGGCGTTGACCCATTCGGCTTCGTTCGTGGTCAGGTTCAGATCGCGAACCATCGTGGGAATGGCCACGTTCACGACGGTGGCGTCCAAGATAATCATCGAGACACCGAGGGCGAGGAAGAGTAGAGCTATCCAGCGCCGCTTGCCCTGCAAAGCGACCTGATCGGGGGCGTTGCCCATGAGTGCGCTCCCGTTCGCATCGTGCCAACTTCGGGTCGGCAGCCGAAGTCTGCCGTATTTCAGGGCACCTGGAACAATCAGGCGCATGAATGTCGCGTCGATCGCCCAGCGTTTACCGATTCGCGTCGGTGATTTCGTGGTGGAACCACCCGTCGTGCTCGCGCCCATGGCCGGCATCACTAACCGCGCGTTTCGCCGCCTGTGCAGGGAATCTGGGGCTGGGCTGTATGTCTCGGAAATGACCACTAGTCGGGCGTTGGTGGAGCGCAACGCTGCCACGATGGACATGGTTTCCTTCGCGGACGACGAATACCCGCGCTCCGTTCAGTTGTATGGAGTGGACCCGCAGGTGATGGCTGCTGCCGTGCGCATCATCGTGTCCGAAGATCGTGCCGACCACATTGATATGAATTTCGGATGCCCCGTCCCGAAGGTGACCCGCAAGGGAGGGGGGAGCGCCCTGCCGTGGAAGAAGGACCTGTTCGCATCGATCGTCGATGCGGCCGTCGACGCTGCGGACGGTCGCGTCCCGGTGTCGGTGAAGATGCGCAAGGGCATCGACGATGACCACCTCACGTATCTTCAGGCGGGGCGAACCGCGGCCGCGGCAGGAGTCTCGTGGGTGGCGTTGCACGCACGAACGACCCAGGAGATGTACTCCGGACACGCGGACTGGTCGGCGATCGCGCGCCTGAAGGAAGAGCTCGACCCGCTCGGTGTTCCGGTGTTGGGCAACGGAGATATCTGGACGGCGTCGGACGCTATGCGGATGATGGAGCAGACCGGTGCGGACGGCGTGGTCGTCGGTCGCGGTTGCCTCGGCCGTCCGTGGCTGTTCGGTCATTTCGCGGCTGCTTTCCGCGGTGATCGGCTGCCCACCGAACCCAGGCTGGATGAGGTGCTGCGAACTCTTCGGCGGCACGCGGAACTGCTGTGCGTGGACTACGGCGAGATCAAGGGATGTCGCGATATCCGCAAACACATGGCGTGGTACCTGAAAGGCTTCCGCGTCGCGCAACCCGTTCGTCAAGCGTTGGGCACGGTGGCGAGCTTGTCCGAACTCGACTCGCTGCTCGCTCAAATCGACGGGGATCAGGAGTTCAACACTGAAGTGGGTTCTGGTCCGCGCGGTCGAACGTCCGGCGGACGTGCTCCCACACTGCCCGAGGGGTGGCTCGATACGCCCTTCATCGACGAGCAATCTGTGTGTGCGGTGGCGGAAGCCGAACTATCTGTCAGCGGTGGGTAGTGCAGCAACACCGATCGCCTGGCAGATCTCCAGTCAGATCACCACGCAGCGTGGACGCTGCTCGTTAAGGTCGATCCGTGAGTTCGACTCCCGTTGTCCCCGGCTACTTGGCCGATGACACGGCACGACTGGCCGAGGAACCGGTCAAGGAGACTGTTCGGAGTCCCTTCGCTCGGGATCGGGCGCGGGTGCTTCACTCGGCGGGGCTTCGACGGCTCGCAGCGAAGACCCAGGTGATGGTCGCCGGCCAGGACGACTTCCCGAGAACCCGACTGACCCACACCCTCGAGGTCGCGCAGATCGCGCGCGAACTCGGAGAAGCCCTCGGGTGCGACCCCGACGTTGTCGAAGTCGCCGGCCTGGCTCACGATCTCGGCCATCCACCCTTCGGTCACAACGGGGAAGAAGAACTCAATCGACTCGCCGATTCCATCGGCGGGTTCGAAGGAAATGCCCAGACCCTTCGGGTTCTGACTCGCCTGGAGGCGAAAGTCCACGACGACGATGGTGACCGAAGCGTCGGCTTGAACCTGACCCGCGCCTGTCTGGACGCTTCGTGCAAGTACCCGTGGCCACGCGGTGATGGCGGCGCCGGCCTGGAGGGAAAGTTCGGCTACTACGCCGACGATGCAGACGTCTACGCATGGGTGCGCCGCGGCGCACCGGAGAGACGCACCTGCTTGGAAGAGCAGGTGATGGATTGGAGCGATGACGTCGCTTACTCCGTGCACGACGTCGAGGATGCGGTGCACGTCGGCCTCATCAACGTCGACCTGTTCGCCGACGCCGGCGCCCGCGATGAAGTTGTCGCTATTGCGCGCGAGAAGTACCTTCCATCGGCCAGCGACGATGAACTCACCGAAGCAATCGTGCGCCTGACGTCCCTGGATTACTGGCCAGAGTCGTTCTCCGGCTCCCACAGGGACATGGTCACTTTGAAGCGATTCACGAGTTACCTCATCGGTCGTTTCTGTGTCACGGCGCAAATCGCCACGCAAATGACCTACGGAGATGTGTCGTTGACCCGCTATGTGGGCGATTTGATCGTGCCCGATGAGGTGCGAGCCGAAGTCGCCGTGATGAAGGCGATTACCGCGGCGTTTGTGATGCGGCGGCCCGGTGCCGAAGCCGAGTACTCGCGGCAGCGAGAGATGATCGCCGAGCTCGTGCACGCCTTGACTCTGGACGAGGGGCGATCGCTGGAGCCCTCGATAGCGGACGCTTTCGCCCTGGCAGCGACCGATGCGGAGCGGTTCCGGGTGATCATCGACCAGGTGGCGAGCCTGACCGATGTCAGCCTCGTGCATTGGCATAGGCGGCTCGTGCGCTGACGCGCGGAGCCGGAGGCGAACCTAAGATCAGGTCATGGCCGGCCGGATTCGCGACGAGGACGTTGCCCTCGTTCGCGAACGCGCCAGCATCGATGATGTGGTGCGCGAGTACGTAACGTTGAAGACGGCCGGCGGTGGCAGCCTCAAGGGCCTGTGTCCCTTTCACGACGAGAAGTCACCGAGTTTCCACGTCACACCGAGCCGCGGCATGTGGTACTGCTTCGGTTGCGGCGAAGGTGGAGATGTCATCAACTTCGTTCAGCGCATGGATCACTTGTCTTTCGCGGAGACCATCGAGAAACTCGCGGAGAAGACCGGTGTGCAACTTCGCTACGTCGAAGGTGGCGCCGCCATCAACCGTCAGCAGGGCGTGCGAACGAGACTCGTCGAGGCGCACAAAACGGCGGCCACCTTCTACCGTGAACAACTGGACTCACCCGCGGCCGCTGCCGGGCGTGAGTTCCTGAAATCTCGCGGATTCGACGCCAATAGCGCTGAGCACTTTGGTGTCGGGTTCGCTCCGCAGTCCTGGGACGCGCTCACCGGCTTCCTGCGCGGTAAGGGTTTCACTGATGAGGAATTGCTGGGCGGGGGACTGGTCAGTCAAGGCAACCGTGGTGTGTACGACAGGTTCCGCGGCCGGCTCGTGTGGCCGATACGTGACCTCGGAGGGGACGTCGTTGGTTTCGGGGCTCGCAAGCTCACCGATGACGACGACGGCCCCAAGTACTTGAACACCCCGGAAACGCCGATCTACAAGAAGTCCCACGTGCTCTACGGCATCGATCTGGCTCGTCGGGAGATCTCAAAAAACCAGCAGGCGGTCATTGTCGAGGGCTACACCGACGTCATGGCCTGTCACCTCGCCGGAGTGACGACTGCTGTCGCGACGTGCGGCACCGCTTTCGGGACAGATCACATCAAGGTGCTGCGACGCTTGCTGATGGACGACGATCAAATGAAGGGGCAGGTCGTCTTCACCTTCGACGGGGACGCCGCCGGCCAGAAGGCTGCAATGCGCGCATTCACAGAAGACCAGAAGTTCGTGTCGCAAACGTTTGTTGCGGTCGAGTCGCACGGGTTGGACCCGTGTGATCTTCGTTTACGTCACGGAGACTCCGCGGTGCAAGATCTCGTGAACAGCCGCGTACCGCTGTTCGAGTTCGCTATTCGTTCCACGATCGCTGCCTACGACCTGGATTCCGCGGAAGGAAGAGTCGCGGCTTTGCGGGATGCGGCGCCGATCGTGGGCAAGATCCGCGATCCGGCGTTACGGCCGGAGTATGCGCGTCGCCTGGCCGGGTGGATCGGTATGGACGTTGGGGAAGTGGCGAAAGCCGTGGGCGGATCGGCGCCGACCGGACCTTCCACGCCCGCCGCCGCGAGAGCGTCGCGGACCGGTGACCCGGCGCTCGTGGTCGAACGGGAAGCGTTGAAGTGCGCACTGCAGTACCCGGGTGTTGTCGCCGAGTGGTACGCCTCGGTGGAAACTCCGGCGTACTCGCACCCCCGCGCCATTCGTGTTCACGAAGCCATCACCGCGGCTGGTGGCCCCCAAGTCGGGCGCGACGGACTCGAATGGATCGATGCGGTGCTCGAGGAATGCCCCGACGACGAGGTTCGCTCAATGGTGCGCGAGTTGGCCGTCGAACCGCTGCCGGCGAAGGACGGCGAAGGATCGCGGTACGCCACCGGGGTGATCGCGCGATTGCTGGAGATCGATGCAGGTCGTCGCATGAAGGATTTAATGGGTCGCCTGCAGCGCTCCGAGGACCCCGGGGAGCAGCAGCGCCTCGGGCACGAGCTACAGGCGCTCCAGCAGTACCGACGAAGCCTGCTAGAGGAAGCAGTGGGCTCCGCGTGAGACTTCGCCGAAGCGGACTCGACGCCCAGGCCCGTGATCGCGTTGGCGTCCGGCCGGGAGAGCGGGTGATCTCCTGGGGTGTGGGGGATGCAGCGGACCCTGATGGCTCGTTGATTGTCGCGACCGATGCCGCGCTGTATGAGCAACGAAGTCTCCAGCGCATCGAGTGGCAGCGGGTGACGAAAGGAACCTGGGAGCAGCCGGAATTCGTTATCGACTTCGACGACAACGGTCTCGCGCGCCGCCTTCGCATCCGCGTCGATGACGCTCGGGACATCCCGGCCGCAGTCCGCGACCGGATCACCGACACCGTCGTTGTTTCGGAGTACCGGACCCTGGAGGGGGATCGCGGTGCGTTCTTCGTGGCGCGACGCTCTCCAGACGGGGATGTCGAGGACATTCGATGGTCGGTCGTTTTCGACGAAGGCCTCGATCCGGGAAGTGCGGTCATGAGAGAACGTGCCGATGCGGAGTTGGAGCAAATCCGGGCATCCCTCGGCATCTAGCCAAGGGGACAGTTGGTAGCCTTTGCGCGCTTCACAATCCCCCATAGCTCAATTGGCAGAGCATTCGACTGTTAATCGAAGGGTTATTGGTTCGAGTCCAATTGGGGGAGCCACACCTTG
>ERZ891134.1467-NODE-1467-length-16096-cov-7.718534_pt1 | contig 16096 bp, 25 predicted proteins | sample MGYA00520888_ERZ891134 | MGnify/ENA primary metagenome ERZ891134 (study PRJEB32303, sample SAMEA104408692) | aquatic metagenome | biome: Brackish water; feature: Coastal; material: water | place: Baltic Sea | collected 2014-10-23 | depth 10 m ... | reverse complement strand
TTTTTCTGATCATTTACAATTTGTTTTGCTGGATCATTGCGAATAATAGTAGACAGTTTCCCACCATCAATCTGTTGAGTCACTTGTGCAATTTGAGTTGAATCAAGTCCTAATTTTGCAAACTGTTCTTTCACAACTGGATCTTCTGCAGCTTTATTTACTTCGGCAAGGCCTTCATTAATTTCATCTTCATACAAGTTTGCAACATCTGCGAGAGCATTTCGAATGCCATTCGGGCTCCCGTCAGCTAATGCTTTCTTTACAATATTATCTGCCTTTGTTTGTTTTTCTGTAAGCGTATCAATGGCTGCTTTTTGAGTAGGCGTAGCTGTATTATTAGTATCCTTACCAACTGTGCCACTCATAACAGAAGGTGTAGGATCTTTTTTATTTCCTCTCGGCTTTACGCTTTCCGCAATTGATTGAAATCCTGCTACTACCTTACCAAAATTGTCTGCACCCGGCTGCAATCCCGTAAAAAGTTTAATAGCCTGTTGAGCTGCAGCGCGCTGTCTCTGTTTGTCTGCTTCAGAAAGTTCTTTTACTTCTTTCTGTTTATTTTTCAGAGTAGGTCTCTTAACTGACCAATCTTTTTTTGTAGTAGCCATTACGTTGTCAACTTCCTATAGATCTCATTAGCCGCGTCAATTCTTTCTTGTTGACCTTTTATCTTAGGATTTTCAAATCTATCCTCAAATATAGAACAAGCTTCCGCTGCTGTCTTTGCTCTTTTTAATTCATTTAGTCGATAATATGTTTTACTATCATTAAGTTCTTTTACTGTAAAGAGCAACTGACAATACATGCTCTGCCATGGTAAGTTGCGCAGTGCAGCAAATTCCAAAAGTCCTTGATATCTCTGTACAGATTCTGCAGAATTCCATTGCGCAATTCCAAAAGATCTTTCAGGCGGTGCTGATTGTGCAATAGGATTAAGATCTCCACCATTTTGATTTGCAGCAGACTCGACAAAGAAATTACCGATTATACCTGCTGCCTGAGCAGGAGTAAATCCACCGCCCTCTTGAGTTAAAAAGAAATTAAATGCTTTTTCAATATTAGTAGAACCTACAAGATATTTTTCATCTACAACATCAGGTGGATATCTATTTCTCAATGATGCATCAGAAGAGACCATATCTTCATGTTGTAGAGAGTCAGGTACAGACGAAGAATAATTATAATAATCTTGACTAATAGGTTTTTCGTAAATAGGAATAGAACCTAGCACAAGTGGTAATTGCGAATTCTTACCATCTAAAAAAATGCCATATACCTGTGACTGAGGCTTAATACCAATATTAGTACCAATACCTGAAGTTCCACCCTCAGTGACAGGAATTATCACTTGAGCCCATGGAAGATCACCGTCATTTGCATCGATCGTTTTATCTGGATGCACTCCAAATATTCTGACCTGAACCCTTCCCATTTCAAGAGGGTCTTGAATGTTTTTTACAATACCTACAAACCAACGGGTTTCATCGCCGTAATAATCGTGAATCATGATATCACCTTTAATGGAGTATCATCTGTAAAATGAGTAAGCTTTACACATGTAAGATGAATATAGTATCTATTATGTCCGAATGCATGTTTTGCTCTATAGACAAGATAATCACCAGACTTTTTCAAATCAAGTTTTAATTTTCCATCTGTTGTCGGTCTATTTGCTAGGAAGAGAATACGAATGATATTACCTGTTGTATAATGTGATTCATTATCGATAAATCCTGCTCCATCAACTCGAATTGTAATAGGAGTTTTTACTAAAAAGGATTTGAGGGCGTTTGCAATAATCTTTTTAGAATGATCTGAAGCTTGAACTTCTTCGTCATATGAATGATAGCGCCTTGATGTATCATCATACGCACCAGATTCCGTAATTCGCGTAATCTTTCTCGATAAGTAATCCTGTAAAGGTACCTCATCAATATCAAAATCAATAGCATATGAAACAGATTTATTGCCTGTTAATTCATTTGACATATCTTTAAACACATCATTAGCAACATTGAATTTATATTTTTTTTGTTTGGATAGATGAGTGTCAATAAACTGGTATTCTGCTCCGACAAGACCTTCATCAATAATAGAATACATATCTTCAACGTTCTCAATATTATATTCTTTAATAGGTACACATCTGAACGGCTGTATTTCTAAATCATTCTGTGTAGGTCCATAAAGAAACGGAGAGTTTTTGTTTATTGCCTGTCTATCCATCAATGTCTTAAGATCGGCGTAGACTAAATCTTCTGTTGTGAAGCTAGAGAAAAGATATGTTGGATATCCCCTTGAAGTAGTTCCTCTCTTTTGAATCCAACGAATAGCATTCATCGGCGTCATATTTGGTATAATAACCTTCATCTTTTTTTGAAAGATATCGGATACAAGATTAATTATTTTTTTATTTAGCCATTCGGATGATAGTTTTGTAATGATATCAGATGGCGTGCCGGTATAAGCTTTATTAACATTCTTAAGATTTGAAGAAAATACTGTATCTTCAATTATATGAAACATAATCATATCAGTTTGTTCATTTGCTTTCTTATTAGTAAGCAATTTATCAATAACAAATCTTTTCTCAACAGAAGGAGAATTCTCTGTCTGTTTCATTTTGATAGTACAATATTCTGCACCCTGAAAATCAAGACGATCATAAAGTCTAAATGTATCGATAAGAGCCACCTGACCGGTCAAATATGCTAAATCCATATGTTCAAAGATTTCAATGTCAGATACGGAAGGTCCAATATTAATCGGTTCGAGCATACGCGTCGAACTGATAATAAGTGATTCTAAGATATATGCGGATGTCTTTTTAACTTGTGACATAATTAACTTTTAATTGCTTCAAAAAAAGCTGATACAACCTGTTGCAATACTTGTGGCTTAATAATTTTAATATCTTTTAATTCGTTATTTTTTCTTACATATCTATCATAGTGAGTAATTTCAGTTAGCTGTGCACCGGGTCCAGATCTCGGATCAATATCCACCCAATTTCCATTCACATCTTCATAGTGATGCGCCGCGAGATATTCAAGACTGACTGACCTAGCTATCACACCACCAGATCCATCTGCAGTTTGTGCCACATTTCTTACTACTTCACCGGCATCAAAAGATCCATCAGCTGCGATAACAACCTGACCTAGATCTAAATATCTGCGTAAAATTTCGCCTCTAGCGCCAGACACTGAACCTGATGCAGTTTGTCCAGGAATAAAAATTCCTGTAAGATCATCGCGTGTTGTAATAGTATAATGTGGAAAATCCCTTTTCACAACTTCTTCAAGTTGTCTCATTGTAAGAGGCCAGCCTCTAGCTCTGAGATGACTATTTAATAGAAAAAATGTCCAATGATATTCGGGAGTGCCATAGATTTTAAATGATGTTTGATCAGGTCTATCATTTTCTTGAACTGTGTAATACTGATAAAAGCTTACATTATCAGCGATTTGATCAATTACATCAGTATAACGAGAGATATCCTGAAAGATCTCATATGAGACTTGCTGACCACCTATCGTTTCGTTATTACCAAAGATATATGCTGTCCTAGGAAAATTGCGAAAGAATAACATTAGTAACCTCTTTGAATATCTTGTTTTGAAAGCGCACGATATTCTTGGAATACAAGAGTCATGTCTACTTCTGTAGGCTGTCCATCTGCGTGAAATGTCATGCTGTTTGGATTATAGGTTACTTGACAGCTTCGTAGATATGATAGTTGCATTTTCGGGAATCTTGCCTTTGAACCAAGGAATTGAAAATCAACTTGGAATAAATTTGGAAATCTATAACCTGCAGGTATACCCGCTCCAATCTCTAGTTCTTCTGGATACATTTCTTCACGAAATGTTTTAATAATTCTTTCAACTTGAGAAGCCTCGGCAGATGAAGTTGAAATAAATCTAAATGTAAAAGTAAATTGTCTGATATTCGGTCTATCAAATAACATTCTTGTACCAGGATTGATACCTGTCTGAAGAGCTGTAGAAGCTGCTGCTCTTAACCCAGCCTTTGGAATATATTGTGAAACTCTTGCAGCAGCAACCTGTGCAGCTGTTCCGGCAACCTGGCCTGCGGCCAATCTAAAAATACTTTCAAGACCTTCTGATAATCCCTTTGTTACGGAGCTCACAAGACTACTTCCTGCATTAAGAGCGCCAGATGCAGCTAAACCCCCAGGACCAAGATCAGCCTGATTATAAGCAATATCGTCATTTACCTGTAATGATTGCGGCATATAGATCTGAATAATTGGTGACCCATCTACTCGTCTGTGTCGTAATCCTGTAGTACCATCTTGTTCAAATTTAGTTTCATTATTTCCTTGTAGATCTTTTGATGCAGCATCTTTTCTTATTTTGTCAATTTCTTTTTCATCATAAGCTCCAGTACCAGCTTCTTCATCTTCATCATAAAAAGCATCTTCAGAAACTGCGCTAGCACTCACTGGTTTTTCGCCAAGGAATTTTGATATTAATGGTACATCCCAATATTCTGCTACCTGACTTGTATCAACTGTATAAGCATCAACTTCATGAACTGTAAATCTCATGCGGGCTGGAAATGAAGTTTGACCGTCTAATGGGTATTTTAATAATGAACCACCAAAAGCTCCACCAAATGTGCCACCTGTAAGAGCGTCAACAATGCCAATAGCTTGATCAATTGTGAAAGCATTATCATTCTTTTTACTTCCAAGCGGAGTGACGCCCTTTTGAGAATTAAGTCTGTTTTGAGAAGCAGCTGTGGTACCGAAATTAGCGCTGCCTGGTCCATCCTGTCGTGCCATTTTACTTCCTATAAATAAAATAATTACTACAGTATTTATAACAAAAAATGGCATATTCTGGAAAGTACAGACCAAAGAATCTGAAGAAGTACAGAGGTGATCCCGATAAAGTGACATATCGATCTCATTGGGAAAAGCTTTGTTTCTTGTGGTGCGATCGTAATCCAGATATCAAGTACTGGAGTTCAGAAGAAACCGTAGTGCCATATTTTTGGGATATAGATAAGAGATATCATAGATATTTTATTGATCTTAAGATTACATTTAATAATGGAAAGACGATACTTGTTGAAATAAAACCTGCCAAAGAAACAGAACCTCCAAAGAATCCCGGTAAAAGCAAACGATACATAGGTGAAGCAATGACCTATGTAAAGAATATGAATAAGTGGGAAGCCGCAAATAGTTTTGCAAAGGATAGAGGGTGGGAATTTCAAATTTGGACAGAAAACACATTGAAAAGTATGGGGATAATGAAAGAGATGAAAGGAAGTCTCAAACCATTAAAACCACTGAAACCATATAGGAAGAAAAATGGGCGCAATACGACTAAAAAATCATGACATAACGTTTATTCATATTCCAAAGACGGGTGGACAGAGCATGAGAGAATATCTTATGTCGGTACCTGGCGCAGAGATTATGCCGTTGAATAAGAGACATATTAATGTAAAGCATCCAGATATCTGGACAGCTCAAAAACACTTCGGTGAACTTGGTTGGACATTCTGTGTAGTTCGTAATCCATATGATCGTATTGTAAGCATGTGGGGTCATCTCAAAAGAGTAACTCGTTTGAATATTTCATTTCGAGATTTTGTACTAAAAGAAGCTAAGTATGATGACTATATGAAACCTATGTCTCGTTGGTTTGATGATATCGATTATGTGATGAAATTTGAAACATTACGAGAAGATTTTAAGTTTATTCAAAATAAAATTGGTGTAAAAGGCAGACTAATTCATAAGAACAAAAGTTCACATAATAAATTTACAGAGTATTATGATAATGAATTGAAAGATTTTGTAGCAGAAAAATTTAAGGAAGATTTGCAAAGATTTAACTATAAATATCCGTATGAGTAATCTATTTGCAAAATTAGGATATGAAGCATTCCGAGCAGGAATTAATCCTCGTACTAAAGAGGCACAGGATTGGTTTCGCAAGAAAGCGCAGAATCTCAGACGTGTAGATCGTAAAGAACTACTAGCGTCTGAAGAGTTGCAACTTGTGAATAGACAAAATCCTTTGATTGGATCTATGAACATGTTCTTTTACGATCCTAAGCACAAGGACACTCTACCATTCTACGATAGATTTCCTCTTGTAATTATTGTAGGGCCAGCAGAAAAAGGTTTTTATGGTTTGAATTTACATTATTTGCCACCAATTTTAAGGGCAAAGTTTCTTGACGCATTGCTTGATGTAACAAACAATAAGAAGTATGATGAGACAACAAGATTTGAGATGTCATATAAGATGTTACAGTCATCGAGCAAAACAAGATATTTCAAACCTTGTTATAAACACTATTTGACTCAACATGTCAAATCACGACTTGCAAGAGTCTCAGCACCTGAATGGGAAATTGCAACATTCCTTCCAACAGCAAGTTGGGAAAAATCAAGTGCTGCTAATGTCTATAAAGAATCAAGGAAAGCCTTATGAGCAGTATAGATCAAATCAAATCACTTGCGTCATCTAAACTTGGTTTCGCTCGTACTAACCAATTTCTCGTAGAGTTACCGACTACATTTTCTGGTGCAGGTGGATTCCTCGGTCAGCTAACTACATTGCTTACAAGTGGTATCGGTCTTGGCTCAGGTGGTGGAGATCTCAATCTTCTCTGTTCATCTGCATCATTGCCAGGTAAACAGATACTAACACACGATCGTCGTATCGGTATGGAATTTCAAAAGGTAGCATATGGCTATGCGGTTGACGATGTAACTCTTACATTCTATGCATTGAATGACTATGGTGTCCGTAAATATTTTGATTCATGGAGAAACATGGTATTAAATGAAAATGGTAATATTGCTGGTTATAAAAAGGACTATGCAAAAGATGTTAAGATTCATCAATTAAGAAAACCTATTAAGAATATTGGAGCATCAGCAGGTCCTATTAAAATTAATGTAGGACTTGGCGGGAGTACTGTCTATTCTGTAAGACTGATTGATGCATTTCCTACAACAATTCAGGCAATTGAGCTGAATAACGATATGGACGGTCTCGTACAAATATCCGTTCAACTCTCATACACCAACTGGGAAACTACTAGTGGAGGTCAGGGCTGGATTCAAGCTTCTGCTGGTTTTGTCGGCGGATTAGGTGAATTGACTAGTTTTTTATAAGAGGTTACAATGGGTAAGAAAAGACAAAGGGCGCATCAGGTTTCGAAGGGTCAGCGTAAATCGCAGAATCCTCGTTGGACTAAAGAAGCTCGTAGAGAATGGGTTGGCAGTACAGCGCAGATGACTGCAAAGGTTGCGGCATTTAAAAAGGGTAAGAATGTCATGTTGACTATCAAAAACCCTAATACCAATGAAACAAATAAACCGTTTATTCGGGTGAATGCAAAGGATGTTTGGAGAAACGCATAATGGCACTACCAAGATTGAATGACGCGCCACAGTATGAATTAGTTATACCGTCAAGTGGTAAATCAGTAAATTATAGACCATTTCTTGTTAAAGAACAAAGAAATTTATTAATTGCATATGAATCACAGGATAGAAAACAAATCTTAAATGCAATGTTGAACACTATTGAAAGTTGTGTTTCGGAGGAGTTAAATCTAAAAAAATTAACAACATTTGATGTTGACTATATGTTTACCCAAATTAGATCAAAATCTGTTGGCGAAACATCTGATATTATTATTCGTTGCTCAGAATGTGATCACGAGAATGAACAACACATTAAATTGGATGAAATTAAAGTTCCTATACAAGAAAGAAATATGTTGATTCAGGTAACCCCGGATCTAAGTGTAAGAATGCGATATCCAAACTATGATTTTTTTCTAAAGAGTCAAGTACTTTTATCTGAGGATACATCACAATCTGATATGTTATTGGCATTGGTTGTTGCTTGTTTGGAATCAGTTGAAATGGAAGATGAAAGAATTGATTTGGGTGATGAAAGTTATGAAGAGATTCTTGCATTTTTGGAATCACTAACAACTGAACAATTTGATAAAATTGGTGCATTTACATTAAATATGCCATCAATGGAACATGATATTGAATTTAATTGCGAACAGTGTAACCACCATAATACAAGAAAATTAAAAGGGCTACAGGATTTTTTTTAATAAACCTTTCTCACGAGACACTTGAAAACTATTATTTGACAAATTATCAATTACTACAAAATTTTAATTATTCTCTACATGATTTGGATACAATGATACCGTGGGAAAGGGAGATATATTTGGCTATGTTAATAAATGAATTAAAGGAAAAAGAACAGCAAATGGCTGCACGAGGATAATATGGCTGAAAAAACTCTATCTGATGTCAGTAAGAATTTAAGAGATCAGAATGAAATACTGGAAGAATCACTAGGTAATCAAGAAAGATTACTTATGATTCTAATTGACCAAGGTAAAAAAAGAGACACCTTGGACAATTTGGAAACAGCTAGAGAAGAAAGCACTAATAAAAGTGATAAGACCGGTGGTTTAGATAGACTTGAAAAAACAAGGGAATCAAAGGGAAGTTCCGGTGGTTTAGGTAATGGTTTAATGGGTGCCGGTTTACTCGGAACTGGTGCAGCAATAGGAACTGGTCTCTTAAGAAGAGGTATACCTTCGGCAATTGCTGTTACAATGGCAGATGAAATTGGTGAATATGTTACCGGTCAAACTGGTAGTAAAGAACTTGGCGATGCAGTGGAAAGAGGTCTTGTTGCTGGTGGTATTGGTTTGCTTTTTGGTAAAAAAATAGGTATTATTTCAGGCTTATTTGGTGCTGTATTAACTGAAGAAAATCAAAAGAAATTAGAAGAATTAGGTAAGAGTCTTGAACCTGGATTAAAAGATCTAAAAACCAATGTTGAGAAATTAGTAGGTACAACATTACCTACATCAAAAGAGATATTAACTGGAGTTGAAAAAACATTTGGTAATGCCATTACCGGTTTGAATCAATTGGTGACAGGTGACTTTAAAGGTCTTACTGAGAATTTAGATGATATTGCATTGTCCGCAGCAGGTATGTATGCTATATTGAATCCTCGTGGTGCATTAAACACAACATTAAAAACAGTAAAAGCACCATTTGCGGCAACTGCAACTGCATTAAAGACTGCAGCTGGTGTTGGTGCCAGCATAAAAACTGCCAGAGCAGCCAATGCTGCGACTGGCGCCGGTACTATTGGTGGTAAACAAGTAGTAAAAACAAAGGCAGGTAATCTTGCTTATGCTGGTAAGGATGGAAAAGCCACCACAAATCTTGTGGATGCAAAGGATGCAAAGAAATTTAAGCCTTCTGGTGTAGATGTAGGTAAATTTCCAAAACTGAGTAAATTTATGAAGTTAATAAAAGGCGGTGGACCACTTGCTGCTATCATTGGTGCTGCAGATATTGGTTTAATATTATCATCACCAGGTTCTATAGATCAAAAGGTTGATCAATTAGGTGCATCACTTGGTAGTTCAATTGGTGGATTATCTGGCGGCGCTGCCGGTGCTTTAGCTGGGGGACTTTTTACTGGTCCATTGGCACCATTTGGTAGTATTTTAGGTGGTATTGGTGGTGGTATACTTGGTGCATTTGCCGGTGATACAATTGGTATGGCAATAGCTCAATATCTTTTTGGTAAAAAAGTGGATGCCTTTGGATTTCCATTTGGTTGGATTAACGATGCATTAAATAGTGGTAATTCGGCAAATACTTCTGATGCAGCAGCACCTCCTACTTCTCGTAGACAAGGCCGCGGCCGAAAAGCCGTAGGGGTATTACCAGATGATAGTCCTCCATCCTTTTCAAAACCAGCACCCACAACAGGAACATCAGTAGCACAATCTGTAGCAAATACAACTGGTCAACAATCCAGCCCTACAGTAGTAGCACCAACTACTAATAATACTTCTATAGGACAAAGCTCCACCGCCTTCGTCGGATCAGGTGCGAATACTTTCGATATCAATAATCCGAATGCTATGAGGGCGATGGAGCGCGCTATTGTTCGTTAGTCTTCCTGAGCTAGTTTAGCAAAGTAAGACATTGTGTCATCATCATCTTGCAAGTTAACTTGCTCGGCTGTGACAGGTTCTGCAACACGATACTCAGGCTGAGCAGCTGGAGTATTCATTTGCATTTCTTGTTTCATCGTTGGTGCACCCATCGATGATTCCTCACCTAGAACTCTGGCCAATTTAGCTTTTAGTTCATCATAGGTCTTATAGTTTTTAGGATCAGTAAACTCGCTTAGATCATGCATAGCATTATACACTGACTCAAGCTTAGCTTCATCACCTCCATAGAGTGGAGACTGTGAAGCAAATTCAGACTTATCATAGTTGCGATATCCTTCAACTTGACGGATCTTCAACTTAAAGTCTGCACCATCCCAAAAATCAAATGGATTAACTGCTTTTTCATCGGCGAATGATGGCTGCATTACATCCATAATCTTATCAAAGATCTTCTTACCGAACTTATAGAGTACAACACGACCTACGTTATGCGGTGCAGAAGGATCTTCTACAACAAGAGCATTGACTACATAATGCAGACGCCGCTTTTGTGCACGTGCTGTTTCTTTATCGGCTTCAATCCCAGAATTCCAGAGTCTGGAGTTGAGTTCGCCAACAGGGTCAGGTTGACCAATCGATGTAAGACTATTTTCGATATACCAAAGACCGGTTGGTCCTTTGAATCCGTGATCCCAATATCTTGCCCATGGTAGGTCTGCGCCTTCTGCTGCTGGGAGGAATCTGAGAACGGCATATCCATTTCCTGCTTTATCTACGGTAGGTTTCCAAATACGATCATCATCATAATTTTTCTTTTCTCCGCCTCCAACAGCTTCTGCTGCTTTAACGAGTTGAGAGATATCTGTACCGCGATTGCGTTTAAGTGCTTCGAATGACATTTATATTTTTCCTTGTATTGCTGAAATATGAGTAATTATAACACAGTATTGCTGTAATGTACATTTATTTATATTCATCTTACTCGAAAAATGCTGAGTCTAATGAATTTGTTTTAGGTAAGAAATTTAGCTTCATTGCTTCTGCCTCTATCTTACCCTTAATAATTGGTGATATGAATTTATTAACATCTTGCGGGTCAATATCATTCTTATCACAAAGATAAAGAACCGCATCCATATAGCCAATCTTTAATTCTGATACGGTCCTTTCAATGAGTTGAGTAAATTTACTTTTGTTAAGAAAGTCACTCATTTATCTAATACCCTCAATAAGATTGTATCACCATTCAATCTACCATTTGGTACACTTGTTTTAGTGGTGAGAGATTGCCATTCTTTATCAATTTGATTTGGCGTCTTACCCAAGACTAAAGGAAGGAAAGCGTCAGGCTTTCTGAGTTTTACTGTCCGACTATTTACTCTATCAATATTCTTGATAGAGGTGCCAGAGATCTCAAATCCTTTTATGTCTTGAGTAATATATTCCGTCAGTGCACGTGTCTTAGTATTGAACGTGTATAGACGGGTACCACCTACGATTTTAACGGGTGGTATCGACACCAGCTTAAATTCAGTATCTTCTTTCTTATACTGAACCTTCGCTACTTGTTTATCCGCAGCTTTTGGTTGCTTTACCCGCGTTGCACGAGTAGCTTTTGCTGCAGAACGGATTCGATCACAGTCAGCCAACATATCTTGACAGGCTTTGATCCTCCGATTGAGTTCTGGTTTTTTCAAATGGGCATATCCTTCTACTGCTTGATCGCAGCGTTTGTGATATGCATCCTCATAATCAAGTAACCAGCCTTCAATTACTTGCCTCACCGGAGCTGCTGCGCTTCCGGCAAGACCGTGTTTCTTAAACTGTTGATATACATCAAGCTCTGCTTTTTCATCCTCTAGCCAAGCATCCTCGAGGTCTGAGAGGTCTTGCATAATAGTCTTACTAATCTTATTTTGCAATCTTTGCTGAGGTGTAAGAGATATTACGTTAGCAGAGTCTTTAAGCTTAGATTGCTTTTCAAAGTAGAGTTCTCTACCGCTTTCGATTAATCCAGTAACATACTTATATAATCCTTCTGCATACTTACTTGATTTCTCTTCGTGTGGTATACCGCCGTTAATCCAAAATGCAGTAGCACAATAGTGACTCATAGACCAGAATTTGTACTCAGGATTTGCTAGTGCAAATTGTACATTCTTTTTATCAACGTGCTTCTTAATATAGGTCTTCATAGTGCTGATAAGATCTTTACGATCTACTTCAATATGAAAATAAGAAAGAACTGCAGAGAACCCTTTCTCAATAGGAACACCTGATAAACCGGTACGTGCTCTTGCTCTGACTTTAGCTTTTTTACGTTTAACCATTGGCATAGAAATTCTCCTCTTTTCTAATCATGTATATATTCTATCACAGTTTTACGTAAATGTACACAGTTAATTTCACTTATTTGCATTTTTTATCTACGCATGTTTGCAATATCAACAGCAGCATTCGAATCTTTACGAATTGGTACCATATTAGACTTGTGAAGGGTGCCAATCCCAGCGAGCTCATCACCAGTATATTGGTTAGCTTTGCGCTTACCTTCTACTTTCATGATGAGGTTGCTGGTGGGCACAGTCTCGACTACGGTATAATCAGGAAAGTTAGCAACCCTGACTCTTTTACTATTTTTATCGTAGCCAAGAGACTTGAGGAGCTTAGCCATCTTGCGTTCTTCTTCTAGAACTGCCGCAGTCTTTTTAGGAGACTTGCGTTTACGAGTTGAAATAGTAGTCATACCGCGTACGAGGTGCATTGTCATTATCTTACATATCCTTTCGCTGTCATTTCGTTGATACGCTCTTGTAAATACTGACGAACAATCTTTTGAATCTGATCATATTGACCATCAGTAATTAATTTCATACGCTCGAGTTCACCCTCGAACACACGAACAGCCATCATACGATCACTAGATAAGTTTTCCATTATACTATTCTATCACAGTTTACTGCGTTTGTACACTGTTAATTGCGTCTACAATCACTTTTGCCTCTTCTAATTCAGAAGTTTTTTGTGCATTTACATTGTCATCGAGCTCTTTGAATGCACGAGTTTCACGTAGCTTTTCAAGCAAAACTTCATTCTGTGCTATACGTGTCTTAATAACACTATTAGCAACAGAGTTCTTGTACTCCAAAAGTACGTATGCACGGTACTGTGTGCCATTTTGTACAATCTGATTTTCTTTCACAGTATAACCTGCAACATCTGCATCAGCAATCAGATTACGAGTTACTTGCTCAAAGTTATTTTGTACGCGACTATCAAAGTCAGTTGCACCAAGCTTTGTCTTAAACAGTTTCATTTGAGAACGAATACGACTATCAACACGGTCTGCAAGAGTAGTCTTAGCTGATAGTACTGCAATGTCAACCGCTAACTGAAGATCTGGGGTGACTGCAGTGCCGACTGCGTATACAGCATCTTCTTCAGTTGGAATATTTGTATACCATTTTGGCATATTATCAATTTGCTTTTCAACTTGAGCTGATTGATATTCAAACATCTGCTGAGACATCGCCGTCTCTGGTGGGGTTTTATCACAAGCTGCCACAGCTGCGACGAGAGGAATAAACGCTAACCTTTTCATTTTATACTCCATTCAAAACTGCGACAATATTGTCGCGCATACCAGAGGTAACAAACCAATTCATAACCTCAGGGTTGTATGTCACTAGTGCTGCGCCAGCAATCATACCAAAACCAAATTTAATCATTATAAAATTCCCATACTAACTAATGTACTAAAGAGGTGAGTAACTCCATTACCTTCTTCTTCTACGCCAAATAGAAACTCACCTAATGACCTGTTTTGAGCAGGTACTTCTTTCTCAATAATTACTGTTTTAGGTGGGGTTTTACAGTCATAACGTTTAATATCATTGACTATGCTACCATCTTTAAAAAACGTTCTTTGAGAATAGAAACAATCTTGTGCCTGTGCACTAGTTCCAATCATTATCCATAGCAACAGTATCGCGCATTTTTTCGCCATAATATTTCTCCGCATATTGTGGAGCGTCTTGATAATGATTATGATTTTCATCCATCTTAGAAATCATATCATCAAACTTTTTACGCTCAGGCTTATCTACTTCATCGACGTAACGTACTACACGTGCAGCACTAGCAGCTAGCCTTGCACGTCTTGCTTTTATTTTTTCGAATCTTTCAGCAGACTCGCGAATAGCTTGCATACGCTCATCATAAGTAGAGTCTTTAGTAATAACAAAATTAGACATTAAACTTCTCCCAATAACTTTCAAAAACATAGTCAATAATTTCGTCTTTACGATTTTCCATTAAATCGATATTTTCTAGCTCAGCGAGTTGGTGAGCACAAACGACAAATTCTTCAAATGAGTCGCAATGAGGAACTGCCTGAATTAGAAGATCTTCAAAGTGATCTTCCATATCCATCATATAAGATTTCATCTTACCCATTATGCACCTACCTTTACAAAATAAGAAGTTAAATCATCTTGATACACTTCATCCACGAAGTGCTTAAGCTTCTCGTAAGTTCCAGTATATCTCCACATATCCCAATGAGTTTCTGGCTCAATTGGTACACCAATGATTCCAAACTCTTTGCATTGCTGAACAAGATCAGTATCATCATAAACATCGAGATCAACTTGATAAAGATTTTTCATCTTACTCATATCAGTTCACCTTATAACCAAGGTTTTCGAAAACCCACCCTTCGCCGAGGTCAGCAACAAAAGCCATTACTACACCGTCACGAATATATGTGTCAAGATAATCAACATGCTTTTTTAACTCAGCAACATCATGTGCTTTATAGAGTTCCTTAGCTTTGATGACGTCGTTACGATCCTGAGCGGTAAACTCAGCCATTTCCTTATCAACACCTTCGTATGAAACCATTTCGTTCCAAAGGTTTCTTTCTAACTTGAAAAGATTCTCTAAAAACATTTTAAGCTCCTCTTTGCTTTTTTCATTTTATAGATATATTATACACTAAAAAAGCCGAAATGTACACAAAAAAGTGCACGAAGTTATTCAATAAAAACAACCACTTGTAATTTTTTTTCTAAGAACGATAAATATTGAGTAGATGGGTCTCGAATTGTTCTACTTTTTCGATACGGTTTGGCCATAATATATACTCCTTTTCAGGATTTTTCTTTAAATTATTCAATAACGGTGTAATAGCATTATAAAGTTTATCAAGCTTTTCTTGAGTTGTATTAGCCTTAACTTCAACATCACCTACAGTTTTTCGCGCATCTTGTACAGCCTGAAGTTCAGTCTCATCTACTGCTGTAAAGCCAAAATCAAAAAAATCATCAGACACTACCATCTCTCCTCTGATACATATATTGAACAAAGGAGACCCAACCTATGATAGCCCAGAAAAGACCATGTTGTAATCCCTGGCTTATGGTGTATGCGAAAAAACATACAATCAAATAATCATACCATCTTAGCATTGGATCTCCGTAAATGTAGCAGAGCCTAGTTATAGATCTAGGATGCATTCTCCTTTGTTGTTATCCCTGACAGTAGGGATTATCGGGTCTATTAAGCGACCAACCTATCTTTATTTATTCTTTCGAAGCCGTCTGTTTCTAGCGTATCGTCTTTCGAGAACTTCCGCTACAATTACCTTATTTCTTTTTCGACGAGCTCTTGCCGCTTCCGACATTTTCAATCTCTTTGCTCGTTGTTTTAATTCTATCCCAGTGTCGATCAAGGTGTCTTCTTGCATAAGGACTCCATTGTTTAAGGTTTTCAGAATAGAGATATATCCCATTACTCCTCAATTCATATTTATTATTTCCAATATTTGTGGACTCAATTACTTCACCATCAACTTTAAACATGCATTCTCCTCTTAATTGGCGATTCCGGAAGGATTCGAACCCTCGACCCACAGCTTAGAAGGCTGTTGCTCTAATCCAGCTGAGCTACGGAACCAAAATAAGGTGAGTCTTTCTAATGAAGGCGCTCTATAATTTCCCACCTGCGTCTTAATTTTAAAGTCGTTTACAGGCTTAACCGCGTTATGTCGCTCGACTATAGGCTTTAGAAGATGCTCAAC
>ERZ891134.1466-NODE-1466-length-16110-cov-6.297664_pt1 | contig 16110 bp, 13 predicted proteins | sample MGYA00520888_ERZ891134 | MGnify/ENA primary metagenome ERZ891134 (study PRJEB32303, sample SAMEA104408692) | aquatic metagenome | biome: Brackish water; feature: Coastal; material: water | place: Baltic Sea | collected 2014-10-23 | depth 10 m ... | reverse complement strand
AGCCAGACATCAACTTCCCAGAGCATTCCGCTTGTCCTTGGCAGTGGTGAGCAGCCTCACGAGCCGGCGGCGATCACCGGCGGCGAGGGCATCGAGCATGCGTTGTGTGTAGCCGTGCATCTTGGTGACGGCCTGTGTGACCTGGGCTGCATTGTCGAGCAGGATGTCCGCCCAGAGCTCCGCATCACCGCCCGCCACGCGGGTGGTGTCGCGCCAGCCGCCGGCCGTGAAGCGGCGGTCGGCATCGGGCGTGACGGCAGCCAGGGCGGCCGCCACCACGTGGGGCGTATGGCTGGTCATCGCCAGGATGCGGTCGTGTTCGCGAGGCTTCATCACAAACACGGTGCTGCCCAGGCTTGCCCAGAAGCTGCCCACCTCTTCCACGTCTTCATCCGGCGTAGACGTGGCGGGCGTGACGACGGCCACACGGCCCTCGAAGAGCGCTTCGTCGGCGGCGGCGGGGCCGCGGAGGTGGCTGCCAGCGAGCGGGTGGGAGCCGACAAATCGCCCGCGATGCCGCCGACGTTTCTGCCAGCCGCTGACGATCGCTTGTTTGGTGCTGCCCGCGTCGGTGATCAGTGTGCCCTCGGCAACCTGGGAGTCGGCCGCCTCGAGCAGGCGGGGGATGCTACCGACCGATGTGGCCACCACCACCACGTCGGCCTCGCCGACCGCAGCGAGATCACACGAGACCTCGCTGACGAGCTGCCGCTCCATCGCCTCGGCCAGCGAGGCCTTGCTGCGGCCAATCCCGATCACCCGCCGGCACAGCCCGCGGGTGAGCAGGGCCTTCCCGATGGAGCCACCGATGAGCCCAACTCCGACGATGGCGACGGTGGACCAGGGCAGCTTCATGCGACGCGGAAAAACGGACGAGACGGGTCTGCGGGCAGACCACAAAAAGGTTGGGTGGCTCTTGGCAGCGTTGTACCACACGTCTCCGGCGGATGAGAGCGGCGGGGCTGGTGGGCGGTGGGGATCTGCCGAACAGGTCGACTTTTCGCTTTCCGCCGCGGGAAACTGATGTCAGGATCAGGGAAACGACCGAAGAAGGCCTGTGGCGAGCAGCGTTCCTGCCACTGCTGCGAGTGAACGGCGCGATCCTCTTCTACTGCGGTCACATTCTCGAGGAGCGAGCGATCAGCCCATGGAGTGCGTGCCGTCAGCCACGACCTGCCTCTCCGCCGCCCGCTCTGTGGGGCTCGGCCTGCTTGCCGTGTGGACCCTCGGCCTGCTGGTTCCGGCAGCTCAAGGCCGGGGCGACGAACCGACGGCTGCCTCCCAGGAGGACTTCATGAAGGCCCGCGGGCTGGTGCGGCATGCCGGCCGCTGGCGGACGCCTCAGGAAGTCTGGCTGCTGGAGCAGCGCAGCACCGCGGAGAAGGCCTCGCGAGACTGGGCCGCCCGGCTGGAGCGGCTGCGGAGCGAGTGTGAGGATCCCACCCGCTCGTCGGTGGCGATCGAGTCGATTCGTGAGATCGACGATCCGCTGGCGGTCGCCGCTCTTTCCGCTGCCGTGGCGAATGAGCCGCTGGCGCGGGCTCGCAGCTGGTATGTCGAGGCCCTTGCCCGCATCGGCACGTCCGACGCGATCGCGTGCCTGGTGGCCATCAGCCTCGACCATGCTGACCCGGAAACGCGGATTGCCGCCGTGGAGCAGCTCGCCGTCGACCAGCCTCCCCTGGCGACCGCGGGGTTGTTGACGGCGCTGCGGGGCCCCGACAACGCCCGCATCAACCGGGCGGCTGAGGCGCTTGGCAGGCTGGGAGATGCTGCGGCGGTGATGCCGCTGATCATGGTGCTCGAGACGGAGCATGTGGTGGTTGATCCTGGCAGCGGTGGGGCGATCAGCGCCACCTTCACGCCGGGGCAGGGAGGCCTTTCCACCGGTGGTGGGCCGACCCAGCGAAGGCTGCGGGTCCGCAACGAGGCGGTGCTCGAGGCGCTCGTGCGGCTGACGGGCCACAACTTTCAGTGGCGGGCCGACGCCTGGCGTGCCTGGCTGGCTGCCGAGCAGAACCCCGACGGTTTTGATCCTCGCCGCAGCTGACGAGCGATGCCTCAGGAAGTGGGGCCTGTCTGTGGCCGTCGTCGCCACCGCCGCCAGGCCGACAGCCAGTCGGGGTCGAGCATCGCCAGGGCCACGCGGTTTTCCAGGTTTGGCCGAAACACAACCAGCAGCAGCACCGGCAGATACCAGGCCATAAACAGGCCGCCGTCGTGCGCCTTCCAGAACTGGCTCCCCAGCAACACCGCTGCCGAGCAGCTCATCAGCGTGCCGAGGTTTTTCTGAGCGGGCCAGATCGCGAGGGTGGAGATCATCACCAGGAAGGCCGCCAGCACAGGCAAGCGGAAGACCGGGTCGTTGCCTTCGAGAGCCCAGAAGCCCTCCAGCGAAACATTGCCGGGAAAGATCCAGCCAAACATCTGTCGCAGCTGCCCGAGAAACACCTCCGTGTCTGGTGAGGTGAACCAGAGCACAATCGCCAGGATTCCCAGGGCCGCAAGCACCCCGGAGACGAAGCGGCGAATGCCCCGCTCCCAATAGAAGCTGCACCACAGCGGCAGGAGAAACACCGGGTAGTAGCTCGTACCGATCGCCAGGCCGATCAAGGCCCCTGCGATGAATGGCCGTCGATAGGCAACGACAGCCCACAGCACGAGCGCTCCGGGCAGGGCATGGTCCACCCGCCCAGTCATGTTGGCGGTGTAGGGCAGCAGCAGGTAGAGCACCGCCGCAGCGATCCCCAGTCTCAGATGCTCAAAGTGCAGCCAGCCGATGGCCAGCGTGCCGATCACGATCGCCAGCTGCGAGACGATCGCCATGGTGCGGGCGGTCGCTTCGTGCACGGCCTTGCTGTCGGGCTCCTCCGCGGTGGCGTTGCTGCCATTGTCTCCGCTTGTGAAGAGCTTCTGTGTCGAAATCTGTGGCAGGAGAAACAGGAGCGGGTAGCCGGGGCCGAGCCTGGCAAGCTGATCTGCGTCGACGGTGGCATCACGGGCCTCCATTCGAGAGGCGGCCGCAGCTACCGCCACGGCATCCGCCTGCGGCCGCGATGTGATCACGTTGGCCATCAGAAAGATCAGCAGCGACAGGCCGAGGAAGTTGAGGCCGCCCGTGGACAGATTGGGCTCAAGCAGCGGCCTGCGGACCATCAGCGAGTCGAACAGCATCCGCAGCATGAAGGCGAGCGTGACGGCGAATAGCCAGACAAAACCCACCTGCTGGACAGCGGGATTGGCCTTGAAGCCTCCGTATTCCACAGCCAGCAGGCCGGGCGCGAAGAGGATCAGCAAGGCCAGGTCAAGGTTGCGGATGCTCCAGACGCGGTTGAACTTAAAGAACAGCGCGATCGACAGCAGCGACGACAGATAAAACCACGTCGTGGGATTGACGCGGTAGTAGTGAAAGAGGATGTCGCTCATGCCGGCTATGGCATCCTGCGTGTGAGAGCCGCTCGTCTCTCTTTCTGAGGGTACGCCGGTGCGGGCTCGTTGCAAGGTTTCCCGCCATCGCTCTGCACGGATTGGCAGGCCAGCAGCCGGTTAAAACGGCCAGATCAACGGAGCCAGCAGAAGCGTTACGACCATCACAATCAGATTGAGCGGACCACCAAACCGCAGGTAATCGCTGAAGCGGTAGCCTCCCGCACCGTAGATCATGAGGTTGGTCTGATAGCCCATCGGGGTCGCGAAGCCGCAGCTGGCGGCGACCGTGACGGCCATCACAAAGGGCATGGGGTTTGCCCCGAGGTCGGCGGCGGCCTGCCAGGCGATGGGAAACACGAGCACGGCGGCGGCGTTGTTGCTCATCAGTTCGGTGAAGAGCATCGCCACCACATACACCGCCGCCAAGACCCAGTGGGGATCGCTGCCGGCTGCAGCCACGGTTGAGTCGGCGATCGCCCCCGCGAGCCCGGTGGTGTCCATGGCGCGGGCAATCCCGAAGCTCGAGGCGATCAGCAGCAGCGCTTCCCACTCGATGGCCCGCCGGGCTTCGCTGGAGGTCAGGCAGCGGGTGGCCACCGCCATCGCCGCCGCCGCCATCGCCGCGGTGATCATCGGCAGCAGACCGAGGGCCGCCGCAGCGACCATCCCGGCGAGGATCGTCAGGGCCACCCAGGAACGGTCGTGCCTGGGCGTGGGGGAGCCGTGCACCTCGCTGACGAGGTAGAAGTCGCGGCTCGACCGCTGCCGCTCCACAAACTGCGGGCTGGCTTCCACGAGCACCGTGTCGCCAGGCTCGAGCGCCACGTCGCCCATCTTCATCCGCAGCCGCTCGCCATTGCGGGCCACCGCGATCACCACCGCGTCGTAGGTAGAGCGGAAGCGGCCCTGCCGGATCGTGCGGCCAACCAGCGGGCAGGAGTTAGAAACCACCGCCTCCACGAGAATCCGCTCACTGCGAGGATCGTCGAGCTTGAAGACCTGCTCGGTCGCCGGCCGCAGACCACGAATCTTCTGCAGATCCACCACCGAGTCGACATCGCCGACAAACACCAGCCGGTCGCCCTCTTCCAGCCGCTCGGTCGGGGCGACCGCGGCGATCACGTGGCCGTCACGGTCGATCTCCATGAGAAACATGCCGGCGAGGCCGCGGAGTCCGGCCGCTTCGATCGTGCGGCCGACCAGCGGACTTCCCTCCTCGACCACCATCTCCAGCGAATACTGCCGAGGATCATCCGACTCGCTCATCGCCGGCCGCCGGTCCTTGAGCAGGAAGCGACTGGCGGTGAGGATGTAGACGCTCCCGATGCCGAGCAGCGGGATGCCAAGCCAGGTGATGTCAAACATCGCCAGCGGTGAGCCCGTCTTCTGAGAGACGAGACCACTGACGATCACGTTGGTGCTCGTGCCGATCAGCGTGCACAGCCCGCCGAGCACCACAGCGTTGTTCATCGGCATCAGCAGCCGTGAGACCGAGAGCCTGTTCTTCTTGGCCCAGTCGCGGACCGCTGGCACCATCAGGGCCACCACCGGCGTGTTGTTCATCACGGCCGAGAGGAAGGCAGGCATCGCCATCACCCTCGCCTGGGCCGAGGTGAGCGAGCGCGGCCGCCCGAGGACCCGCTCGACGATCGCTGAGAGGGCACCTGTCCGCTCCATGGCAGCGGCAACCACAAACAGGGCGGCGACGGTGAGCATCCCCTCGTTGGCCATGCCCCGAAACGCCTCTGCCGGCGACAGCACTCCTGTCACCAGCAGCACGATCACCCCGCCGAGCATCGCCATGTCGGGCGACCGCTGCACCAGCAGAATCAGCGACAAAACACCGAACAGCACGATTGCCGTGAGCGTGGCCTGCCAGGATGGCGTGGCGGCCAGAAAAACAAAGCTGTCGGCAAGCAGAGGGATCATGCGGCTGTGGGCGACAAGGGCCAAAATACGGGAGGCGAACGCATCATGGTGTGCCGGCGTTCCGAAACAAAAATGCAGGAGAAAACAGGCCGCTGGATTCGACGGTGGCCCTCAGTGGCCTTATCCTGCCACGGCATCTGTTCCGCATTCGGAACGGCCGTCTGGCTTCCGGGAACCCCTCCACGATGATTGATTCGATACTTGCCGGCAACGCGAAGTTTCGCAGCGACGAATACGCTCCCCATGAGGACTACTACCACACGATTGCCGAGCAGCAGAAGCCGAAAGTGCTCTGGATCGGCTGCTCCGATTCCCGGGTCAGCGAAGACATCATCACCAACTCGCGGCCAGGCACGCTGTTTGTGCACCGCAACATTGCCAACATTGTGGCCTTCAACGACGTCAACATTGCAGCGATCCTCGACTATGCCTTGCTGCATCTGAAGGTCAAAGACATCGTTGTCTGCGGCCACACGCGGTGTGGGGGCATCGCTGCCCTCGAGTCTGGCAACGTAGAAGACTCCTACATTGCCGACTGGCTCTGCATTGCCTCTGAGGCACTTGAGAAGACTGAAGCGGCTGCCCGTCGGCGAAAACTGACCCACGAACAAAAGATGGAACTGCTCGTGCGGGAGAACGTGAAGCTGCAGATTCGCCACCTTGGTCAGATCGCAGTGGTCAAGCGGCTGCGAAAGAAGCGGCAGTGGCCTCGTCTGCACGGCTGGGTCTATCGGGTGGAAACCGGCGGCATTGATATTGTTGTTGATGGGAATGAGGTGGGCCGCTCGGGCTGAGCCCAGCCTCGGTTTACTTCGGTTCTGTGGCGGGGGTTTTCACGCAGCGGAAGCCGATGTGGTTGGTGCCGCTTTCGATGTCGCCCTTGCCGCGGCCGCCGGGCACATAGCGGCGGCAGTAGGCGTCGTTGCAGAGGAAGCTGCCGCCCCGCTGCACCCGCTTGGGGATGCCGGGCTCCTGGGGATCGTGGCTCGATGGAGGGCCGCTGGGGTTGCGGGATTCGCTCGCCGCGTAGGCGTCGGGTCGATACCAGTCGGCACACCACTCCCAGACGTTGCCCGACATGTCGAAGAGCCCGTAGCCGTTGGCTGCAAACGAGCCGACTGGCGCGGCGGCCACGTAGCCGTCGCCCCGGGTGTTTTCGGCGGGAAACCGCCCCTGCCAGATGTTCGCCTGCCAGCCGCCCTCGCCGGGCTCGTCTTCGCCCCAGACGTAGGTCGTGGCATCGAGTCCACCGCGAGCGGCCCGCTCCCACTCCGCTTCCGTCGGCAGCCGCTTGCCGGCCCATTCGGCGTAGGCCACGGCGTCTTCCCAGGCGATCTGCACGACCGGGTGATTCTCGCGGTCGGCGATGTCGGAGTGCGGGCCCTCGGGATGCTTCCAGCTCGTGCGCTTCACCCAGCTCCACCAGCGGAGGTGGTTGTCGAGCGGCACGGGGCCCGCAGGCGGCGCAAAGACGATCGAGCCAGGTTCGAGGTTTTCAGCAGGCACCCCGGGAAACTTCGCCGGGTCGATCGGCCGCTCCGCAACGGTGACGTAGCCCGTCTCTTCCACGAAGCGAGCAAACTCAGCGTTGGTCACCTCGTGGGTGTCCATCCAGAAGCCGTCGACGTAGACGCGGTGCAGCGGAACCGCGTCGGGAAAAGTCTCATCGCCCATCGTGAACCAGCCGCCCGGAATCCAGGCCATGCCATCGGGGGCATCGCCCGGCGGAAGATCGGCGGCGGGTGAAACGCTGGCCGGCTCGTCGGCTCGAAGGCTTGTCGGCACCGTGCAGGCCGAGGCCACACCAAGGCTGACGGTCAGGGCGATGCGGAATGCGGCTGTCATGAATCAACTCCCCTGAGGCGGCAGACGTGTTCCACAGTCTGCGAGGATGTGGCTTCGCGAAGTCTACCATCGCGGCCTGGCGGCTTCCGTCCTCACCAGTGCCGTTCGAGGCTATGGTTCTCGGGCTTGGGCTGCTCGGCAGGAACCGCATGAAACTCTTTCCCTCCGACCGCTACGAACTGCCGCTGCCGGCTGGGCATTCGTTTCCGTTGGTGAAATACCGCTGGCTCCGAGAACGCCTCGAAGCGGCGGCTGCCGACGGAGCGTGCTTCTCGTTCCACACCCCTCAGGCAGCCTCCTTCGAGTCGCTGGCCCGCGTTCACGCTCAGGACTACCTCGAGCGGGTTTTCAGCGGAACGCTGACCGCCGCCGAGATCCGCCGGATCGGCTTCCCCTGGAGCGAGCAGCTTGTGGAGCGCTCGCGGCGGAGCACCGGCGCGGCGGTGGATGCCGCCACGGCGGCGCTGGATGACGGCATCGCGGCCAGTCTGGCCGGCGGCACGCATCACGCGGGGATCGCCTTCGGCGAAGGCTACTGCGTGTTCAACGACACTGCCGTGGCCGTTCGGGAGCTGCAGGCGGCCGGACGGATCACGCGGGCGGCGATCCTTGACCTCGACGTGCATCAGGGCAACGGCACCGCCGAGATCTTCGCCGCTGATGACAGCGTCTTCACCGTGTCGGTGCACGGCCGTCGCAACTTCCCGCTGCGGAAGGTGGCCAGCTCGCTCGACCTGCCGCTCGACGATGCGGCTGCCGATGAGCCCTATCTGGAGGCCGCCGATCAGGCCACCCACGCCGCGATTCACGACGGCCGCCCAGACCTGCTGCTCTACATCGCCGGATCGGATCCCTACGAGGGCGATCGGCTCGGCCGGCTGGCAGTGTCGGCCGCCGGTCTCCTCGAACGAGATCGCCTTGTGCTCGACGCAGTCGAACGAGCCGGGCTGCCGCTGGCCATCGTCCTCGGCGGCGGCTACTGCCTCGACGTGGAGCAGACCGTCCGGATCCACGCCGCAACCATGCTCGAAGCGGCAGCGAGGCATCAGAAAAGCAGCCCCGCTACTGAAGGAGAGAAATATCCCCGAGAGGGCTCGAACCTCTAACCTTCGGCTCCGGAGGCCGACGCTCTATCCAATTGAGCTACGGGGACGTCTGCCGCGAAGTATAGCACCTCACGGCGGGCGTCCATGGGGGCCTAGCTGGCTTAGGCCGAACGCCGCAGCTCCGGCTGGCGGTTGAGGTGCCGCGGGCGGGGAAGCGTGGATTCGCCGCTGTCGGCTCGCACCGAGACGCCGTCGCCGCCGAGCTCTGGTGCTCGCGGTTCGGTCGCCGCGCGAGCATCCCGCAGAGCCCGCAGCTGGCGGTAGCGGTTGCCATAGGAGCCGAACTGCACCGCAGCGATCAGCCTGCCCGCGAGCATCGCGGGGGTGCCCAGGGGCAGCGTCACAACCGCATGCCGCAGCACCACCACCAGATGGACAAGCAGCGTCGGCAGCAGGCTGCTGCCGGCGACCGACCGCCAGAAGAGCCGTTCGGCATGCAGGCCCTCGCGGAAGCGGCCCGCATCGGATGTCATGGGGCCCGCAACCACCACCGCCCCGGGTTCGACAACGGTCTCCCCGCCAGCGGCGGCAATCGCCACTGCCAGGTCGGCATCAGCCATCTCGGCGCCGCAGCAGGCGGCAAACCCAGGGCCTGCCGACGCGAGTGTGTCAGCCCGCCAGAAGCCGGCATCGATCAGCGGGCCAGTGATGCGGCCACGTCGGGGGCGATTCAGTGAGGCGATGCCGAGCGTGACGGCGGTGAGGCTCGACCGAGATGCAGGCGGCACCCGCCGTCGGCGGCGGCCGCCACGGCTGTAGGTCAGGCCCATCGCGACGACCCGTTGGGAATCGCCTTGGTCGACGGTCAGCGGGATCACCGCGGCAATCGCTGGGTCGGCAAAACGCTCGAGGGCCAAATCGGTCCAGCCAGGGGTGGCCTTCCAGCCGGCAGAGAGCACGTGGACGATCTCGCCGGAGGCCGACGAGATGCCCAGGTTTACGCAGCCAACGGTGCTCGCATCTGCAGGGGCGCGGACAAAGGTCACCTCCTCGCGGAGGTTCCAGGGATCGTCGTATTCGCAGGCGAGCGCAACGATCACCTCACACTGCTCGGGCCGATTCTCGAGCACGCTCAGGAGCGTTTCTTCGAGGGCCTGGGCCCCATGGACGGCAGGAATCACGATCGAGAGCCGCGGAGACTCTTCGACCAGGCGGATCGGGGTTGTGGCGTGCATGGCTAGAGGCCCGCAGGGTTCACCAAAGAGCGATCAAAACCCATCGTGCAGGCAGACGGCGTCTGTCGGTCGCCCCGAGAAAGAGCGAACAGGCAAAAACTCCGTCAGGCCGAAGGGAACGTCAGGCGGCGGCGCGGTGGGGCTGCATCTCCGCAAAGAGATTGACGGTCTGCAGCATCTCACCGTCTGCGTCGTAAAACTGCAGGATGCCGATATCGATCAGCCACATCGCAAACATGTCAGCGACGCGATAGCAGCGTGCCACGCAATGGCCCCGGTCGATGCGGACGTTCTCCTGGACGTCAGACACCTCGGCAGCAGTCGCGCCAAGGTCGAGGAAATACCGCGTGACGAGGTGCCGCACGTCGGCGGCATGCATGTGCAAACGCATGGAAGGCAACCTCCTGTTGCTTGATCGAACGACATCCTGTCGGACGGGGGCGGGAGTGTAAGGAGCGGCTTGAGCTGTCGAAAGATGGCTTTCCCCACCGCACCCTCGCCGTTCTCGCTCTCTCTCATCGGCTTTCCAGGCCTGCTGCAATAACCCCTTCAGCGGCACACTCTCCAACCGACGCGATGCGGCGTTTTTACGCAGCTTGCCCACTCGGCACCTGCCCGCAGCGGAGCACCGCGATTTACAGCCGCTCGTTCCAGTCGGGCGAGCAGTATCGCTGTGTGAGCAGCCGCTCGACGCGTGCCGGATCGCAGGCAGCCGCCGGCTCAGCAGCGGCAAACGCCTCACGGACAAGCTGCTCCAGCCGGGCACGTCCCATTCTCAGGTTGGTCAGAAACGAGGCGTGTGGTCGCTGGGCTCGGTAGGCAGGCTCTCGGGGCGGATGGTTGAGCAGCTGCATCGCCTGCTCGATGTCGAAGTCATCCAGCAGTGTGCCGTGATAGAGCACCGACCGCTTCCGCACCCGCAGGGCATTGCCCGAGACCTTCCGGTCGTCGATGGCCAGGTCGCTCGTGCCCTTGCGGCAGACGGCCTTTCCCGCTGCAGCGAAGGCTGCGGAGAGCGGATCGAGTGTGGCTGCATGGAGCAGGTCGACGCTGGGGGAGCCGTGCGGGTAGGGGGTGATGACCGACCACATCAGGCAGCCCGGTCCGAGCACGACCGTCGCCCCCCCGCTGGGCCTGCGGACGACCCGGACGCCAGCCGCCCGGCAGGCCGCGAGATTGACCTCGGTGTCGAGGCGACTTGACGAGCCGACAACGACAACGAGTTCTTCGGCCATCCACGTTCGCACCGTCTGCTCCCGCCGCAGGCCGAGCTCAGCCTCTTCCAAGAGGGCCTCGTCGAGAGCCAGCTGGTTTTCCACAGGCAGCGGGCGGCCTTCCAGCCAGCAGCATTGGGGAAGGTCGTGTGATGGCTCTGCCGGGGTGTCGACCGCTGTGAGAGGCTCGCTTCCTGCTGGCGTTGGTGCGGCTTCTGTGGGACGTTGACGCATGGGAGCACCCCCCTAGACTGACAAAGCAAGACGTTCGACGACACAGTAGCAGCACGGGAGCCGTATGAACTCCGGTATCGAGCCCTCAGAGTCTGACTCGACCGCGGCACGCCCGTCTGATCTCGGCCACGCCCAGGCATCGGCCTCATCACCGCTTCCGGCGGCCTCGCGTCCGGATGGCCGGCCCTCGGCCGACGACATGCTGCCACCGGTGGAGCCTCCATCGGCTGGCTTTCTGGTGCAGCTGTTTCTCGTGCCCGGCGTGATCGTCGCCATCATTGTTGGTGTCTGGCTCACCTTCCACTGGCTGGCGCACCTCGGCAACGATCCGCAGGCCTACCTGCGGACGCTTCGCCGCGACAGCGAAGGCCGCTGGCAGGCCGCCCTGAACTTCGCCAATGATCTCCGTGGGCCCGGCGGTGGTTCCCTCAAGGCAGACGCGGCGTTGGCCACGGAAGTGGGCAGTGTGCTTGACGATGAGGTGGCCAAGGGCCGCACCAACGAGCAGTCGCTGCGGCTGAAACTCTATCTCTGCAGGGCTCTGGGCGAGTTTTCCGTCCCGGAGGCGGTGCCGCCGCTGGTGGCCCGTGCGGCGGATCGTGACGACCTGGAAACCGCCCGGGCGGCCGTGGAGGCACTCGCGGTGCTGACGACCAACCTGGTCGACGCCGGGACTGGCCTGGAGGATCCGCAGCAGGTGGTGGATGTGGTGGTCGCGGCCTCCATGAGCGACGACCAACGTCTGCGGGGGTCTGCCGCCTTCACGCTGGGCATCGTCGGCGGAGACGACGCGGCCACGCGGCTGATCGCCATGCAGTCCGATGCGTCGGATGATGTCCGCTTCAACGCCGCGACCGCGTTGGCAAGGCTCGGCCGTGATGAGGCCTACGAGACGCTTGGCGAGATGCTTGCGCTCAACGACGTGGCTGCGGGGCCTGATGAGCAGTCGCAGTCGGAGCGATACAAGCGGGCGTTGGTCGTGGTGAACGCCCTGCGGGCGGTGGCCCTGTTGGTGGATGCGACTGGCAGCCAGCCTCCCGGTGGCGTCCTGACGCGGATCGAAGAACTTCGTAAAGACCCGGTCTCAGACGTCAAAGCGGCGGCCACGGCCCTGCTCGACAAAGTCTCCCGGCTCGGCTCGCCGTAGGCCGAGGATGCCCGTTCGGTCGCGGCCGTCGCCCATCATGAGGCCCGCGAACGCACGTCGTGCCTGGTCAGGCGCTGAAGAACTCATCGAGTGCGTCCCGCAGGACTTCGGTGTCGGCATCGATGCCGGTCCATGCCTGGAAGTCGATCGCTGCCTGTTCGCACCGCACGTCGAGGCCGTCGACCGTGCAGCAGCCGTGCTGGCGTGCGGCGGCAATCAGCGGCGACGTCTGCGAGGCAACCTGCAGGTCGACGACGACCAGTTCAGCTCGCAGCCCTTCGATGGCCGCAGCTTCAGCGGCCGAGAGCGGGGCGGCGGCCACCACAACGCGGACGCATTCGGGAATCACCAGCCGCTCGCTCCAATGGCAGGCGGCAACAGGCACCGATTCCAGGCCGGCGATCGCCTCGGCCGCCGCCGAGAGCTGCTCTCGATCGTGGTCCGCCACGATGACGAGATTCGCATGGCCGAGGGCGAGTTCGAGCGACACCGCCTTCGCTGCGGCGTCACTACCGAGCACGAGGACTCCATGATCCGCAGGCTCGATGTGCCAGCGGATCGCTTCCACGGCTCCACGGCCTTCGGTCATATCGCCAATCAGGCGGCCATCGCGGATGTCGATGCGGCTGACAGCCGACGAAAACCCGGCCGCTGGCGAGGATTCATCAACCGACCCAACGGCGAGCTGCCGCAGCGGTCCGGTGAGCAGGCAGCCGCGAAATCCCATCGCGGCTGCTCCCCGCAGGGCCTGCTCCAGCGAGGCCTCGTCGACTTCGCAGGTCAGAAAACGCCAGTCGAGCCCGGCCGCCGCCAGGGCTCGCTCGAAGAGAAACTGGGCAGGCTGCCCAGCAGCGGGGCAGCCAAACAGGGCGGTGATCGCCGGAATCGCAGACTCGGTCATGACCGCCCTATGAGAAGGTCTCGACCGTGCCCCTGCCTACCCCACCGTCTTGACAGCCGGCTCCACGCATCTGGCTCAGCAGGCAAGGTGCGTCACCGCCAGAAACCGCGGATCGGAACGGATAGGGTCGAAATCCGGTTCAACCTGTGTCAGATCCCGGAAGCGACGGTCGATGGCAATGGCCTTGGTGAGGTGTTCGATCGCTGGCTGCACATGGCCAGCGAGTGAAAGATAGCAGGCGAGGTTGTAGTGCAGCACAGGCTGGCGCGGGCTGGCCTGCACCCCTTCGCGAAGTGTCTCGATTGCCTCGTCGAGGCGGTCGAGCCGCTTGAGGCACCAGCCGATGCCCAGCCAAGGCTCGATCCGCTTCGGAACGGCTGCAGCAACGTGGCGAAAAAGTGGCAGGGCAGCATCAAAATGCCCCAGCGCTCGCAGCGATTCCGCCTCGATCAGGATCGTTTCCGGCTGATCCCGTAAGGGCGGCTCAATCGCCTCAAGGGTCTTCAGAGCGCGGCGAAGCACCGGCACGGAGGCTGCGGGAACGGGCTGATCTGGCTGTACGAGCAGTTCGCCGAGTTCCAGAAACCCGGCTGCCTGTCGAAGCAGATGCTGCTGGCCAACGCGATTCATGGTGATGCTGATTGAGCTGTCGTGATCGAAACCAGTGGTGACTCAAAACGACCCAGCGTGCGGATTCTTCCTGATTCTACCGTTCCTCACATCGCTGCCCAATCGCGGGGCCGCCCGCGAGGCCGCGATTCACCCACACTCCACCCACGTTTCCGTTCTTACGCAGAACCTGCGTTCATGGTTCACGGTTTTCAACGTTTTGGGCAGCCCCAGGTTTTTTGTACGCGCCGACGGCCTGCGGCGCCACTCATACAAGAAGAGACCGCCTGCCGTCGCCGGCAGCGACCACACCAGCCGGAGAGGGCTCGACGCCATGCGACTGACACTGCGAACACTGCTGGCCTGGCGGGACGGCCTGCTGCAGGGCCCGGAAGGCGAAGAGCTCGCCGCAAAGGTCACCGAGGGTAGCGTCGCGCGTGGTCTGCTCGACCGCATGAAAGCGCTCGAAACCAGAACGGATGTCGAGGTTCCCAGGCTGGAGGGCCGCGGGCTCGCCGTCGATGCCAACACGGTGGCGGCGTATCTCGAGAACACGCTGGACCCCGAGAACCTCGAGGCATTCGAGCGGATCTGCATCGAGTCCGACCGCCATCTCGCCGAGGTTTCGGAATGCCACGCCTTGCTCGCGGAGGCCTCAACTTCCCCGCGAGACGCCGCGGTGTCGTCTCCGCTGCTGACGGCGATCGCGGCCCGACTTGCCGGCACGGAACCTCGCTCCGACGCTCCACGCGAGCCTGCCGTCCCACGCGGCCGCAGCGGCGAGCAGCCCGCAGCCGTGCCTGCTGTTGCGGCGGTTCGGATTGCCACGGAGCCGGCTGGCGAAGCAAAACGCCGGCCTTTGCCGCGCGAGGCCAAGCGGTCGTCGCCCTGGCTGCAGGTGGCCGTCGCGGTCGGCCTGCTCTGTGTGGCAGGCGGGGGCCTTGGTGTCGTGCTCTGGTGGAATCCGACCGTCACCGACTCCGCTGACGAGGCTGAGCGACTGGCTGCTGCCGTGCCCGCAGCCCCTGCGGCTGACGCGGTGGCGGCGGTGGCCGAAGCGGATGCTGCTGAGGAGCCCCCGGTGGCCGAGCCTGCCGAGCCGGCGGCCTCACCGCCGCCGGAGGCGGTTGCCGCTGCCGCCGTCGCGTCTCCCACGCTGCCTCCGCAGGGAGCCACCGCGGACGCGGAATCGCCTGCCGCGGTGGAGCCTGTGGAGACGGTTGTGACGCCGCCGCCGGCCCCCGAGCCACCGCTGGGGGTGGGCCCGAGCGTTCCGATGGGAGACGCTCTGGCCATTGCGGCGCCGCTGGCACCGGGACCTGAGGCTCTGCTGCCTCCGGCCACCGCACCGGAGCCTCCTCAGCTGGGCCAGCCAGCCGGTGGGCCGATCATTCCGGTCGTCGCGGCAGCCGGGGTGCTGTCAAACGGACCGCTGGCACTGGTCTCAGAGCTGACGCAGCCGGGGGAATGGAAGGGCCTCCTGGCGGGAGATCCGTTTGCCGCGGGGGTGCAGCTGCTCGCCCCGCCCGCCTCAGGGCCCGAGCTCGATTTCGGGGCCACCGTCGTGCGGCTCGCGCCGCGGTCGCTGGTGGTGGTTCGTGAGGCAGCCGGCGAGGGGCAGCAGGGCGTCGACATCGAAGTTGTTTTCGGCAAGGCGATGATTCGCCGCACCACGGGCGACGCCACCGTCACGCTGAGGGCCGGAGGGCTGCTGTGGCAGCTCACCGGGCCACCTGGCAGTGCCCTGGCGACGGTGATCCTGTCGCGGCCGCCGGGAGGCGACCCGGGGGCCGATGCGGTGATGCACGCTTCGCTGATCGCTGGAGACGGGGGGCTCGCCTGGCAGCCGCTCGACGGATCGGCGGTGCTGGTCGGCCGCGAGGCAGGCGGCACCATTCCCGAGTCGGCCGCCGCTCTCTGGAACAGCCGCAGGCCGGGTGACATCGTGACCGCTCCGGCAGATCGCGATGCCTGGGACGAGTTTTCAACGACTCCGGAAAGGCTCGCGGCCGAAGCCGTGGACCGTTTCGCCGCGGCCGTTCGCGACCAGGGTGACGTCGTGGCGGCCGCCCGCCAGCTTGCCTCCTCCCGCCGCATCGAACACCGAGAGCTGGCCGCTGGCACGCTTGCGCTTGTGGGCGACTATGCCGCTGCCGTCGCGGTGCTCGCTGACGAGGAAGCCGGACGGCGGCAGGGAGAGCGTCGCTGGCGGGGTTTTGAGGCGGAAACCGTCCCGCTGGCTCTGGCGCGTGGCGTCCATTCCGCAACGCGGCTGAAGCAGGCGCTGACAGCGAGCATGGGGGAGGATGCGGGCGAGCGGGTGTTTCAGCTGGCGATCGGTTTTTCCGACGGGCAGCTGGCGGCGGGAGCCGATACCGCCCTGGTGGCTGCCCTGGATGCCTCACCCCTCATCGAGCGGCGGTATGCGGCCCTCCGGCTGGAAGAAATCGTCGAGCCTGCCCCCCGAGATCAGCTCCGCTACCGGGCCGATGCGGCGGCGGATCTGCGGGCCGATGGGCTG
>ERZ891134.1465-NODE-1465-length-16110-cov-8.118655_pt1 | contig 16110 bp, 13 predicted proteins | sample MGYA00520888_ERZ891134 | MGnify/ENA primary metagenome ERZ891134 (study PRJEB32303, sample SAMEA104408692) | aquatic metagenome | biome: Brackish water; feature: Coastal; material: water | place: Baltic Sea | collected 2014-10-23 | depth 10 m ... | reverse complement strand
GTAGCGCCTGCGCGACACCCTCCGAAGGACGCACAAGCGATAAGCCCGGCATCAACTGACCTTCCAGCTCCACCGCCTCCAGATCCAGCCCATCCGCCAACAAGGTTTGGGTGGTGATCCCCCCCTTACTAATCAGGTAGCCCAGACCCGGTGCCAAGGCCCTGGCGAGACGCCCCATCAGACGCGCGATGGTTTGGGACAACAAGCGTCCCGCCGAGGCGCTGGCCAATCTGATCTCACCGCGGCTGGTGAACAACACCGGCGTTCGACCCGACTGAAGTAGGGCTTGAAGGTGCTCGCACCACTCCCGCTCCATATCCGGCAACAGCAGGTCTGGCGTTCCACCGTCCAACACCCGCGCAATGCGCCGCACAGGCAGTTCAAAGCCAATACAGCGGGGATCCGCCAGCAACCGCATGAGCTGCTGATCAGCCAGCGGAACATGGGAGCCCACCATCACCAACCCAGGAAGCTCCTCCCCGTTGGAGCCGCGTCGACGCAAGCGGGCCAAGCCATCCGAATCCAACGGCTGGGGACCGGGATCGGCCAGGGCCTTCACCACACTGGCCGCTGAGCGGAAGAGAAACCGCCGCTCACCTTTCAAGGCCAGCACGGCAGCCGCCAGGGCAGACAGCTGCGATTGATGCTCCGCATCCACAACCACGGCGGCATTCCCTTGCAGCGCCGCCAACCGTTGAATCAAGTGGGGCATCCCCCATGTTGAAGCCTGATCCAGGTCGTCGAGGCTGACTTTCACCACATCAGCCGCACAGATGGCACCAGCACTCTTCTGCTCCAGCCAGTGGGAGAGATCACTCGTGCTGAATCCGAACAAACGATCCTTGGCAAAAGGAGTGGTGTGGACGGGCTCCCCATTGAGCAGATGCACACCATTCACCGTGGTACGACCACCCTCAATGAACGCCGGCACGTGCAAGGTGGCCGCAAACGGACCAAAACAATCCTCCAAAACAGCTGGCTCAACCACCCCATGGCCACGCAGGGTGGAATCGCCCCGACTGACGAGCTGAATCTCCGAGCGATCGAGACCCTCCTCAGCCAAAGCCTTTTCAAGGTTGGTGACGATCTCCCGGTTGCGATGCGCTGCAGCATCTGGCGTGAGGGAGCGGGTATCGGCCAGCACAAACAGCAACGGCGAGCCATGGCGCAAACCACGGCGCAGAGCTTCCACATCCCAGCGCAGCAAGAGCAGACAGCTATGCACCGCCTGCGAGCCGGTGGGGTCGTCGTCGATCACCACAACCTTCATGGCACCATCGTGCCGTGACCCATACCCCTGCAACCCGAGCGGAGCTGATCACCCTGGTGCGCCAGTGGCATCAAGACTCCACCCCCTGGATCCCCAGTGGACACGGAACCCGCTTGGACTGGGGACCCGCACTGGATCCCGACCATGCGGTACTCAGCTGCCAGCACCTCAATCAGGTGATCGACCACGCCGTGGACGATCTCACCATCACCGTGGAGGCAGGACTCCCCCTTGAAGACCTGCAACGTCTGCTGGCAGCGCAGCATCAGTGGCTGCCAGTGGACTGGCCCCGCGGCGGGGAGCCAACGACAACCGATGGCTCGACCTCACGGGCAGGAACGATTGGTGGCCTCGTGGCCCGCGGGCTCTCCGGTGGCCTGCGCCAACGGCACCTGGGTATCCGGGACCAAATCATCGGAATTGGGCTGCTTCGCAGTGATGGAACAGCCGCAAAAGCGGGCGGGCGTGTTGTCAAAAATGTGGCTGGCTACGACTTAATGCGGCTGCTGTGCGGTAGCTGGGGAAGCCTGGCCCTCATCACGGATATAACCCTGCGGGTACAGCCGATACGACCCGCCCATGCGGCCCTCCTGCTGAGCGGTGACCTGAGCCACCTGGAGAGCTTTCGCGCAGCGCTGCTGCTCTCCACCCTCACTCCAGAACGCTGCGATTGGTCCAACCCAGGGGATGGCGCCTGGGCGCTACGACTGGTGTTGAGCAGCGTGTCGGATCAAGCGGTTCGGGATCAGCTCAACCGGCTTCAATCCCTCGCAGAAGAGCATGACTTGCAAGCCGAATCCAGACCATGCAGCACCCCACTAGAGGTGGCCATGGCTTGCCAAAAGCCAGCCCAGTTGCTGCGCCTGGTACTCCCCGCAGCAAGCATGCATCAATTGATCGCCAGCAAGGCGGTGGCCTCACTCAAGGGTTGGTCTTGGGAGATTGCCGCAGGAGCCGGCTGCGGCGATGGCTGGAGCAGCAGCGCCGCACCGACCTTCCAAATCGAAGCCCTACGCCGCCAAGTGGAATCCCTAGGAGGACAGCTGATGGTGCTGGTGCAAACCAGAGATCAACCATTGGTGGCCTGGAGGGATACACCAGCTCGGCCGGTGATTGAAGCTGTCAAACGTCAGTTTGATCCCCTCCAGCAACTCAGCCGAGGACGGCTACCCGGGGTTGATCAGCATCAGACCAGGGCATAGCGACAGGAGAGGGTCTGCTCACCCCCAGGCGGCAAGACCAATTTGCGATCACCGCTCACCAGGGACTGACGCGGGCCGGTCCAGGGTTCCAGGCACACCATTTTGCGGGGAGGCTCCGTCCAAACCACGGTGAGGTCCATCGGGTCTTGATGCTGAAGCTGGAGCTGCGCCCCCGTTGCATCGTCGACCAGGGTGACCGGACCAGCCGGCCGGCACAAAAAGTCCACGCCCTCGGGAAGTCGTGTCAGCTGAGCAGCGGTCTCCGCATCGGCCATCTCCAAGTGATTCAGGCAGCGATCTGCCAAACCTGTCAAACGGGTTTGGGACAGGTCGCTGATGTTGAAGTACGGATGCAACCCAAAGCTGAAGGGCATCTCCGCAGAGCTGCGGTTCTTGATGGTGGTGGTGATCTCCAACGCCCCCGGCGTAGGACGCACATCCATGCCGACCTCAAACGCAAAGGGATAGGCCTTCAACGTGTCCTCCGTGCTGGACAGGCTGACCCGCACCCCTTGCTGGTCGTCAAGAACCTGCAATTGCCAGGGCAAATTGCGAGCAAAACCATGCTGCTGCAGCGTGTGGTCTTGACCATCAACTTGCAGCAGATCTCCGGGCAAGTTGCCGCAGATTGGGAACAGCACAGGGATCCCGCCACGGATGCTGTTCGCCGGATTGGCGTAACGCTCTTGGTCGAAATAAACGACTTCGCGTCCATTACACCGCCACTCGCTCACGATGCCGCCACGTTCGGGAATGATCCGGAGGCGGTCACCTGTTTCAGGGTGCACAAACTCCCAGTGCGCGTAGGGCGCGGATTGCTGCGTGAGGGTCATCGGCGTCCGCCAAAACAAAGAGAGGTTGCACTAACCGGCCTAGCGCCGGGATGAACCTTTGGCAGCAGATCTCTCAATTGAGTTCAGCCAGCCACTCCTGTAAAGCCGCGTTCACCTGCTCCGGAACCTCATCGTGGGGGCAGTGGCCGGCATCCAACACCACCTCCTTGGTGGCCTCTGGGGCATGGCGTTGAAAGGTGGAACGACGCCCCGGGGCATTGATCCAGGGGTCGCGGATGCCCCACAGCAGCAGCAAGGGAGCCGTGAGCTCGGCAAACAGTTCATCCAGGGGCTGACCACTGGGGATGTCAAACACCGTGCGGAACACTCCGAAGGCACCAGGGTCCATGGACGGGCGTCGGATCGCCTCCACCAGCCAGTCGTCCACATTGGTTTTATCCACATACACCTGGTTCAAGGTGCGCCGGATCGTGGCCGGACGGCGCAGGTTCTCGAACAGGATTCTTTGAACCACAGGGCTCTTCAACAGGGCCGTCCCAATGCTTTGTCGAGCGATGGCACCCCAACCCTTGGGAGGTCTTTGTTCGTCACTGAACGGGCCAGCTGCATTGAGCAACACAACACCAGCGCAGTCCTCACCAAGGGCCGCACCCGCTGCGAGTGCTGCAAATCCCCCAAGGGAATTACCGGCGATCACCGTTGGTCGCCCAATCCGTTCGTGCACATAGGCCACGAGCTGATCACGCCAAAGGGAACCGCCGTACTGAAGGCTGGCGGGCTTGGCACTACGACCAAAGCCCAGCAAATCGATGGCGTGGACCGGATGGCTTTGGGACAAGACGGGGATGTTGTATCGCCAATGGTCCGTGGATGCTCCAAAGCCATGGACCAGCAAAAGAGCAGGACGATCCGAGGGGATCGGCTGATTCGGTTCCTGACACACCGTATGAACGGCATGGCCGAGATGGCTCCAGGGACTGATCTCCACAACAACAGGCAAGTGGCGCGATGCTAGGCAGCTCATACCAAAGTTCGAATGCAGGACTACATCGCCTTTGGTGGACCACTGGCCGATCCATCCGTGTGGCGCGGTGCTCTGCTCTGGGCCATCGCTCTCTACGTCCCCTTAAGCGGACCCTTATCGGCCTTTGAGGCCAGCCTTTCGGATAGTCCGCTCTCCGACAAGTGGCGTCAAATCACGTTGGTGATCAGCAGCCTGCTACTGGCCCTCGCCGTTGGCGTTGTGACCCAGCTGATCGGAAGCTGGGCACTGGGTCCAGGCTGGGCCTCTAGCCTGGGATTCATTGCGATTGGCTGGAGTTTGTTGATCATCGCCGCTTCTCGCGCGGAATAATCCAGCACCGAATCGGCTGGTTATGAGCCCTCACCCAGGGGATCCGCAGCAAACTCCTTAGGCACCTGATTGCCATCCTCTGGCGGCTTGCCTTTCAACACCAACCGCAGCAGCACTGGGGCCAAGAAGGTGGTGCCGATCACCATCAACAGAATCGCTGCTTCCAATCCAGGGCTGAGTAATCCAGACGCAGTGCCGAGGCCAAGGAAAATCAAGCCCACCTCGCCACGGGGCATCATGCCCAGCCCCACCACCAAATGGTTGGTGGGCTCTTTGCCAAACACGGCCCAACCCGCAGCAACCTTGCCAATCACAGCAACCACGAACAAGAAGCCTGCAATCAGCAGGGCGGAGCGGGACTCTGGATCCGAGGGATTGATCACGGACAGATCCATTCCTGCTCCCACCAGCACAAAGAACACCGTGGCGAACAGCCCAACGATCGGAGTGACCGCCGCCTGAATCTCGTGGCGGTGCTTGGAGGTGCTGGCAATCAAACCAGCGGCAAAAGCGCCGAGGGCCGCCTCTAAGCCAATGGCTGTTGCTGCAAAGCAGCTGACACCTAACAACAAATAAGTTCCGACCAATTTGGCGCCAGGGGCATTGAGCTGATCAATCACCCAGTCGAAGGCGGGAGCTGCCTTGCGACTGAGCACAAGAGCTACAACCACAAACAAAACGGCCGCAACAACCAACTGGATGATCGGAGCGATATCGAGGCTGCCGCCAGCCCCCAACGACACCACCACGGCCAAAATCACAATGCCGAGAATGTCATCGAGCACAGCGGCGCCAATCACAATCTGACCCTCGCGAGTGCGCAGATACCCCAGTTCTCCAAACACACTGGCCGTAATACCGATGCTGGTGGCCGTCATCGATGCCCCCGCAAAGATGGCGGGGATGGCAGCGACGTGGAAAACGCCCATCAAGCCAAGGGTTCCAAGGGCAAAGGGCAGTACCACGCCCACGACCGCTACAGAGAAGGCCTGCTTCCCGACAGCCATGAGCTCATCCAGCTCACTTTCCAGTCCCGTGAGGAACAACAGGGAATAGAGGCCAAGGGTGGCCACCGATTGAAGCGCCCCGAAACTCTCGTTGTATAAACCCGACACTTCGGCGGCGGGGATGTGCGCGATTGCGGCAATCACATCAGCAAACGCTCCGCTGAGTTGAACTTGTGTTTCAGGGGGAACCAACAAGTGCAGCCCTGAGGCGCCAATAATCACGCCGGCCAGCAGTTCACCAAGAATGGTGGGCAGCTCGAGCCGCACCAAAATTTCCGAAAGAATGCGGGCTCCAACGAAAATCAGAACAAAACGGAGAATGCCGATCAACGTTTCGGCGACCTCCAGGTCATGACTGCTGATTTCGCTCAGCAGTGAAGGGAGCAGCATCGTGGCTGGCAAATCTGAGCCGACCTTAGTGGTGATTCCTCCAATGGACTGTCCATCGGGTGGTCCGTTTTGAACGGAAACAACTGGATAGGGGAGATGGCTGAAATGGGCCTAAACCGTTGTGCGCGATGTCGTTTATCCCCTTGTTGGGGTCGTTCAGGGGACCAACAACGCTGGGCTCGATCCTTCGCATATCAACAATTAGTGCTGCACATTTGGCGATAGCTCATCAACATCAGTGAAATCAGCTGCCCCCGGGGGCTGCCGCTCTCTCAGATATTCGTCGTCATGACTTCGTCCCAACCCTTCGATCTACAACTGCCAACACCTGGTTGTCATAACGATCCTGAACGTGTGGGGCTCGACGCCAAAAGCGTGTTCGATGGCATGACTGAGCATTTGTTCTTCACCCTCGGGAAGCTTGCGTCGACGGCCAGTCGTCACGATCTGTACATGGCGATGAGTTACGCCGTTCGTGATCGCTTGATGGTGCGATACCTAGCCACCACTGAAGCGATGCGAGCCAAGCCACAGAAGTCGGTGGCCTATCTCTCCGCTGAATTTTTAATCGGCCCCCAGCTGAACAACAATTTGCTGAATTTGGGGATCCAGCAAGAGGCGGAAGAAGCGCTTCGCAACTTCGGCATCGAATCGCTCCAGCAAATCCTTGATGTGGAGGAAGAGCCAGGTCTTGGCAATGGTGGTTTGGGGCGGCTCGCTGCTTGCTACATGGAATCACTGGCAAGTCTGAAGATTCCAGCGACGGGATATGGCATTCGCTATGAGTTTGGAATTTTTGACCAGCTGATCCGCGACGGCTGGCAGGTGGAGATCACCGATAAATGGCTTAAAGGGGGTTGGCCCTGGGAACTGCAACAACCCGATGAATCGTGCTTCGTGGGTTTTGGAGGCCGCACCGAGAGCTACCTCGATGACAAAGGCAACTACCGCTCCCGCTGGATTCCTGCTGAACATGCCATTGGCATCCCCCACGACGTGCCGGTGCTTGGCTACCGCGTGAACATTTGCGATCGCCTGCGGTTGTGGCGCGCTGATGCGGCAGAAAGCTTCGACTTTTATGCCTTCAACATCGGCGATTACTCCGGTGCCGTCGAAGAAAAAGTGGGGAGTGAAACCCTCTCGAAAGTGCTTTATCCCAACGATGGCACCCATGAAGGGCGTCGCCTGCGACTGAAACAGCAGCATTTCTTTGTGAGCTGCTCGCTTCAGGACATGCTGCGCAGCCTCGACCATCGCGGCCTGAGCGTTGAAGACTTTCCCGACTATTGGACCGTTCAGCTGAACGACACCCACCCAGCGATCGCCGTCGCTGAACTCATGCGTTTGCTGATCGATGATCGCCATCTGGAGTGGGATCGGGCCTGGGACATCACGTCACGCTCGGTGGCCTACACCAATCACACCCTGCTGCCAGAAGCCCTTGAAAAATGGGAACTAAACCTGTTCAGAAACCTGCTGCCCCGTCACCTCGAACTGATCTATGAGATCAACCGCCGCTTCCTGCAGCAAGTGCGCTTGCGGTATCCCGGTAATGAAGCCATTTTGAGTCGGCTCTCGATCATTGATGAAGAAGGAAACAAAGCCGTTCGGATGGCCCACCTCGCCACGATTGGTGCCCATCATGTGAATGGCGTAGCAGCGCTGCACTCCGATCTCGTTAAAAGCGATCTTCTGCCGCAATTTGCTGCACTTTGGCCAGACAAATTCACCAACGTCACCAACGGCGTCACCCCCCGGCGGTGGATGGCCCTCGCCAACCCTGCATTGAGCACCTTGCTCGATGAGCATGTGGGAAGCGACTGGATTTCCAATATGGAAAACCTACGCAAACTCGAAGAACGCCAAAACGACCAGGCATTTCTTGAGCATTGGGCAAGCACAAAGCTGTCCGTGAAACGGAAGCTGGCCAATTACGTCCACCGCAACACCGGCGTTCTCGTTGATCCTTCCACCCTCTTTGATGTGCAGGTGAAGCGCATTCACGAATACAAGCGCCAACATCTAAACGCACTGCAAATCATCACCCAATACCTGCGGATCAAGAATGGGCAGGCGGGTGACATGGCACCGCGCACGGTGCTGTTTGGCGGTAAGGCTGCGCCTGGCTACTACATGGCGAAGTTGATCATTCGCTTTATCAATGGCATCGCCGACACCGTCAATTCCGATCCGGACATGGACGGTCGACTCAGGGTGGTGTTTTTACCTGACTACAACGTGAAGTTGGGAGAGCAGGTCTATCCAGGATCGGATCTTTCCGAACAAATCTCCACCGCAGGTAAGGAAGCCTCCGGAACGGGCAACATGAAATTTGCCATGAACGGTGCACTCACCATCGGAACTCTCGACGGCGCCAACGTTGAAATCCGCGAAATGGTTGGTGCGGACAATTTCTTCCTCTTCGGTAAGACCGTGGAAGAGATCAATGCGCTTAAGCAAAGTGGCTATCGCCCTCGGGACTTCATCGAGGCCATGCCGGAATTACAGGAAGCCCTCCACCTCGTGGAGATGGGCCACTTCAGCAACGGAGACGGAGAACTATTCCGGCCGTTACTGGACAACCTCATGGGCCATGACCCCTTCTACGTGATGGCCGATTTTGCTGATTACGTTCGAGCCCAAGACGCAGTAAGCCATGCCTGGAGTGATCAAATGCATTGGCAGCGCATGTCTGTGCTGAATACCGCCCGTTCTGGCTTTTTCTCCTCCGACCGTTCGATCAGGGAATACTGCAAGAACATCTGGAACGTCGATCCACTCCATTTAGAAATCACCTCCGACGCGCGTTGATCCATCAAAAAAGCCCTGGTTCAACACCAGGGCTTTTTTATTTAGACAGCCAGGACAGATTCAAACCTCGACTAGCCACGATCTGGCAAGTCAGGGGTTTGATGCAGCAATCGATTCAGACGTAAGCGATCCACGTTTAAGGGATCTGGAGCCAGTTCACCGGCGACTTCCCGGAATTTTTGTTCAATATCATCTGGAACCCTTACGTCAAAGACACGCTCCATCAGAGCCTCGATCGAGAACAAGTGGGCGTTGATGTTCTCAAGGTCAGCAATGGCCTGCTGAACCGTATCTGTGGCTTCGTCCGGGACTTTGGCTGGACTCACCGGAGTAGCTGCCGAAGATTCGGCTGTCTGCAGAGGAGCATTGTGCTTCTGAAGCTCTTCGAGAACACGACCAGACAGGGTGCGAAACGATTGCAATGCTGCCCAATTGAGTTCTTGCTGCTGTCTCAGGGTGGGAGATTCACGGATCAGGCGATCGTGCTCCCGGTAGAACCTCTGGCAGTCCGGGCATTGGCAGGGCTCGTCCGGCACCGCAGTCCCTCTTAGTCGTTCTCCACTATGACACTCGTCAAGCCGCCTCAGCCCCAAGGGTGTCGCCAGCATCGGATTGATCAGCGTCGATGACCCCAGGGAGAGGGATCTCAATTGACGACACCACTGCAATGACATCGCGGAGGCGCATGGAATCGGCAAACCAGCCCATGGCTTGCTCCGTATCACGGCGCCCCTCAGCATCACTGGCCTGGTCTTCATGCGCTTCAGCCAGTAACGCCAACCAACAAAGGCAGCGCGCCTGAACCACCGACAAATCGAGGTCTGCAGGCTGGGAATCAGCGATCTGTTCGCTCTCTTGCTGAACAAGAAGACGTAAACGAAGGTCGTGAAGCTGGGTCATGGCGCCCGCCTGAGTTGGCTAACACTAGCGGTGGTGAGCGCTCTAGCCACCCCACCAGATGTAGCGTTAGCTACCTGCAGACAAGATCGTTACGGGGCTGGCGGGACTCGAACCCACGACCTACGGTTTAGGAAACCGTCGCTCTATCCGGCTGAGCTACAGCCCCTCACAGGCCATTATGGGGGTTGAAAGTAGGCGAGGTGATCGCAATGGATGGGTGTTGCCTTCGGGCTGCAGTCATCGATTGAGGAAAGTCCGGGCTCCCCGATGGCCAGGCTTGCTGGGTAATGCCCAGTGCGGGTGACCGTGAGGAGAGTGCCACAGAAACACACCGCCGATGGCCGGTTCGCCGGCACAGGCAAGGGTGCAAAGGTGCGGTAAGAGCGCACCAGCAGCATCGAGAGGTGCTGGCTCGGTAAACCCCGGCTGGGAGCAAGGCCTAGGAACGATGGCTGGCCATCTGCCCCGTTCCGCTTGTATGCGCCGCTCGAGGCCGTCGGAAACGGCGGTCCCAGATAGATAACCACCCACCCTCCGCAGACCAACCTCTGTGGTGGTGTGAACAGAACCCGGCTTACGCCCTGCTTTCACCCCCCTACTACGCAAAGCGTGGCAGGGGGGCTTTTAACACCAGGGGTAGCGGTTGCAGTCCCTGACAGCGATCTGAAAGATTCAAACTGTCAACCCGCCGCGCAAAAGACAAAACCAGCAATTCCGTCCCTGAAGCTGCGGGATTTAACAGAAGGCGAACGGGCTGAACTGGAACGGTCCTGTTCCTATTTCACGGACTTCGCGCATTTACCCAACGCGACCCGTGGTTATCACCGCCAACAGACACAAAGGCGGTTTGAACGTTCCAAACTCCCTGGACCTGAAGACCACCTGTCAGCAGCACTTCAGGAAATCAGCCAGAAGCGCCACGAACGCGACAGCCAGACCCATCAGCCCAAACTCGATTTTTCGGCGGTCTCAAGTCTTCCCAGAACGTCACACAAGCCAACTTCTGTCGACACCAGGAAATCCGCCAAGGCGGAAATATGCCAGGACACAATCAATCCCAAACACCTTGCGGAATGGGTTCAAGGGTCTGGCATCGATGAAGACCTGGCACGCATGAACCTGCATTCCCTTTCGGGGGAAACCGTCTTCAAGCTGTTGCGTCCGCTTGGTGGTCGCGATGAAGCCAAAGACCGCAAACGCCTTGAAACCATCCTTTCTGGTGGTTGGTTCTGCCCCACCATGTCGCTGTCCCAATCGGGATCATCGAATTCAGCCTGGGGTTGCTTCAAGCCAGACCACCCAAGACCAGGATTCAAGAAAGACCCCGAAACCGGGCGTTACTTCCCAAAGGTCGACAGCAACGGCAAGCCAGTGCCGATGAAATACGAACACCCGGCAGGTGTTCCAACCCAAGAGTTCGTTTTGGCGTTTCCGCGCCACATCGGGGAACGCATCGCCAAAAACCACCGTTTATTGGCTCCATATAAGAAGTGGGAAGACGACGGCGAATGGGATCAAAAGCCCCGCACACCCAAACAACGGTGGACGTGGTTTCTGAACCAAGGCGTTCCCCTGTTCATCACTGAGGGAGCAAAGAAGACCGCTGCGCTGTTAACCGGTGGTTATCTCGCCATTGGGCTGTCTGGCGTTTGGAACGGCTGCGAAAAGGACAACAACAAATGGGGTCGGTCAAACCTGAAGCCCGGTCTTCGCCACCTGCTCACCAGCTACAAGGTCGACAGGGTTGTTGTCATGTTCGATTGGTCTGAACCTGACTCGAAAGGCGAAGCCGCTGTGCGTGGTGCCATCACGCGGTTAGGCGGGGTCATCCAACGGAAAGACAAGAACACAAAAAGTGGCGTCAGTGTCTTTGTTGTCGACCTGCCTGGACCCGAAAAAGGCTGTGACGACATTCTGGTTTCAACCGGGATTGAAGGGCTGAAAGCGGTTCGGGATTTGGCGATTCCCTTTCGTTCATGGCAATCGAAGAACAACCGACGGGGCATCGCTCATCGACTGAATGTCCCCCTGGGTGGGGGCACCAAACGCCCAACACGGGTGATCGAGCAGCAGTATTTCCAACCTGACGACATCCCAACTGACGCCAAGTTGGTCGCAATCATCGGCGGCATGGGGACCAACAAAACAGGCGCTCTCGTTGGTTACGCCCAAAACGACAAAGCACCGTTTTTCACCGTTCTCCATCGCCGGGGGCTTGGTGGTAACTGCGCTCAACGGTCACAGACCACGTTTCACAACGACGGGAAGCTCATTCGCCCTTGGCTCACTGGCAGCCTGCGGGAAGTTGAAATGCCACCGTCTGACCTGAATGCTGGCGGTCGTATTCATTGGGCAGCATCAATCGAAGCCCAGCGGGAAGTCGAAGAACGCGGGAAGGTTGTTGTTCTCGATTCATCCCATGCCAACGGGTCTAGTCATTTGGATCCCGAAAGCTGCAGGGGGGCAATCATCAACCTTGAAGAGTGGGATGCCAGTTGCTGGCACCTATTCACCAGCGAGACCGAGATCAAGTCGCATCGCGCTGATGTTCTCGCCAATTTGACCGCGTGCCTTCGAAACGCAAGGCAGGTCATTTGTTCTTCAGCCCACCTGAATCAGCACGTTGTTTCGTACTTGGAAAAGCTGCTGAATGTTCGGGCTCATGTCCTGTCGAACGATCACAAGCCCGCCAACGGCAGAACGTGCCATTGGTTCGAAAAGTCGTCCCACTGGCTTGAAGCTCTCGAATCACGCATCAGTTCCGGCGACAACGTATTCATCACCACCACTTCACAGAAGGCGGATTCCGTCCACAGCGCGAAGAACCTGGCACGCAAGATTTCACGCGATTTAAAAGTGCCGAAGGAACAAATCCTTGTGGTCGACGCTGAAACAACACGAACAAAGGATCACGACGCCAAAGGGGTCATCACTGACCCGTCACTGCTGTTGAACTATCGCGTTGTGGTCGCAACGCCCTGCATCGAAACGGGCGTCAGCGTCGAAGACCCGAACAAACACTTTGATGCCGTCTTCGCGTTCAACTCCGGTTGCACAACCCCACAAGCGGCAGTTCAAGCCGTTGGGCGCGTTCGATCCAATGTTGATCGATATGTCTGCATCAATCGCAATGGGCGCACCGTTTTCGGCGGCTTTACCGATGCCAGGGCAGTAACCCTCCATGCCGGTAAAGAGGCAGCAAAGCAACGGGATGCGCTTTCACGGGCTGGCATCGCAGAAACCGACCTTCCTTCAACCTGCAGCGAAAATATTGAGACTTGGGGGGCGTTGGTCGCAGACCACAACCTGCTCGCCAAAGAATTCAACTTCTCAGTTCGAACCCTTCTTTCGCTTGAGGGTTACAGCGTTGTCGACACCGAATCGGCTGATGAAGAACTGGCGAAATCAATCAAAGACCAACTGAAAGGCATTGCCACCGAAACCACGGCACAGGAATGCAAGGAAATCAGCCAAACCACGCCATCTGGTGAGGATGAAATCGACAACCTGTCGAAGAAAGCAGAACTAACCCTTCAACAGCAACAGGAGCTGGAACACGCCAAGGTCTGCCGCGATTACGGGGTTGAACGGGCTAACGAAAGACAGGTTCTGTCCCATCGCCAAAACGGATTCCAACAACTCAGGACGGAATGCCTTCTTGAAGATGTGTCCCCACGGACGGGGACATCAGAGCTTGTGCGTCAGTTGGATGGACTTACCGCGATGAAGCGAAAAGGAATCACAAAAGACCCATTTCTTGGTGATTACGTTCGCGCCTTTAGGTGTCAGCAGATTGAACTTCTGGCGGAATACAAAATTTTGGAACTGTCGAAGCGACGGGATGAATTCACCATGCACGATGTCGATTTTGTCGAATTTCATGAACGGGCTAAACGTGACGGGGATCGCTGGCGTTCGGTCTTCAACCTGAATCCATGGGCATGGCATCTGCCACGCGGCTTTGTTCTCGCTGTGCTGGAAAAGGTCGGTTACAAGCTCCAGAAGTTGTCGCAGAAACGAACACTGCCAAGCGGGAAACAAACGCACTTGTACGTCATCGCAGACGCCCACCAGGGCATCGACCGCAAAGCGATCAAGCAACACATTGCCGACAACATCAAACGACGGTTTGAACAATCCATCAAAGACGCGATTGGGGAAGACAAAGACGCCACCTGTACTGACCAACAAATCGCAGTAGCGCAGTTCATGACCACACACACCCGAACAATGGAGCTTTTAAAAACCCAGTCATAGACTCAAAAAAGCATTTTTCCCTATAGGTAGATAGATAGTCATTCCAGAAAAAAATGCTTTCACAGTCCTGCTCTTGGTGTCGCACAAAAGCCACAGATTTTGAAACCCCGTTTAAAGACTGCCGCCCACCGCAAATGTGGAATGTCCCCCGCCATGGGGACACATCAGCAGGATGATTGCGCGGCCCGTAAATGAACTATCCTTGTGGGGCAGTGAGTGTGACTTGCAAAGAAAGTCATTGCTTCCTAGGGGCTTGCGTATTGGCCCCTAAGTATTCAGGGAAATCCAAAATATCTATTTGTTGGTAAACTATCGGCAGGATGTAGTTACTCATCACCTTGTCAGGAGACTCACCAGGAAAAAAAGAAACTAAACCGTTTAATCAGCGGCAATTGAAAGCTGTTGATCTTCGGGCTGAAGGGCTCTCTTATGACTCGATTGCGAGGGCGGTTCAAGTCACGCCAAAAACCATTTACGAATGGAAGAAAAATCCCGAATGGGACCGCCTCTTAAAACATCGTCAGGACTCTTGGGCTGAGGAATATGAACTCGCGTTCAGCCGACTAATGCCGAAGGCATCCAGACGCCACGATGAGCTTCTGGATTCCCAATCGGAAGCCATCAGGATGCGTGCTGTTGATTCAGCCCACTCAAACCATGTTCGATGCGTCAGAGAGCAGGAAACAAAGACTGAAGTCGAAGAACTGAAAGACATGGTTCGAATGCTCATGGAACAACTGAAAGAGAACGCAGGGTGATGGATCCCATGCTTCGAAAGTTCGTTGATTACTGCGAACAGTCAGAACTTGAATTTCAGAAGTGGCTTAGGCAATCGATCGCGGAAGAAATCGACTGGAACGAATTGATTGGCAGTGACCCCACCGCCGGGGACACCGACTAATGGCAAGCATTGCCACGGAACTGAAAACCATCCGACAGCAAGTTGAACGATTGCAAGCTGAAGCGGCAGGGCGGCAACAACTTTCTTCGAGAACTATTTGGGATGAACAAAACAACGATTCCGTAAACCAAATTGGGGACCATTACAACGGGCTGATCATCCACCTAACCGCTGAAGTGACCCCAGCCATGGGGACATTGAAAAGCGGAAATACCCAAGCGAAGATGAGTCAGAATGAGTTCAATGATTTAAGAAGGCAGATCATTGAATCACTGGATACACCGGTTACATCTGCTCTCGCTTGAAGAATTGGAGAGATTAAAAAGTGACCCAGAGGTTGGACCTTGCCAGCCGATTCAATTGGAATACACCATCAAGCTGCTGATGGCGAAAATGCCATCATTAAGGCGGGAACTTGCCTTGGTTCTGGTATCGGCAAAGGTTGATCCAAGCGGGACAAAGAGCCATTGCGTGTTGTCCGATGAACTTGCCAGGGTATTCATCAAAAGCCAAGCCACGGAAGCACTGACAGCCGAAGTGGCGTTGATGTGCAATGAAATAGGAATGGTGATTTTCAGGCGTGCGCTGATTAAGTACCAAGCCAGCGAGGAATACAAAGCCATTGAACTATCAACAGATGAGCTATTCATCCATCTGGACAGGCAGGATGCCAAAGAAAGCGCACAGGAGAGTGCTCAAGCCTTCACTGAAGATTTCCCCGACAATGACCGCGACTGGCTGCGTAATCACTTACGCGAAACGTATGGGCTGAATTCTCCTGAAGACTGGGAACACCTAAAACAGGCGCGTTATTGCATCGCGAAAGAAAACCCAGAATTGGTTCATCAATTCGGGTGGAAAAGCGCCAGACGCCTTTCAAAGATGGCATTCAGTCTTTATGAAACCGCCAAAGCCAATGGTTGTTCTCCAGGTGAGTGGTTGCAATGGAAAAAGACCAGAGCACTGATTCGGTCTGGGAAGGTGAATCCCGGTTCAATCATCAACATCCCTGGCGGTGGTCATGTTTGGGGTGATGGTGAGCCAGTTCGACGCGACAAAGACGGAAAGCCAAGACGCCGCGCTATTGACATCTTTGGAAACGAGGTTGCAGAGAATGAAGCCACAGACATTTCAGCAATCGATCGAATGGTGCAACAGGCATATGAAAAGCAATAAGTAGCAATCAGGATTTCACCCATCGGCAACCTAGGGAGTCAATAAAAG
>ERZ891134.1464-NODE-1464-length-16116-cov-7.210697_pt1 | contig 16116 bp, 9 predicted proteins | sample MGYA00520888_ERZ891134 | MGnify/ENA primary metagenome ERZ891134 (study PRJEB32303, sample SAMEA104408692) | aquatic metagenome | biome: Brackish water; feature: Coastal; material: water | place: Baltic Sea | collected 2014-10-23 | depth 10 m ... | reverse complement strand
GGGATCGAGGTCTTCTCGCAGCCGGTGGAGCCCGGCCGTGAGAACGTGGTCGGCGTGCTGCCGGGCCGTGACCGGACGCGTCGGGTGGTGCTCGAGGCCCACATGGACACGGTGGGCGTCGAGGGCATGACCGTGCCTCCCTTCGAGCCCACGATCCGCGACGGCCGGCTCTCCGGCCGCGGATCCTGCGACACCAAGGGGGGCCTGGCGGCGATGCTCGCAGCGGTGCTCGATCTCGCTGCGGCGGGTGAGCCACCGGCGTGTGATGTCTGGCTGGCGGCCGTCGTCGACGAGGAGCATGCCTACCGCGGCGTGCTCGCGCTGGTTGATGGACTGGCCACCGCCGGCGGCACAACGGCAGCAGCGATCGTGGCCGAGCCGACCAGCCTGCGGATCGTCTCGGCGACCAAGGGCGTGCTGCGGTTTCGCATCCACTTCGCTGGCAGGGCCGCCCACTCGTCAAAGCCCTGGCTCGGCGTGAGTGCCATTACGGCCGCAGCCAGACTTGTGCTTGCCCTCGACCAGCGGCATGCCGAACTGGCCGAGGCTGCCGGCCATCCGCTGCTCGGCCCGGCCACCGGATCGGTCGGGCTAATTCGCGGCGGCGTGCAGGTCAACATTGTGCCGGAACGCTGCGAGCTGGCAGTCGACCGCCGGCTGCTGCCTGGCGAAGAGGCTGACTCGGTTCTCTCGGCCTACCGCGACCTCGCCGAGTCCACCGCCGCCGCCTGCGGCGCGACGGCCACGGTGGAAACGCTGCTCCTCGATGAAACCCTGGAGACGCCGCTCGACGCGGCGGTGGTGCGGGTCGCCGGAGCGGTCTGTGAAACGCTCGGCCTGCCAGCTGAAGCGATCGGCGTGCCCTACGGCAGCGATGCGAGCAAGCTCTCTCGACGGGCGGGCGTGCCATCGATCGTGTGCGGGCCCGGCAGCATCGATCAGGCCCACGCTGCAGAGGAGTCGGTGCCCTTGGAGGAGGTGACAATTGCGGCCGCCTTCTACCGTGAGTTTCTGTTGCGTTTCGAGTGATCGTTGTCGGCCGCCGGTGCATTGCATGGCGATAGATGCCGACCATACCCTGAAGCGAACCGGGGAACCTCAATCGCTCTCAAGGGAACATTCCATGGATCCGCGAGCCGTCTGGACACGTCGCTCCTTCACACACGCGAGCCTCGCCACGGTGGCCGCGGCCGGTCTTCTTCGCCCCGGGAATGAAACGGCGGCTGCGGCGGAGCCATCAGCAGCAGACGGCTTCGTCGATGCCCATGTGCATGTCTGGACGCCCGACCTGGATCGCTATCCGCTGGCCGAAGGCTTCACCCGCGGCGACATGCAGCCGCCGAGCTTCACCGCCGCTGAGCTGCTCGCTGCCGCGCGGCCGCTGGGGATCTCGCGGGTTGTGCTGATCCAGATGAGCTACTACGGCTTCGACAACCGCTACATGCTCGACTGCATGGCCGCCCACCCCGGTGTGTTTGGTGGCGTGGGCATTGTCGATCCCGAGCAGCCGGATGTGGCCGACACGATGCGGGAGCTGGCTGCCCGCGGCGTGCGGGGCTTCCGGCTCTACACCGACCGCGAGAAGGCCGAGGCCTGGCAGCACTCCGCGGGCATCAAGCGGATGTGGACTGCCGCCGCCGAACAGAATCTGGCGATGTGCCTGCTCGCCGATCCCGATGCGCTGCCGGCGGTCAAGACGATGTGCCAGGCGTTTCCCCACACGCCGGTGGTGATCGACCACTTCGCCCGCATCGGCATGCGTGGAGCAGTCGATCCGCAGCAGCTGGCCCTGCTCAGCGACCTGGCCCGCAATCCCTCCGTGCATGTGAAGGTCTCGGCCTACTACGCCCTCGGCAGGAAGGCCCCGCCCTACACCGACCTCGAACCGATGATCAAAACGCTCCGCGATGCCTATGGTGCCGAGCGGCTAATGTGGGCCTCCGATGGCCCCTTCCAACTCGCCGAGGGCCAGGGCTACGAGCCCTCGCTGGCCCTGATCCGCGATCGCTGCCAGTTCCTCTCCGCAGCCGACCGCGACGCCATCCTCCGCGGCACGGCCACGCGGCTATTCTTCAGTTGAGGACAGTGGCCCACCACCCGCGACCCCACCAGCGGTGGCCGCGGCCAGCGCCGCCTTCCGCCGCTGCCGCTGCCGCCCGGCCATCGCCGCCAGCCCACCAGCCGCCAGCAGGGCCAGCGTGCTCGGCTCAGGAACCGGCACACCGGTCACGGCCGTAAACCCGTCGCTGTCGTTGCTGAGCCGCAGGCTGTCGAGATATCCGGGGTTGCTTGTCGCGGAGTAGGCCACGATGCCGACCGTGTCGAGGCTGGTCCCCATGATGTTGTTATCGAGTACGAGATCGTGCAGCGGCGTCTGGTTGGCCAGGAGGTCCACCTCGCCGAGGCCCACATTCGGATCCACCCAGAGCCGCAGGCGGTCGTCTGTGCCCGCGGCATCCATCTGCAGCAGACCGAGGATCAGATAGGTGTCGCCCGCAGTGAAGACCCCCGTTTGACTGTTGGTGCCAGGGCCATAGACGTTGAAGCTACTGCCGAGGGCAATCACTCGCACATTGTCGGCTCCGCCGAATCCTTTCACCGAGCCATTGAAGTTGAGCCCCAGTCGGCTGTCGGCACTCGGGGCCATCAGCCACGACATCCAGATGTCGCCCGTCAGCCCTCCGGTAGACCGGTTCTGACGCCGAGAGTTTGTGCCATTCCCGGTCGCAGTGCGGGCGGCGGTGACCACCGGCTGCGTCAGGCCATAGCCAGTTCCAGCAGGGGCCACCAGATCGCCCACCGCGTCGCTGGTGAGCACAGCACTCGTGCCGCCGGTGGTGCCGTCCGTGGGATCCTCGCCCCACTTGATCTCAGCCGTGGTGCCAAACCCTGGCGGCCAGCCGGAGCCGTAGTTGGTAGTGAGCAGCCGTTCGTTCGACGGATATGCATTGAAGTCGGCCACCAACGTGGCAGCTGCGGCGGGGCCCGCAGAGACGGCCGTCAGGGCGACGGCACAGGCGACATGAGCCAACTGGCGAAACAGGTATGAAAAGCGAAACATGGGCGTTCTCCTGGAAAGAAGGCGTGTGTGGATGGAGGGGTGTGTGGGGTGCTGAAGCCGCGGCGACCGCAGGCATGCCCGCGGGGGCCTCAGCGGCCTGGGACCTGGCGGGTCATCGGGAACGGGTTTCACGGGCATGTCAGCTGATGCCCGAACCAGCGGTCCCTGGCGGGCTCGGCCGCGAATCTTTCCCGCAGACCGCCCCCAGCGGCCTTGGATCTTTCTGAAGATCAGCACGACAGTCCTCTCAGTGGGCTTCTCGCCCGTCGGACCTCGCACGACCACGCGCACCGAGCAGCACAGCTCTTCCGCAGAGAAACGCAGCAGCCTTCACCGCACGCCACACGGCCTCCGCCCGATCCTCTCGATCAGACGCGGGCCCGCGGCACCGCGCGTTCCTACACAGCAGGAACCGCGATGGGGTCAGCGATCAGGAACACAGCCCGCAGCGTGCGTAGCTGAAAAGAACCGGAACGCTCCAACCTGGATGCCAGCCGCCTCGCTCAAGCACACACCTGCTTCCAGGCGAGCACTCTCTACGGGCACGACGATCGCACGCGGTCAGTAGCGTTCCTTCATCACGTGAGCGTTGTATCGAAGGGAAAGCAACCCCTCCCCCCCGCGACATCAGCCTGAGTCACCCGTGACAGCTCATGCCGTCTCGATGAACTCGCTTTGATGCCTGTCGTGTGTTTCAACGACATGTGAAAGATACTTTTCTCCCAAAACCAGAACAGAGACAGATGCGTTAAAAACCTGCGTGTTTGCGACACGCATCTGTTAGCGGTGCAGTCCACCGGTCGGCGAACGATCATGCTGACCGTTCACACGTATCACATCCACAAAGAACTCGACCGCGTTGACCGACGCATCCAGCGGGATGCGAAACTCGAAGGGATACGCGTCATCACGCAGTTCGTGCCAGGGCCCCTGCGACTCCGACCGCCACTTGAGCACCACCTCCTTTAACACGCGATCACTGGCCCGCAGCGAGACGTAGGCGGAGGTGTGGGCCTCCCCAAACTCAAGCAGCCAGGCCTCAAGGCCACCGAAGGTGAGCTGCTCATGCCCCTTCTCCCATGAACGACCGGCCGACGCGAAGGTGTGCTGCCAGGTGGTCGTCAGGCCGTCGTGGGGAATCGCCAAGGCCGTGATCCCGCCAGGAGCAACGCTGATCTCACAGCAGCCGTCAGCAACCTGCACCGGCTCTGCCACCACATTGTCTCGCCAGACGCGAGCGGTGCGTCTGCCCGCGAGCCGAACCCGCTCTGCCGCGATCTGCACTCGCGCCCGCTGTGGCTCGCTGCTCTGATTCGTCAGGGCGATATAGAGCGTGCCTGGGCCGCGGCCGGTGATCGCATTGAGTTCGACTGTGTCGGCGATCGTCAGCAGCCCGCGAGGCATCCACAGCCACACGTCGTCGTCACCGTAAAACGTGCCGGGCCGATCGCCATACACCCGCGACTGCAGGTAGGCATACCCCTCGGCGTACTGCGAAGGAAAATCGATCGCCCCACGGGAGCGAAAAAACGTGTCCGAGACGAGGTAGTCCACCAGCAGGGCGATGTGCGGCCAAACGTGGTTGTAATGAATCGAACTGGTGGCGTTGAGCTGCCGCTGCGGCCGCAGCGGAAAATCGGCAGTCGCATACACCAGCGACCGGTCTGTGTTGATGTGATACCCGGGAAAGTTCTGGGAGCGTCCGATAATCGCGTTGCGGGCCACGTCGTGCAGCAGCTGGTCGCCCGTCACCGCAGCGAGGCGAAGCATGAATGGGGCGTAGTGTGCGTTGAAGATGCCGCGGTGCCCCTTGCTCGTTCCTGACGCCTCCGGAGTGAGCCCCATCGCCGACAGCCGCCAGGCGTCGACGGTCGAGGGCGACACGGGTATGTCCTGATAGCGATCGCCGTCGCGATACCGCGGAGCCTTGCCGCTCTGATCCACCGTGATCTGCTGACGGGGAACAGCCGGGCACATCCAGGTAAACATCGCGTAGTCTCGCGCTCCCGCGACAGCTGCGTCGAGATACCGCTGCTCGCCGGTGGTTTCGTAGAGTTCGAAGAGTTCGATCCACTGCGGAACCCACGAGGGCCAGAAAAACATGCCCTCGGCGTCGGGGTCGCTGAAGTCGGTCTGCGGCTGTTCGGTTCGTCGCGCGAGATACGCATCGGCCAGTTCGATCGCCTGGGCCTGCCATGCCGGATCGTTCGTCGCGCGGGCGAGGGCGAGGGCGTTTTGCCAGCGGGTGCCCTGGGTCGTGGCGTCGAGATTGAAGACGCGGTCGCGGCCGTATTCGCGAACCGCCAGCTCCATCAGCGGCTTTCCGCGACCACCGGCGATGCTGGAGAGCGCTGCCAGTTCTGAGAGCGGACAGCACGGGCCGCCGAGCAGCCAGGTGGGGTTTTGAATCTTGATCTCGGGGCTTGTGGCAAAGAGAAACTTCTCCCGCGAGAGCATGTACTCCACCATCGGGAGGCCGCGGGCCGTAAAGATCTCCGGATCGTCGGTGACGAGTGCCACGCTCAGCGGATGGAGCGACGACACGTTCTTCACCGCGCCCGGTACGTCCGTGCTGTAGGTGCAGCCGCGGAGGTCCTCGTCAAAGGCACTCCACTCGCTGAGCCCATACGCGATCATGTTCTCCAGGGTGGTGTTGAGCGAGACCATGTCGTTGGATCGTTGATCGCCAAAGCCGTAGAGCGTGCGGGCGATCTGCTCAAAGGCGGTGTCGGCATCTCCCCGCACCACGGCGAGGCGGGCGGAGAATCGCCGCGTGTCGCCGGCCTCCATCTGCGACCCTTCGCCGCCCAACACGGGCGCGAAGAGCATCGCCCGCGGCGTTCCCTCCGGCGTTCGCAGGGCCACACCGAAGGGATTGTTCTGCCGAAACGTCGGCAGCGGCATGAAGGGAAACTCACTCGGATCGGCCACCACACCGGTCGTCACACCAGCACTCGTCACCAGCGCGGTGGGGAGCGGACAGCGAAAAGCCTGGGTCAGCACCGACTGATCCGGCAGCCGTTTCTCATTCCAGATCAGCGGCTGCCACCACTCCTCGGCCTGCTCGATCGAGGCGGTCGGCGCCCCCACATAGCCAACGGAGTAGAAGCCCGGAGTCGTGACGCTCAGCTGCCAGCGAAGCAACGGAAAGCGGCTGCCCGCAGGGAGAGTGAGCTCCGCCTCAAGTGCGAATGAATCGGTGCTGGGAAACCGCCAGGCAATCCGGTCGCCGCTGGCCTGGTCGGCAGCCTCTGCGACCACTGTCGCAGCCGGAGAGGCGCGAAAGAGGTCTGCGGTCCGCCCTGCTCCAAACGCCTGATCAAGGATTGGGTCGGCACCGTCGGGCACCTGCAGGCTGGGATCGGCCGCCGGCTGATCATCGGTGCCCCAGGTGGTGAGGTTGTAGTTCACGCCACCGGGAGTGGCTCCGCGGATCTGCAGCTTCGGGTCAGACGCCGCCCGGAGCACAACAAACCGTGGCGCAAACACCGCCGTCGCCCCATCGGCCGCGGTGATGGCCACGCTGAAGTCCTCGAGCAGCTGCATCCGCGGCTGCTCAGCGTGGGCCAACCTGGCCGCGGTAGACGCCGCGGCAGCTATCACAGCCAGCACAACAGCCCGGGCGACTCGCCGGCCCACCGCCACAGGCCCCCTGCTCCGTCGACATGCCGCAGACCACGACGCTGAGACGTTCTTCGTTGGCCACACCACGACAGCCTCCTCCCACTCCATCGCCGCTCCCCGCCGTCAGACAAAAACACGAAGCCGAAACACCGCCGCCGGGCAGCCCGAACGTGGGTGTCGGACCTCGAGCCGCAGCCTGTCGGTGGTCACCGGCTGCTGCAGACGGATCTCCCAGTGGCTCTGATGATTGTTGGTCAGCTCGGCGAGCACCTGACCACGGCCATCAAGGAGCCGAGCCTCTTCGACACAGAACGGCATCACCCGCTCCGGGTGATGCATCAGCACCGTCTCCATCGGATGGTCGTAGTCGGTGTCGAAGCTCACCCGACAGCGGCGAAACGTCTGCGGCTGTTGCCAGGTGAGTTCCGCCCAGGCCGCACGGTCGAGAGGATCCGCCACCCAGGCATTGGCCGACTGCTCCGGTCGGTCTGGGCCGCGCGTCAGGTTGTCAGGGCCAAACAGGTCGATCGCCGGCTCCAGTTCGATGGCCAGGTTTTTTCCTCCCGGACGCCTCGCTGGCAGCCAGAAGGGAAAGGCCTCGATCCCGCTTCCTGCTGGCGGCGTCTGCACGCTGCTGGTGCTGACGGCCCGGTTGCCGCGTTGCCCAAGGGACAACACTCCGGTCAGACGCTCGTCGCTGACCGCCAGTGAAATCCACGGATTCGCCTCGACGCAGAGCATCAGATAGCGATCGCCATCGACGCTGGTGTTGAAGTCGATCTCGAGCGGCTGAGCCATCTGGGATGCCGAACCGCTGCCGGCCCCCGCGGGCGACTGCTCCAGCGGGAGCGTCTGCCTGGCCAGCACAACGTCTGGCGTGAAACTCCCGCGGCGTGAACAGCTGCGAAGCTCCACCAGCAGGCTGCTGGCCTGCACCACCTCAGCCCACAGGCGAAAGACCGGCACCCGCCCGGCCGCCACCGGCAGCAGCATCGCCACCGCCTCGGTCAGCGGCAAGAACTCGCCGTTGCCCTGAAGACGCTGCAGCGTCAGCCGGCTGCTCGATGAGACTGCGGCACTGGCTGCCAGATCGGTGTCGTCGTCAACGCGGAGCAGCGGGATGTGCTGGCCTGTGCCGAGCAGGCGTCGCTGGAGTTCGCGAAGCCGCGGACGCGCGAGCACCTCCCGCGGCAGACAGGCCTGCTCGCGACAGACCGCCGCCGCCATGCCGACGGCCTGCCCGCCATGGCTGCAGGTGGCCATCACCCGGGTCGACCCGAAGGCGACATGACTGGCACTGATGATTCGCCCGGCGAGAAACAGGTTGTGGATGTTGCGGCTGAAGTAGCAGCGGAAAGGAATCTGATACACGCCCATTCCGTGCCACTGCGTGCAGGGGGCCTCAGCGGCATACACCCCTTCAGCCGGATGCAGATCGATCGCCCAGCCGCCAAAGCTCACCGCATCGTCATGGCATCGCTGTTCGACAATGTCGTGCTGGGTGAGCATGAAGTCGCCCTCAAACCGCCGCGACTCCCGCTTTCCTGGAATCGTCCCCACCCACTCCAGCGTGAGGTTTTCTGCCTCGGGAAAGCGGCCGGAGTTTTTGATGTGGTTCCACACACCGTAGACCACCTTCCAGAGTTCCCACTTGATCGTTTCGGTGTCGTGGACCGTGTCGAGCAGGCCGCCAAACTCAATCCACCACAGCTGGCAGCCATGCTCCCGCGCGTTGAAGTTTCTCCACCTTGGAATCGCGGTGATGTCGTCGATCGCGAAGCTCGGCGGCACAAACCGCACCGGCCGGCCGGTGTCTTTGGTGTAGAAATACATCGAGTGGCCCAGCAGGCGGGTGTGCGGCTGCTCCGGAGCCAGCTGTTCGCCAAACTCATCCCGCCCTTCAGCTCCCATCCGGAAGGCAGCGCCCGCCAGAAATCCGAGCACGCCATCGCCCGACGCATCACAAAACAGCGGTGCCGCCACTTCGAAGCGGGTGCTGTTCTGACTGCAAAACCCGCCCACCGCAGCAATCGTGTCGGGGCTGCTCTTGGTCACCTCACACACCACCGTGTTGAGCAGGAGCGTGATGCCAGGCTCCTCGACGACTTTCTCCAGCAGAATCGTGTCGAAGATCAGCGGGTTGCCCTCTGGGTTGCGATACATGTTTTCGACGAGCAGTTCGTCGATCACACCTCCCTCGCGGGCCCAGCGGTTGTTGTTGCCCATGTGGCTCGTTGCCCCGAGCACCCACAGCCGCACCTCGCTGGAGGCGTTGCCGCCGAGCACGGGCCTGTCGTGCAGCAGCACCACCCGCACACCCTCTCGCGCCGCGGTGATGGCAGCGGAAACCCCCGCGAGCCCACCGCCCACCACGACGAGGTCTGCCTCAAGCTGCCGGGTCGTCAGACAGCGCTGGTCGGTCGGAGAAGAACGAATCATGGGGCCTCAGAGAGAACAGGGGCGGCAGGCGGCTCCTCCGGCTGGCTGCGGCGGCCACCTCGAGATGCGGCAAGGGCGGTGAGGAAGGAAAGCAGGGCGAGCACCGTGGCAAAGACCGCGATCGGGCCGCGATCCTCGGCCTGCACCAGCAGCAAGACCAGCATCATCAGGCTGCACGCGGCGAGGCAGGCGGCCACCAGGAGAGCCGGAGTTGGATCAAAGCGTTGAGCGTGCACGATCGGCCGCCTCTGCCTGGCCTTGACCGCCTCCGCCTCCACCCGCTTCCAGCCGGCCGACTCACCGGTCGACAGCCGCGTGATCACCATCAGCACGGCGACCGGCAGCACAACACCGATCAGGATCTCGGGCACCTTTCCAAACTCACGCAGCGGCTCCGGAAACACGAAGGTGGCCACGCTTCCCACCGCGAAGCAGACCGAGGCCGTCACCCACACAGCCGCGGGCCCCACCGAACGGTTCAGCAGCCCCCACACGGTGGGCGCGAGCAGGGGCGCCACCATCAGGCTGGTAATGGCGATGATCACCTGCTCAGCGCCGCCAAGGAGCGGCACAGCCAGGGCGAGACCGATCAGCACACTTCCCAAGAGCAGGCTGAAGCCTCGACCGACCCAGAGCAGCTCGCGATCCGACGGCCCGCTGCGGAGCTTCGCGTAGATATCTCCAGTGAGCACCGCCGCAAAGACATTCAGCTGCGAACTGACCATGCTGGCCGTCGCCGAAAACATCGCCGCGAGCATCAGCCCCACCATCCCCGTTGGCAGCACATGACGGCAGGCCAGGATGTAGGCCTGCTCCGCCATCGCGTTGATCTCAGCCTCGGTGGCGGCAGCCGGAATCGGACTGATCTCTCGCCAGGCCAACGGCGGCAAGAGCCACAAGATCGGGCTGAGCAGATAGAGCCCACCAAAGAGGAACGCGCTCTTCTTCGCATCCCGTTCACTCGGCACGCAGAGATATCGCTGCACGAAGGCCCACTCGGCCCCCACCATGAAGAAATGGATCCCGCACCAGCCCGCCAGGAAGAACCAGGTGTAGCTGCCTGCCGTTGGCCAGAGAAAGCCCGGCGGCGCGTTCTTTACAAACCCGCCAATCCCGCCTACCTCGCCAAGAATCAGCGGCACCATAAACAACACGGAGAGGTTGAGCACGATGAACTGCAGCACATCGGTCATCAGCACCGCCCACAGCCCGCCCACCATCGTGTAGATCACAACCACGCCACCAAAGAGCAGGATCGCCCACGTGAGCGACAGGTTGCCCGTGACGGCATCACGGAGAACGTGCCCCGCGTCCAGCGGCATGAGCGCGACCACCAACACCGCGAGCGAATAGAGCGACACGCCCACGCCCAGCATGCGGTAGACCATCATCGACCAGGTGTAGAAGTGCAGCGCGGCGGTGCCAAAGCGTCGCTCAATAAACTCGGCGGGGGTCGCCAGCCCGAGCCGTTTCCAGCGACCCGCCAGCACGAATCCCACCAGCAGGGCGGCAATGCCGTACATCAGGTTGATGGCCACAGCCACCATCCCGAGCCGGTAGGCGATCCCACCCCACACGACAAACGTGCCGGCGGAAAACATCGTCATGAAGCCACTGAGCCCCGCCGCCCACCAAGGCGAGCGACCTCCCGCCGCAAACAGGTCGCTCGTATCTTTGACCTTCATCGAGAGCCCCACCCCGACGGCAAAAATGCCGGTCAGGTAGCAGGCCAGCACGACGAAGTCGGCGGTCACCATGCCTCTGTCCTCAGTGCGAACGACTGTCGCGGTGTGTCACCTCCCGCATTGCGTTGTGTGCTTCGCCGTAGTATCAGGACATCCGGGGAAGAGGGAGTCGAGGGGCACATGCGTTTCGTTTCTTTTCAAATGCGTCAGCAGGGGGGATTGGCATGACCACCAGCTGCACGAGGGCTCCCAGCGTAGCCGTTCTGGTCGACACCTCGACCGGCTGGGGCAGGCGACTGATTCGGGGCGTGGTGAGCTATTCGCAAAAGCATGGCCCTTGGCACCTCCGTGTCGAACCACGCGGCCGAACCGAACACCTGAGCCTACCGAGCGAATGGGCAGGCGACGGGATTATCGCACGGGTCACCTCGCCGCAGATGTATCGAGCGCTGCAGCGGCTCAAGGTGCCGATCGTCAACATCTCCGCGATCGAGGTCGAGGGCTGCGACTGCCCCCGCGTGACGAGTGATTTTCGGGCCTGCGCGCAGCTGATGACCGACCACTTCCTCGACCGCGGGTTTCACCACTTCGCCTACGCAGGCCCCCTGCAGTATGCCTACGTCCGCGAACATCTCGACGCGGTGCAACAGGCACTCCACGGCGTCAACAGGAGCGGCGAGATTGCCACCTTTGACTATCGGGTTCAGAGCGTGTCGAACCGCGGCTGGGCGGTGCAAGACCGGAAGCTCGCCGCCTGGCTGGCCGACCAGCCAAAGCCACTGGCTGTCATCGGCTGGGCAACGGTCGCGGCTGCTCATGTGCTGGATGCCTGCCGCGACATCGGGCTGGCGGTGCCTGATGACGTGGCAGTGCTCTCGTCTGACGAAGACATCCTCCTCAACGAAGCGACCGTCCCGCCCATGTCGGGGCTCCTGATTGCCTCACACCAGATCGGCTCTCGGGCTGCTGGCATGCTCGACTCGCTGATGAAAGGGCAGTGCCTCGCGACGGAGCATGAGCACCTGCCACCGATTGAGATTGTCACTCGGGGTTCGACGGAAACGTTCGCCATCGACGACCCGGAGCTGCTCCGGGCGGTGGTGTTTCTGCGCCGCAACGCCTACCGGCCCCTGACCGTCGAGCAGGTGGCCTATGCCGTCCCGCTGGCCCGTCGGTCGCTGGAGCGAAAGTTTCGCGACCGGTTTGGTCGAAGCCCGCTGGAAGAGATCAGTCGGCTGCGACTGGCGCGGGCTAAACAGCTGCTGGTGCAAACCGACAAATCGATCGCCGAAGTCGCCGAGGCATGCGGCTACCAGACGGCGGAATACCTGGCGACCCGCTTTCGCAAAGACGTGGGGATCACCCCGCTGAAATACCGGGCCGCTGCTCGCGGTGGCTGACGCAGTCGGCCCGGCATCCGCCCGGCGGCCCGTGCCGTAACGCCTGCGTTTCTTCGCGGGCAAAGGCGTTCTTGCTGGCGCAAACGAGAAGAAAAAGAACGCAGATGCGTCCTTCCCTCGGGCTGCCCTCCTGCTAGCGTTGAAGACGTCTTTCGGGGACTCCTTCGCACCCTTCGGCACTGCGCTCGTTGCACAGCGACGTCCCCCTGCATGCTCACGTGGAGAAACGAAACATGAGCCGACGCCGCCAGCCACAGCCCTCACCGAGAGGCTTCACCCTCGTCGAGCTTCTCGTGGTGATCGCCATCATCGGAACGCTCGTAGGTCTGTTGTTGCCAGCCGTGCAATCGGCGAGAGAAGCCGCCCGCCGGTCATCCTGCACCAACAACCTCAAGCAGATCGCCCTGGCGATGCACAACTACGAGAGCACGTTCGGCAAGATCGTGCCCGGGGTGCAGAGGACCGACGGCACCCGGCAGTCGGGCTGGCGTTCGTCGCACTGGGGCTGGGCCGCGTTTCTGCTGCCTTTTCTGGAAGAGACGGCGATCCATGAGCAGCTTGGGGTTGGCAGTCTCAATGATGAAAGCAACTTTCTCTACAACGTGATCAAGAACGGCAGCAAACAGCCGCTCTTGAAGAGCCCGGTCTCGTCCTACCTCTGCCCAAGCTCCTCAGCTCCCAATATCAACGACGGCTGCCTGGAGGGTGGGGTGAATGTTCGCGAGCTTCAAGACAACGGCTCCGCCGCGCTCACCGCTGCCACCAGCTCCTATGTGGGCGCCGAGGGCTACCGCTACAACGCTCGCTGGAACCACACCTACGGCCGGAGAGGCGCCCTCGTGCTCGTCGGCCAGTATGGCAACGTCGACTACCCGCCCCTGCAACTGGCATCGATCACCGACGGCCTCTCCAAGACGATCTTCTTTGGCGAGCGTGCCTGGCAACTCAAGGCCAACAATGGCAACCAGGTGATCGCGGGCGCGGCCGTGTGGCCGGGCATCCGCATGGCTGAAGAGATCTACAACTCAAACCTCAACTTCTCCAACGTGCTGGCGGTCGCCGCCGTGAAGATCAACGAAGCCGACGGAAGCACCACCGATGATTCTCGGAGATCGTTCAGCAGCCAGCATCCCGGCGGTGCGATGTTTGCCATGGGTGACGGCTCGGTGACCTTCCTCTCCGAGACAATCGAGCATGTGATCAACAACGGAGCCCCCTACGACGGCCACTGTGTCTTCGACTATCTGCTCGTGCGAGACGATGGCCAGCCCGTGCAGCTGCCGTAACCAGAGCCCCTACAAACGCGACGTCTTCGGGCGGGAGGATCAGACCAAACAATGCGTGCATGCCATCTCATGAACCGGCGGCTCTTTCGCGTGCTGGCCATTTCCGCGATCGTCACCGGCTGCGGTCCTGCGGTCGACCCGGGCTATCAACCTGTGAGCGGAACCGTGACGCTCGACGGCGTTCCGCTGATGGATGCCGTCGTGGCGTTTCAGCCGACGGGTGAAGGAAGTTCCGGCACCGGCCGCACCGACGAGAATGGCACCTACATCCTCTTCTATGCGTCACAGCGTCCCGGAGCGAAGGTCGGCGAAAACCGGGTCGTGATTTCCAAGGAGACCAGCGGTTCCTCGGGCGACGACGAGTTTGCCGTGGTGACGGAAGAAGAAGGCGAACTCCTCCCCGCCCGCTACAACCGGGAGACCGAGCTCACCGCAACGGTCACCGACAGCGAAAACGTGTTCGACTTCGCTTTAACGAGCGACTGAACAGTCGGCCGAGCAACTGCGACACCGAACGGCGTTCGTCGCAGCTGTCGACCTCTGCGAGGCCACTGCCGAACGGGCCCCGGCAGGCAAGCGATGCCGTCCGCGTGGCGATCCCTTTGCCATCAGCCCTTCCGCGTGATGGTCACGGGTGAGCGGAGCTGCTGCTGCTCTTCGGCTGGCAGTTCGGCGACGTCGCTGTCGTCTTGATACTCCGCCCGCAGCCGCTCAAGTTCGACCTTCATCGTCGCAATCTCGTCGGCATAGTCGGCATGCTCGTAGAGATTCTGCAGCTCGTCCGGGTCGGTCTCGAGGTCGTAAAACTCCCACTCGTCAAACTGATAGAAGTGGATCAGCTTGTAGCGGTCGTTGCGGACGCCGTAGTGCCGCGGCACCATGTGCACGCTCGGATACTCGTAGTAGTGGTAGTAGATGCTCTCCCGCCAGTCGGCGGGCGTGTCGCCAGCCAACAGCGGCACGAGCGAGCGGCCCTGCATGTCGGCCGGAATCTCCGCCCCGGCCATCTCCAGGAAGGTCTCGGCGTAGTCAAGATTCTGCACGAGGTCTTCGTTGACGCTACCCGCTTCCGTGACTCCCGGCCACTTCACGATCAGCGGCATCTTCAGCGACTCTTCATACATCCACCGCTTGTCGTACCAGCCGTGGTCGCCGATGTAGAAGCCCTGGTCGGAGGAGTAGATCACGACCGTGTTGTCGGAGAGGCCGAGTTCCTCAAGCGTCGCCATCAGCGTGCCCACGCTCTCATCCACCCCTCGCACACACCGCAGGTAGTTCTTCACATACCGCTGATACTTCCACCGCACGAGGCCGTCGGCCGTCAGGCAGGCCTGGTGGAAGGCCTCATCGCGCGGCCCGTAAAAGGCCCGCCAGGCAGCCAGCTGCTCCGCCGACATCCGCTGCATGTTTCGCCAGGCTGAGCGGTCGGTGCCCCCCTCCTGCGAATCTCCGTCGAAGTCGGGCGTGAGGTCGACGAAGAGGTCGAAGTTGAGATGCATGTGGCGGTCGATCTCAAGCTCCTGAAACCTCGCCGGCGGGGCGTTGTCGTGCCACTTGTCAAACAGTGTGTTGGGCTCGGGCATCTGCATGTCGTCGTAGAGCGAGAGGTGCCGCAGGGCGGGCATCCAGTTGCGGTGCGGAGCCTTGTGCTGAACCATCAGCATGAAGGGCTTCGAGCCGTCGCGGCCCTCCTTGAGCCACTCGACCGCCAGGTCGGTGACCACGTCGGTGCAGTGGCCCTCCACGCGAACGCGGCCCTCGGGCGTGATCAGGTCGGGGTTGTAGTAGAGCCCCTGCCCCGGCAAGACCTTCCAGTCGTCGTAGCCCTGGGGCTTTCCCTGCAGGTGCGACTTGCCGTAGAGCGCCGTCGTGTAGCCGGCCTGCTGAAGCAGCTTGGGAAACGTCTGCTGATTCCAGTCAAAGGAGTTGCCATTGTTCATGAAGCCGTTTTTGTGGCTGTGCTTGCCGGTCTGGATCACGGCACGGCTCGGGCCGCAGATCGAGTTGGTGCAGAAGCTGTTGCGAAAGAGCATGCCAGACGCCGCCAACGCATCGATGTTGGGCGTGGGATTCACCGACTTCAGCCAGCCGTTGTAGGCCCCGATCGCATGCGGAGCATGGTCGTCGCTGAAGATAAACACGATGTTGGGCCGACGGGCCGGCTGAGCAGCAACGGCCGTCGTCGTCGCGGCAAGCGCGAGCAGCCATGGCAGGATCACCACGCCCCGCGCGACTCTGCTGAAAAATCTGCTCTCGCCGTCTGCACATCGCCGCATGACCATCTCCCTTCCCCCCGTCGAAGCGGCCCACCTGATGGCCGCGTGAACCGTCGGAGGATACCCGCGGTGAAAGCCCGCACCAAATTGGCACGAGGCGCTGCCTCTCACCAGTGGGAGGCAGCGGGACAGGGGGGGTGCAAGCGGGACGGGTCCTCGGGCCGCACAGCGGCCTCGGCTTTGCCGAGGTGCCTCCGGCACCCGAAGACCCGTCCCGTTCAATACGGCACCCGAAGAACCGTCCCGTTCAGGCCGTCTGAGTGTGTGAGTGGGCTCTGGGTGGTTGGGGGGCAAGCGGGACGGGTCCTCGGGCCGCACAGCGGCCTCGGCTTTGCCGAGGTGCCT
>ERZ891134.1461-NODE-1461-length-16135-cov-3.715609_pt1 | contig 16135 bp, 15 predicted proteins | sample MGYA00520888_ERZ891134 | MGnify/ENA primary metagenome ERZ891134 (study PRJEB32303, sample SAMEA104408692) | aquatic metagenome | biome: Brackish water; feature: Coastal; material: water | place: Baltic Sea | collected 2014-10-23 | depth 10 m ... | reverse complement strand
GTCCCTGGCCCAAATTCACCGCTGTCGATCCGGTTTTGCAACTGCACCAGCAATTGCTGGTAGAGAGGCACCGGCGACGCCGGGTCCAGCCGTGTCGGAGCGCATGGCTCGGCGACAGAGTAGGCCGCAACGTTCACGGCTGAGATGCAAGGTTGGTCACGCTCATACACCTAATGATATAACATTAAGTCATTAGGGCAAGGCCGATTATGCGTGGTCGCTTTTCTCTGCCGCGTCCAGCATCTCGTGGACCACCGCCCGGCGCGAGGTCAGTGGCGTGGGATATGCCACACGGCTATGGGTCAGCCCCAAGCCCAACACGGTTTCCGCCAGCTTATAGGTCAGGGGGCCGGGGTTCACGACGGGCACAGGCAGCCGTGCGGCCAGATAGGCATGTGCCTGATGCATTGTGGTTGAACCCAGAAGGATCACATCGGCCCCATCCTCTTCGATACAGCGTCGCGCAACCGCTTCGAGGGCGGGGAAGATGTCGCTTTCCTTGCCTGCCATCAAGGCTTGGTTGTCCGGTGTGGCATCGATCCATCGAATGGAGGCGCAGTGGTGTTGCACGCCAAGTTCAGTCAGTGTCTTGCGATACAGATGTTGCCAATGTGGCCACATCGCGATGATCGAGAATTTATGGCCCAGCATCATCGCCATCAAAACCGACGCACGACCGGGGCCGATCACCGGGATGGATAATTCAGAACGCAACCCTGCCATGCCACTATCCGACATCGTGTCAATGCAAACGGCATCAAAGCCGCGCGCCTCAGCCTCAAGGCCCGCTTCCAAAGCGCCCAGTTCAGCCAAGACCATATCGGAGGCACTGACATAATTGCGCGGCGCAACGCGCACGGATTCGAAAACAAACTCGATGTTGGGACCAAGCTCCACCGCGTTGAGCTGTGCGCGCCGTTGGTCGCGGTTCTCTTCACTCATCGGGAAAGGAACGATTACAAGAACGCGTTTCATCTCAGGCTCCTATCTGCTTGCAGCTTCGCTCATGGCGGGCCTAAGCTGAGAAGCAATCAGGAAAACGCGTGAGGGGCAAGGCATGGACAGTCTCGGTAAAGTGGCGGATTTCGCCGCCAATACGGTGACGGCCACGATATCGGGTGATGTGTTGAGCCGCACGGCGCTGATCCTTGCCGATTGTATCGGAGCAATAGTCGGCGGTGCCGCCGAACCGGATGTCGCTGCCTTGCGCCGTCGGCAGGTCGGCACCGGGCCCGCTTTGCTTATTGGCACCGATCAAACCCGCCCTGCAGGCATGGCAGCGCTTTTGAACGGCACGGCAGGCACCACCTTGGAAATGGATGAGGGCAACCAGTTCTGCAAAGGTCATCCCGGCATGCACACCGTGCCCGCAGCACTTGCCGTATCGGCGGGACGCGATGTGTCGGGTGCGGATTTTCTGGCAGCAGTCGCGACAGGCTATGATGTCGGCGCACGGGTCGGCATCGCCACCCGACTGCGCCCATCCATGCACCCGCATGGGACATGGGGGGCCATTTGTGCCGCGACCGCTGTAGCCCGACTGCAAGGAGCGGATGCCGCGCAGATGCGCCATGCCATCAGCCTGTCGGCGAGCCTTGGTTTATCCACATCGCGGCGCACGATGCTGGAGGGCGGCACGGTACGCAACGTGTTCGCCGGCGTCTCTGGCCAAATGGGTGTGCTTGCAGGCGATATGATCGCAGCGGGTTATACGGGCGACCATGACGGCGTGGCGCAGGTGTTCGGGCATGTCGTGTCGGACAGCTTTGACTCCGAAGCATTTGCCGCCGATCTCGGCACCCGCTGGGAGGTCAGCCGAAATTATTTCAAGATGCATTCATGTTGCCGCTACAACCATGCGGCCCTTGATGCCTTGGCTATGCTGCGAGCGGCGCATCGCTTCGATACTGATGAGATCGCGGGTATTGTCGTCGAAACCTATGCGCTGGCCGTAGAACTAAACGACCCCGCGCCCAAGAATGTCTTGGCAGGCAAATTCTCTGTCCCCTTCGCCATCGCAACCGCCTTGGTCAATGGCACGACGCAGGTGCAAAGCTTTACCATGCCCAATGTCGAAAACCCGGAGATCCTTGCGCTGGCCCAAAAGGTCAGTGTCATCGAAGACCGGGCGATGACCGCGATGCTACCGCATAAGCGGCCCGCACGGGTCAGCGTGACACTGTCCGATGGTCGTTGCCTGCAAGCGGCGACCGAGACCAACCGGGGTGATTGGTCCGATCCTTATCCGGCGACGGAAATCCGCGAAAAATACCTCTCCTTGACGACACGGCTGTGGCGCGAAGAGGCCGCGATCCGCATTTGGGACCATGTGATGGCGCTGGCGGATGCGCCCAGCCTCGACCCGCTGTTTTCGGTAATGGCGCAAGCGCCGCGCGAACCATCGAAGGATACTCAAAAAGATGCGTGAAATCGTCATCGGGGCCGCACAGATGGGCCCCATCCAACGCGCCGACACCCGCGAAGCCGTGGTGGCACGTATGCTCGCGCTGCTTGATCAGGCAAAGGATGCAGGCTGTCAGCTCGTCATCTTTCCCGAGTTATGCCTGACCACCTTTTTCCCGCGATGGTATATTGCCGATCAGGCTGAGGTGGATAGTTGGTTCGAGACCGAGATGCCCAATGCCGCAACCCAGCCACTCTTCGACCGGGCGCGCGCGCACAGCATCGCGATATCCATCGGCTATGGCGAGTTGACGCCAGATGGGCGTCATTTCAACACCCAGATCCTGACCGACAGACAGGCAAATATCATCGGCAAATACCGCAAGATCCATTTGCCTGGGCATGATGAATACGACCCTGAACGCAGCTTTCAGCACCTTGAAAAGCGTTACTTCGCACCCGGAGATTTGGGCTTTCCTGTGTTTCGCAACATGGATGCTTGGATGGGCATGCTCATCTGCAACGACCGTCGCTGGCCCGAGGCCTATCGCGAGATGGGGCTGCAAGGGGTCGAGTTGATCGTCCTGGGCTACAACACACCCTCGGGCAATTCGCAAAACGCCGATGAGACACCCGAGATGCGCGACTTCCACTCCGATCTGTCGGTGCAGGCGGGGGCCTACCAAAACTCGGCCTTCGTGGTTGCCGTGGCCAAGGCCGGGAACGAAGACGGCCACCCCCTGAATGGCGGCAGCGTGATCGTATCGCCCGATGGCGTGATCTTACAAAAAGCCAAGACGCTGGGTGACGAACTTTTGGTTCAGGCATGCGATATGGATGCCACCGCTTTCGGCAAAGCATCGGTGTTCGATTTCAAACGCCACCGCAGGATCGAACACTATGGCCGGATCGCCACGCAAACCGGGGTGATCTATCCCGACGGCAAGGAGGGCTAAAGCATGACACATGATCTGGCCATCCGTGGCGGCACCCTTGCGACCGCGACCGAAACCTTTCGTGCCGATATCGGCATCCGCGACGGGCGCATCGTCACCATCGCCGAGGCGGTCACGGACGCGCAGGATGTGATCGACGCCACCGGCAAGATCGTCATGCCCGGCGGGATCGAGGCGCATTGCCATATCGCGCAAGAAAGCGGGATGGGCGTGATGACAGCGGATGACTATGAAAGCGGTTCGATCTCGGCGGCTTTCGGTGGCAATTCCTGCATCGTGCCATTTGCTGCCCAGAAGAAGGGGCAAAGCCTTGCGGATACGCTGGCGACCTATGATGGGCGCGCTGCGCCAAAATCGGTGCTGGATTGGTCCTATCACCTAATCTTGACAGATCCGACCGCCGCTGCATTGGCGGAACTGCCCGATGTTTTCGCCCGTGGCGTGACCTCGTTCAAGGTGTTCATGACCTATGCGACACGGGTCTCGGACACGCAGTTTCTCGATATCTTGTCAGTGGCGGGCCAACACGGGGCCTTAACCATGGTGCACGCCGAAAATCATGACATGCTGGAATGGATGGCAAGCCGGATGGTTGCAGGCGGCAATATAGCGCCGCGTTACCACGCCCCGTCGCGCCCCGGCTTGGCCGAGGAAGAGGCGATCAACCGTGCTATAGCGCTGGCACGGCTGGCGCAGGCACCGATTTTCATCGTCCATGTCTCGACGCCCGGCGGGGCCGAGTTGGTGGCCCGCGCCCGTGCGGCAGGTGGTCAAGTCTGGGCAGAAACCTGTCCGCAATACCTGTTCTTGACCCGCGATGATCTGGATAAGCCGGGATGGAGGGGGCCAAGTTCATCTGCTCACCACCGCTACGCGACACCGCCACGCAAGCGGCGCTCTGGCAGCATGTTCAGGCAGGGACGCTGTCGCTGGTCTCGTCCGATCATGCGCCATATCGCTACGATGACACAGGTAAATTTCAAGCGGGTCGGGATGTAACCTTCCGCCAAATCGCCAATGGCATGCCGGGAATCGAGATGCGCCTGCCGCTGATGTTCTCCGAAGGGGTAATGAAAGGACGGATTAGCATCAATCAATTCGTGGCGCTGTCTTCGACCAATGCGGCGCGCATTTATGGCATGTTGCCCCGCAAAGGCACATTGGCCATCGGGGCAGATGCCGATATCGCGATTTGGGATCCGACACAGACGCGTATCGCGGGCGCGATGCATGACGCGATGGACTATAACCCCTTTGCCGGCATGACGGTGACCGGATGGCCCGTGACGGTGCTGGGGCGCGGCCAGCGGATCGTCGACAATGGCGCGCTGTGTGTCAAACCTGGTACGGGGCGCTTCGTCAAGCGTGCGCCGATCGATTTGACCGGGCGGGCAGGTCAGCCCGTGGCCGAACTCGATCCGGCCAACAACTTCGGAGCGACTTTGTCATGAGCGGTCCCATTTTGGTCATCAATCCAAACGCTAACCCGGCGGTCACGGCAGGGCTTGATGCCGCGATGGCCCCGTTTCGACTATCGGGCGGCCCCGAGATTGCATGCGTGACGGTGCCCGATGGCCCGTTTGGCATCGAAAGCCAAGCCGATAGCGACGCGGCTGTCGCGCCGATGCTGGCTATGATCCGCGCACGCCCCGATGCGGCGGCGATCATCATCGCCTGCTATTCGGATCCGGGCATTGATTCCGCGCGCGAGGTCGCGAAAGTCCCTGTCTTCGGGATGCAAGAAAGCGGTTTTCTGACCGCCATGTCGCGGGGTGACCGTATCGGCGTGGTCGCCATCTCCGAGGGTTCAATCCTGCGGCACCGCAAATACCTGCGCCGCATGGGGGTATTGGAGCGCATGGTCGCAGAACGTCCCTTGAACATGTCGGTGGCCGAAACCGCCTCGGGGGATGGAACATTCGCTCGGCTGCGCGTGGTCTCGGAAACACTCGTCCATCAGGATCATGCCGATGTCATCGTTCTGGGCTGTGCCGGCCTTTCGGCGCATCGGGCCAGCTTGGAAAAAGCCATCGGCAGGCCGGTTGTTGATCCGACACAGGCGGCCGTTGCCATGGCCTTGGGCGCGTTGCTGGTTCAGTCGAAGCGATAGCGCGCCTCCGCCGCATCATAGCTTTCTTTGTCGACCAAGCGTTGGCGCTCTTCGAAATCGGCTAGCCGGTCGATCACGGCACTGACATCACCTTGTACCTTCAAGACACCCAAGACCTCGGACATGGCGCGCATCGCTGCTTGCAGGGCAGTGTTGGCATAAAGCACCATAGCAAAGCCCATCGCTTGCAGCTCTGCCTGTGCGATCAGCGGTGTCTTGCCGCCAACGACCATATTGGCCACCTGTGGCACCGATAGACGCTGGGCGATGATCCGCATTTCATCGACCGAAATAGGCGCCTCGACAAAGGTCATGTCGGCACCCGCTTCGATAAAGGCTTCTGCGCGATCTAGCGCTGCCTCCAGCCCATGTATCGCGCGGGCATCCGTGCGGGCGATCAACAAGGTATTGGGGTCTTCGCGTGCATCCACGGCGGCCTTGATCTTCGAGACAGCCTCATCAAGACCAATCACGGCCTTGCCCGCGAAATGCCCGCATTTCTTGGGAAATACCTGATCTTCCATTTGCATCGCGGCCGCCCCGGCGCGCTCAATCACGCGCACGGTACGTTGCGTGTTGATGGCATTGCCAAAGCCCGTATCGATATCGACCACCAAAGGCAGATCCGTAATCTCAGAAATCGCCGAGACAGTGCTTGCAAGTTCTGTCAGGGTCACAAGCCCGATATCGGGCGCACCCAGATAAGTATTGGCGATGCCAGCGCCGGTCACATAGACCGCGTCAAAGCCCTGATCGGCGATCACGCGCGCCGTCAAAGCGTTCCCCGCACCGGGCAGGATCAATGCCTCGCGGCGTTCCATACATGCGCGAAACGCACGGCGGCGCTCGGCAAGACTGCTTGTCATTCGCTAAATTCCTCGTCTTTCATCCAGTGCTCGACAGCCGAGCGACTAGAGCGCAAATGCGCCCGCATTGCTGCCTCTGCTGCATCAGGGTCGCGTGCGCGGAGCGCGTCTACGATCTTTTTATGTTCTTTTAGGGCTTCTGCAGCGCGACCAGGGCGCATCGACAGGTGGTGGCGGTAAAGGCGCAAAAGCGAGTAAAGCTCGTCCCCTAGCATACCGGTCAAGCGTGCATTGCCACAAGCGCGCAAAATAGCCTGATGAAAATCACCGTCGCCCGGGGCTTGGAAATAACCGCGCCCTTGGCGCATGGCGTCAGAGTTTTCATGCGCGCTTAACATCGCCGCAAGGTGGTCCAGATCGGGATCGGTCATCTTCGTGGCCGCTAATCGGCAGGCCATCCCTTCGAGGCTTTCGCGCACTTCCAGCAGGTCAAGGAGGTCTTGCTTGCTCAGCGCCACAACCCGCGCGCCATGGTTCGACACGCGCGTAACCAGCTTGCGACCTTCGAGTTGCCCGATCGCCTCGCGCAGGGGGCCACGCGAAATACCAAAGCGGCGCGCCAATTCGCTTTCGCTCAGCCGCTCGCCGGGGCCAAGTTCGCCTTCCATGATGGCTTTTTCCAGCCGTTCCAACGCGAGGCTGGACAGGTTTTGTGCCACAAGGCGTTCTGATACATTTCCCACGCTCACCCAGCACCCTCCGTTACATTAGATCCTCTGAAATGCGCCGCGATGTCCCCGACCCGGGTTATCCAAAGACCCTTGATTTGCGAAACAAGCGCCAAGCCCTCGTCAAGATAGCGGATACGATGCGGCATCCCGAAAAGCCAAGGGTGAAGACCCACAACCGCACAACGCCCAGTCTCCCCTGCCAGTACCGAAATGGCCTCGGCCAGCATGGCGGGCCATCGCGGCGTGGGCACACGGCGGTGCCAAAGCGCTTCGACATCATCGAGTTCGGACAGCTGCGGCACGGACACCAAGGGCGGTTGTGTCTGCATCCAATAGGGCTGGTCGTCATTGGGCCAATGCGCGACCCAATCCAAACCTGCTTCGGCCAATAGATCCAGCGTGCGCGTGCTTTCGCTGAAGTCTTGCGCGATCCATCCCTTGGGTCGGGTGCCGGTGGCGGCTTGTAGGCGATCAAGGCAATGCGCGATCAGCGCGCGCTCATCGGCCTCGGGCATCGCCGAGGTAACCATGGCATCGGCCAGCGCACCATGCGCGGCCACCTCCCAATTGCGGCGCAGCGCCTCTTCGATCAGGTTTGGATAATGGTCCAGGGCGGCAGCATTCACCGCCAGCGTCGCGGTCATGCCATGCCGATCCAGTGCCTCGAACAGGCGGAAAATCCCGATCCTGTTGCCGTATTCGCGCCAAGTATAGGTTCGGTAATCAGGTTGGAACTTGCCATAGGGATCACGAAAGCGCGGATCAGCATAGCCGTCGGGAGACAGGTTGATGGGCCAATGCTCAAGATAGACCACCGGCGCCAAAGCCACACGCGCCCCATCGGGCCATTGCAAAGCCGGTCGATTATGCGCAGCGCGATAGGGGTAAAGCGCGTGATCCATCCCGGCGGCGATGCTCATGCGGCCTGCCTCCATGCATCAGACAGGTACCAATCAGCAATCTCAGCACCGGTCGCCAACCAGACGCCCGTGTGACCCGACACATAACGCAATGCGCGCTCCAACGCCCGGATGCGATGAGGCTGCCCCATGATGTAGGGATGCAACGCAATACACACGACACGGCCCTGTTCGGCCCCTTCGCGCCAAAGCGTATCGAAATGATCGATGACCATCTGCGCGAAATCATCGGCCTCGAAGTGGTGCCGCCAGATCATCGCGTCGTTGATATCCATTTGGTAAGGTAGCGTGATCAAACTGCCTTGCCGGACCTGCATCCGCGTTGGCTGATCATCGTGATACCAATCGCAATAATAACTGATCCCGGCTTCAGCTACGAGATCGGGGGTATTGTCGGTCCATGTGGCGGCAGGCGAGAACCAGCCACGCAAGGGTTGCCCGGTCAGGTTACGGTAGATCTCAACACATTCATGGATCGCGTCACGCTCGGCATGTTCGGACATGTCCCAGTGGTAGCGCGTGTTGTAAAGCCCATGCGCCATGACATCCCAGCCACGCGCTTGCGCGGCCTCGAAAATCTCGGGGTAGTGCAACCAATTCGCCATGTTGAGCGACAAGGTTAAAGGGATGCCCAAGGCATCGGTCACCTCAGCCATGCGCCACAGCCCGACCCGGTTACCAAAATCGCGCAGGCCATAGCCCAAGACGTCTGGATGAGGGGTGCGCGGCCATGCGTTGCGCCCACCCGTCAAGGGGGGCAGATACTCGTAATGCTCGACATTGGGCACCACCCAGACCGCTACGCGCGCACCACCCGGCCATGTCAGGCGTGGCCGGTCCGTGATGGGTTGATAAGCGACGCGGGGCGTGATCATCGTGCGGGTCTCGGTACAGGAGAAAGATGATGCACCATCCCGCGGACCTTGCCCTGAGAGGCGGCACCGCCTTTTTGCCCGGTTTGGGCCTTCAGGCAGCAGATATCTTGATCACGGGCGGCAAGATCAGTGCCATTGCCAGCTCCGGCGCGGGCGATGCGGTCGATCAGGTCGATGTCACCGGGCTGACAATTTTGCCCGGCGCGATCGATGCCCATATCCATCTTGGGCATGGCATGGATATCGCCCGCCCCCGCGCACCAGAAGACGCTATGTCCGAGACTGCGGCAGCCGCGGTCGGTGGCGTGACCACATTCATCTCCTACGTCATGAGCCCCGAACCATACGGCCCGATTTTCGATGAGCTGTGCCAAATCACGCAAAGCGGTGCGCGTATCGATTTCGGATTTCACTTCGTTATTGCAACCGAGGAACACTTGGCCGAATTGCCCGAGCTGATCGCGCGCGGGTCGCCCAGCGCCAAGCTTTTCATGAATATCCGTGGCAACGAAGGCGCCCGCCTTGGCCTGCCCGGCACCGATGACGGGTTCCTTTTCCGCCTTTTGGAGGCATTGGCCACGCATAAGGGCCTGCTTTGCCCGCATCCGGAAAACATCGAAGTTGCGTGGATCTTGCGTGACCGCGTCACCGCCGCCGATCCCGAAGGCAAGGGTGGGCTGGCGACGTGGAACGCCACCCGCCCGCCCTTTGTTGAGGCAGACGCACTGTCGCGTGCCACTTATTTCGCGCGACTGACGGGCACGCCTGTACATGCGGTCCATACCTCGTCTGGAGAAGCGCTCGATGCTGCGCTGCGCCAGCGCGCCGCCGGGTCCGATGTTTGTATCGAGACCTGCCTGCACTACCTGACGCATGATACCACAAGCGCGATCGGCGCAGTCGGCAAGGTGAACCCGCCCTTGCGCGCCCCCGCAGACCCCGAAGCGTTGTGGGCCGCGATCGGACGCGGCGATATCGATACAATCGCCACCGATCACATTCATCGCCCCATCACCTGCAAGGATGGCGGTATTTGGAAAGCGCAGCCGGGCTTTCCCGGTCTCGATGCTTTTTTGCCGGTTCTGTTGACCTATGGCCATCACAAGCGTGGCTTGCCGCTTGAAAAACTGATCCCGTTGGTCAGCGAGAACCCCGCGCGGCGGATGGGACTGCATGACAAGGGCGCGCTGCGGGCAGGCGCGGACGCCGATATAGCGGTGGTCGATTTGAACGCCGATTGGATTGTTGGCAAAGAGCACATACGCAGTGATGCGGGCTATTCGATCTACGAGGGTGAGCGGATGCAGGCGCGTGTCGTGCATACCTTGTCGCGCGGTCGCTTTGTGTTGCGCGATGGCACGCTCGATGATGCGGCCATCGGCAACGGGCGCTTCGTGCGCCGTCACTTGGCATGACCACCGCTTAGGCACGCCGGCCTCGCATCGCGTAAAGCCGCCCCGTCTGACACGCGTCACCTGTCAGGCGCGCGGCATCTCCAGTGGCATCGGCACCAATGCCCAGATCCGCCTCGATCGTGAAACGCGCGTGCATCCATGTGGCGAGGTCGGCGGCCGCAATCGGCGTGAACGGCCCCTGATTAGGGATCGCGCCCACCGCTTCGACCGCGCGCCAATGCGCGCCATAGGCCGATGTCATATTGCGCACGCTTGCCAAAACATAACCACCGGGCGCAAGAACACGGCGCACCTCGTCAAGAAAGGCTTCGGGCGCGGGCATGTGTTCCAGCACCTGCGGCAAAACCACGAGATCGACAGATCCATCCGCCTGCGGCAGGGTCCCATTCACCATCACTTTGCCATGCAGGCGTGACATGTCATGCCCTTCACGGCGCAAGCGCTCGGTCATGAAAGACAGGTTATTGGCCGATAGCTCGACAAAGGTCAGCTGTGCGTCATGGCCAAGCGCGCCCATCAGCGCGGTTGTCGTTGTGCCACCCCATCCCATGACTTCGACCACCTTTGCCCCACTGGGCAATGCCGGCAATAGCGACATCTGGACCGCCGTCGCCTCACCCTGCCTGCGCGAGACATAGACACCCGCCAAGGGTGATTTGGCCCAAACCGAATAGCCACGGAAATCGGCCAGCTGGTCCCAACGCCAATGCGCGGGGTTCCACTCGGCATAGGGATTCGCGTCATTGCGGATCTCCCAATAAGGATAGGCGGCGGCAGGTTTTACCGGATAGCAGCTTGCAGAAGGGCGTTCGAATTTTTCCCAGCTGAAAATTTCATGTATCGGGCGGCGTGGCGCCTTATTTTTAGGCGCTGTGGCCTTAGCCCGGCCAATGGCCAGCGCGCCGATCACATCAAATGTCTCGGGCAATCCGATCATCTCTCGCAGGGCAACCTGATCACCAATGCCCGCATTCCAAATGCATTGAAAGCCGCGCAGATGCGCCGAGAGCATCATGTGATAGCACGCACCCGCCACCGATTGGACGATCGAGAAATTCCCATGCGTCCAACCCTTTTGAAAGCAGAGGTAAATCAGCGCCGAACATTCGGCAAAGTGATGGTTTCCACCGGAAATATCGCGTGCGCGCCGCTTGCGTGCCGGATCGGCAACGATGACGAAATGCCAATTCTGCTGGTTGCAAGACGATGGCGCCTCGACCCCATCGCGCACGATATCTTCCAGAATTTCAGGGCTGATCAAGCTCTCGTCAAAGTCACGACAAGAGGCACGCGCCGCCAGTCGATCGAGGATATCGCGGACATGTGCTGCATCGACTTGCGGCACAACCGCTTCGGCGTCATCTCGCAAGCGGTTCACGAAGAATACTCCCGGGGGTGAAGGTCATCGTTGACAATTGTTCGTCAGCTTCGCAACACTGTCAACAGTTGGCTGATTGGGCGCGGAGGTTTAATCGACTGGGTGGCGACTGTCGTCGAACTGCGTGCGCGGCTTGACACGGGCACATCGAACAACACCCTTAAGTCGGAAAACTCTGGCTACTTCGGTTTTCAACAACCTCGAACTGACCGCCCTATAAGGGTGGCAAACACACAGGGAGATATTTATGTTTAACCGTTTTACCACCCTCGTCGGAGCGGCCGCTCTGCTTGCTGGAACCGCCAGCGCGCAGGAAGTGACGCTTCGTTTCGGCCATTACTTGGGCGATTCCCCTTTCCTTGCCGCAGAGCAAGAATTTGCAGCCGCCGTTGAAGAGCGCACCGAAGGCCGTGTGCGCATCGAGATCACCTATGCCGGTGGTTTGGGCGCAGGTAATGAGCTTCTGACACTTACCGGTCGTGGTGCCATCGATATGGCCGCCATCGTGCCGGGCTATTACGCTGACCAGCTTCTCTATTGGCGCGCCTATCAGATCCCCTTCGTCTTCGAGACACCCCGTCAGGCGATGGAAATCTCGGCAGCAGCTTACGACGATCTACCCTACTTCCGCGAAGAGCTGTCCAGCTTCGGCGTTGAATTCTTGTTCCACCAGCCCTTGGGCGATTACTATCTGACCGGCCCGAATCCGAATTGCGATAACATCGACGCTTTGGCGGGCATGAAGATCCGTTCCTTTGGCGCCGACATTCCCAAGGCACATGAAGCTATCGGTGCCGTTCCCGTTTCGGTCGGCGTTGGCGATGTCTACGAGGCGCTACAGCGCGGCTCGCTCGACTACTCGTTCTTGAACCGGGGCAATATCTTGTCGAACCGCCTCTACGAGCCGGGCCCCTATAGCTGTGGCCCAGTCATGGCGATCACCGGGCATTTGATCGTGATCAACGAAGATGTATTCAACGATATCTCCGCAGCTGATCAGGCGATCATTCTTGAGGAAGCCGATCGCGCAGGCGCAGCCTACATCAACAACATCGAAGCCGCTGAAAATGCTGCAGGCGACGCGATTGTAGCTGCTGGTGGCACCATCATTCCGATCTCGGACGAAGAGCTGGCCAAGTGGAAAGCTACAGCGCCCGATCTGCTACAGAACTGGGTTGATGACATGGCATCTCGCGGCATGGGCGATCAAGCCGCTGAGGTTGCAACTTACTGGCGCGCGATCATTGACGCCAACTGAGCGCTGAAATTCGTGGCGGGTGTTGATCGCCCGCCACGGACCCTTTGAAGACAGGAACCTCCACCCAATGAAACTTGTCTCGAAAATCGTCGAACGCCTTGCCTTGGTTGTCTTGTTGATCGGCGGCATGGGGATGCTTTTTTCGATGTTTCTTGGTGTTGCCGACATCGTCGGAACACAGGTTCTCTTGATCCCTGTGCCTGGCCCACGCGAATTGACCGAAAGTACGATGGTGCTGATAGTTTTCGGTGCCTTGGCTTATGCCCAAATCCGCCGTTCCCATATCCGGGTCGAATTGGTCTATTTCCAGATGCCGCCACGGGTGCGCGCTGTCATGGATGTGATCACCGATCTGGCTGCGATCGCCTTTTACGGGCTGATCTTGCAGCAAGCGATTGGCGAGGCACAATATTCATTGCAGATCAACGAAGCCACAGTCGGCTTGATCCGCTTTCCACTTTGGCCCGCGCGATTCATTCTTGCGGCAGGCTGCGCGCTCATGATCTTGCAGCTTGCGCTGCACCTGATCGAAGATCTTATCCGCATCAAGACCGGCGCAGGGCTCGAAAACGACCCGCTCGGCGTCATCCAGAAAGTCGAGTAATCCCGCATGTTTGATCCAGCAACCGCCGGAATCATCGTCGCTATCATGTTGTTCTTCCTGCTCAGCATGGGGGTTCACATCGGTGTGGGCCTTGGGCTGAGTGGCTTTGTGGGCATCTTGATCACCATCAACGAGCGCGCGGCCCTTGCGCAACTTGCGACCGTGCCGTTCTCAACCACCAACTCCTTCACGCTGGCCGTTATTCCCCTCTTCATCTTGATGGGGGCGCTTGCAACACAGGCCGGGTTAACCACCGATCTCTACAAGGCCGCCTATAATTGGCTCGGAAAAATTTCTGGTGGTTTGGCGATGGCCACCACACTGGCCTCGGCTGCATTTGGTGCGGCTTGCGGGTCGACCATCGTGAACGCCGCAGTGTTCACCAAGATGGCAATGCCGGAGATGACAAAATTCGGCTATGACAAGCGGATCTCGGCGGGCTGTATCGCTGCGTCAGGGACTTTGGCCTCGCTTATCCCGCCTTCCATCCTGATGATCATCTACGCCGTTATCACCGAGCAATCGGTTGCCAGGCTTTTGGTGGCCGGCCTGATCCCCGGTTTGATGTCGGCGGCGATTTACATGTTAGGGATCTATCTTGTGGCCAGGGCCCGGCCCGATCTTTGCCCCATCCCGAATGTCATAATCACTCGGCGCGAAAAGTGGGAATCGCTGAAGGGCGTTTGGGGGATCACTTTCCTGTTTATCCTTGTCATCGGCGGCATCTATCTTGGCTTTTTCGTGCCGACTTATGCTGGCGCCGTCGGTGCTTTCGGTGCCTTCTTGATCGTTGCTGCCAAGGGTAAGTTGAACGGCAAGATGCTAGTCGACACCTTCAAGGATGCCGGTATCACCACATCGACGATCTTTATCATCGTCATCGGCGGCATCATCTTCGCGCGGTTTTTGACCTATACGGGTCTTGTCGGTGACATCTCCGATTGGATGCTTGCGCTGGAACTGTCGCCCTTCATGTACCTTGTGGGATTTGCAGTGCTCTATCTGCTCTTGGGTATGTTAATCGACCCGATTGCGATCATGGTCATGACCTTGCCGGTGATGTTCCCGATCCTGACCAGCGTTGGCTATGATCCGATCTGGCTGGGAGTCATCGCGATCAAACTGGCCGAGATCAGCTTGATCACGCCGCCCGTAGGCCTGAACGTCTATGTCGTGCGCTCAGCTTCGCCCGTGCCCTTGCGTTTGGAGGAAGTGTTTGCGGGCGTCACGCCGTTCTTGATGATGGATTTCGTCACGCTGGGGCTCTTGATCGCTTTCCCCTCGATCGTATTGTTCCTGCCCAACTTGATGAGCTAGAGCAGCCGACCCAATGCGGCGATATCCGGTGCTGAGACCAGCCCTAAGATCGCCTCTTCCAATTGCGCTACTCGCATGGCTTCGAACCGGCGCGTCGCGTTGCTTGCGAACTTTGCACGGATAGCGGCGGTATTGACTGGTCGATCTGGTGCGCCAAGCACCTGATGTAGCGCGGCCTTGAACGGCCCCTTTTTGCCCATGCCTTCAATGCGGGCCGCAAAGCGCCTCGGAAAACCATGATCAGGCATCGGTGCCCATGTCATGCGCTGCGCCACGGCGACGACATCTGCGCGCGGGTGGCTTGTGAAGCTGTCGACATCAACCCGGCCATCGACCAGCATCAGGGCCATCGCATAGGCCAAGCCCCATTTGCCGTCATAACCCGAGATCGGCGCTTGCCGCCGCGCCCAAGGTTCACAAATCAACGGGGCGGCGGGTGGTGGCACAAAAGCTGTCAGCGACACCAGATCATCTGCGCGCAGACCCTCGGCCATCGCCTGTTCGATCGCCTCCAAAAACGGATGGATGTAGTGGCAACAGGGGTAAAGCTTGAACGCGGCTTGCGGCAGTTGCCAATCCTGGCCCAAGCCATCCAAAGCCGCCGCAAGCCCGGATGCATCACCGGCAAAACTTGTCATCACGCCAAAGCCACTTTCCAAGATGGATGCAGGCCCGGTCATGCCTGCCGCCGCCAGACGCGCGGCCTCGATCCCGGTGCGTGCGGCCCATCCGGGGTTCAGCGCCTTAGACATTGCCCCATCTGCCAGAAACGCGAGGGTGCCCGACGCCTGCCCCCCAGCGATACCAATCGCAGATGTCGCGCGGGCGCGATCAAGGCTAATGATCTGACCTGCGGCGGCAGCGGCCCCGATGGCCCCACCGACAGAGGTGACCTGAAATCCGCGTACCTGAAAAGCGCCGGGTGCCGCCAAACCAATGCGGATCGCGACCTCCCATGCCACGATATAGGCAAGGATCAGATCACGCCCTGATGCTTGCGCCAATTGCGCCACAGCCAGCGCCATTGGGGCTGCGACGGCGCTGCCGTGCACCACAGATCCGATATGGGTGTCGTCATATTCCAGCGCGTGGATCAGCGCGCCGTTGATCATGGCAGCTGCGCCCGCCTCGGCTGTGCCGCCACTCAATAAGCTGGCAGAGCCTGCGGCTGCTGCGGCTGCCCAGCCTGCGTTCTCGGGCAAGCTGGCCGAGGCAAGGCCAACCCCGATCGCATCGAGCAGATGCAGTTGCGCCGCCTCCAGCACATGATCGGGCACGCCATCGGCAAAGGTGGCCGCCGCGAAATCGGCGATCCGGGCCGCGCCTGTCATCGGCGCGCTCATGCGCCTGCCCTGATGTCTT
>ERZ891134.1460-NODE-1460-length-16138-cov-7.719704_pt1 | contig 16138 bp, 17 predicted proteins | sample MGYA00520888_ERZ891134 | MGnify/ENA primary metagenome ERZ891134 (study PRJEB32303, sample SAMEA104408692) | aquatic metagenome | biome: Brackish water; feature: Coastal; material: water | place: Baltic Sea | collected 2014-10-23 | depth 10 m ... | reverse complement strand
CCTATGCCCAGTTGCAGCGTGGAGCCGTCGTTGATTCGCGTTGCGATCAACTCACCGATTTGCTTGCTGGTGTCATCGAGAGGTCCGGGTTCGATGGTGGTGAGGTCTTCTTCGCATTCGATCAGGAAATCGATGTCGTTCTCGTAGATCTGCGCATCGCCGTAGGTGTAGGGCATCTGGGGGTTGGCTTGGGCGATCACCAGGCCGCCGTGTTCGCGGACGGCTTCGATGGCGGAGGGGATCACGTTGCATTCGATGCCCAGGGAGACGGTGTCGTGGTGCTTGGGCGAGGTTTGGATCAGCACGATGTCCGGGCGGTAGTCGCCCTTGATCAGCAGCGGCAGTAGCGACAGGCGCGCGGGGATGTAGTGGGTGCCGGCGCCGCGCATCGCCGGGCCGATGAAGGCGGTTTCGTAGGTCACGCCCTCGCGTTTGGGCAGCGTGCCGTGCGCGTTGAGCATGTGCAGGCGGTACTGGGGCAAGTGGGAATCGAGGGCGTTGAGAAGTGTGTAGGGGGTGGCGAAGTTGCCCGAGGCCATCACCCGCGGGTTGGGGCCAACGCCGCCGAGGATAGATCCGAGTTGTTCGAGGGTGATGGTGCGCATGGGGAATCCTTCGCTGGCCGGGCTGCTTTCGTGAGGCTATCGGGGCTTTGAGCTGTGGCAGGATGAAGTGGTGGCTTTCGATTGGTCGAACAAGAAGGTGTACGTCGCCGGGCATAACGGCCTGGTCGGCTCGGCGCTGGTGCGGGCGTTGGAGCGCGCAGGTGCCGGCGAGGTAATCGGCTGGCGTTCCTCTGAGCTCGATCTGCGTGATCGCGACGCCACCTTCACCGCTCTTGCAGAGGCCAAGCCCGACGTAGTCATCGACGCCGCTGCCCGTGTGGGCGGCATCATGGCCAACTCGACATATCCGGTCGACTTCCTGCAAGACAACATGCTCATCCAGACGAACGTGATGGATGCGGCGCATCAAGCCGACGTCGATCGCTTCTTGTTCCTTGGCTCCTCGTGCATCTATCCGCGGCACGCGACGCAACCGATCCGTGAATCGTCGTTGATGACCGGCCCGCTCGAGCCGACCAACCAGGCGTACGCGATGGCGAAGATCTCCGGCATCTACTACATCGAGGCGTTCCGCACGCAGTACGGCAAGCGGTGGATCTCGGCGATGCCCACGAACCTCTATGGCCCGAACGACAACTTCGATCTGGAGTCCTCGCACGTGCTGCCGGCGTTCATCCGCCGCTTCCACCAAGCCAAGCGCGATGGCATCGACACCGTGACCGTGTGGGGAACCGGCGCACCACGGCGCGAGTTCTTGCACGTGGACGATCTCGCTGACGCCTGTTTGATGCTCATCGACAAGTACAACTCTTCAGAAACGATCAACGTCGGCTGGGGCGACGACCTCCCGATCAGGGATCTTGCTGAGACGGTGGCGTCGGTTGTCGGTTTCGACGGCGACATCGAATGGGACTCCTCCAAGCCAGATGGCATGCCGCGCAAGCTCCTTGACACCTCGCGCATCAATGCTCTCGGCTGGTACCCGACCATCAAACTTCGCGACGGCGTCGCGTCTACCTACGAGTGGTACGTCGACAACTACGAAGCTGCCTAGTGCTGCGTGTGTTCGTCGGACTCCATGAAGGAGAACGCAGCCGCGTGGCATAGCGCCATGTGGACGTCCTCGATGCGCCCCATGTGATCGGAAGGCACGTTGATGTGGATGTCGGCCATCGGACCGGACTTCCCGCCTTCGAAACCGGTGAGCGCGATGACATTCATATCAAGTTCTTGGGCTGCTTCGATTACGCGGACGATGTTGGGTGAGGAGCCTGATCCGCTGATGGTGACCAGAACATCGCCGGGCCTGCCGAGGTTGCGCAGCTGCTCGGCGAAGACGACGTCGTAACTGACGTCGTTGGCGTAGGCGGTGATAGTCGACATCGAATCGGTCAGCGCAACCACGCGGAAGCGTTGCGGTTTGCCGTAACTGGCGCCCTTGCCGATGTCGGTGGCGAAGTGAGAAGCGGTGGCAGCGCTGCCGCCGTTGCCAGCGACGAAGATCGTCGCGCCCTCGGAGCGGGCCTGGGCGAGTCGGTTGATCCAGGCGGTGACGGCGTCGTTATCGATTCCGGCGATGGCGGTGGTGAGGTGGGCGAAATAGTCATCAACGTGACCCACGGCTTGCCTCCCTGCCCATGATCGCGGCTCCCAGGAGAACAGTACGGCCTGCGGGATCGCCGATCCTGATCGCAGGAGGGGTGCGGTTCGACGCGTGGGCCTTGTCGGTGAGCGCGGCGCGCAGGGGTTCCAGGAGCCGTTCGCCCTGGGTGGTCATGCCACCGCCAACGACGATCAGCGCCGGATCGATCAACACCGTGGCCGACCACAGGCCGCGGGCGAGATTCTCGATCCAGGCGCGGTGGTTGTCTGGGTCCTGGAGGTAGTCCTGCGCCGGTTGGTGGTGATCGCGTTCGATCCAGTAACCGCTGACCGCGCGCTCCAGACACCCGCTCTGGCCGCAGTTGCAGGTTTTGTCATGGCCGATGGGGAGGTGGCCGAGTTCACCGGCGAGGGAGTGCGCACCACGTAGCAGCTGGCCATTCGCGACGATCGCTGCGCCCACGCCGGTGGAGATGGTCACGTAAAGCAGTGGGTCTTTCGGTTCTTCGGCTAAGTGTGCTGCTTGCTGATACTCACCGAGCGCGGCGACGTTGGCGTCGTTGTCGGTTATCACCGGGATGCCGAGAGCTTGCTCGAGTTCTTGGGACAGCGGGAGGTGATCCCAGCCTTGAGTGTGCATCGAGCGGATGCAGATTTGGCGGGCGAAATCGAACGGGCCGCCGAAACTGACTCCGCAGGCGGAGGCCTCGCGGGCGAGCGGGGCTGCGGTGGTGGTGATGCGTTCGATGGCTAGCGCGGCGGTGGGCGGGCTGGGCCAGGTGGTGTGTTCGAGGAATTCGTCGTCGTTGATCAACGCGGCGGCGGTTTTGGTGCCGCCGATGTCGATCGCGAGGGTAGGCACGCACGGAACGGTAGCCGTGCCTTCAGATGCTCGCGGGCGGGCGCGCATACGCTGGGGTGGTTCCGCGAACGTGAGGGGTGGCCATGGCCGAGCAGCAGGAGTCCATCGAGCCGCGTTCGGCTCTGCTGCCGGGGCGTCGCTCGCTCATGGTGCGGCTGACCGCGAATGAAGGCATGCGCCCGGCGCTGCTGGACATGCTCAACACCTACGCCGATGGGTTAGCCGAGGAACCGGGCACCGAGTTGTTCATCGTGTCGATGGATCCGGACGATGCGAACATCGTGTGGTTGTACGAGATCTTCGCCGACGAAGACGCCGAGAACGCGCACCGAGCTTCCTCTGGCTTCGGGGAGTTGATGAACGCGATGCCGCCGCTGCTCAACGGTCCGCCGGCGGTGCTACGGACCACGCCGCTGCGGATGAGCATGCAGGAGCAGGTGCTCAGCGAAGACTGGAATCTTTGACAACTGGCGTGCGCGCTTGCGTATGTTGACCGCACACTCCCGCGGTCCCATACTTCGCACAACCCAACTGCGGGTACTAACAAGGAGATGGCGCATGCGCATCGTGATCGGAATTTCAGCAGCCTGCGGGGCGCTGATCCTTGGTTCCATGGCTCCCGCGAACGCAGCAAACCTTTCCGGTCAGGACATTGGAGCCATGTACCCGGTCATGATGACGAGGGCTGAGGGCAAGTCCTTGGCTGGCGGCTCAAAGATGATGAACGTGTTCGCTGTTTCGAATTCCGGCGCTGGAGCAGTGGATGATCCGTGGTTGTGTGACCTCTCGGGCTCGGACGAAGTGGAGGGCAAGGGCGGGGACAACATCGTCTCCATCGAGTACTTGTCGAAGAAGGGTCAGGCCGTGGGGAACGCCTCTCAGGACATCCACGTCTATTCGAGCGCTGCGCTAGCCAAGAAGGCTTACGACGACGTAGTGAAGAAGATCAAGCGCTGCGAAGGCGAACAGCAGCCTTCGGGTGACGAGGGTGGCGTTGACGGCGACGAGCCCGGCGGTCTGACCACACAGTTAACGAACGGCACCAAGAAGGCCGCCGATGGCGATCCGTTCCTATGGGTGCGATCGGTCACGACGATCCCCGGAGTCGACGGCTTCGCCGAGCACTCGTACACGACTGTGCGTCACTTCGGCAAGTATCTGCAGATCATCCAGGTGGAAGAAGAGGGCAGCGGTGCCACGGATCTGACGAAGAAGCAGATCCGGACAGCCGATCGTTTGACCGATTCACTCGGTGACCGCTGGCGCGCAACGTTCAATTAGGAACGTCGTTAGTCAGCCGCTTCAGACTGCGCGTACGTCCAACTCGGAAATACCTTCGAAGTCGCGGGCGTTGCGCGTGTACAGCGGAAGATCGTGCGCGAGTGCGGTTGCAGCGATGAGTGCATCGAAGGCGCGGGCGCGTGACTTTTTCCCGTTCTCGCGCAGCGCCGTGGCAACGATGGCGAACCTACGAGCGCAAGCATCATCGAACGGCAGCGGATCGAAGGAGCTTTCCGTTTGCTGGAGGGTGAGTTGACGCACTTGCTTCGTCTGTGCATCCTTCGCGAGTTGCGGACCTACGCTGAGTTCGGCAAGCGTCACAGAACTGATAGTCGGGAATGCGGGAAGCTCGTCGGTGGACAAGGTCGGTAAGTCGATGACCACGCTGGTGTCCAACAGGCCGACCTTCGGAACCGCCGGTGGCGGGGTCATAGATCGAGATCCATGACCTCGGCGATGTCCTCGCGCAGTTGATCACCGTCGATGACCGGGACGTTCTTCCACCGCTCGAGGAGCGCCGCGGCACTCAGGCGAGGGGTGGGGAGCGCGGACAGCAGCGCGACCGGGGTGCCGTCACGGGTGATCGTCATCGATTCACCGCCTTCTACGCGATCCAGGATCTGGCCACCGTAATTGCGCAGTTCGCGGACGGAAACCTCCTCCATAGGGCCAGTGTATCACCGGTGATACACCCTTCCCGTGGAGATGGCATCCGGTATTTGCATTTGCGGGTACGAATTAGTTGTTTTTTCGGGTCTACATCGTTCGCTGCGCCGGTGTCCCAGGCGAGTGTCGGGTTCACCGCGCTTCCCGACCTTCCCCCTTCACAACACGGCCCGTAACCGCGCCCCCGGATCCAGCGCGCTCAACTCCCAGCCGCTGCTCACGCTGTCCAACATCGACGAACCCAACCCACGGTGGCCATTGCTCAGCCCCGTGCCGTTGTCTTCAACAACGACGACGACACCGTCCTCCACACCTACCCCCACAAGCCCCACCTGCACGGTGATCTCCTTCGATCCGCTGCCGTTCGATGATGCTTGCGCTCGTAGGTTCGCCATCGTTGCCACGGCTTTTCGTGCGAACGGGAAAAAGTCACGCGCCCTCACCCCCGAACAACGCCAAGCACTGTCGCCTGAGCAACGCCGCGCGCTGGGAATCTGAATACCTACTCGCTAAACGGCGGCCGATCGTCGACCTTGATCGATGCCCGTCCTGCGGTTCGCCACACGCGCGCAATGGCGTCGGTGTCCTCTTCGGTGATCAGGTTGCCCATCACTCGCAGCGCGATCGTCATCAGGAACTGCGAGCGCATACCCACCGGCCCGAATGTGGTGAGGAAACCGGGAACGGTGAGCAGTCCAGCAAACCGGCGGGCAATCGAGAACGCCAGGCCGTAGTGCTCGCGCAAGATGGTTGGCCACACGGTGGCGTAGTTGTTGGTACTTGAGGTGAGTAGTTCTGCTGCGAGTCGGCCGGTTTCCAGGCCGTAGTCAATGCCTTCACCGTTCAGCGGGTTCACGCATCCGGCAGCATCGCCCACGAGCATCCAGTTCGGACCGGCAACACCGCTCACCGCGCCGCCCATCGGCAACATCGCCGACCACGTTGCGCGCAACTCACCTTCGAGTTCCCAATCAGCGCGTTGTTGATCGGTGTAGTGCTTGATGAGTTGGCGCAAGTTCACATCGGCCGGGCGCTTGTCGGTGGCGAGGGTCCCCACGCCGATGTTCACTTCGCCGTCACCGAGCGGAAAGATCCAGCCGTAACCGCTGAGCAATTCGTTCTCGGTGCCACGCAGTTCGAGATGACTGGAGATCCACGGATCATCGCTGCGACCGGACTCGATATATGCGCGCGCGGCAACTCCGTACGCGGTGCTGCGGTGCCATTCGCGACCGAGCACGCGGCCGAGCTGGCTGCGCACGCCATCGGCAACGATCAGTCGGTTGCATTCGATGCGCGTTGTTTGTTTTTCCGCGTCGTTGAAAACAACAGCGACAACGCGACCACTCGCATCACGTTCCACGTCTGTTGCGCGCAAACCTTCTAGCGGGATCACGCCTGCTTCGAGGGCGACCTTGCGGATGGCGTCGTCGAGCTGGAGCCTCGGTGCGGCGGAGCCGTAGTTCGGCAGCGAGCCGCCGGGCCAGGGCAGGTAGAGCGTCTGGCCGAAGCCGGCCGCGCGCAGGCCGGCGTTGCGGGCGCGGGTGGTGATCCACTGCGAGGCGCCCAGGGCGTCGAGCTCGGCGATAGCGCGCGGGGTGAGGCCATCGCCGCAGGGCTTGTCGCGGGGGAAGACCTCGGCGTCGACGAGCGTTACCTCGAGGCCGGCGCGGGCGGCCCAGGCGGCAGCGGCGGACCCGGCGGGGCCCGCTCCCACAACAAGGACATCGGTCTTCATAACGAGGCGATTGTCTCCGGAAAACCGCTATCTCGCTCGTGCGGGTCGACTTCGCAGCAGAACCCCCTGCGCGATTGCGGCTCCGACCACCACGAGTACGCCTCCGATCGGCTCGTTCCAGGTGATGCGCTCACCGAGCACCAGTGCACCGACGATGATCGCTACCAGTGGGGTCAGGTAGGTCACGGTGCTTGCCGTTGTCGCGTCGCTTCGCTGAACAACAACGAAGTTCAACACGTAGGCGATCCCGCTTCCGAGCGCACCGAGTGCAACGAGTGACCACAAGGACTCACCACTCACCGATCCGTCGCGCGTAAGTCCCGTGAAGGCGACAGCAGGCCCGGTGACGATGAGGCCACCAATCATCAGGCCGGTAGCGAGTGCGATCGGATTTGGGGCCGGGTGCTCACGCGTCCCCGAGAGGTATCGCCGAGCGAACGGGAACGCGGTGCCGTAGCAACAGACCGCGAGCACCAGCGCACCGATACCGATGAGGCTGCTGCGCTCTTCCTGTTGAACGAGATTCCACACCCCCACCACGATCACGATGCCGATGAATCCGACGAGCAATCCAATGATGCGTTGGCGGGTGGGCTTCTCCTCGCGGAAGGCGATCATGATCGCGATGAGCGTCATGAGCGGTGTGGTGCCGTTGATGATTCCAGCGAATGCGCTGGTCACGTACTGCTGACCGAAGCTGAACAGCATCCACGGCACCGATGCCCACAGCATCGATGCGATGAATACGTACTTCCAGGACCACCGCGGCAGGATCGGTGTTCGGGTGATCGCACTGATGATGATCAGTGCCGCCGCACCGAATGCGATGCGGGTGAAGGCAACGCCAGCAGGGGTGAACGATTCGAGCCCAACCTCGATGAACAGGAACGAGCAACCCCAGATCAGCGCAAGGACTAGGTAGAACGGGAGCCACCGCCGGGACGTACTCACCCGATGTCGGTCATCGGCTGAAGTGAACCCTCGCGGGACAGAAGCTCTTCCTTGACTTCCAAGCCCCACCCGAAGCCGCCGAGGGTGCCGTCGGTTCGAATAACCCGATGGCACGGAATCGTCAGCGGCACGCGGTTCGCCCCGCAGGCACTGCCCACCGCACGGATCGCCGCAGGTTCGCCGATCTCCTCGGCAATGTCCGCGTACGTGCGTGTCTGGCCGTAGGGAATCTCCCGCAGCGCCGCCCACACCCGCGCCTGAAAAGCAGTGCCGGTCACATCGATAGGTAGGTCCGGGGCTTGCTTACCCTCAGCAATCAATCGCAGTGCACGCATCACATCGCGCATCGCCTTGTCGTCGCGTTCCAGGATCGCGTGCGGGAACTCCTCGCGGATGCGCTGCTCGTCACCCTCGGCTCCAGCTCCCGGGTGGGTGAGGAAGCAGATCCCGCGGGGCCCGGCAACGCAGGTCAGTGGACCAACAGCCGAGTCACACGATGACCAAAGCAGCAAATGCTGAGGGGCGCCTGCGACGAAATCCGACGGCGTCATCCCGAGCCGCGCGGATGCCTTCTCGTAGAACGCGCGCACCGATCCGTAGCCGGCGTCATAGATGGCGTCGGTGACCGAACTCGACGAACGCAGCGTGTGACGAGTATTCATCGCGCGAACGCTCGTGCCGTACTGGCGGGGTGATACGCCCAGGACGTCGTCGAAATCCCGTTGGAGTTGTCGCGTGCTGCAGTTGGCTAACTCGGCTAACTCAGCCAGGGGCACCGGCCCACCGGCGGCATGCATCGCGCGGCACGTCACCGCCACGCAGTCCCAAGATGAGTGCACGGCGCTCACGCTAGAGGTCCGCGGGTTCGGGTTCACTCCGGTTTGCGCCAAGCGCCGCTTCACGGGTGATGAACTCGGTTCGCGTCACGATCGAACTCAAGGATCGCCGGCGCCTATTGAGCAGCACCACCAAGGCTTCAATCGGAAAAATGACGACTAAGGCAACCAAACCGAAGACGACAACCGGAAGCCAGCGGATCGCCCATCGGCCAAGGAGTGCCAGGGCACCTGCTGACTGCTTATCGCCCGGGCGCACGAGCGCTAGATGAACCGACGCAAAGCCCACCGAAGCTCGATCCTTGCGCAGTCGCGGAATCACCACGAACATCACAAGTGTCACAACAATCGAAACGATCGCGAAGTCGAGCTCTTGCGCCCACCCGGCAAACGATCCGAGGAATTCGCTTTCCACCGTCAACGTGATGCCAAGTCGATCAGCGGCAATAAGTAGCGCGACCTGCACGAGTAGGTACACCTGAACATCGAGCAACGCACCCACCATCTGGCGCGGTGCTCCTGGGGGGCCAGGGTCGGGCGTTCGGGATGGTCGGGCGTCGGGGAGGAATCGCAGTGCGGTGATTCCAATCAGCCAGCCGAGCATCCCACCAGCGGTGTTGCTGATCAGATCGTCAACGTCGGCCAGGCGGTACGGGCATGGAGCCAATCCCCACAGGCCGGTGCCTTGCGTCAACTCGATCGCAAGTGAAGTACCGAAGGCCGCGAGTGTGGTGAAGGCGAGGGACCGTCGTGAGCGGTACGCCAGAAAGAAGCCAAGGGGTAGGAAGAAGGCCACGTTCATGGCGACCTGCAAGAACACTGCCGAGGTGAGCGTGGCGGGCAGTCCATAGTCCGCGGCGTAGGCGGTGACGTCGTCCAAAGAGGCCAATGGGTTCAGTTGCCAGTGGTCCACATCAGATCTGCGCCGGCAGTACCCGTCGGCGAAGTCCGGGAACGGGAATAGCGTGAAGGCCACCAGCGCGCAGGCATAGAGGGCGAAGGCAGCAGAAGTGAAGGCTGGCCAGCCCGCGAACCGGCCAAATCGCGAATATTGGCGAGAAATGAACGGAACGAGGAACAGAATCGTCAAAGTGGCGAAGAAGATGACCGCATAGGCGGCTTCTAGGAACCACACCCGCACGGGCGAAGCCAACCACGAACCACGAGAGGGGTGACCCGGGTTGCCAGATATATACCCCCCGGGGTACCCTTTTCCGGACAAGAACACCCCGGATCCGTCGGACCAGCCTCCAGCGGATCCACAACGTGAAGGAGTGCCCTATGTGCAGTCCCGCTCCATGCCGCCAATGCGGAAAAGTTACGTGGAGTGGCTGCGGCGCGCACGTGGACGAGGTCATGGCCAACGTCCCCGAGCCTCAGCGCTGCACCTGCCGCTAACCAGGTCGCGCCTTCGCGCGCAACTAACACGCAGCAAGAAGCGAAAGTTCGCCGGCGCCGTCGCCGGTGGACTTGCGAGCATCCTGACGATAATTCCGCTCGCAGGGACATCGGTTGCGGCGTCGTCGTATGTTCCGAGTGATTCAGGAACAACAACGACGACGCCCCAATCGCCAAGCGCACCCGACCATTTGACGTCGCTGAGCGCAGCAGAATTACGAGCCCCGCGCCTCATGGCTGCTGGCGATGCCACCGGCACACCCTTCGCTACTGCGCTGATCTCGGTGCGCGGTCGCTCGTATGGCATTTGCACCGCAGGTATGTGGAAGCCAACCGTTTTGATGACCGCGGCACACTGCGTGATCGACGAAAGCACCGGTGACTACATCGATCCGGCGAGCTTCTCCGTTGTAACACCGGGCAGTCCGTTCCGCGTGACATCCGGCGGTGTCGAGGGAGCAACGCCGGCGCGCGTCGTGCAAAGTTTCGTTGTCGATGGCTTCCAACTGCGCGGCAGTGACGTCCCTGCGAATGACATCGCCTTCGTGGTGCTCGACCAACCGCTCGCGGAGGTAACCTTCGGCCGACTAGCCACCACACTCGAACTCGCGCGCTGGTATCAAGGTGATGTCCCTGTCTCGGCCATCGGCTACGGATTCCCGTCACCCGACCAACGCAGCACCGACATACCGCGTGAAGCAGCACTGCCGATCATTCGCGTCCTTGATGATTTCCGTGACTCCAGCGGGTTGGCGATCCTTTCGGCGAAGAACTCCGGCATCGATGCGTGCTCCGGTGACAGCGGAGGTCCGCGTTTCGTTACCGAATTCGGCACGCCACTGCTGCTGGGGAACATCGCCGGCGGATCGTGCAACGGTCTGCCCGGAGCCGGCGTCATTGGCTTCACCGGGATGAGCTACCGACCGCTGGCCAACCGCGCGCTGGAAACCGCGGGACTGCCGACGATCCCAAGCCGACCTATTGAATTGCAGGCCACGCGAGTGCAGGACTCCACCACGGTCTCGTGGTCACCTCCGCAGGATTCCGCGCAGACGGTGGTGGGTTACGACGTCCTCGACGTGACCGGCGCGTTGCTGTGCACAACGGCTGAGACTTCTTGCACGTTCCCCACTGGCAATACCGGAGCCGAAGACATGTCGGTGCGTGCGCGCAATGCCCAGGGAGAAGGCGATGCGAACATCATCCCGGATGCCAACATGCTGCGCGCCGATGCTCCGCGCGCGAAGGTGCTCAAAGCTCGAACCGCGAAAAAGCCCGTGCGTATCCGCGTCTCGCCGGTGGACTACCCGGCGGTGAGCGAATACATCGTCACCACTCCCAAGGGAGAGGCGCTGTGTTCCATCGATCCCAGTGCGTCACCACTGCAGTGCCGGGTGCGTCTGGAGCCGGGCAAGTATCGGTTCCGGGTTGTTGCGGTGACTCCGCAAGGTGAATCCGTGCCGTCGAAACTGTCGAAAGCGGTGCGCGTTCGGTAAAACCCACAGGGCATGTTCAGTGAATCCACAGCAGGCGCGGATATCTGTTCACGACCGATCCACTCGGCAAGCCTGGGGGCATGACGACTAGGCGCCTTACTTTAGTTAATGCTAAAGTCCCCCCTAGGTGGGGTCCTCCGTGAGGTGGGAAGTTGTGCTCGCCAGAGAGGTGGAGTGGTGGCTGAATGACTTGGCGCGGGAAGACCCCCGGTCCTACGAGCAGGTGGTCTTAGCAATTGACTACCTAGCCGACATGGGGCCAACACTCGGCCGACCAATGGTTGATCGAATCAAGGGGTCGACGCAGCAAAACCTCAAGGAACTTCGCCCCGGATCGTCGGGGCGCTCCGAACTGCGGATCTTGTTCATCTTCGATCCCCGGAGGGCCGCGGTCCTTCTCGTGGCGGGTAACAAGCAAGGCGACTGGAAGTCTTGGTATCGCAAGGCCATTCCGTTGGCCGAGGCGCGGTATCGAGAGTATCTGGCCGAAGATTTGGCGGGAGACGGGAGATGACAGTGAGTTTTACGCAATGGAAAGACATCCGCGAAGAACACGTGACTCGAATTGGTTTGGAGCGCCTCGAGGAGGGCAAGTCGAAGACCGCGCTTCGTGTTCAAGCGCACCAACTACGCGAACTGCGTCAGTTCCGGAATCTGACTCAAAGTGCAGTAGCCGAACGAATGGGCGTCACCATCGGGAGAGTCAGCCAGATCGAGTCCGGCGAGGTTTCAGGTCTGGATGTCTTGGAACGCTACGCGCGAGCACTCGGTGGCTGCCTTACGGTTTCGATTAATTTCCCGGACGTCGAAGCTGCCGGCGATGAAGCCGGCACAACAGAGTCGTCGACCACGATCTCTTCGTAGAGGGCATGCGGCATGCCTGATTTATCGGTAACAAAGCCATTTGATTGGATGCTTAACATGCATTTATTCCTTCGACGACCAGCGCTTGCTCTCGCCTCCGCGGTCGCATTGACCGCGATTGTCCTCAGCCCTGCGTCAGCGCAAAGCGAGACGCCGAATTTGAATAGCGGCGGCAATCCGCCGGCCGGCTGGATCGTGGATCCAGATGCGTATTCGAACTTCTTCGGTTCGCTGAACGAGGGTGCGCCGCAGGGCCAAGTCGTGGCCGACAGTGGTTTTCGTCCTTACGCCAACGGTTTCCCACTTCCCAACTGGGGTTCGGGGCAGGACTTCATCAACACCCAGCTCGTCTACGGAGTTCCTTCTCGGCTGAGTTTCGACGCTTACGACAAAGGCAACGTCACCCCGCCGGAAGGTTTGAACGCATTGAGTTTGCGTCGCACCTTCGGTGATGGCGTGTGCCGCGACCCGAAGACGATCAACCCCACGAGCGGCGACTGCGAACTCATCTTCGGCGCTGAATTGCTCGCGCAGATGATCGAGGGCGCCGCCCTCGGTGGTCACTGTTATGGATTCGCTGCAGCAGCACAGGCGCTTTACAACGGACAGCTCCCCGCCAATCAGGTGGGCGCCTCCGGTCTAGGAGTAAACGCAGCGAACCCGATGGGGAACCCTGCTGTGCAGACGATCACCCGGCTCTTCGGAACCCAATTGTTCAACCGGGAAATCCAGAACCTGAACCGTGCTTCCACTTCGCCTACCGAAGTGGTCAACACCTTGATTCGTGACCTGGCGGGCGGAACCGTCCCGTACATCCTCTCGATCTTCAATGAAGAAGGCGGTCACTCGATCACGCCGTTCGCTGTCCTGGATCGCGGCGCGGGCATCTTCGACATCGCTGTGTACGACAACAACTACCCGATGCGTGCACGAGCGGTGACTGTTGATACCAATGCTGATTCCTTCACTTACACATCCGGGCTCAACCCGAATTCACCCGGGATCACCTGGGACAGCACGACCACCGGCCGCATGGCGCTGGTTCCCATCAACGAATCCCTCGGCACCCAGCCATGCCCGGTGTGTATCGGACCGGATCAGGGAACGCTGGTGACGATTTCATCGGTCAACGCCGACAACGCTGACCAAATCGGCATCAGCCTGCTCAACGAAGATTTCGAGCCGCTGGATGAGTCGAAGTACCAGATCTATTCGCCACTCAACCCACCAACGGAACAGCAAATAACGCAGCCAGTCATCACGGTCGAGCCTGGCGTGAACTTCGGGATCGTCGTCCAGACCGGTGATCTCGCCAGCAAGCAGGCGCTAGAGGTCTACGCGATTTCCAACGGTGAGGCCCAGTACGTGTTCTTGGATGAGCTGGTGAGCAATAGCAACTCGATCTTCGGAGTAGGGCGAGCTGATGGTTCTCTCTTCCAATCGAGTGCTCCATCATCACCACGCATCCTGCAACTCTCCGATCAACCGGGAGTCAGCTTCGACGTCAACGGTCATCCGATCAACTTGCCCGCGGAAGTCACAGTCGATCAGCAGTGGAATACGAAGACTAAGCGCATCAAGTACCGATCCGATGCAAAGAAGGCCTTGCGTTGGAACGTCCAGATCGGTGGCTTGGACAACAGTGGCGGCCAGGAATTCGTGGGCATCAACGTTCGGGTGCCAGCGGGCGGAACCATCGTCGTTGACTACTCGAAGGCATCAGCGACAGTCCCACCGAAGGCTTGGGTGCGAGACGCTGATGGCAAGCGCCGACCCATCAACTTGCAGCCGGTGACCGAGCAACTCGTCAACGAATACCGAGACGAGTTGTACGTCTCCCGCGGTCCGGGCGAGTAGCGGAGCACCTTCGACCGTGCCCGGTCATTGGCCGCCCGGGGACCTTCGCCCTATGGCGTAGCCGCGGGTAGCCGCGCACCATGAACGTATGGCTGCGCTTGTCATCCGCAACACGGCATTCTTCGTCATGGTCGGCTTCGCGGTGCTCGAGGTGTTCTTCATCATCGGGGAGTACTGGCTCGAGCCCGGTGGGCTGGAAGCACTCGTGGGAACGATCGGGATCCTCGCCACGATCATGGGCGTGAGCCTGTGGGCGATGCTCTCTCCGACCACCGCGCAGTACTACCTATGGGCGAGCGTCGGGGTGATCGTCGCCATTGCCATCTGGTGGGCATTGGCGCCGCGGTTCGTGATGGATGTGATGGATGAGCGGGGCCCGCTGATCCCGGTGGCCGCGATCATCGCCGCGGTGCCGATCGTGTTCTGGGGGCAACGCGGCTGGGAGTTCACCGGCCGTGCGGGGCTGGCGCTACTGATCGTCTCGATCGCCCCGATCCTGGGGGTGGCATTCAGCCCAGAGGATGTGGCCCGCGGCGTGCTCGGGGCCGTCGCGATCATGACCGGGCCCTACGCGGTGGGGGCGTTGGCCTACCTGCTTTCCGCCCGGCTCGAGGCGCAGGCGCCCGCCGGGCACCGAACCGCTGGAGTCCACGCCAGGGTGTGACATTCCAAGAAGCGTCATTGTGTCCGATTTAGGGGGAAATACCCGGTTATCTGCCGTTCATGCGATATTTCTGCGACATAAATACCACCAAGATGCGTAATTTCTGCGAAACGCGTAACGTGCCGCCCATGAACGCAGCGGGGGTTACTAGTACCCAATGAGTACTGGCCGCTTGGCGACCACTGCTCACTCCCGCCCAGCGGCAGTCGGCTACGCCATCCTCACCCTCGGGGCGTTGATGTGGTCGTCCAATTCCGTCCTCGCCAAGGGGATCTTGGACACCGGGTTCGACGTCACCGCGCTCGCGCAATTGCGCGTCACCGTGGCTGCAGTCTTGCTGCTCGGCATCGTCGCCATTACCAAGCCACGCACGCTGAAAATTCGACGCCACGAGGTGTTGCCGTTTGCGGTGATGGGTGTCTTCGGAATCGCGCTGACCCAGTTCCTGTTCTACCTGTCGGTTCGCGAACTCCCCGTCGGCGTCGCGATGCTGCTGCAGTTCACCGCCCCGCTGTTCATCGCTGTGTGGTTCCGCGTACGCCACCGTGAAGTAGTGAAGAACATGGTGTGGATCGGCCTGGCGCTATCCATCGGATCACTCGCCTTGGTCGGGCAAATCTGGGACGGCTTCACCCTCAGCATCGTCGGTGTCGCTTTCGCGCTGGCCTCGGCTGCAACCATGAGCGTCTACTACGTCAAGGGCGATTCGCTCATGCGCCGCGAAGATCGTCGCGATCCGCTGTCATTGGCCGCGTGGACCTTCGCATTCGCCGCCGGTTTCTGGGCGATCGCCAAGCCGTGGTGGAACTTCCCCGTCAATGAGCTCTTCGTGTCAGCGCAGCCGTTCGGCATCGACGGGCCCACCGTTCCCATGCTCTTCCTGGTTGCATGGGTGGTCATCATCGGAACCGTCGCCACCGCACCGATAATCCCGGTCGCACTGCGCTACGTGGATGCCTCGCAAGCATCGATGATCGGCATGAGCGAGCCGATCATCGCCGGTGCGCTCGCCTGGCTCGCACTCGACGAAAAACTCGGCCCGTTCCAGATCCTCGGCGCCATCGGCGTCCTCTCCGGCATTGCGATCGCGGAACGATCTCGCGCCGGCAAACCGCTCATGCCGCGTCGTCGTCGCCTCGCTCCTAGTCTCGAGCCGGAAATCCCGATCGTTGTGCTCGGTGGTGGAGTCACGGGCCTGCACGCCGTGCACGAACTTCGCCGCAACGGCATCACCACACCGATCACCATCGTGGGAACCGAACCGCCCACCGAAGAGATCCCCGCCGTCACCTGGGAGCCCGCGGTGTTCCCGACCAAAGTCGACGTCAAGGGCGGCACCATCACCCTGTCCGACGGC
>ERZ891134.1457-NODE-1457-length-16160-cov-5.111580_pt1 | contig 16160 bp, 13 predicted proteins | sample MGYA00520888_ERZ891134 | MGnify/ENA primary metagenome ERZ891134 (study PRJEB32303, sample SAMEA104408692) | aquatic metagenome | biome: Brackish water; feature: Coastal; material: water | place: Baltic Sea | collected 2014-10-23 | depth 10 m ... | reverse complement strand
GCAACTCTCAGAGAAACCTTACAAATTTATTTGAGTTTCCAGTTTTGTTTTACACTGTCTGCATTTCGATATTTGTGACGAATACGGGTGATGCATATTTCGTGCAATTGGCCTATTGGTATTTTTACCTCCGCACAATTCATTCCTTTTATCATATATTCTTCAACCACTTGGCGATCAATGGTGGCTTTCCAATGCGCGCGATGATTTGGATTCCGTCAACGGCAGTGCTCGTGTGGATGTGGATCCGATTTATCACTCTTATTTGAGGGGCGTGCCTTGCCTGCGCCCGCTGCCATCATAAGCGTTGCTGCGTAAGCCTAACGCGCGCCGCAGCGCTGGAGGCGCTTGTTATGCGCTATTGAAACACAGAACCGAACGCTGTGAAACCGTATCACGTTCACAGCGGTCTGACCGAAGGCTTGCTTGGTTCTAAAATTTGGGATCAGCGCAAGCTGCTGCCATATTGGATGGGCTGGATCGTTTTTTTGGCGTTTTTTACAGATGCTAACTTAAATGGGACATTGCGCAAATTTGGCGGCGCTGTCTTTTACGGTGCTGAGCGCGCCGACTGCCTCTGTTATGCTGAGAACGGTTGGGAATTCGGCAAATGGGTCGCCGCCACAGGCCTCTCTTAACATACCAAAACCCCCGGTTTCTTGAACGGCGCGTACGCAGGTATAGAGAAAGATATCGGCATAAGAGCAGGTGTCTCCAGTTAAAAACGGCCCTGCTTTTTGCGCGCTCAAATGCTTTTCAAGAAATTCAAAGCGGCTTTTATGCAGCCTAGTCAGATTGGCGATACCCGCATCTTTGCCGCCATCAGCCAGGCTGTCAGTTAAACGCAGATTTCTCCAAAAGGTTTCATTATGCCCCGTAATAATATCGTGGAAGGGCGATAAAACAAAGGAATAATAATCCTGCACCCAAGCCCAATACATGTTGATGCGGGCAGCCGTTTCATTGTTTTTGGGTGTTAACGGGCCGGGATATTGGGCGACCAAATATTGCACGATCGCCATCGAGTCGTTCAATTCCAACCCGTTCGACATATCCTTCATCCAAGGAATGATTCCAAAGGGCGCTTGCGTGTCTTTGTCGAAATCTTCCCCCATCGGGCTGGAAAGAAGATAATTTACCTCAATGCCATGCAGAGCGCAGATTAGGTTTATCTGTTCTCCGCGACCAATAACGGGGAGATAGGCTAATTCGATCTGTTTCATTTGACCCTCATATGAATATCGCTGTGACACTTTTAAACAATGTAATAGATTTAAAATAAAGGTTTTTTTTCAATTTTTTCATTGCGCTTAGCTGTAAAGTCTTGCCGGTGATGTTTTTTGATCAGCTCATCGGTGTTTGATCAAGCTTTTAAGCGCAGCACCCTATGGGCTGCTTACGTTTCCTGAGACGAGACGCATGTGTCAGGGGATATCTTAGAACCTCAAAAAACCGACGCTTGACTAGGGGCTTTCTTTTCCGACCGCTTTGTGTAAACTCTGCCCCCAGCACCTGTAGCCAATACGAGAGTGCCGGTATCGCCGGTTGTCTTTTGGGAGGAGGCAACTGGCGATACAGCGTTTATATGGGTACAGGCTGTTCATCCATATATTTGTTTGAAAAGGTCCAACTATGTCTGTGGTCCGCGCACATGATGATCGAACTGCGGGTTTGGCAAACCGTGCGGCACGCCGGGCGCGCAATGCCCGGGCTGAAATTGCGATCGCTTTTTCATATGGCGCGGCGCTTCGTGATCTGCGCAATTGCCGGCATGCCACAAAGCAAGATCGGAGCGCGGAATATGCGCTCTGACAGTTTCATGGGCATCTGTTTTATGGCTTTGGGCATGTTTTTGTTTTCGGCTGTGGATACGATGGCAAAGTTTTTATCTGATGGCATGCACCCGATTCAGATCGTTTGGTTCCGCCAATTGGGGCTGCTATGCGGCGTCGTTGTATTTTTGCTATTACGCGGCCCGGCTTTTTTGGTGTCGAAGCAGCCGCTATTGCAGGTGATGCGCGGGGCAACAGCAGCAGGATCGGCCTGTTTATTCGTAATGGCTTTGCGCTACGTTCCGCTTGCTGATGCCGCGGCGGTCAGCTTCGTCGCCCCTTTTATCGTGATCGTATTGGGGGTGAGTGTTCTGAAAGAAAAAGTTGGGCTGCGCCGCTGGATTTCGGTGGTTTTGGGTTTTGTGGGAACGTTGGTTGTGATCCGCCCGGGGCAGGATGTCTTGCATCCTGCGGTGTTTTTGGTGGTGGGCGCTGCGTTTTTCTTCGCCTGCCGGCAGGTGCTATCGCGGTTTTTAAGCCATGCGGATCCAGTATCCACGACAGTGGCCTATACGGCGATTACCAGCATGAGTTTGATCACGTTGATGTTGCCCTTCGTATGGCGGATGCCGGATTTTTCGCGCGATGGGCTGTTATTGGTGGCGATGAGCATTCTGGCCGCTTTGGGTGAATTTTCGGTGATCAAAGCGCTGAGCCTTGCGCAAGCTGTTGTGGTGGCGCCGGTGCAATATAGTTTGATTATCTGGAGCACCTTCTATGGATATTTGGTATTCGCGCAGATCCCCGATTTTTGGACTGCAATCGGGACGTTGATTATAGTGGCATCGGGTATTTATGCGCTGCGCCGCCAAGCGCTTAGCGAGGCAGCCTAGCACTATTCGAGGGGATGTGTTGCAAACGCGCTGTGTGGATTGGCGGCAGCGGGCACGCCGATACGTGGGGATATGGTGCCCTGATTATGCAAGAGCTTCTGACAGCGTGGCAGATCGGCGCGGCTATTGCCTGAAATCCGCATTAAAAGCCGGGGTAGGGCTTTGCTTGCAAAAAGGCGCATTCCTGCGTTAGGAGGATGCCACGCAAACCCTAGGATGTCTCTTTATGCTTACGCGCCCCACGGCCTCTTCGCAGAATTTGCATCACGCGGCCCGGCTCAGCGTTGCGCCGATGATGGATTGGACGGATCGGCATTGCCGCTACTTGCATCGTTTGTTATGCCAGAATGCGCTGCTCTATACCGAAATGGTGACGGCGCCTGCATTGGTGCGCGGACGGGCCTTGCATTTGCTCGATTACCATCCGGCTGAACATCCAGTGGCGTTGCAATTGGGCGGGTCGGACCCTGCTGAATTGGCCGAGGCGGCCAAACTGGGCGCCGAGGCCGGATATGATGAAATCAACCTCAATGTTGGATGTCCCTCTGACCGGGTACAATCGGGTCGCTTTGGCGCTGTTTTGATGCGCGAACCCGGGCTTGTGGCCGAATGCTGCGCGGCCATGCGCTCTGCTGTGGATATTGAGGTTACGGTCAAATGCCGGATTGGCGTTGATGATCAAATTCCCGAGCAGATACTGCCCGAGTTTTTGGCGCGTGTTTCGGCGGCGGGTATTGGGCGCTTTATCATCCATGCGCGTAAAGCTTGGCTAGAGGGCCTTAGCCCGAAAGAAAACCGCGATATCCCTCCGCTTGATTATGGCTTGGTGTTGCAAATGAAAGGCCTATTTCCGGCGCTGCATCTGTCGATCAATGGCGGTGTGACAGCGTTGGATCAGGCGCAAAACTTCCTAGATTCGGGGATGGATGGGGTGATGATTGGCCGTGCGGCCTATCATCAGCCAACCGATCTTCTCGCCAATGCGGATGCTGTTATTTTCGGGCAGGATCGGGCAATAAACCCGGTCAATATTGTGCATCAGATGATGCCTTATATCCATGCTCATATCGAAAATGGCGGGCGGCTTAACCAAATAACACGGCATATGTTGGGACTATTTACAGGCCGCCCAGGCGCCCGTGGATGGCGGCGGGTTTTATCCGAGCGCGCGCATTGCGATGGTCCTGAGCTGGTTTTAGAAGCGCTGCAACGGGTGATCGAGCCCGAAGCGGCTTAGCAGCCATTCACCCGCCGGCCGAGTGCATGAAAAAATGCTGAACGGGCTTACGCGCCTTTGGCTGGCTCATAGGGGCTACTGATCGCAGTTTCTATCGAGTCTTGCTTGTCATAAAGCCCCAGCACGCTGCCTTGCAGGCGCACCAACGCACTGATCGCGTTCAAGGTTGGGGTTTCTATTTCTAGGCGGCGGGCCAATTCAAGCACCGTGCTGGTCAGCGCATCCAATTCCATCGGGCGCCCCAATTCAACATCATGCCGGGTTGATGGTTTATGGCCGATAATATCGGCGCCGCCTTGAATGCGCCGCTCAATATCCACATTGAATCGTGCGCCGACGGCCAAGCCCACTTTGCGGCATTCGATCATCGCATCGCGGATCACCGCGCGGCTGGCAGGATCATTGCCAATCAGATCCAAACTGGCGCCGGTTAGCGCTGAGACCGGGTTAAAAGAGCAATTGCCCCAGAGCTTGATCCAGATTTCATCGCGCAATCTGGGCTTTACCGGCGCGCGCAATCCCCCCGCGCGTAAAAGCTCTGATAGTTTCATCACGCGATCGCTGCGCTGCCCATCAGGTTCGCCTAAGGTGAAGCGATCGCCTGATTTTAATGTGATTTGGCCTGGCGCCGAAATTTCACAGGCAGGATAGACCACGCATCCAATCGCCCGCTCAGGGCCAAAGGCAGCCCATTGTACGCCCCCGGGATCCGAGGTTTCCAGCCACCGATTTTCCATCGCACTGTCGCTGCCCGCTTTGTAAAAATACCACCAAGGTATGCCATTCACCGCCGGGACCAGCGCCGTGTGCTCCGCCAGCAAAGGTTTGAACCGGTCGATCACGGGGGCGACGGAATGCGCCTTCAGAGCGCTGATCACATAATCTTGGGGGCCGAGCTCTTCGGGTGTGTCGGAGGCCTTCACAGGGAGCGTTTCGGCGCTGCCCTCTTTTATCAGGGTAAGACCTTTGTCACGCAACCCTTCAAGATGCGGGCCTCTGGCAATCAGCGAGACATCAGCACCAGCTTTGATCAACGCATGGGCCATGTAGCCGCCGATGGCGCCGGCACCGAATATGCATATTTTCGTCATGCGCTCTCAGCCAATCCAAGCTTTTCATGCAGTCCGATCCGTTGCAATTTACCGGTTGCGCCTTTTGGAATCTCATCCAAGATCAATATCTTGCGGGGCACTTTAAACGCGGCCAGCCTTTCTTGCGTGAATTTGCGGATCTCTGCCACTTCAATATCAGCACCGTCGCGCAGCACCACTGCAGCGGCCACATCCTCGCCAAGTTTTGCATGTGGCAGCGCAAAAGTAACCGCCTGCGCAACGGCCGGATGGTCCATTAAAACCTCATCTACTTCGCGGGGCGAAATCTTTTCCCCACCGCGATTGATGATTTCTTTTAACCGGCCGGTCAGCCATAAATATCCCTCTGCGTCTAAATGACCTTGATCGCCGGTGCGAAACCAGCGATGGCCCTCAGCTTCAAAAAAGCTTTTGGCATTGGCGTCGGGGTTGCTTTCATATCCGGGGGTGACATTGGGTCCGGAAATTACGATTTCTCCCAGATCATCGATTAAATGATCTTCGTTTTCCGAGGCAATGCGCACCATCGGGCCCGCTGCGATGCCCACGCATCCCGGTTTCTGCGCGCGCGGTGGCAACGGGTTTGAACACATTTGATGGGCTGCCTCGGTCATTCCATAGCCTTCGATAACCGGCGCGTTGAAGGTTTTGACCAATTCGTCAAAAACTTGCGGCGGCAAGGAGGCAGAGGATGAGCGTAGAAACCTGAGGCCAACCTCGGTAATCACCTCTGCGTTGCGCGCCGCGCGTGACAGGATCGCTTGGTGCATCGTGGGAACCGCCGTGTACCATGTTGGTTGAACCTCTTTCATCAACCCAAAGAATTTCAAAGCGTCAAACCCGGCTGTACAGCTGACGCTGGCGCCCGCGCAAAGCGATGCAGTAACAGCAGCAACCAGACCATGGATGTGGAACAGCGGCATAACGTTCAAGCAGCGATCCGCGCCGCTTAATGCAAGCGAGCTGGCAATATGGTGCCCGCTGGCGGTCAGGTTGCGGTGAAGCAAAGGCACAATTTTTGGCCGCGAGGTGGTGCCCGATGTGTGCAGGATCAAAGCAATATCATCGGCTTGGGCGGGCACAGCTTCCGGCGCAGCAGTTGCGCTGGCTAGCGCAGAGCCGCGTAAAGAGAAAACGCCGGCTGGGCTGGCATCAGAACTGTGCAGACGAAGGATTTTAATTCCAAGTTCGTCGGCGGCTTGAACGGCCGGCCCGTCTTCACCGGCCATGACGACCAAGGCTTTTGCCTTCAGATCATCCATATAGAAGGCGTATTCATCCCGTTTATAGGCCGGGTTCAGCGGTGCGGTTACGCACCATTGCGCGATGGTCACAAACGCCGAGGCCATTTCGGGGCCGTTTGGCAGCACGATCGCCACGCGATCTCCGCGTCCAAGCCCAAAACCTGCAAGCTGGGCTCCAATGGTTTGGGACAGCTTTCTCAATTCGCCAAACTGCATCCAAGGGCGATTTGGCGCACCTAAGGCTGGGGATGCACCTGGCGCTGATGCGAGCATTTCTTGTAGGGTCATGTAGGCTCCGGCTTGTCGCTTGTGATCTCAACTCTCAGGAAGATAACGCGCAAAGTAAAGACTGCAAGGCAAAGCATTTATTTTGTTTAAACATGCACCAAATGCCCAGCGGGCTTAAATTTTCGCTGTCACCGGAGGGGTTTTGAGGGTAAGCGTTCCAAGCCTCGGGTATTAAAAGAAAATTTTTAACTATGCTGGAAATGTTTATCTTGCTGTCGGTGGTGGGTGCCTTTGCGGGCCTGCTGGCTGGATTATTTGGCGTGGGCGGTGGCATGGTTCTGGTGCCGGCGTTTTTTTACAGTTTCACCGGCCTTGGTTATGCGGGCGCTGACACGATGCAGGTGTGCTTGGCCACGTCTTTGGCGACGATCGTCGTTACCTCATTGCGTTCTTTGATCAGCCACCATCGCCAGGCTGGAGTTGACTGGGAGCTGCTGAAACTTTGGGCCCCGGGGATCGCGCTGGGGGCCGTGTTCGGGGTGCTGTTTGCAACGCAATTGAGGTCGATCACCTTGCAGTGGATTTTTGGCGGTTTTGGTTTGCTTATTGGATTTTATATGGTTTTTGGCCGCTCAGATTGGAGCCTTGGTACGAAGATGCCATCGGGATGGGCGCGGGCGCTTTTATCGCCGATGATTGGATTCATATCAGTTTTGATGGGCATTGGTGGTGGCAGTCTGGGCGTGCCGCTGATGACGCTTCATGGAAAAACCATCCATCAAGCCGTTGCCACCTCATCCGGCTTTGGTTTGTTGATTGCAGCGCCGTCGGTGGTGTCTTTCTTCTTTGTTGATATTGAGGCGGGCTCACGCCCTCCCTATTCGCTGGGGGCAGTGAACCTTGTGGCCTTTGGATTGATCATTGCCATGACGTTGATCACCACGCCTTTGGGCGTACGCTTGGCGCATAGGTTAGACGCTGCAAAATTGCGCCGTATTTTTGCAATATTCATTTGCGCCGTGGCATTGAACATGCTGCGCAAAGCGATCGGATATTAAGATTTTCGAAACCTCATAAAGGCCTTTTCTTGGATTTGGGGAAAATACCCCCAAGGGCGCAATAGCGTGGTGATCGCGGGTCCAGGCGCAACAGCGTACGGGGGCATTAGGAATGAGTGAGAGGTTTTCTTTATTCAAACCCCAGCCCGTTTTAGGAGGTTTGCATGAAATATCTCATCGCCCTGTTCTTGCTTGTCAGCCCCGGTTTTGCCTGTGAACACCGATCGTCATTTCTGCACAAGACGCCCGATTTCAAACTGCTTTTCTGGGGTTTGTCGAGCCAGGGGACATTGGTTGAAATTTATCAAAACAATAAATCGCGTGCTTGGTTTGCTTCCGTGACCGATGCGAGAGGTAAGATGTGCCTTGTCTCGCAAGGGCAAGGGTTTTCAACGATTTCGCCGCGCGTGTCTGCAGGTTTCTCCCTGTCATCAAAGCAGATTGATCTCAACGATTGACAAAAGCTGTGGCTTTGGTGGGAGAACTGCCGCTTAGCATCCTCACTGTGGCGCAGACATAGAAACACAAGCAAACAGAATGAGTTCGCTCTGATAGTGGCATCTTTGGGCTTGCCCGCGCATCGCTAAGGGGGCGGCCTGTTCGGTTGCATTGGGCTTTCATTCCCTCGAAAACGCCGCATGATAAAGCGGGGTGGACATTCATCATTTCGCCGTCACAAAGGGGGCTGGTCCAACATCACTAAGCCACTCTTCGCAGCGTCTAGGGGTGCAAAATTTCTGCGGCAATATCTTGCAGCTTCACAACTTTATCACTGGCGCCAAGATCAATCGCGGCTTTTGGCATGCCAAATACCACGGATGTGGTTTCATCCTGCGCAACTGTTTTCCCACCTGCATCTTTGATTTGCAACAAGCCTTTTGCCCCATCCCGCCCCATTCCGGTCATTAAAATGCCCATTGCATGTTGCTTAGCAGCAGTTGCGACAGAAAAAAATAACCTATCCACCGACGGGCAATGCCCATTCACCAAATCGCCTTGCGTGACCTTAACCCAATAGCCTGCGCCCCTTTTTTGCACCTCAAGATGCTTGCCGCCACAGGCGATAATGGCCTGCCCTTGGCGCACCGGTAGATGATCGGTGGCTTCTAAAACATCGATGCTGCACAATGTGTCCAACCGGTCTGCAAAGGCTTTGGTAAAGCTTGATGGCATATGCACTACGGCAACGATGCCGGGGCAGGTTCTGGGCAAGGCGGATAAAACGCTCATCAAGGCGCTGGTTCCCCCCGTTGAAGTGCCAATGGCGACCAAATTTTTTTGATTTTTTGAGGAAACTGTGCCGCGCGGCGGTTTGGGCATCGTTTGCGGTTCGGGGATTGACGGCAGAGCGGAAGGGCGTATTGGCACCGGATCCTGTTCCACTATCGGCGAAGCGGCGGTGGGTTTTGCCCGTGATAGCTGGGTTGGAGCATGCGATAAAAACCATATTTTTTCTTCAATTTGAGGCAATAAAAACCGAATATTTCGCATCAGGTTGCGCTCTGGTTTGATCACATAATCAGAATGCCGCGATTTTAACGATAGATTTCTATTGGCAAGCGTTGATAGCAGTTCGGGGGCCAGCAAGAATAGCGTTGGAATTTTTGTTTCGCCTTTGGCTTTGTCGAGGGCAGAGATAATATCAAGCGTGTGAACGTCGAGATTTAACAAAATAACATCGGGCGTGCGTTTTGCAAAATAGCGCAGCACGCGGCTGGCATTGCAAGGCATTGCCGTCGCCTCTATCAAGCCGGTCGATGAAAAATATTGGCTCAGGGCTTTGCGGATGATCGCGTCAGAGGCGATGATAACGAGCTTCATAAAAATTCAGGCCCTAAGGAAGATCTGGATGTTTTCGAAAGACCGCCGGTGCAACTTGTTGCAGGCCCTTTGGCATTTTTATATTCACTTCAGACAGGCCAATAAAAAGAAACCCCCCCGGCTCTAACGCGTTAAAAATGTTTTCCAAAAGCGTTACGCGACTTGCTTCGCTGAAGTATAAGATCACATTTCGGCAGAAAATGATGTGGAAACGCTGCTTGAATGGAAATTTTGCACTGGCGAGATTAAACCAGCGGAATAAGATTTTTTCCCGCACCTTTTTGATAAACTGGAACCTGTCTTCGCCTTGTTTATGGGTGTAAGATTGAAGAATCTGCGGGGCTATTTTTTGCAAACGTTCATTTTGAAATTGCCCCGAATAACCTTTGCGCAGCATTTCGCTTGAAATATCAGTGGCCAGCACGCCCGCCTGCATCTCCCAGAATGGATCTCCATAATATTGATGCGCTGCAAATAAGAGCGAAAATGCCTCTTCGCCAGACGCGGCTGCCGCGCTCCACATGCGCAGCTGACGGTCTGGGCGGGGCAGCTGAACGGGCGCGATGGCGGGCAAGGCGGTTTGGGATAAATAGGTGAAATGGGCGTTTTCGCGAAAAAATGATGTATGGTTCACGGTAAAAATATCGGTCAGAGGTTGGAAAGCGCTGGTGGCTTTTGTTTCTTGCCAACGCGATATTGTGCGCGCCAGATCGGTAACCCCGTGCTCATTGAAAAACTGCAAACTGCGCGTTTTTGCAACAGGGGGAATGGTTTTGGGCAGCACCAAGCCAAACAGGTTCAAGAACAGCGCTTTGATCAGCGCATAGTCATGCGTGCTTAGGTCTTGCATGGGGGTTATTACGCGTTCCAGTCCCATATGCCTGTCCAAGTTTTGGGGGGCTTGGCCATCAGGTTCTGACAGCGTTTTAAAAACAAACTGGACGGGGTGAGCGAGGCGTTCAAACCTTTTGGTTCATGCTCTTGGGCGGCTTCAAAGCAGCTATGCGCAGCTTTAAAATCCGCCTTGGTGTATTTTGAAAATCCCTCGTTGAAAGTTTCAGCCAATCTTTTTTGCGTGTCAGACGCCGCGTCCCAGCGATCCATAAGTTCAAAACAGGCCAGAGATTGCGATTTACCTTTCACGGTCACGCGGTCGATCATGCGCGTGCAATATCGGTCTTGATGAGCGCTGATAATGCTTTCTCCCAGCAAGTTTTGCAGGCCATATAGTTTCGCAGCAGCTTCAAGTCGGGCTGCTGTATTGACCGTATCACCGATGACGGTTAGGTCGATCCGGGCTTCAGCTGCCCCAAGATCGCAGAGGATTGCCGGGCCTGAATGCGCGCCAATTCTAAGGGCGAAAGGGTCAGTTTTTAACCGTGGATCACTTTCGTTCAACGTCCTGAGGCTGGCTTTAATTTCAAGCATAGTGTCAAGCAGTGCTTTTTGAGCGTTGTTGCTTTGATCATGAATCCAAAAGGCCATGCAGGCATCGCCGATGAATTTATCAATATCACCGCCATGCTTAATGATCGTCCGGGTTACCAAGCTGAACAGCTTATTCACCTGTTCCACAACATCACCTGGGGCATAGGCTTCGCATCGAGGGGTAAAATTCATGATGTCGATAAACGTCACGGTTACGGTTTTTCGATCGGCGCGCGGGGCGGTTTGTCCAGCGCCCCAAACCGCCTTTTCCAGCGCCACCTTCAACGATGCTTTGGAGACATAACGTTGCAATTGAGCTTGTTCGTCTTTGGTGCGCCGGTCCGCGAGTGTTTTTTCAACTTTTGCAACCAAATCATGTACGCCAAAGCCTGTGGTAACCGCGGCCTTGGCGCCGGCATTCAAGGCCATCCGGATATTTGCCTCATTGGTATCGGGCAAAAGAACGATCACCTCCGGGGTGCTGGGCAGATCGCTTGTGTTTAATCCATTAAACAGGTCAACGATCGTACCATCGCTTGGCTCAAATTCACAAATCACCAAATCGCAGGTGCTGCGCTGAACGGCTCTGAGAAAGGCGGCGATGGTGGGCACGCGTTTTGTGCGAAATCCCTGCAGGTTCAAAACCGCTGCAATATCTTGGTCACTGGTTTCAGGGCCTTGCAAAATGACAATGCTTTCGCGGGCACCTCGAAACCTTTCCAGCATCGCACTGACCTTTTCTATCAACCCTTCAACATGCACCGGTTTTCCAATGAAAGCATCGACGCCCACGTCAAAGCCCTTGCGTTGGTCAGTAGCGGAGGAAAGCGTGCTTGACATGATTAAGGTGGCCTCGGCGGTGAGGGGGTCATTTTTCAGCGCAGCGCAGGTTTCATAGCCGTTCATTTTCGGCATTTCGATATCACAAATGATCAAGTTTGGTTGCTGAGTTCGCGCCATCTGATAGCCTTCCTCGCCATCAAAAGCTTGCGCCACCTCAAAGCCTGCCTGCTGCAACGGCCCAACAATTGTTTTATGCACCAAAGCCGAATCGTCGATCAAGAGAACTTTATTGCGCCGCGTATTTGCCTTTTCAATCGCCGCGACAAGAGCTTCGCCAGCGACTGGAAATTGCAGAAAACCATCGCAAATCCCCACCACATCTGGGGCAAGCGCATAATCTAAGGATAAAAATAAAATTCGCAAATCGGCTTGAAACAGGCGCTTTAAGCGAAAAGCCACATTGATCAATTCCTGTTCATTCGTGTCCGATTGCAGCACCAAAGTGGTTTTGGGGTTTTCTGAAACCTTCGTCACAATATGGTTTTTTGCTATCAGCTCGAAATCAAAGTCTTGATCCTGCAAACAGGTTTTCAAGTATGTGGCATAAAGTTCATTTTCGAGGCAAAGCAAAACGGTGTCCCGTGCCTGTGTTTGGGCCATCAGCTCGGAGGGGGTGGGCATGTGCAAATTCTGGGGCATGGTTAATCCAAATCCTTAGGCAGAGCTCAGGGCGCGGTTGGGGCAAGGCAGGCCTTGTCCAACGCGGCGATGATGTCATCTTCATTGATGGGCTTTTCGAAAAACTCGGTTGCGTTTAACGCAGCCAAACGGCGTTTTTCCGGGCCGTCGCTTATTTTTTTGCCGGTGATCATGAAAACGGGTGCTGCGCTCAACCCGGGCTGCTCGCGCAGGCGCTCAACAAATTCATAGCCATCCATTAAGGGCATAACGATATCCACGCAAAAGGCAGAGATATGGCGCGCAGCAGCTTTTGAAAGCGCATCATGGCCATCTGTGGCGCTTTCAACTTGATAACCTGCCCGCGTTAACAAGGCGCTTAAACGGTTGCGTTGGAGCGCTGAATCATCCACCACAAGGATCGTATGATCGGCCCGTTGCAGCGTGGCGGCATCGGTTGTGATATCGTTTAACGGCGCCTGAGCGTGCAGGTCCTCGGTTAAGATTTCCCCCACATTGAGGATAAGCACCAAATTACTATCTGACAGGATTGTGCATCCCATCATGAATTTAATTTTTGAAACCAAGGATCCAAATTGTTTGATTAACACATCTTGACGGCCCTTCACCTCATCCACCAGGATGCCGATATAACGGTCGCCATCCGCCAAAACGATGATCGTTTTTTCTACCTGATTGAAGGCGCTGGGCGGAAAGTTTAACAGGCGCGAAAGAGTGCTCACCGTGACCGTCATCCCGCGATAATTAAACACCAAGCCGCCGCCCACACGGCGTAATCCGCTTTTTGACACGGTAAGAATTTCTACAACATTCGATACTGGAAACGCGAATTGATGGCCGTTTTCGCTGGCCAATAAAATGCCCACAATTGCCAGTGTTAACGGCAAACGCAGAGTGATTTTTGTGCCTTTGCCTTTTTCAGTTTCGATATCAACCGTGCCTTGCACTTGCGTGATGGCAGTTTTCACCACGTCCATTCCAACGCCGCGCCCTGAAAGCTCGGTGACGTTTTCTGCAGAAGACAGGCCCGGATGAAACGTCAGATCTAAGATGTCTTTTTCGCTAAAACTTTCGGCCGCGGCAGGCAGCACCAATTCGCGTTCCAAGGCCTTGGCCAAAATGGTCTCGAGGTTGATTCCGCGGCCATCATCTTTGATTTCGATCACCGCATTTGAGCCCTGATAATAGGCTGAGAGTTCGATTTTGCCGATTTCTGATTTGCCTTGGCTCAGGCGCTCTTCGGGGGATTCAAAGCCGTGATCCAAAGAGTTGCGGATAATATGAAGCAGAGGATCGGCCAATTGATTGATCAAAAGTTTATCAAGCTCTGTGCTGGCGCCAGAGAGGATCAAATTCGCCTTTTTGCCCGTCTTTCGCGCCATATCTCGAACCTGCGCGGGAAAGCGATTGAACAATTGCGCCACCGGCACCATGCGAAAGCTCATTGCGCCGGTTTGCAAACGCCCGCTCAACCCCTCAAGATCTTCGATATTTTTTTGTAATTGTTTGCGGGTATCGTCTATGCGCAACATCGTTAGACGGAATTCTTCCGGAAAAAACTCTAAATTCCGCAAAATTTCGCTGTCTAAAATATCTTTGATTTTTTTCAAACTGGCCCGTTCAGAGGAAAGGCCAGAGATGCGTGATTGACCTTGGCGGCCCGTAGGTTCGATCAGATCATTATCCAGATCAAGCACCTTTTGCTTTAAGCTTTCCACGGCTTCAAACACCAAATGGAATTTTGCGGTTCCAGTCAGTTTTTCCAAATTGTAAAAGGATTGCGTTAAAACATGCAGATCGTTTTGCAGCCGGATACGCGTGATAAATACCTCTGAGGCGGTGTTCAGCACATCATCCAACTTTTGCGCGGGGATGCGAATGGTTTCATCTTGTGGAATGCCCGGTGTGACAGTGCCAACGGGCTGTATACCTGCCGGCGCTGGCTCGGAATTTGGCTCTGCATTTATCTGTGGCTCTGCATAAGGTTGGATCGTCGGTTTGGCGGGATCCGTTGAGGCATATAGATGTTGGATAAGCGGTCTGATCGGCGTATCCAGCGGCCGTTCTTCAATCACCTGTCGGATCAAATGCCCCAAACCTGCGACTGCTGACATCAACCCATCGATCAGATTGGATGAGATGTTCAATCGCTTTGAGCGCATTTCATCCAAAATTGTTTCGACCTCATGCGCAAGGGTTTCAATCTTTTTAATCTCGAGCAAGCGCGCGCCGCCCTTTATCGTATGCACAGCGCGAAAAATTTGGTTGATAACCTCAAGCGGGCTTTGCGTTGTTTCCAACTCGATCAGTGAGAGTTCGATCGCATCCACATTATCCTGCGCCTCTTGTGTAAACGCTGGGATTAAGTCGCGTTTATCCGCGCCGATCAACAGTGCCTCGGGTTCGCTATCCAGCGCGTCGAGCCGCTTGAAAAGCGCTTCAGAGGTTTGCGCCAAGGCGGCTGGCTCTGCATTGGGGCTCTGAGCATCCTCATGACGCTCGGGCTCTTCGGTATTTCTTCGTTTTATATCTGCCGCTTGATCCTGCGTGAGGGTTTCGTTGAACTCAGTTAAGGCAAGGCGCAAATATCCCTCTGCTTCGCGGATAATATCGCTGATATCCGCTTTGCCGTCTTCAGACTCTTCCCAGTCTTTTAAAAGCGTCAGCGTGTTTTCAAATAGAAGCTGCAGCAGGTAATCCATCGAATGATGGGTAAAACTGTGGTGATATCGACCATAATCCAAAATAAACACGATGATTTGCATCAACTGCCTTGGTTGCATGATCCGCAACACATCCAGCATGCCAAAGATCAGATAGCCCCTGCGATAGGCCATATCATAGGCCTCTTGAGGGGTGTCAGGTTTGACTTTTATCAACGTCAAAAGATCTGCGTAAGCCTGCTCGGTGGTTTGAATTAATTTCTCCAACAGCGCCATATTCGACGCGTCAAGATGGGGGTTTGTGACGTTTTTTTCGGGGATATCAACCGTTAAGATTGCTGGATCATACATCTGCATATTTTATCCAAAAAGGCCGGTGGCCGACGCCTTTGGCGCCGCCAGCGATTAATAGTTTTCAAAATTATTTGATTGAATTGGGTCCGAGGATGGTGCCGGTGGTCGCGATGAGGGCGCGGGCATCGATTGCTGAAGGCTCGCCTCTTCAGAGGGGTGGTCGGTTTTAAAGCGGGCGACCAATGCCTTCAAACGAGGGGCCAGAGCCGAAACTGTTTGCGCGGTTTGAAACAATTGTTGCGCGGCTGAGGCATTGCTTTGAATAACCCCGTCCAACACTTGCACCGAAGTGTTTATTTGCGCGGCTCCGGTAGATTGTTCTTCCGAAGAGGCGCTGATATTTTGGACCAGATCTTTGGTTTTTTCAATTTCAGGCAACAAAGCATTAAGCATCTGGTTGGTTTTTTCAGCCAGCTCTTTGCCCTCGCCAGATGAGACTTGAATATCAGAGGCGGCTTGCTTGCTTAATTCGGCTAGTTTTGACACTTCTGAGGCTACCACGGCAAAGCCTTTGCCATGCTCGCCAGCGCGGGCCGCCTCGACCGAAGCATTCAGGGCCAAAAGTTCAATTTTGCGGGTGATTTCTTCCACAATCGTAATTTTTTCTGCGATATCTTTCATAGATCCCGCGGTTTTTTCCATAGCTTGCGCGCAGACCTGCGCGTCTTCCGCCAAAATTGTGGCTTTGCGATCGGTTTCGACCGCGCCATCAGCATTTTCGCGGATGGATGTGGTCATCTGCTCCATCGCCGTTGCGGTTTCTTGAACTGAATTGGCTTGTTCGGTGGTGCCATCCGAGACTTGCTGTGCACCGGATTGCATTTGCTCTGATTGCTCGGTGACCTGGCGCGAAACCTCAAGCAGCGAGGTCACAATATTCGTGAGATTT
>ERZ891134.1456-NODE-1456-length-16162-cov-5.235488_pt1 | contig 16162 bp, 13 predicted proteins | sample MGYA00520888_ERZ891134 | MGnify/ENA primary metagenome ERZ891134 (study PRJEB32303, sample SAMEA104408692) | aquatic metagenome | biome: Brackish water; feature: Coastal; material: water | place: Baltic Sea | collected 2014-10-23 | depth 10 m ... | reverse complement strand
CGAGTGGTTGATCGCGGCGGTGCTAGCCGCGGCTCTTGCGGCGGCTCACTTCTTCGCCTATCGGGTCTCTAGGTTGTCGGACAAGACCCAGGACGTGCTTGCCTCCATTGGCGGCGGAGCTGCGATCGCATACATCTTCGTGCACCTGATGCCTGAGTTGGCGATCGGCGGACGCGAACTCAGCGAGTTGGACATCACCGCCTTCACGCCCACGCCGATCACCGAAGCCGGGCTGTTCTTGACGGCGATGGTTGGAATGGTGACCTTCTTCATCTTGGACGTGCGCACTGAGGAAGGCCGCGCGTCGACGAAGACAAGTTTTCGCGTGCACCTCGCATCGTTCGCATCAATCAGCGCGATCTACGCTTACACGCTGCCTTCGCTTGTGACCACCGGGTGGGACTACGCGCTGTTGTTCACCCTTGTTCTGGGTGGTCATTTGCTGCTCGCTGACCGTGCGTTGGCACGCGCGCATCCTGCCCAGTTCGCGCACGAAACACGATGGGTCGGTATGGCTGCGGTTGGCGCCGGTTTCCTTGCCGCCTACCTACTCCCACCAGCGAATGAGTACCTGCTCGCCATCGGCACGGCGTTCTTGGGAGGTGTGCTGTTGATGACCACTTTCCGCGAGGAATTGCCATCGGCCTCACGTACGCGCATTCCGTGGTTCCTGCTAGGGCTACTGGTGATGTCCGGGCTGTTGATCATCGCCCTTGTGGTTGGTCAACACGGCTAGGAACACAGTTAGTCACGGCGTTGTCACCACGGTGTCGGTGAACCGGTTGATCAATTGCACGGCGAGTTCGTTGATCGGTGGTTCGTCGATGAAGAAGTTGCGAAGGCCCTTCTCGGATTTGGCGTACGTGAGCCAGGAGATCACGTTGCCGCTCTTCAAGAGCAGCTGGTAGCTGCGGGTGGTGTATCGAAAATCTTTGTCGTCCGAACCATCGGACCGGATATCTCGAATGAACCAGCCCGGGGTGCCATCCACGGTGACCGCTGATTGCCGAGCCACCGTGCGTGAAGCGGAGGTGGTCTTCTTGAAAAGCTTGCCGTTGGTCTGGTTGCACGAGGGTAAGCGCTTGCTGATTCGATCCCAAGCAGCATTTGCTTGCGTGGCGTCGTCGTAGGTGAAGGCGCGCTGGTAGACGAGTCCGTTCAGCGAGAGGGGCCCACCGTCATCGCCGAAACTCGATGAGAAGGACCCGTTGCCGCCGGGAAAGAAGTTCAATCGTGCTTCGCACGGATCTATCGGTGCCGTCCCCGGAAGGCTCGCTGAGAAGCTTGACCATGCGCCTTGGTCGGGGGTGCCGATTGGTATGTCAGGGCCAATGTCCGCCGGATTCACCATGGCAACCTCGGCGATCGACAACGTGGTGGATTGCACGCCGGTGGGGGTGGTGCGGTCCGCGAAGCGGTCGGACAGTTGCGCCCACAAGGTCTCGACAGCAGTGCGCTGGTCGGCGGTGATATCCGCGCTGACCAGATCGCTGAATCGCAGGCTCACGATGGCATCGCCGGACAGTCCGAGCACCGTGTACTCGCTCGAGGGGTTGCGGGGCCCGCGCTGATAGCTGGTCCACAGTGCGTCGGCCCCAGGGGCGCCGCCGTTGGTGATGACCACGCCGGCGTTCTTACCCTTCCCGGTGAAGGAACATTCCTGTTGGATCTGCTCGGACAGCAGCGCCCAATTCGCCTGGGCGCCGTCCACGCTCGGGTAGACGATCGCTTGTTGCGACAGGTTGTCGTCGGCGTCTTGGTTGATGTTGCTGAAGAAGCCGGTGGTCAGATCGAGCGAGGGGATCACCGGATCGGCGTTCGGCGGTTGGCACACCGGATAGGGGTCCTGCCCACCGGTAGGGATGTAGTAGCCGATCTGCTGGGCACCTGGGCCGCCGAGCACCGCCGGGACCATGCCCGGCTGCAACATCGCCGTGGTGGCTTGGCGCAGCTCCAGGGGAGTGGGGGGCGTGGCCGTCGGCTCGGGTGCTGCCCCGGCACCAGGGCCTAGGGCAGTGATCGCTACGGCGGCGGCAGCTGCGGCCGCGATCAGGATCCGGCTCTTCATGAATTTCCCCTTACTTTGCGGATCTCGTCGTCAGCGGGTGGTTATGAACGTAGCCGATGGCTGCCCCCGGACCGGTCCGCGGGGGCGGGTAATCGTGACCAAGAAGTGACCCTGAAGACCGGCCGTTTGGCCTGCTCAGGCATTAGATTCCCACCAGACCCGGACTGGAAGGAAGATTCGCATGGCTACGTTTAAACACCGTCCCGAGATGGCCGCCGCGCTTGCGGGAACCATGCGTTCGTCGGTCTCCCGCCGCCGGTTGCTGCAGGCCGCCGGCATCGGTGGCACCGCTGCAGCTTTAGCTGCGTGTGGGGCCGGTGGTGGCACCGCCACGGAGACCAGCGCGGAGACGACCGGGGAAGAGGCTGCTTCGCAGGAGCCGACCCCTGAGGAAACCGCCGCGCAGGACCTTTCCGACGTGGAGGCCGTTGTCGCTTGGTCGAACTGGCCGCTGTACATCGACTACGACGACGAAGAGACCGGCCGCCCGTCCCTGGAGGCGTTCGAGAAGCAAAGCGGTATCTCGGTCACCTACAACGAGGACATCAACGACAACAACGAGTTCTACGCAAAGGTGCGCACGCAACTCGAGCAGGGCCAGGACATCCAGCGTGACCTGGTTGTTCTCACCGACTGGATGGCCGGGCTGTGGATCCAAAATGGGTTCGCCCAGAAGTTGGATCCCGCGAACATTCCGAATATGAAGAATCTGATCGACCAGTACTACGGAGTGTCCTTCGATCCAAATCGCGAGTACACGTTGCCGTGGCAGTCCGGCTTCGGAGGCTTGGCCTACAACTCCGATCTTCTGGAGGAAACACTCGGTGTCAGCGAGATCAACACCATGGATCAACTCTTCGACCCGGCTCTCAAAGGACGCGTGACGCTGCTGTCGGAAATGCAGGACACGATGGGCTGCATCATGGCTTGGCAGGGTGCCAATCCGAGTAACTTCACTGATGAGGAATTCGAGAACGCGATCGATGCTTTGACGGAGATCGTCGCCTCCGGTCAGATTCGCCAGGTCACCGGCAACGACTACATCAACGCACTGGAGACCGGCGACATCATCGCCGCCCTCGGCTGGTCTGGTGACGTATTCCCATTGGACGGCAACTTCGGCTTCTCACTTCCGGAGTCCGGCGGCATGCTGTGGAGCGACAACATGCTGATCCCATCGACCGCCACGCACAAAAAGAACGCCGAGGCCGTGATGAATTACTACTTCGACCCGGAAATCGCCGCCGAGGTGGCGGCGTGGGTTTGGTACATCTCGCCGGTCAAGGGCGCCCGGGAGGCTATGGAGAAGATCGATCCCGAGTTGGTCGATGTCCCCTGGATCTTCCCGACGGACAAGGAGCTCAACAATTCCTACGTCTTCATGACCTTGACCGCTGAGCAGAACGAGAAGTACCAGCGTCAGTTCCAGCAGGCGATCGGCCTGTAGTGGTTCTGAGTGCGGGGGCGACTGCCCCGCACTCGTCCCTGAGCGGCAAAAGGACGGTCGATGCCCGACAAGCGAGTCGTCGAGGACCTGCATCTTCGTGATCTAAGCAAGCGTTTCGGTGACTTCGTGGCCGTCGACGATCTGACGTTGACGATCCCCGCGGGGAGTTTCTTCGCGCTGCTCGGGCCGTCGGGTTGCGGGAAGACGACCACCCTTCGGATGGTTGCCGGCTTGGAGGACCCCACGGATGGGTCGATCGTTATCGGCGATCGCGACGTCACCGGCCTGCGAGCTTTCAAGCGACCGGTGAACACCGTGTTTCAGTCCTACGCCTTGTTCCCGCATCTGGACATTTTCGAGAATGTGGCCTTCGGCCTTCGCCGCCGCGGCATCAAGAACGTGAAACCGACCGTGGAGGCCATGCTCGAATTGGTCGAACTCACCCCGATGGCGCGCCGCAAACCCAAGCAACTTTCCGGTGGACAGCAACAGCGCGTAGCCGTTGCCCGCGCCTTAATCAACGAGCCAGATGTCCTGCTGCTCGATGAGCCTCTTGGTGCCCTTGACTTGAAGCTTCGTCGTCAGATGCAGATCGAACTGAAGCGAATTCAAACCGAAGTCGGCACGACCTTCGTGCATGTCACGCACGACCAGGAGGAAGCCATGACCATGGCCGACACCGTGGCGGTCATGAATGAAGGTCGCATCGAGCAAATGGGTGAGCCCAGCGAAATCTATGAACTCCCCACCACCGTCTTCGTCGCCCGATTCCTAGGCCAATCGAACCTGTTCGCCGGAAAGCGTGCGGGGAGTGGAGCTGATTCGGTCAAGGTTGCTGCACATGGCCAAGAGTTCGGCATACCCAACTCCCGAAACAGCGCTCCGGGCGCGGACATCATCGTGGGTGTGCGCCCGGAGAAGATGACGATCGTCGATGCCGGTGACCCGATCCCCGATGGTCACGACCGAATCTCCGGTCGGGTTGTCGATGTCTCCTATACCGGCGTGAGCACTCAGTACTTGATCGCTGCTCCCTGGGGCGAGGAGATTTCGGTATTCGAGCAGAACACCGTCGTGGGCGACCGATCCCTGGTGGGGGATTCGGTTGACGTCCACTGGGCACCGGATCACGCTTTCGGACTCGACGGGACCGGGATAGCGCCTTCGGCGGTGGAATCCGAACCCGTCTCGGGGAACTGATGCCAGCGCTCCTGCCCACCTCCGGGTCCTCGGCTCCACCGCAGGTGGCAGCGCGCAAGGCGCGCACCGGCTACCTATTGCTGCTGCCGGGGATGGGGTGGCTGGCGGTCTTCTTCGCGATCCCGTTCATCACCTTGATCATCACCAGTTTGCAGGTGCCCACCGGTGCGTCGGGTGTGTACGCACCCGGCTTCGATATCGCGAACTACGGCGAGGCCATCTCCCAATACGGCGATCTCTACGTTCGCTCGTTCATCTACGCCGGTCTGGCAACTGTCTTTGCGCTGCTAATCGCCTACCCATTGGCCTACTTCATTGCCTTCCGCGGCGGGCAGTGGAAGGGCCTGCTTCTGGTTTTGGTCATTGCCCCCACCTTCGCCAGTTTCCTGCTGCGCACCTACGCCTGGCGCACGATCTTGGCCGACGAAGGCCCGGTCACCGGCTTCTTCGATGCCCTCGGTGTGCTGCCAGAAGGTCGAATCCTCAGCACCAGCATCGCGGTCGTCGCTGGCTTGACCTACAACTTTCTGCCCTTCATGATCCTGCCGCTGTTCGCCGCACTGGACAAGGTTGACCATCGCCTGATCGAGGCATCCAATGATCTATACGCCTCACCCGTGACAACTTTCCGGAAGGTCGTGTGGCCGTTGTCTTTGCCAGGGGTCGTCGCCGGGACACTGCTGACGTTCATTCCCGCATCCGGCGATTACATCAACGCACAATTGCTCGGATCGATCACCACTCGGATGATCGGGTCGGCCATTCAAGTGAACTTCATCCAGTTCCGCGACTATCCGATAGCAAGTGCGCTCTCGGTCATCTTGATGTTTGTCATCTTGATCGTCGTGTCGATTTATATCCGAAGGTCCGGAACGGAGGACCTGGTCTGATGAAGTTCGTGCGCCGTCACATCCTCACCGTCGTCGCGATGCTGGTACTGGTGTACCTGTTCATCCCGATTGCTGTCATTGGTGCTCTGAGTTTCAACGACCCGCCCAGCAAGTACAACACCAAGTGGTATGGCTTCTCCGTGGATGCCTGGACCAACATGTGCGGCATTCCTGGCGTGTGCGAATCGTTCCTCGAGAGCATCAAAATCGGGCTGATCTCGACCTTCGTCGCCACAGTCTTGGGAACGATGGTGGCCTTCGCCCTCGTTCGCTACCGCTTCCGCGGACGTAAGAGCACGAGCTTGTTGATCTTCCTACCCATGGCCACCCCGGAGGTTGTCATGGGTTCAAGCCTGCTCGCACTGTTCTTGAACCTGACGTTTCCGTTGGGCGTGACGACAGTCATCATCGCCCACATCATGTTCACGATTTCCTTCGTTGTCGTCGCCGTGAAGGCACGGCTTCAGGGGCTTGACCAAAGCTTGGAGGAAGCCTCGCGTGACTTGTATGCCAATTCCTCCGCGACCTTCCGCTATGTGACCTTCCCCCTCGTAGCCCCGGGTATCGCTGGTGCAGCCTTGCTTGGTTTCGCACTGAGTTTCGACGACTTCATCATCAGCTTCTTCAACGCCGGCACCTTGGTCACCTTCCCGATCTACGTCTGGGGTGCCGCTCAGCGAGGTATCCCCGTCCAGGTCAATGCGCTGGCAACCTTGGTGTTCATCGTTGCTTTGACGATTGTGTTGGTGGCGCAATTCGTCGCTTGGCGCAAGCGCAAGTTCTTGCAAGCCTCGACGGCCGAGCGGGACGCGGACCTCAAGGCCTTGAGCATGGACGCCTTCTCCCGCTCCTGACCCCACCCGGAAAGGGGCAGTCGGCAAACCCCGAAAGGGCAGTCGGCAGAAGTAAACTGTGTCCAGGTACCTCTGCTGGAAGGGATTGGTGGGACGGCGCGGCGATCGGCCGCGCTCCGCGCAGCGACCACCGATAAGGATTCCCATGCAGTTCGCCACGAAAGCAACACCCGAAGCAATCAAGGCCGTAGCCGATGCCCAGCGCAGCGTGTTTTGGCTAGATCGTCCCGAACGCCCCGAACCACTTGCGCCCCTGGTCGAGAACATCGACGCCGATCTAGTGATCGTGGGTGGCGGCTTCACCGGTCTGTGGACCGCGTTGCTCGCCAACGACGTTGACCCCGATAAAGACATCGTGCTTATTGAACGCACTCGTATCGGGGACGGCGGCACCGGCCGTAATGGTGGTTTCGTTGCCGCGAGCCTCACCCACGGTTTCGGTAACGGACTGAGCCGCTGGCCCGAGGAACTCTCGACGCTTTTGGAGTTCGGGCAGCGCAACCTCGAGGACATCGAAACCTTCGTCAAACTCAATGGCATTGACTGTGATTTCCGTCGAGCCGGCGAAATCGATGTAGCGGTAGCAGATCACCAGGTGAGTGAGTTGCGCGAGTCCGTCCAGCAAATGAAGGATTTCGGGCTCGATGTTGAATTCCTCGATCAAGATGCCATGCAAGGTCGTGTTGCCTCCCCGACGTACCTTGCAGGTTTGTGGGACCAGCACTCGGTCGCCCTGGTGGATCCGGCGAGACTCGCCTGGGGTTTGCTGGAGACCGCCCGGCGACGCGGCATTCGGATATACGAGAACACTGAAATCACCGACTTTGACGACGAACACGACCGCGTTGTCTTACACGCTGGGAGTCAGCGCGTAACAGCGGCGAAGGCGGTCATTGCCACTAACGCGTTCCCGAGCTTGATTTCTTCGGTGCGTCACCGGGTGGTTCCGGTGTACGACTACGTCCTCATGACCGAACCGCTCACCGATTCCCAGTGGCGCGCTATCGGTTGGGCGGATCGCGAGGGCGTAAGCGACTCGGGTAATCAGTTTCACTACTACCGGCCCACCGAAGATGGGCGAATCCTGTGGGGTGGATACGACGCCGTTTACCACTCCGGTAACGGCTTCGGTCCGCAATTCGAGAACGACGACGACGCCTACCAGCGTCTGGCCACGCACTTCTTGCAGACCTTCCCGCAGCTTGATGGCATCCGCTTCACCCACGCATGGGGCGGCGCGATCGACACCTGCTCGCGCTTCACCGCCTTTTGGGGAACGGAGGCGGCCGGCAAGGTCGCCTACGTTGCTGGATTCACGGGGCTGGGAGTGGGCTCAAGTCGGTTCGCGGCGCAGGTGACGTTGGATCTACTTGATGATCACGACTCCACCCGCACCCGGCTGGAGATGGTGCGCAGCAAGCCACTTCCCTTTCCTCCGGAACCGTTGCGTTCGCTGGGCATCAAGTGGACCACCACCTCATTGCAGCATGCCGATGCCAAGGGCGGCAGGCGCAATTTGTGGCTGCGCACTTTGGACCGACTAGGACTGGGCTTCGACTCCTAGTTTCCCGTCCGCATCGCGCACGAAAGCGTTGTGGACAGGGCTACAGTCCGGTTATGTCGCGATACGGCAGCCAGTACGGCCCGGATTACACCTTCCTGGGTGTCCCGATGGCCGATCTGGATAGCCCAGCCACATATGAAAACGCCGACGTGGTGATCGTCGGAGCTCCCTTTGACGGCGGCACTTCCTATCGAGCCGGTGCCCGTTTCGGGCCGCAAGCCATCCGTGCGGCGTGCTACCTCGGTCACGACGGATCTCGGCCATCTCTTGCGATGCGTGTCGATGGCTTGCAGGACATGAAGGTTGTCGATGTTGGTGATGTCGAGCTCTACTCCGGTGATGCGCAGCGGTCCTGCGCGGATCTAGAGAAGGTGATCGAGAAGATCGCGAAGACCGGTGCAGTGCCACTCGTGCTGGGTGGAGATCACACCATCACCTGGCCCGATGTGACCGGTGTGGCGCGAGCGCGTGGCTGGGGCAAGGTTTCGGTGATCCACTTCGACGCGCACGCCGATACCGGCGATATCGAGTTTGGCTCGCTGATCGGTCACGGGCAGCCGATGCGCCGACTCATCGAATCCGGGGCAGCGCGCGGCGACAAGTTCTTCCAGATCGGCTTGCGCGGCTATTGGCCCCCGCCGGACATCTTGCAATGGATGGCCGAGCAGAACATGCGCTCCTACGAGATGACAGAGATCACCGAGCGTGGCCTTGAGACAGTTCTTGCCGAAGTGATCGGCAAGGCGATGGAGGACTGCGACGGAGTCTTTCTATCCGTTGACATCGATGTTGTCGATCCCGGATCGGCACCTGGCACCGGAACGCCCGAGCCAGGCGGATTGACCTCACGGCAATTGCTCGATGCAGTTCGCCAGATCGCCTACGAGGTGCCGCTGTTTGGAATCGACGTTGTCGAGGTGGCACCACCGTTCGATCACGCCGACATCACCGCGCTGCTCGGCAATCGGGTGGTGCTCGAAGCGCTGTCCGGGATGGCAAAGCGGGCATCGGGTGAGCCGTGGGACAAGCACCAGCCGCTCCTGGATGGCAGGTGATGCGCGTCCTGGCTATCGGCGCGGGGGGAGTGGGCACCTCCGCAGCCCTTATTGCCAAGCGACGCGACTTCTTCGAGGCGTGGGTGATCGCCGACTACGACGACACCCGCGCCCGAACGCTCAAAGACAAAACAGCAGATGATCGCTTCAGCGCGATCACCCTCGATGCGAGTGACGCGAAGGCAGTAAGCAAGGCTTGTGTAGCGCAGGGCATCACGCATGTGGCGAACTTGGTGGATCCACGGTTCGTCATGCCGATCTTTTCTGGCGCGCTCGAGGCTGGTTGCCACTATCTCGACACTGCGATGAGTTTGTCCCGTCCCCACCCCACCGATCCGCATAACCAAACAGGGGTCAAACTCGGCGATGAACAGTTCGCCACCGACCAGCAGTGGAAGGACAAAGGCTTGCTGGCCCTTGTGGGCATGGGAGTGGAGCCTGGGCTGGCAGATGTGCTGGCGCGCTACGCCGCCGATCACCTCTTCGACGAAGTGCATGAAATCGGTATCCGCGATGGTGCGAACCTGCAGGTGCACGGGTACGACTTCGCACCCACCTTCTCCATCTGGACCACTATCGAGGAGTGCTTGAATCCACCGGTCATCTGGGAGAAGGACAAGGGATGGTTCACCACCGAGCCGTTTTCCGGGGCCGAAGTGTTCGATTTCCCCGAGGGCATCGGCCCGCAGGAATGCGTGAACGTCGAGCACGAAGAGGTCTTGCTCGTGCCACGGTGGATCGAATGCACCAAGGTGACCTTCAAGTACGGCCTTGGCGAGGAGTTCATCGACGTCCTGCACACGCTGCACAAACTCGGCCTTGATCGCACCGAACCGATCGACGTCAAGGGCCAGCGAATCTCTCCACGTGACCTGGTGGCCGCAGCGCTACCGGATCCGCTCACCCTCGGGGACAAGATGACCGGTAAAACCTGCGCCGGCACGCATGTCACGGGCACCAAGGATGGTCAACATAAAGAGGTGTACCTCTACCACGTGACCGACAACGAGTGGTCCATGCGCGAGTACGGAACCCAGGCGGTCACATGGCAGACCGCGATGAACCCGGTTATCGCCCTCGAACTGCAAGCCACGCAGCAGTGGGTAGGTGCGGGAGTGCTGGGTCCTGAAGCCTTCGATGCGGTGCCGTTCCTCGATCTACTCGAAGACGATTACGGCCAGCGCATCGGTGGCCGTTGACCCAAGCGCGCAAGCCCCCGGTTCAATGAGATCGGGTCCTCACGACAGTATTGGTCCGTCATCAATCAGAGGATCCAGTAGTGAGCCAGCACGTAACCGACGTTGTTTCGCAAGCCGCAGCCGCGCTCGATGAGTGGTGGGGGGCGCCTGTCGAACGCAGGGCGGCGGTGCTCGAGTCGATCGCCAATGCGTTGGATGGGCAGGTTGAGGTGCTGTCCGAGCTCGCCGAATCGGAGACGTCGCTCGGAGTCCCTCGGCTGGTCGGTGAGGTCGCACGGACCACCTTCCAACTGCGATTGTTCGCCAGCGCACTTCGAGAAGGCCGGATTCTTCGGCCTGAGTCTGATCCCGAGGTGTCCGGCTCACCCCCCGAGGGTCATCCGGCGCTGGCTAGGAGTTATCTACCCATTGGAGTCGTTGCGGTTTTTGGGGCTAGCAACTTCCCCTTCGCATTCGGTGTCCTAGGCGGGGACAGCGCATCGGCCCTAGCGGCCGGGTGCGCTGTCGTGGTCAAGGTACATCCAGCGCATCCGCGGCTCAGTCGACGCCTCATCGCGCTCGCGCGTGAGGCAATCGCCGCTGTCGATGCGCCGCAAGACCTGCTCACATCCGTCGAGGGTGTCCAAGAAGGCGCCGATCTAGTCGTGGCGCGGGAAGTGCAGGCGGTTGGCTTCACCGGATCGCAGTCCGCGGGGCGTCTGCTGTTCGACCTCGCGAGTTCTCGACCGGATCCGATCCCGTTCTACGGTGAATTGAGCAGCCTGAACCCGGTCGCCGTGACGCCCGGCGCTGCGCGCACCCGTGCGGACGAGATCGCCAAAGGATTCGCCGAATCGCTGACGCTCGGAGCAGGACAGTTCTGCACCAAACCGGCCGTTGTGGTGGTGCCACGAGAGGCGCGCCTCGTGGAACGTACTCTCGAACTACTCATCGAAGTCCCCGATGCAACCTTGCTAACGGAAGAGATCACAGAGCGTTTCACCGGTGCCATAACGCGTTTGACCGACGATTCCCATGCGACGGTGTCGATTTCGCGCGAACCGGGTGCGGGAAAGGTCTCGGCTGCATTGATTGAGAGCGAGATCGCCGATTTCCTGGCACCTGGAAGTGTGCTGCGTGACGAATGCTTCGGGCCGAGCGCCGTCGTACTGCCCTATGACGATCCGAACGAAGCGGTGCAGGTCCTTAGCGTCGACGAGGGGGTCTTGGTTGGTTGCGTCCACGGAGATGAGGGCGAGCCGGAGGCACGCGCTTTCGTCAGGGCCCTATCTCGACGAGCTGGTCGAGTGGTGTGGAACGGGTGGCCGACAGGCGTGGCGGTCACAGCGTCACAGATGCACGGGGGTCCCTGGCCTGCAACCACCACCAGTATCCACACCTCTGTCGGTCTGCATGCTGTCGAGCGCTTCGCCCGACCGGTGGTGCTGCAAGGCATGCCGCCTGGTTTGGTGCTCTAGATTGCTGCTTGATCACGGCTCGGTGGCCGCAGGACCTTAGATGCGGGCGCTGGCTAGGAATCGGCCAGCAGGCCTCGACGGCTGAGGTTGTCCATCAACCGCCAAAGACCGAAATCCCATGCGGCTGCCTTGTGGCTGTACGTCACCTCATTGATCAAACATCCGAGTTTCGATGACGAGATTCGCACCACATCCCCCTCCGCGTGGGTGAATCCATTGTGCGACTCGAATCGGTCCTGCGTAGGTGCGAAGAGGGTCCCCGTGAGCAGCGCGAAGCCATCGGGGTACTGATGGTTCGGGCCGACGACGAACGAAGTGAGAGAAACTGGATCTCTGCTGATGTTCTTCATGGAACTATGGCCTTCCATGCTGAAGCCGTCACGTCCATGTACTTCAAGTAGGACATCTAGCGCTCGAATGTCATCGAGGGAGAAGTCTTCACCTATAAGCCGGATGAATGGCCCAAGAGCGCAAGAGGCGTTGTTGTCTTTGGCGGTCCCGAGAAGAAGTGCGCTGCGCCCTTCGATATCTCGTAGGTTCACGTCGTTTCCAAGCGTGGCACCGACGATCTGACCGCGAGAATTCACAACTAGGACGACTTCCGGCTCAGGGTTATTCCATGTCGAATCTGAGCGGATACCTATCTGGGCTAGTGCTCCCACGGACGAGAGGACAGGTGCCTTCGTGAAGACCTCGGGATAGGGGCCGATACCAACTTCCAGGTACTGCGACCACAAGCCCTCGTCAACTAGGAGTGCCTTCACCTGCTCGGCCTGCTGCGAACCAGGTTCAACGGAAGCGAGTTGACCACCGATGATGTCGGCGAGTTGCCCTCGAATTCGGTGTGCTGCCGCGCGGTCGCCATGCACTCGTTCTTCGACCACGCGTTCGAGCATGCTCTCGACGAAGGTGACGCCGGCTGCCTTGATGACCTGAAGGTCGATAGGCGAAAGCAGACGCGGGGACGCTGAGTTAGTGCCACGGGAGAACTCCCGGTCGATGTGATCGAGCCGCCACCGACGACCGGTCCGCGCGGCATCACGGACCCGTACGGAGGCGTCCTCGTACTCCATCAGGCGCGACATCGTCGGACCAGCTGTTGTGATGTCCACAAGATGAACGTCATCGACCGTCACCAGACACGGTCCACCGACCTCAGGATCGAATACTCGACCCACGAGGACGGATCGGCCCGCGTCCGTGGGGAGGAGGTCCATGGGATCGGTCACCGACGACATAGGCCTGTGTGGAGTTGCACGTTAGGCATCAGGGCCTACCGGAGACGAGGGGACGACCGGCAGGAGAACCCGCGATGGATAAGTGGCCCCGTGATACACGGATTGGGTCGCCATCGCGAACTCCTCCCAACGCGCCACGGAGGGTTCGAGGCGACGACTCGGGTTCCGGTCGTATGTGGGAAAGCAGCTGCTGCTGATATCGATCCGGATCCGGTGCCCTTCCAGGAAGGAATGTGCAACGCTTCCAAGATCGATAGTGAATTCATTGATCGATTCGGGGGCTAGGAACCTCGGAGCATCCGCTCCGGATGCGTATCGCGCTCGGACGATGCCATCGCAGATGTTCGTCGTGCTGCCATCCGGGTGGACATCTACGAGTTTGGCTGTCCAGTCGGCATCTTCACCGGTAGTCGAGGCGTGCAGCACGACTTGCACCGGTCCTGCGATCGATACCGGGTCCAGTAACTCAGGACCGGTGAAGACGAGGACGTCGTTGCGAATCTCCGATGCACGTTGATCGGCCACCCCCATGGGGCTGATGTGGGGGAAGCAGCAAGATCGCCCCCCGAGGCTCGGCGCTGGGTCCCGCGGGTTGTAGACGTATCGCTCGATGCTGGTCGCGCTCACAGGTGCTGCCACCAAAGCGCCGTCACCGTTGAGGGAATTCGCCTTGGTCGTACTCGTGAAGTAGAGCGGTGTTTCCGCGGCCTCCGGGGGCGGCCATGTTCGACTTTGCCGCCATTCGTTGGAGCCCATAACGAAATATTCGATAAGGTCCTCGTCGACGGAGGCTCCTTCGGCTCGGTCCGACTTGCACCAGTAGTCCAACCACGCCAGTTGCAGCTGATCGATGTTGTTCCTGGCGGCAGGTCCGAAGTCTGCGTTTCCAGGGAATTGGGACCAGGGCATGTGCAGCCACGGACCAACGACGAGCTTTTGCGTAACACCATTTTGCTTGAGCATCTCGTACGTGTCGAAGGCGGCATCGCAGAAGATGTCGTACCAACCGGCGATCGCCAAAGTTGGCGTATCCCAGCCTTGACGCGAACTCCGTTGGTCCCAGTAGGGCCCATCGGTTGCATGCTCGAGCCATTCGTAGAAGTACGGACTTAGGTCCTCGGCCACGGTCTCGAGTCCGGTGAGGGGAAGGCGTCCGAACTTGCTCGGCATCTGGGGCAAGAGTGCTTGGAGTTCTTGTGCCCGATCAAAGTCCTTGGCACGAACTGCGGTATCCAAACTCAGGTAGAGGGACCAGTAGGCGACGAAAGCCCAATTGAGTGCTCCTCCCTTATAGGTCCAACCTTGGAAGAGGTCCTTGCTCGTGTGACCGGGGCAGATGCAAACCAGGCTGGGCGGGCGCTTCGCGGCGGCCAGCAACTGCGTAGCCCCAACGTAGGAGAAGCCGTACATGGCGACTTTGCCGTTGGATCGGGGGAGGGCAGCCGCCCATTCCACGGAGTCGTACCCGTCGTCGGCCTCGTGTACGAAAGGATCGAATGTGCCGCCGGAGACCCCGCGACCCCGCACATCCTGAATCACCACAAGGTAACCCTGCTCGGCATACCAGCACGGGTGCGCGTAGACGTTCGACTCTGCATGGGTCTTGGAGTAGGGGGTCCTTTGCAGTAAGACTGGCAGGGTGTCGTCCCCCTCGGGCTGGTAGATATCGGCGCGAAGTTCAGTGCCGTCTCGCATCGTGGCTATCTGATCGGTCAAGACTTGGATCTTCGCCACGCCTTCTCCTTGGGTTCATGATTCGTAGTGGGAACAGCGAACACTCCTAAGTCCACTGAGCGCAACAAGGTTCCATTGAATGGAATCTTCCCGGGTCAAGTGCTGGATTCCTGGGAAATTATCGGCATCACGCGTACCGCCGATGCGACCAGGAGGGGCAGTGTCCGTTACGAATTCCGATATCAAGAACTACACGGCAGTCGAGCACCTGAAGTTGTCGATGGAGATCTGGCCGAACATGCCCTGGGGCAGGTTGGAGATCTGCGGCCCGGCTTGGAACAGTTGGGGTGATAAACCGCTTGCCTGGTGCATCGAACGTTCCGCAGAGCTGGGCTACGAGGGCTTCGACGTGCTCTTCCCCAAGCTTCAAGAGATCCGTCCGCATGAGTACGACCAGCAGCGTGCAGACATCAAGAAGGCGATGGACAAGACGGGACTGGTATTCGCGTCAATTGGCTGTCACACGAGTTTCGTGACACCGCGGTACTTCGACCGGGATTCCGGCATCGCAAAATTCAAGCGCGCGATCGACATGGCTGAGGATCTCGGGGCCGAGGTTGTCACGACTCTTATCGGCGACGGCTACTACGACCCACCGCTGTACAACTTGATGACCAGGAAGGAAGCCTGGCGGCAGGTGACCGAAGCGGTGATCGAGGTCGCTGACTATGCGCGACCCAAGGGGATCGACGTAGCGATCGAGTTGATCCAGGGAACGATCATCAACTCCATCGAAGCGCTCCTGAAACTGTTCGAGCTGGTCGACCGTGACAACGTCTACACGTGTGTCGATGTGGGCACCTTCTACACCACAGTGAAGCCGAAGATGCCTATCCCGGATGCGATCTATGCGATCGGAGATCGCATCCGCAGCGTCCACGTCAAGGACGAAGTCGGCTTCCCGAACATCATGCAATCCCAGCACGTGTGGTTCGGCGGCGGTTTCGTGGATTTCCGCGAGATGGCAGCAGCGCTGAAGTCCGTGGGCTATGAGGGGTATTCGGCGGTGGAGTGGGAGGCCTGGCAAGCCGGCGGCTTGTTCGGCGTGGGCGAACCATCGGGCATCGGCTTGGCCGACTTCGATCGGGTTGCCGAAGAGGCCCGCGAGTACCTACTGGAGGAGGGCTGGGACTGACTTCGTAAACATTTGGTAACGCTATCGGTGATTGTCTTGTTGATGTGTGCAACGGGATGCGAGCCTATTTGGGACTAAGTTCCAATAGGTGGAACTTGATCAGAATAGAACCCTTAAGGGCTCACACCAAAGGAGATTCGAGTGGGAAAAGCACGTAAGACCAGCTTCCGACTCGCCACCATCGCCGCAGCCTCGGCTCTACTGATCGGGGCGTGCTCATCCGGCGGAGATGGTTCGGCTAGTTCGGACAATGCGGACAGTGGAGACTCGGGATCCACATCTGAGGACTAAGGCGGGTCCGGCGAGCGCATCAACTTGACC
>ERZ891134.1450-NODE-1450-length-16206-cov-13.500526_pt1 | contig 16206 bp, 16 predicted proteins | sample MGYA00520888_ERZ891134 | MGnify/ENA primary metagenome ERZ891134 (study PRJEB32303, sample SAMEA104408692) | aquatic metagenome | biome: Brackish water; feature: Coastal; material: water | place: Baltic Sea | collected 2014-10-23 | depth 10 m ... | reverse complement strand
TGACGACGGACTCGGCATACTGGGCGGCGTTGACGGCGGTGTACTCGGCGATTGACACCCGGTGATCAAAATAAGGCCAATGAGTGTCAGTAACGCAAGGCGCATGCCGGGCTCCGTGATGAATGGGGAATTCTGCTGAATTAAAGCTGAATTTAAGCTGAATTACGATGATTGTCGTAGTTTTGGATGAGTAGGCCTTTGGTTTTGACCTATGCACTCGTGATTTTTCTTGGCTGGCTGGTCGTCTGGGCTGTCTGGCAGGCCCTGGTAAGGCGATCGCATTTGCGTCGTTTGCTTTCTGGCGTAAGGCTCACTAAATTGTTGGGACAACAGAGCTTTGGTGGGATCGATGTCGCCAATGCGTAAAAAGATCTATGGTTTAGACTTGCGCAAGGAATGCGTTTTCCACTCAACGAAGACTCAAAGTAGAAAAGAATGAAGCGGTTCAAAATCAATCGAGTCAAATGGTCGCTAAGGGCCTTTAGTGTGACGGTTCTTTGCGCCTTGCTGGCAAGCTGCACGCATACCCTAACGGTATCCGGGCGGATCCCGACGCCCCTCATCGAGCCATTACCGGTCTCAATAGGGCTCATCCGACCGCCTGAGTTCAGTACCCATATTCACCGGGAAAAATTGCCGAGAGGCGGCGGAGATTGGACGATTGAATTGGGCGCGCTGCAGAATGCTTTTTTCGAGAACCTGTTTGATACCGTGTTCCAAGGGGTCCAGCCAGTGGATACACTGGGCTGTCGTGCTGAGGATAAAAGCATTGCCGTAGGAGTACGCTGCCCGGATGGCTTCGTGCAACTAAGCCTGCTTGAATATGCGTTCCTGCCGCCTGAGCTATCGGGATTGAAATTTTTCTCCGCGTCGACAAAGTATCAGCTCGAGTTGATGAATGCCGATGGGGCGGTCTTGGATACCTGGGTGGTAGTCGGGTACGGCAAAAACGAAGGCGGCGGCTTTCAGCCAACCGATGCCCTTAACGCAGCATCGGTGGAAGCGATTCGGGATGCCGGTGCGCGGGTTGCGTTGGAGTGGCCAAAGCGGCGCAATGTCCAGACTTGGTTGGATTCAGTTGGAGTCAAGAATGATCCAAAACCGATTATGTAACAGACGGTATAGTTGGAAATGTGTATCTGATTTTGGACGTGCGGCGACGGCCCGCCGAAAGATAGGCGTTTTGGCGATGAGCTGGAAAGCTGGGTTGAGGGTGGCAGCGCGGCGCGTTACGGGCGCTTTTGGTCTTGTTCCAGTTGTTCTGTTACTCCTGCTCGGCGGATGTGCCACAACTCGAGTTGAACAGTCCCGTCAAACCAATGCTGTTCTGGGTACTGGCGAGGCGATGGTGATCCTTGGCCGCGCGACCTATAACGATCGTGAAACCGAAGAAAGCTTCACGGATTGTTTGGCGGATATTTTGAGTCAAGGCAGTAATCCGATTCGGTTGGTCTCGGAAGATCAGTTTAAAGATGACCTGTATCCCTGGTTTGAAGCGCGAACGGCGCCAACCAACGCTAATGATCTTGGGCGTTTATTTGCTGAAGCGGGTGTTCAAGCGCAAATCGACCAATCGAGTATTCGCTATTTGGCCTGGATTGAAGGCGATACCGTGACGGTCGATAAAGGCGGGTCTATGAGTTGTGCGGTGAGCACGTTTGGTGGCGGCTGCTTTGGTATGAGCTATTGGGAACAAGACGCTTCGTATGAAGCCTCTATTTGGGATTTGAAGAATTTGAGTGCTTCGGGGCAAATCAGCGCAGACTCCAATGGTACGAGTTATTTAGCGGGACTGGTTTTGCCCATTCCGATCTTGGCTCGGCCAGGTAATGCGGCATGCAAAGGTCTCGCGGCGCAATTGCGGGTGTTTATAACAGGGGTTGACGATTAGGCAGGTCGATGTTGTCAACGTCAGGAGTTCGACGGAATTCGACTGGGCTCCCCGACCGGCGGGGCTTCAGGGGTTGGGCCGAGGTCGGTCTCGGAGGCGTCGGTGGTTGAACGATTAGCGTCAATCGCCGCCGCTTTGTCGGGCCTAGGAATGAAGACTTGGCGCAGGGAGAAGTCAACTTCCTCAGGGATGCCGTTGCGCAACGCTGGGCGAAAGCGACTGTTCAGAACCATGGTTCGGGTCCAGCGCACCTCTCGATTGGGCACGTTTTCATTTAACACTTTGATCCGCCTGGCTCGCCCCTCGGTCGAGATCCTAAACCTTAAGTCTACGGCATATTCCGTATCGGACGCCGTCGAGTCGGGGCCATCAACGGCACTGAAATAAATAGGCGGATATACGTCGGGCCAGAGCAGGACGGGATCGGTGAGGTTTGTCGTTGGGACCGAGCTGCTTTTGGGTTGTGGGTCGTCCAAGGCCTCGGCCTCGGCGACCAGCGCGCCGTCCTCAATAGGGGGTGACGCGGGGTTGGCGGCGAGCCAAGCCGAGCGGTAGGCCGTCAGCGCTTTTCGGTTACCGGTCAGGATATAACCATCGGCTAAGGCCATCCACGCCTGGGTTAGGGTCTCGGCGTTGACCACAGTCTGATTCTGAACAACGGTTAGGATTTGCTCCAAGGCTTGCTCTTGTAATTGACGACTACTGCCTCGCCAGCTGTAAACCCGAGCTTTTGTTTCCAGGGCATCAATTAAATTACCGCTGTAGGGTCCCTCGGCTGTCGTTGTTTCCAAAATAGCTTGGTCGAGTAGGTCGATAGCATCATTAAATAAGGTTTGTCTGAGCAGACGGTCTAGGTCTTCGGCAAAAGGCGAGATTGTTTTGGCCCGTTGGCCGAGATAAGCCCCAATGCCAACTTTGACCTGGCTGAGCGCTGGACTTCCGGCAGGGAGGACTTTTTCGGCAATACTCAGCACGTATCGCTGTGCAATGTCGGCCGCATCGGTCTGATCGGTAATGAGATAGGTGCGCGTGAGCCAATTGAGGTTGGTTGTTTGCTCCGCCGTGAACAAGCCATCGCTGCGGTGCTGAATGTTCTGGCTCCATCGAAAATGATCCTCTGCAGCGTCATAGTCCTCGCGCAGAAAACCATTGATTCCAATAGCGGAGAGCAGTTGGGGTAATCGGGCGTCGAACAAGCTTTGATTTTGATTGAAATAGGACAGCGCTGCGCGCAAGGATTGATCGCCTTCCGTCAGATCGCCTGCATAAGTTTGGAGGATACCGACATTTGCCAGTCGCTTGGCCAGATAAATGGGGTCTTCGGGATCAGCACTGGCAAGGCTTGCATTTAGGTCCGCGGCAAGGCTTCGAGCTCGGTCTTGAGAGAGATTAGGCGTTGCGTTCAAGGCTGCGTTATTGGATTTGCTTTCTAAGAAGTTCAAATCATCGGTATTGTAAAGCAGGGAGAGGATCGGGTCCGGAGCGGCTTTGGCCAAGCATGCACTGAGGATGAGCAGCGTTAAGAGAATCGGGCGCATGCTTACACCTCCGCCTCGGTTTGACTGTCAGCGCTTTTAAACCGCTGCACGAAGGGCAGGTCCAACGTTTCAACGGGCAATCCATCGTGAATCGCCGGCTTAAACCGCGCAACTTTGAAAACCTGTTTCATGAGTTCTCGAACTTGGCGTGGGTAGCGATCTTCAAAGCGGATATTGGTCGGTTTGCCTTCCGCTGTGATGTCCACCGTCATCTGTACTTCTAGGGTCTCTAAACGCGCTAATTTTCGATATCGCGTTGGCAGCGCCTGCTTGAGTTGATCAAGGTTGAAGCGAAAAGGTGCGCCGATCACGGGCTCAAAATTATCGGTATAGCCGCCGAATTCCGATTGTGCCGCCTCTGCAATCGGAAGGAAGTCTTCGCTTAAAGCCACGGTAAAGGTTTGAGGGGCTTGCGACCAAAGCGCCTCATCGCGATAAACGCCAGCTAAGATTCTTCTCCGGCGCAATTCTTGCCTGAGCTTCATATCACCGACTTTATTAGGGTCGAGGTCATTATATCGCCGGAGTCCCGAAATCAATTGGGGCGTTTGATCTTTAACTGCGTTTTGTTGAGCGTAGTGCGCCGCTGCGAGGTTTGCTTGGCCATCGAGGGTGAGTAAATCACCAATTTTTTGTTCAAATTGTGCGATGAGATCGGCAGGCAAATTCTGTGTCTTAGCGCGCGCCAGCAGTTTAATGGCATCATCGCTGTGGCAGCACCGAGCCGAAAATCGTTCAATGTCTAATCGAAGTAACGCCCGTTCGGGTTCAAAGGACTCGCGCGCTAATTCGGTTTTAAGCGATGCGCTCAATAACCGTCTGGCCGCATCAAATTGTCCTGAGTGAAGATACCAGCGGGCCAGGGCAATTTCAGATTGGACTCGGGTATCAATCGAGGTGCTTCGTTGCCCCAAGAAATGATTGAATTGCTTAAATTGATTCGCCTGCCGGTAGTCTTTTTGTTCGATGTGCGCGCGTGCTAACTGATCCAAAATTGGCCCTTGTTGTTCCGTGACGACGCCATGCTCACGGTGCAGTGCATGTTGGGCTTGGAGCAGTAGATCTTCAGCGACAGCCCAGTTTTGATCAGCCATTGCCTTCCCCGCTTTGGATTGCAGCACATCTGCTTCTGACAAGGATGGCTGCGCCGCGTTGGCAACAGGGCCTGGCAGGCTCTGTGCAAGCACGCCCGGAACAAGGGTCGCACTGAAGCCAATGATGAATACCGTACCAATCAAACCGGCAACAGTCGCTTGGAAACGCTTCAGCCGTTGAAATTGGGTCATAAGACGGGAACACCTTTTAGTAATCATTGCTGCAATATAGGTTTAAACGGGGTTAGGGCGCAATTCGTTCAGTTGATTTTCAGGTTGGGTGCTGAATAATGCAGGGCAAGGTCTGAGCGGATACCATTGTGTTGAAACAAATCATCAGTTTACTGTTTGGCTTGCTCTTTGCCGAACCGAGCTTGAGTGCTCATGAGGCGGGGCTAGGCTTGATCCGGCAAGGGCCAGCGCACCCCGTCAGTCGCCTTATGGCTGAAAACCCGGCTGCAAAGACGATGGATGAACCCGCGTTGGAGACCGCGGCGAGTGCAGTGGATCAACGCGGGAATACCGACAGTGCCATCGTTGAAGAGGGCGTTGAAGATGACGCCCCGGATGCGGTGGACGTTGTCGAGACAGCGGCAGAGGGTAAATTATCCAAAAGTGAGGCTCGGAAACAGCAAGAATGCCAGATGGCGAATGCGGCCATGACGGCGGTTGGTGTGACCCAAAACACATCCTTACAAGACTATGTTCGCCGGGTGGGTCAGCGCTTAGTCGATGTTGCCGAGGTGGGCGAGGAAACCTTTTCTTTTGACGTGCTGGAAACGCCCCAAATCCAAGCGGCGACCAACGCCTGCGGGAACATCTTTATCAGCACAGGTCTTATGATGCATCTCAATTCGGAATCTGAATTGGCGGCGGTGTTAGGCCATGAAATCATGCACGTCTTAAAGGCCCACGACAAACGCAGGAAGCGCCGCGAACTGCTAAAAGGCGCGCTTGGGTCCGCCACCGCAATGGTATTGGGTGGTAGCAGTTATTCGCGCAATGAAATCAACCGGTCGATGAGAACCGCGACCGATCTTGCGTTTACCCAGTACGACCAGAATCAGGAATTTGAGGCGGACAATTTTGGCGCGGAAATTATGGCGAAAGCCGGCTACTCACCAGAAAGCGTGGTGCAGGTCATGGCAATGTTTAAAGCCTTGGAGTCGGTTGAGTTCAAACAAGCCAGAGCCGAGGGGCGCTCGAATGCGTTGTTTCGCAGTTTTGTGACGTCGCACCCGCCCACCCCAGAACGCTATGACCGGGCTGTTATCAAGGCGCGGGCATTGAATGCTGAAAACAATGATTATCGTACAAGCGATGAATTTCTCGAGCAGCTCGATGGCGTGCCTTATGGACTCACGCGCACAACCGGCGTGCTGCGGGGAAACCGGTTTTATCATGCCCGGCTTGGTATTACGTTGGCCCTACCTGAGGGCTGGCGGCAAAAGCAGGTGCCCAGCGGGGTCTTGTTTGAGTCTGCAAGCGGGGACGCGGCGTTTGAGCTCAGTACGGCTCGCCTGAAAAAAGGTCTTACCCCCGAGGCGCTCGTGAACGAGGGGCTCGGCTTTAAGGTTATTGAAGGGCGTGATCTCACCATTGATGGGATGCCCGCCTACATTGCAACGGCGGAGCGTGCGCAAACCGTCTTCGGCGAGCGGCCGATTCGATTGATTGTCGTCTTTGATCAACGCCGGGGCTTGGCCTTTGTCGGCCAAGGTTCCGGAAAATTTGATCTGAAGAAGTTGGCGGATGACGGGTCTTTTATCAAAATCGGTTTTAGTCTCGCGCGAATGCAAAAAGTCGACTTTGAGGCGGCGAAACCGCTCCAGCTTAAGGTGGTTCGAGCAAGCCCCGGCACCACGATGGCGAGCCTTGCAGCCCAGTCGGATCTAGCGAATTATCCCGAAGACGAACTGCGAGTCATTAATGGCTTGTACCCCCAGGGCGAGCCTGAACCAGGGCAGCTGATCAAAATCATTGATTAACGAAACAGGGTGATCAGAGCCGCGTGTGAGGCGAGCTGTTGCGCCTCGGTAATGCCTTTGATGCGGCCCCGGGCAATCAAGTAGTTAACCCCTAGGTCCTCTGAATATCGCGCTAGCGTGTCTTGAACAAAGGTTGCCGCGCCAACGATGAAAGCGGGTTGATCGGGCTGGTCGGGTTGATCTTGAGCCGCTGCGCGACGGCTCTCTTGCCCCAATTGTTCCCTAACAGCCGTCGCCAGTGCGGCATCTTCGGTAATAAAAATCGTTCGCATAACCGGCACGACGTCGGGCTGCGCTTGATCTGCCGCTTTGAGGGCGGCCCGATATTGCGCAAAGTTTTGGGAAAGTTCACTGAAGGTTTCCATGGGCGAGGCGAGGTAAGGGCAGCCAAATGCCGCGGCTTGCTTGAGCGCCAGTGGCCCGAAGGCTGCGATCCAGAGCCTGGGATGCGGGCTTTGGTAAGGCCTTGGGGAGAGGTACAGCCCACGATCATCTTTGTGATGAATCGCCTCCCCAGACCAAATCGTCAGCATGCGCGTTAAGGATTGCTTGAATAACGCGCGTTTTTCGCGGGGATCTACCCCGAAGACGTCGAACAAGTCTTCGCTGAACCCGCGTCCGAGGCCTAGAATGAGTCGGCCTTGGGCAATCTGGTCCAGCATGGCGACCTCTTCTGCGACACTCACCGGATGCCGGATGGGCAAAACCAGGGACGTGGTGCCGAGGTCAATGGTACTGGTTCGAGCCGCGGCAGCCGCCAGTAAAATCAGCGGCGCGCTCAGCGCAGCGGGGCCTGCAAAATGATTTTCGGGCAACCAAAAGCCCTCAAAGCCCATGGCTTCGGCCTTTGCTGCTTGATCGGGGATTCGTTGTAGGGCCTCAACACTGCTGAGATCCCAGGCGGTGACAGCAAGTTTCACGTAACGGACCAAGTTATCGATTGATCGATACTCTAACGCGGGGGTGTCATGAAAACCACCGCAGGCTGTGGCAGAATGTCGGCTCGATGATAATGAGTGTCCTGTATGAATCCCCTTACTCCTGTTTTAGTTGGCGTTAGTCAAATCCTTGAGCGCGGCTTTGATCCTGATGCGGTGAGAGAGCCCATTGATTTGATGCTCACGGCGGCGAAAGCGGCTGCGGTTGACAGTCAGTCCTCCGATATAATAGCGGCCATCGATAGTGTTCGAGTGGTCCGGGGCATTTGGCGTTATAAGCAGCCCGCGGGGTATCTTGCCCAGGCCTTAGGTCTTGATAAGCCAGAACTGGTTGGTACGCCCTTTGGTGGTAACTCGGTGCAGGCCTTGGTGAGTCAAACGGCACTGGATATTTTGGCCGGCGAGATCGAGGTGGCCCTGGTCGTGGGCGCCGAGGTTGGCAACACCCAAGCCAAGCTTGCCAAGCTGGGTCAGACGATGACCTATCGCGAGACGGAAGGCCCCTACGACAAAATGCTCGGTGAAGAAGTGCCGATGTCCTGTGAGGCGGAGAAGGCGCGCGGTGTGGCGCAGCCGATACAGATGTACCCGATGTTTGAAAATGCCATTCGCCATGCTCGTGGGGAGTCCATTGCAGACCATCGCGATCGAATTGCCAAATTATGGAGTGGTTTCAGTGCGGTTGCGGCTCAGAACCCCACCGCTTGGATTCAAAAAGAGGTCTCCCCGGAGGAGATCAAAACCGCGTCCGCCAGCAATCGTATGGTGAGCTTCCCGTATCCAAAACTGATGAACTCGAACAGCGCAGTGGATATGGGTGCGGCGTTACTGATGACCAGCGTTGAAAAAGCGCGGGCGCTGGGTATTCCAGAAAGCCAGTGGGTTTACCCCTGGTCGGGTGCAAATGCCCATGATACCTATGCGGTTTCGAATCGCGCGAATCTGCATTCGTCGCCAGCGATCCGGCACGCCGGCAACAAAGCCCTTTTGCTCGCAGGGGTGACGGTTGCGCAACTGGACCGCGTTGATGTTTACAGCTGCTTTCCATCAGCCGTGCAGGTCGCTGTCGCCGAGTTGGGGCTGGATGACACCAAACCGCTGACGATTACGGGTGGTTTGACCTTCGGTGGTGGGCCTTTAAATAATTACGTCATGCACAGTATTGCGAAGATGGTTGAGCTCAGCCGGTTGCATCCGAGCGAAATCGGTCTGATTACCGCCAATGGTGGTTACCTTACCAAGCATGCCTTTGGGGTCTATAGCGCAACTGCGCCAGCGCAAGATTTTCAGTTTGCAGATGTGCAGGACGCGGTGGATGCCGAGCCAACCCGCACGGTTCTGCAGGACTACGATGGGCCTGCAACGGTTGAGTCTTATACCGTGATGTATGGCCCTGAAGGGCCAAAGGCGGGGCACCTCGTGTGCTTAACGCCAGCAGGTGAACGGGTTTGGGCGAACGTCGAAGATCCAGCAGAATGGGTCGCCATGACCGAATCCGAAACCTGCGGTCGGGCGGTGATGGTGGATGGCTCGGGCGCGGCGAGGTTTGTCTGAGATGAACCCTTTTCTTGCGCGCATGGGATATGGTCCGGATGACCGCGTCTTAATTCTGCATATCGATGATATGGGCTTTTGTCACGCGGCGAATGCAGCAAGCCTTGCGTGCCTAACAGAAGGGTCCGCGACCTGTGCATCGATTTTGGTGAACGGGCCTTGGTTTCAAGAGGCTGTTCAGATGGCCAAAGCGAACCCGCAGCTGGATTTGGGCGTGCATTTAACGCTCACGGCAGAGTATCCAACCTACCGCTGGCCTGCGCTCAGTAGTCGGGATCCAGAAACCGGCTTGCTTGATGCCGACGGCTACTTATGGGCGACCCGAGAAGATGCGGTGCGCAAGGTATCTGTTGCCGCCGCAGAAGGCGAGATGCGGGCCCAAATCGATGGCGCGTTGGCGGCTGGAATCGACGTGACGCACATTGATACCCATATGGGGTCTGTGGTGCATCCAAAGTTTTTAGGCAGTTATCTGCGGCTTGCTCACGAATACGGTGTGCCTGCCTTTTTGCCGAGAATTACCCGGGATCGACTCCAAGCGTTGGGCGAGGGGGATATGGCGGATGAGTTCCTGCAGGTTTTGGCGATGATTGATACGGATCAAGTGCCCACCCTTGATGACATCATCATCGAAACGCTCGTACCAAAGACTTCAAAGCATGATTTTTATCGCGATCTGATTAAAGGCGTGCAACCGGGGCTCACCCACCTACTGTTTCATCCGGCGGTTGCGGGCGCGGAACTCGAAGCCATAGCCGATACCCATGCCTCTCGTCATGCCGACTATGAGGCTTTCTTGGATCGATCTTTACGCGATTTTGCCGAAAGTTTGGGCATTCATTTGGTGGGTTATCGGGACCTTAAAGCCCATTTGATCGCTTGATGATCCTGAACAGCGGGCGTGCTGATGCGCAACCCTGATGAAGTGGACGCGGCCGCAACGCAGCGATTGAGCTGGTCAGAACGCGCATTGACGCGTGCTGAGATCCTGCACGCCCTGGGCAAGGGGCAATCGGGTGATGAACTCGTGAATCCGCATTTCGAGTCGGCTGTGCCCAGTGACGTTAAAGCCCGGGCGGGTCGTTCATCGGTTGCCATTGTGATATTAGATGAAGCTCAGCCCACAATTATGCTCACCAAGCGCAGCGCTAAGATCCGCTTTGGCGGACAATTTTGTTTTCCAGGCGGACGAGAAGCGCCAGAAGATGATGGCTTAAAACAAACCGCGCTGCGGGAAACCTTTGAGGAAATCAATGTGCTGCCCAGCGCGCTGACCTACATCGGCTGCCTGGGAACCTACTTCACCCATGCGGGCTATCTGATCGAACCCAATGTCTTCATGGCGAATGCTGACGTATCCTATTGGCCGGATCCTGATGAGGTTGCAGAGATCGTTTTGGTGCCTTTGTCTGCGTTGCAAAATAAGGCCAACTATCACTTGGTAACGCGAGGGGGTGGACGCGCCAATTTCAATTTTCGGTGGTCGCACATTCAGGTTGGCGGCCCAACCGTGTCACTGATGATTCATTTGATGCACAGCCTTAGTGGTGTGTTGAATCCTCATGATCGCAATTCGTGGCGCGACAAATTTTAAAGTTACGCAGGTGCGCTGCCGCTAAAATAAGACCGGCAACAATGGTCACGCCGCGCTCGGCGGTGGGGGTTAAAACGCTGTGCCCAACCAGACCGGCAAACAGTAACAGGCTGAGTCCGGTGCCGCCCAGCAGTAGGATGAGAAGGTCTTTGTGCTGGCGACAACCAATGCCAAGCGCAATCAGACTCACTGGCAGAATGAACCACAATAGAACCAGGTGAAAGGTTTGCTCATCTAAAAGCCCGGTTTGGGTGATGGGCGCGATTGTCAGCAGGACTGGCAGCGCCAAACAATGCAATAGGCAGGTTGCCGAAAGGAAGACACCAATTCGGTCAAGGTAGGGCATTGCAGCGCTGAAGGATTGTTGTTTCATAAGCGCGCTGTTATACCATAAAAAGTCAGAACCTCAACCTTCTCGCCCAAAATTATTGCCCGCAAAGTCTTAGTCATTGATCGAAGCCACCGCTACTTTCTGTTTTTACGGAGTTAACACCAAGAAGTGGTTTTGCCGCGCTGCCTGCCGCGGCGACGGTTGTCGTGGCCTCGGGCGCAAAGTGGTCCATCTCGACGCCCCACACCCCACACCCCACACCCCACACCCCACACCTTGACGGGTGGGGACATTATTTACGGCCCAGATCTGCAATGGCTGCGATCTACTGAGTGTCCCTTCGCGCACTGTCAGCGGCTAAGGGTTTTGCCGGTTGTAAGTCGACAGCAATGCCGGTCATAAACGATTGATTGCTGAAAGGCTCAAAGCTACCGGGCCCAGAGGGGAGTAGCACGTTGGCGTTGGTCCCGGCGTGTTTTGCCGCAGTTTTCATGCGCTGGCCTTGGTTCCCCCAGCCATGGGTCATGGCAACAACGCCCGGCCGAAGCGTCTCATCAAACGCGATGCGGGTGGTGAGGGCGCCAAATTCGTTGAACAATTTGACCGTGCTGCCATCTTGAAGCTGACGAGACTGCGCGTCACTCGGATGAATGTACAAGGGGTTATCCAAATGCTTGGGTCGTTTTAATTGTTCGACGTTATGGAACCAACTGTTGAGCATGTAGTTCGTTCGGCGGCTAATGAGCTTGAGTTGACCGGTGGCCTCCGCGCTTAAGCTTTTGAATATAGCCTCGCATCGATCGCGCGCCGCCGCCATGGTTTCGGGGCAACAATCCACCAGGCCCGTATCGGTTTGAATCACGGACTCAAATAAGCTTTCTGGCGCGGTGGTCTCTAGCACTTTGACCGGAATCAAAGCGGCCGATAACGCGCTGATACTGGTGTCTGAGGCGCCCAGCATATGATCCAAGCGGGCAAAGGGATCCGGTAACTCGGTATCGTTTTCCGGCTCATTGAGATAAGCCTGCTCTAGGCGCGCCATGATTTCCCATTCTGGCTTGCGCTCAAAGCCCGGCGCAACGAGGGCCTCAGTAAACTGTACAAAGGGTTTGTGCTGCAGGCCGAGTCCAGCCAGGTTAATGTCCGCCCGCTCAAACATATCGGTCGCAGGGAGCGTGATGTCTGCAAAATCGCTGGTCGCACTTGGGTAGATGTCAATGACCACCAGAAACTCGAGTTGCTCAAGCGCCGCTTGCATGCGCGCACTATTGCCGATGGATAACAGCGGATTACCCGAAATGACGATCAGGCCCCGGATGGGATCGGGATCATCCAAGATCATGTCTGCCATCAGATTCCCCGGTAAGGATCCGCGCACCGTTCGGAGCTTGCCGAAGCTAGAGTCTTGGTAACGCGGTGGTTGCCCGCGGGTCGCGCCGGCTTTGGCGGCCGGGTAAAACCCATTGGCATAGCGATTACCGCCGGCTCGACCAAGATTCCCCGTGACCAAACTCAACATATAGATCAGCCAATAGGCGACTGCGCCTTGCCGGCCCATATTGACCCCCGTCGACATGTAGATGGAGGCTTTATCGGCCGCCGCAAAATCGGATGCCAGAGTTCGAATCTCACCCGCGGTCAAGCCAACCACCGAGGCCACGCGTTCGGCGGGGTATTGGGTAACGAAGGCCTCGAGCGCGCCTAAGTTTTCGCCATGGGCTCGGGTCGCGGCCTGATCAATTAAGCCTTCCTGAAAGCAGTGGGCGAGCATGGCGCTCAGCAAATAGACATCTGAGTCCGGTTTGACCTGTCGTAATTCGCCTAACCCGGTGACCGATTCGTTCTGCCTGGGGTCTACAAAGATGAGCCGAGCCCCGCGCTTTTTTGCGGCCCGGAGTTCGGCGACGGGATCCGCGATGGAGACAAAACTCATATGCGAGACGCGTGGGTTCGCGCCCAATATGAGCATTAAGTCGGTCTGCTGAATATCCGGAACAGGATGGATGGTGCTGGAGCCAAAGACGGCTTCTGAGGCGGCAAACTTGTTCGCGCAGTCCTGGGTGCCGGAGCTGAAGTTTCGTCGGCTGCCGATCGCGCTGACAAAGGAACTGATCGCAGGGCCCGCCGTTGAGTTAAAGGCCAATGGATTGCCTGAGTAGACCCCAAGGGCGTTGTTGCCATAGCGCGCCTGCAGGCCGCGTAGTTGCTCACCGACGGTGGCCGCCGCCGTCTCCCAGGAAATCCGTTCGAAGGTGTCCCCATTCTTCCGTAATGGCCAGCGCAGACGGTCGGGGTCTTTATGAATGTCCAGAACGGCCAAACCTTTGTGGCAGGCAAAACCTTTGGTGACGGGGTGTTCCTTGTCGGGCAGGATCGATTTTATTTCGCCGTGCTCAAGGGTTGCGATGAGTCCGCAGCTGGGTTCGCAAACTCGGCAAAAGGTTCTTTTTGTTTCGGGCTGATCCATTGATGCGCTCGTCTCTTGGGTTGGCATCCTTCAGTAAAGCCTTTAGCATCGAGCAATTCAAGGCTTAAGGAATTCTCAATGTTTGAAGATCAAGTGGTGGTGGTAACCGGTGGCGCGGGTGTTTTGGGTCAAGCCGTGGTGCAACATTTCTTAGCACGTGGGGCTGTGGTGGTCTCGGTGGATTACAATCAAGCCTTGCTGGATGCCGCGTTTCCAAACCCTGGGCCGCACTGTCACCTGGCAGTTTGTGATTTGACAAGCCGCGACGATTGCGCGGCCTTATCCGAAGAATTACTTCAAACCCATGGTGCGGTGGATGTGTTGTGTAATATTGCGGGCGGCTTTCAAATGGGCGAGACCGTGTTTGAAACGCTTGATGAGACCTGGGATTTCTTATTTAACCTTAATACGAAGTCGATTATTTATATGACGCAAAAGATCGTGCCAGCAATGGTTGCAGCCGGCTGCGGCAAGGTGGTCAATGTGGGCGCCGTTGCGGCGACGCAAGGTCAGGCGCACATGGGGGCTTACCTGGCGTCGAAGTCGGCCACCATTCGGCTGACTGAAAGTCTTGCCGAAGAAGTCAAACAAGCGGGTGTGAATGTCAATTGTGTGCTGCCAGCGGTCATCGACACCCCAAGAAACAGATCGGATATGCCCGACGCGGACTTCGGTCAGTGGGTCGCGCCCGAGCACCTGGCCGCGGTCATTGGCTTTTTGGCCAGCGCTGAGGCGATCGCCGTGCACGGTGCGGCAGTCCCGGTTCGAGGGCTCGGCGGATGAGCGCGCCAATACAACCCTGGACGCGCGTTGCGACAAAAGTGCTCAACGATTTGCGAATCATGAAGGTTCAGGAGGTCACTGCGATTTCGCCTAAAACGGGCAATGCCCATGGGTTTTTCGTGTTGGATACGGTGGACTGGGTGAATGTCCTACCGATCACGGCGGATCAAGAGGTGGTTTTTGTCCGTCAGTATCGTCACGGAAGCGACGCCATATCGCTTGAGATTCCAGGCGGCATGGTTGACCCCGGTGAAGCGCCGATCGTTTCAGCGGCCCGAGAATGCCTCGAGGAATCCGGTTTCCGGGCCAGTCATTTAACGTCTTTGGGGGTGCTGAATCCGAATCCAGCGGTATTTAATAATCAATTACACACGTTTGTCGCTGAGAACGTGGTGATTGAAGGGGATATTCAGAATACGGCCACTGAGCAAACCGAGGTCGTGTTGGTGCCGAGGGCGGAACTCACAAGCTATCTACTGGATGGTCGGATTGATCATGCGCTCGTCGCAGCAACGCTTTGGCGTTACCTGTACCTAAACCAAAGCTAAGAAAGTCGGCGGGTTGCGATCGGAAAAGCCTGATCAATCAAGGATTGTCGCTGACGAAAGAAATCCGCGGCAGCAGGGTCGGGTTGTCTTGAAGCCTCCCACGCGGCAAAATTTTTGTACCAGGTAATCAATAGCGCGGTCTCTTGAAGGGCCGGTGTCGATTGCCGAAATAACGCTTTAACCTCAGTATCAAAATCACCCTCGAAGGTTTCCCAGGCGCGCTCGGACAAGGCAATCAGCTGATCAACTTGGTTGCCTGGCAGGGTCCAAAAGCGGAAGACATAAAGGCCGGCTTGATCAAAAGATTGGGTTTGGGTCGGTCTAACGGTTGCGCTGAAGTGATGCGCCTGAACGACTTCAAAGCCTTGCATAAGGGTGTCAGAGGTCAAGGTCGCTTGCTTTGTTATCAGCAAGCACTCATCGCTGGCCAGCCCGAACAGTCCTGTGAAGATGCCGACTAGGGCGGCCCCCGTCGTGTTTGAATCAAACTGGGTTCTCAGGGTCTGCAGATCTTTGACGAGGCTGCCCGCGCCAAGATGCTTGAGTTGACTCACGTGGTAGTGGCTCATAAGGCACCCTGTCGATACAGGGCGTGAGCGGGGTTATTGACTGGCCACTTCAAAGGAAAGCTGCTCGAGGTCATTGGTAATAATCATCGCTTGAATATCTTTAATGTAATCTGCGCCGCGACTCGAGTAAGCCAGCAAGCCCTCGGCCAGCAAAACGCCCCGCAAGGGCGCGCCCAGTTCGCGCGTCGTTTGCCGTAAGTTTCTTAAGCTTTGGTAGGCGCGGTTGGTGTTGAGGTTGTGCAAATAAGCAACGACACTATCTCGCGTATGCTCGAAACGTTTGACCTCGTGGGAACGGCCTGCATCGCGTTGCCGGGGCTTGAGCCCACAACCGGCTTGATAGCACCACATCCCAAAATAATTATTCGCCTGGCGAGCAAACCGGGACGTGCCCCAGCCGCTCTCATTCGCCGCTTGCGCCAAAACCAGGGAGGCTGGCACCACATCAACGCGCTGTAGGACTTGCGCAATGAGCTTGTCGGTCGGACGGTTATGCTGCGCAGTGGGCAGTCGATACCGTTTGGCCAGGCGCAGAAGATCGGCCTGTTGCGCGCTGGATAAGGCTCGCCCCGTGGCATTGATCGCCTCCATCTGTAAAAGGCGTGCGCGTTCGGCCTCAATGGCGGCATTTGCGTCGAGAACAAAGGGCATCAAATAATCGAAAAAAGCGGATTTTTTTGTTTGCACATCTCGAATGGCGGCGAAGTCCGGACGGGCCGTGTCCAACTCCGAATGCTTGGCCAAGGTTGCGCCGGCGAGCGTTGTTGCAGGCAGTAATATTAACCAGACGAGCAGAATCATTTGCATGTTTGAATGCCGATTTCTTAGTGGACGACCGATCTTATCCATTATTTCTTCATTATCAAGTCATTTTTTTTCATTATTTGGTTGATTTTTGAGGCATTCTGACC
>ERZ891134.1447-NODE-1447-length-16236-cov-5.146777_pt1 | contig 16236 bp, 16 predicted proteins | sample MGYA00520888_ERZ891134 | MGnify/ENA primary metagenome ERZ891134 (study PRJEB32303, sample SAMEA104408692) | aquatic metagenome | biome: Brackish water; feature: Coastal; material: water | place: Baltic Sea | collected 2014-10-23 | depth 10 m ... | reverse complement strand
CGTCATTCCTATTCTCTGCACGAATTGCAAGAAGACTTTAATACTGAGAAAGGCAATAACAGCAGACCCCATAAAACCAGTCAGCAAGATCATGAGGTCATCTACAGTCAGGACCAAAGAATCCTTGAGTACCATTAAAATTAAAGCGCCTAGAATTGTTGGAATGCTTAATAAAAAAGCAAATTTCGACGAGTCCTTTAAATTTAGACCTATCAACAAGCCCCCTGTTATAGCCATGCCGGATCTTGAGGCGCCAGGAAAAATCGCTAAGGCTTGAAGGCATCCAATAACAACAGCAGCCAGGACTGTTAAGCCCAGAAGATTTTTTGTTTGAGGGGAGAATTTAAAGGCAAGCCATAATAAGCCTGCAAAAATTAGATTGGCCCAAGCAATAGATTCAATGCTGGCGCTTCTTTCTGCTATGAGATCAGAGAAGATGAGCCCCATTAGAACTATGGGCATGGTGGCGACAATTAAATTCAATCCAAGATTAAAGTCTTTCTGGTTGCGATGATTTGCCCAAGGCCACCATGCTTGAGCCAAACGCATTAAGTCATTTTTAAAATAAACAATAACGGCAGCCAAGGTGCCCCCATGCACAGCAATATCAAAAACTAACCCAAAATCCTTGGCTCCGAATAGCAATGATGGAAAGAGCAAATGAGCTGAGCTAGAAACCGGTAAAAACTCTGTTAAGCCTTGAATGCAGGCTAAGAGCAAGGCTAATAAAAAATCAGTGATCATTTTTTCTGATACTCGGGCGTCTTGAGGTAGACAGGATTAGCTAATTCAGGATCAAACCTTTTCCCTGTTGCTAATTCAAGCTTGGCCAATGCCGCGACTGATTCTGCTCCTGCTTGCGCCAAAGAAAGGTATTGCGAGTGTTGGTCTATGCTCTTAGGCCAACCCGAGCCAATAAAATAAGAGGAGCTATTAGATAGATAAGCATCCAATGCTGCAAAGCTCATGACTGATTCTTGGCCCATGCTCTCAATGCCAGTCGGTGACTTAGTAAAGGCTCCGAAATAGCTCTCATTCAGATCAGCCTGTAAGGTGACTAGAATCTCAGCCTCATCCTCATCGATCCATTGGGCTGCCTCATAGGCTAAAGCTTTTAAATTAGAGATAGGGATTAGTGGTAAATTTTTAACAACGGCTATGGGCTTTAAAAATGATGCTGTAATTCGCAAGGCAGTGTATGAGCCAGGGCCCTGAGCAAATGCTAAGGCGTCCAAAGAGTCAAAGTCCTTGGTGGTATCAAAATCAATGCATGAGAAAAGCTCGCCCCATTCAGGCCGATGCTTTCTCTCGTGCGTTTGGGTGAAAGTATTGACCTCGTCACCGCTTAAAAGCGCTATGGAAGAGTAAGTCCCGCTTATATCAAGGGCCAGAATTTTCATGAGCTAGAAATGTTTATTGATTTCCTCAAAGACTCTCTGAACCTCCATAGAGCCGTCTACCCTGACATAATGTAATCCGCTTTGGGTTGATACAGCTTGATAGTATTCAACAAGAGGCTGGGTTTCTTCGTGATAAATATTCAATCGACGTTTCACCGTCTCAGGTAAATCATCTTCTCTTTGAATGAGGGGCTCGCCGGTCTCATCATCCAGCCCATCGGTAATTGGGGGCTGGTAATCCACATGATAATTCCTGCCTGATCCTGGGTGAACTCGTCGACCCGACATTCGATTGACAATGATCTCGTCCTCAACATTGATCTCTATCACATGGCTAAATTCAATGTTATGTTGCACACACAAGTCAGCCTGCCCTGCCGTTCTAATGCAGCCATCAAATAGGAATCCTGCATCACAGTCGGACTGGGCAATTCTGTCTGAAATAAGCTCAATGATAATTTCATCAGACACCAGGCCTCCCGACTTCATGACACTGCTAACCTTTTGGCCCAAGGCATTGCCTGAAGCTATGGCGGCACGCAACATGTCGCCTGTGCTAATTTTAGGAATGTTTAAGGATCTGCAGATTAAGTCAGCTTGAGTGCCTTTTCCAGCCCCTGGAGGGCCGATAAGTAATAGTTTATTCATCCTTCCAATATTGCAAATGCTATTAGGTGGTTTCTTTCATCGCACAGACTAACATGGGATTTGTTGATGCCCAAGCTCTCCGCATAAGATTTAGCCTCTTTTGAGTATACTACCTCTGGTTTTCCTGAATGATCACGTAAAATCTGAATTGTTTGAGGGAAAAGAGGTGCGCGAAACCCAGTGCCAAAGGCTTTAACTATTGCTTCTTTTGCTGCAAATTGTTTTCCTAAATAAGCCAGTCTCTGTCCCTCCCTCAATGCTATAAAGTGTGGCAGCTCATCGGGACCAAGAATTTTTTTAGCGAATGCCAGCGGTGCCTTCATTGCTTTAATTCGCTCTAGATCTACTATGTCTGTGCCAATACCAAAAATCATATTTTAATTTTTTTAAAGAATTCTCTGCTACTCAACTCTCTCCCATCTAGGCAGGCTGTAATCGCAACCTGCGATAGCTGCTTTAATTTTAACTTATCAATGTCTTGAACCTCACGATTCTTGATTAAAAAAATTTCATCTGCCGTAAAACCAAGATTATCATTTGAGGGGTAAAATCCTCGCTCTGGTTTGTATGAATAGATCACAGAATCTCTGAATTCTGAATTCTCGTTCATGTCAGTATCAAAGTTAATGCCATACCCAAGAATATCCAGTAGGTCTAATTCAAAGATTCGCAAAGCTGACTCATCAATGGCATCTAAGCGCGCAAGGTCTACAAAGTTGCTATAGAGTTGATACAGCTCAAGATTAGCCAAACCCTTGGGAAGGAGCCTGATCATCAACTCATTCACGTAAAGATAGGTGTATAAATCGTGAGGGCCTTTTGCGGATTGTGATAAATAGTTAGAGTCAATTTGCGTCAGAGTTTTCATGTCTGATTTTCCAGTCACCATAATTTTGAGAGCAGAGAAAGGGAGTAAATGACCAAAAAACTTAGACCTTGGATTTTTTGCACCCTTGGCGACTATGGATACTTTTCCAGAAGACTCTGTGAACACATCTGCAATGATCGAAGTGTCACCAAAAGATCTAGAGTGGAGAAGAAAGCAAGGCTCCCAGCTATGTGGTGTCATGATTGCTGCCGACACCAAGGCTGCTTAAATACTGAGCATCGTTATTCCAATTCTTATTGACCTTGACAAACGTTTTAAGCATCACCTTTTTATTAAGCATTTTTTCAAGCTCTAGGCGTGTTTGCTGCCCAATTCTTTTAAGGTTTGAGCCCTGATGACCTATAACAATGCTTTTCTGGCTATCTCGAGCAACATAAATAATCACCCCAATGGAAAGCATTTTCTCTTCCATGGCCTTGGTTTCAACCACCACGTAAGTCTCATGAGGCAACTCATCTCCTAGGGATCTAATAATCTTCTCTCTTACAAGCTCGCTAATAAAGAAATTATCAGGCATTTCTTTTTCTTCGCTTTCAGCAGGATAAAGATGATTGTTTTCTGGAAGAGCATTTTTAATACAAACTAACAGATCATCAATTCCTTCATTTTTTAATGCCGAGATGGGCACATAATCCATGAATGAATATTGGGCATCAATTTCCTGGATAATCGGCAGTAATTCATTTTTATTTTGAACCTGGTCAACTTTATTAAACACGCAAATGGCGTTGACCTTGGTATCAATAATTTTTTGCAGGACGTCTCGGTCTTGATCTCGAAGAGAAGTGCGCTGGATTAAAAATAATACTAAGTCAGAATCCTCTATGACGCTGAGCGCAGAATGGTTTAAAACTTTGTTGAGTGTTTTGTTTGCTTGGAGATGAATGCCCGGAGTGTCCAAGAAGATCATCTGATGATCTTGATCCGTTTTCACGCCTAAGATGTTATTTCGAGTGGTTTGCGATTTTCTTGAGGTAATAGATATCTTTTTATCCAATATAGTATTAATCAACGTTGATTTGCCTACATTGGGTTTGCCTACAATAGAAATATAACCGCAGAATTTTTTATTCATGATTTTTCCAAGCTATGAAGAGCTAATTTAGCAGCTTTTTGCTCTGCTTCTTTTTTAATATCAGCGGATGCAGAAAATACTGTTCCCAATACGCTCACCTCACAATAAAAATGTGTTCCATCTTGATTGGGGGTGACCTGGTATTGAGGGAGATCATGATTCATTGCCTGCAATAATTCTTGCAACAAAGATTTAGCATCCTTGAACTCGTCGGTCACACTTAGTAGTGACAATTTGTGAGAAAAAATATTTAATATAAAGCGTTTGGCTTCTTTAGAGCCAAGCTCTATGAATACAGCGCCAACACAGGCCTCAAGGGTCCCCGCATAGATTGAATGTTTATGGGTGTCGTCAAGGTTCTCTGTGCCTCTGGAAACCTGAAGTTGATTTTTACAATCTAATTGCAAAAAAATTTCAGAGAGAGATTGGGTGTTCACCAGGGAAGCTCGCATTTGAGTTAAAACCCCCTCATTTGAATCAGGGAAATTGTGAAAAAGATATTCTGATATGACTATCTCAAGTACTGCATCACCAAGAAATTCGAGCCGCTCATTGTTCTGCGTTCTTGAGACACTCTTATGGATGAGCGCTTGCTTGAAGCTCGCTAATTCAGTGTATGTCCCGCTAATCTGAATTGGGTTATTCATCACAGTTAATCAATAAACCCTGTTCTGCTGAAAGTTGGAAGGCAGGTCCAGCACTCCCAGGTCATCCAAATTAATTCACCCGTACCCATGAAGTTCTCTCTTGGAACAAAACCCCAATATCTCGAATCACTAGAATTATCGCGATTATCGCCCATGACAAAGTATTGATCAGCCGGGACAGAGAACTCTTCTGGGTAAGAGGCGCTGCCACCCTGAAGCCTAATAGTTCTTTTGAAGTCCAGAAAGGTTTCCTGCAACAAGGTCTCCGTGCCATTAAGAGAGATCAGCTCTTGATCGATTGGGCTGCCATTTATATACAATTTTTTATTAACATATCGAATGGTGTCGCCTGGTTTTCCAATTAAACGTTTAATGTAAGGAACATTCACATGAGGCGGGATAAAAACTACCACATCTCCATATTCTGGATCAGAGGCTAGCGCAAAAGGCCGACCAATTCTATTGACTTTTAAGCCATAGCTGTGTTTGTTAACAAGAATAAAATCTCCTACCTGCAGACCTGGAATCATTGATCCAGATGGTATTTGATAGGGCTCATACATAAAGGTTCTAAGAATAAAAATAAAGAAGACTGGTAAAAACCATCCTTTTCCAGTGGTGGTGAGCAAGCCATTTTTCATAACAACCCCTGCTATAAGGATAATCAGACAAATGATTGATCCAAGCAATAGCACCACTCCTAAATCTCCAGCATTGACAAAAATTCTATAAATACCCAGCAAGGCTGATAGAAAACCTAGCGTGTAAAGAGTTTGTTGCATTTGATCTGACAGGGTATCTGTCAGGACTTTGTATATCCAGAAACCAATCAAGGTAGACACTGAAAGCAAAGCGATGATAAATATTGGATCACTAAACATTATTTTTCTCCTGCGTTAAAGAAATTTAAGAATGCTTCTTGTGGAATAGAAACCCTACCAAATTGCTTCATCTTTTTCTTACCTTCTTTTTGCTTTTCTAATAATTTCTTTTTGCGACTAATATCCCCACCATAACATTTGGCTGTGACATTTTTTCTTAAAGCTTTTACGGTTTCACGTGCAATAATCTTTGATCCAACGGCCACTTGAATGGGGATATCAAACATTTGCCTAGGAATGAGTTTTTGTAAATTTTTTGCAACATCGCGCCCTCGCACCATCGCAAAATCTTTGTGAATAATTATAGAGAGGGCATCCACCACATCGTTGTTTAACAAGACGTCTATTTTTACCAGGTTAGACGCTTGGAAATTAATAATATTATATTCAATCGACGCATAGCCTTTGGTTGTTGATTTCAATCGATCAAAAAAATCAATGATCACTTCGGCCAGAGGCATCTCAAACACTATGGAGACCTGATTTCCAAAGTATGTCATATCTTTTTGGGTTCCTCGTTTTTGAGTGCAAAGAGTAATGACATTGCCCACATAGTCTTTAGGGGTAAGGATGGTCGCCAACACATATGGCTCACGAATTTCTGAGACATGGTTTAAAGATGGAAGTTGAGAGGGACTATCGCAGTCAATCACTTCTCCATCTGTTTTCACCACTTGATATTGAACAGAAGGCGCTGTGGAGATTAAATTTAGATCGTATTCTCTTTCCAATCTCTCGCGCACAACTTCTAAATGCAAGGTGCCTAAAAAACCACACCTAAAGCCAAAGCCCAGAGCATCTGAGACTTCAGGATCATAAACTAACGCTGAGTCATTTAGCACAAGTTTTGATAAGGCATCCCTAAATTTTTCGTAATCATCAGAGTCAACCGTGAACAGTGAGGCAAATACTTTTGGCGGGACTTTTTTAAACCCAGGCAGCGGCTTAGATGAATTATTCTTAGAGTCGATGATGGTGTCACCAACAGGTGCCCCTAAAATATTTTTGATGCCCGCAACCATATAACCAACCTGCCCGACTCCCAACTCTTTTTTGGAAAGTTTTTTGGGGGTGAAAATACCAATCTGATCAGCAAGATAAGATTGCTGCGTTGAATACACTTTAATTTTTTGGCCTTGCTTGAGTGATCCATTAATGACCTTGATTAACGACACAACTCCCAGATAAGCATCAAACCAAGAATCGATAATTAAGGCTTCAAAATGTGCATCAGGGTCTCCCTTGGGGGGTGGTATTCTGTCAACCAAAAGATCCAAAAGCTCTCTGATCCCCTCGCCTGTTTTTGCGCTAACGAGTGGTGCATTTGAGGCATCAATGCCGATCATATCTTCTATTTCTTGCTTCACTCTGTCTGGCTCTGATTGAGGTAAATCAATTTTATTAATCACCGCCAGAACTTCTAAATTCTGATCAACCGCTGTGTAGCAATTTGCTAGAGTTTGAGCTTCAACACCCTGCGATCCATCTACGACCAGCAAGGCGCCTTCGCATGCTGAAAGAGATCGCGATACCTCGTATGAAAAATCTACATGCCCAGGGGTGTCAATAAAATTTAACTGGTACACCTCTCCATCTTTATGATAATCCAGCGTGACAGCTTGGGCTTTAATAGTAATCCCTCTCTCCCTTTCAATGTCCATTGAATCAAGAATTTGCTCTGACATTTCTCGCTGGGAAAGTCCGCCACATACCTCTATTAATCTATCAGACAGGGTAGATTTGCCATGGTCGATATGAGCAATAATCGAGAAGTTTCTGATATTTTTAATGTTATGCATAATGCATGAGTATTCTATAAGAAAAGCTGATGGGTTATCAGCTTTTCTTATGCTTTCAGGTGGAATTAATTGACCGTTACAGCGACAAAAAAGCGGTTGCCATTTCTTCTGCCAACAATGGCAAGCTTATCACCCGATACAAACTCAGAGATCAAGGTTTCGAACGTAACAGAGTCTACTATCTCATGGCGCTTACCCTTAGCAATAACCTCTGTAATGATATCGCCTTTAGTAATTTTTCCATCTGCAGGGGAGCCATTATTAACACGCAGAACCAGCACACCTTCCTCGGGATCTGTGGGTTTAGAATTTTCTGCAGATAAATCCTCTATCTTGAGCCCAAGAGGATCAGATGACACTTCTGCCTTTGCGGGGACAAAAGTTCTTTGATCAGCAGGCAGCTCGCCGAGAACAAACTTTAGCGTAATCTTTTCGCCATCACGAATAACCTTAGCGTTAGCTTTAGATTTCGGTTGAATTCTTCCCACAACATGAGGTAAATCTGATCCAAATTTAATCTCACGACCATTAAACTCTAGAATAACATCACCAGGTAGCAAGCCAGCATCTGCGCCAGACTCTCCCTTTTCAACATCTGTGATCAAGGCTCCATAGGGCTTATCCATGCTCAAGGCTTCCGCTAAATCATTATCAACCTCGCCAACTCGAACGCCTAAATAGCCTCGGGCTACGCTGCCTTTCTCTATAATTTGATTGGCAACCTCCATCGCAACATCAATTGGAATTGCAAATGCAAGACCTTGATAGCCTCCGCTACGTGAATAAATCTGGGAATTAATTCCCACAACCTTCCCATCCAGATCAAATAGGGGGCCGCCTGAATTACCTGGGTTAATGGCAACATCAGTTTGTATGAAGGGAACATAATTTCCAATATTTTGATTTTGAATGCTCCTACCCTTGGCGCTGACAATTCCAGCTGTCACCGAAAAATCAAAAGAAAAAGGAGAGCCAATTGCAACCACCCAATCACCTACCTTTAAACTCTCACTGTTACCAATAGATACTTTTGGCAAATTCTTACCTTTAATCTTTAGAACTGCGAGATCTGATAAGGGATCAATGCCCACCACTTCTGCTGAAAATTCTCGCCTATCATTTAAAGAAACAGTAATTTCTTCCGCTTCATCGATGACATGAAAATTAGTGAGCAGGTAACCGTCTTGAAAAATAAAACCTGAGCCATATGCAAATGCCTCTTTAGTTTGAGGCTCTTGCGGCTGTGGGTAGCCTCTTGGGATTCCAAAGAACCTTTCAAACTCATCAAAGCCTCTGAGATTTTGCTGCATTTTGACCTCTTTTCTAGAAGTAATATTAACCACAGCTGGGGCAGCAGACTCGACTAGATCAGAAATGCTATTGGGCAATGCAGACACTGCACCCACATTAACTGAAAATCCACCAACCAAAAGAGCGATAAGGGCAAAGTTTTTAAATTTCATTCTATTTTCCTAATGTTAATATTTTACTTAATTGTTTGAATCATCTTGCTAGCCACTTCCGGTGGTAAATCCCCATAAGCCGTGAGAAGTCTACCACCCCGCAGCGGAATTAAATAAATCCAATTATTATTTGCTTGAAAGTACTTAACCTTTGTGAGGTTGAGTTCATTATTTTCAATATGAAAAAATAGATTATTGCGTCCATTGGAGTATTGACTAGGATTTTCCTTTGATTGTTTAAAGCCTACTGGAATCCAATCCTGAGAAATATATTGCGGTCCATGAGGCTCGTTAGACGCCATGATATGAATAAGATGATCCATCACATTTTGATCTGCATTCATGAGCTGACTCTTTGCTTCATCGCTTGAAAGAGCCAAAGCTAACTGCATTTGATTCGCTTGGTCTACACGAAATCGATCTGTGTCTATTTGATACAAGACAGTAATTGTTACAAGGACAGTGGCCGCAACAGTCAGAGCATTCGATATCCATGGATTATTTCTAGGAAAATAATCTCGTATGTTAAAGAGATTTGAGGATGGTGCCTTTTGTCTCTGCATTAATTCTGAAAGCAGCGCAAATTGATGCAATGTTTTTTTTGCATCAGCAGAGGCATTAAGGTCGCTCAGGCAAGCATCAAACTCTTGTTGAGTTACCTCGCCATCATACCAAGCTGATATTTTTTCCATTTCCTTAGTCATTTATAATATTCTCCTGATTCATAAATTCCAAAATAAGCTGTCGTGCTCTAAAAATTCTAGAGCGCACGGTTCCAATGGGGCATTTCATAATGGTAGATATTTCTTCGTACGATCGACCCTCCAGCTCTCGAAGAGTAAAGGCAGTTTTAAGCTCGATATCAAGCGTTTCAATAAAATTGAAAATAATAGATTCAGATTCTTTGTCTATTAGATCTGTTTCTGGGGAGATGTGACTTGAAATATCGTGCTCTGATATATCCAGGGAAGTTGTTTTTGAGGAGTTCCTAGAATAGCTACTTGCAAATTCATTTTTGGCTAAGTTAATTCCAATTCGATAAATCCAAGTAAACAAGGCGCTATCGCCTCGAAAAGAATCTATTTTTTGCCAGACTCTAATAAATGTTTTCTGACAAATCTCTTCAGCCTGTTCGTAGGATTTAGTATAGGCAATCATTGAGGAGAGAAGCTTTGGCTGATACTGAATCACCATGGCCTCAAAAGCCTTGGAATTGCCTGCTTTGATTTGTTCTACCATCATCCCTTCTCCATGGTTATTATTCATGATCTTCGCTCAATAATTGGACAGAAGAACCGGACAATAGTTTCATTGTTTTAGAAATTTCTTAATATGCTGCAAAATAAAATCTTCCTGGGTCTGATTCCCAAGAGACGTGCCTTTAAAAATAAAATCATACAGCGGCTGATCTTCAAGATCTAAGATACTATTAAACATGTCAAAATCTTCTTTGCTGAGGGTCTCTAGATGGTCGCCGCTAAACTTTCTAAATAATAGATCGAGCTCTCTTAGGCCCCTGCGGCACTTCCATTTAGTTTTATTGATTTGGGTATTCATGATCGTAGGTTAATATACTATCTTTAATAGAACTCTTTGAGTCGCGCAATTGAAAAATATTGAATATCTGAAATTTGGATCTCATCAACTAGACAGCCTCACTGCGCTCCATGTGAGTGGAGATTTTGACGCTGTAATTCAATTATTACAAGGGCAAGTAACCTCTGATTGCAAGATGCTGTCTATTGGCCGCGGCCAACCCTCTGCTCTTTGCGATGAAAAAGGTTATGTTTGGTGCAATTTTGATATTTTAATTCATGATGACAAAGTCTTAATTATTATTGATATTGAGTTCCAAGATATATTTATTAAAGAAATTAGTAAGTTTGCTCCTTTCTTTAAAGTATCCATTGAGCCCTTCCAAACAAAGGTCATAGGTTGGATTCGCCATCATGAAGAGCAAACAATAGAGAGTGAGCACCTCATTATAGATTCAGATGGCGTAAATATGACTCTGGCCTTAATCCTAAATGACCAGCCTCACACCAACAAGGTTTGCCAAGAAGCTCCTGAGTGGGCTATTGGAAGAAAAATGCTTGGTGATCATCTTATTGGGCCAAAAGATCAAGGATTATTTAGACCTCACGAACTCAACCAAAATATTCATCGGGTAAGTTTTTCAAAAGGTTGCTTTAGAGGCCAAGAGATCATTGCCAGAATGGAGTACCTTGGAAAACAAAAAAAACAAACTCAGCTGATTATTCACTCAAGCCTGGATGATGTGAGTGCCTTCACAGTGATCGGCACCACTCTTGAAAGCAATGGGCAGTTCTTTTCTTCTTGCCTGGGAGCCAAAGATCTTTTCTAGGATCTTGCTTAATCTATCCTCCAATTTATTGGCGCTTGATTTAATTGAGCCAAAATAGAGTTAATTTTGGAGAACGGCTTAGAGCCAAAAAACCCACGATACGAGGAAAGCGGAGAAGGATGAGGTGAGCATAATATGTGATTCGCCTGGCCGTCTATTAAATTAGTTTTTTGCTGTGCAAACTTGCCCCACAATACAAATACTATTCCGCCTTTCTTGCTGAGTGATGAAATGATTGCGTCAGTAACTATGCTCCACCCTAAATTTTTATGTGCATTAGCGCTACCCTCCTCCACAGTTAAGACAGAATTTAAAAGTAGCACTCCTTGCTTTGACCAGGAAGTTAAATCTCCATGACTGGGAATGCGAAATCCTAAGTCTGATTCAAGCTCTATGTAGATATTTTTTAACGATGGCGGGACAGCTGAACCTGAATCAACTGAAAAAGCTAATCCATTCGCTTGACCAGATTGGTGGTAGGGATCTTGGCCCAAAATTAATACTTTGACATCAAGAAAATCTACTAGCTCTAACGCATGAAATACCTTTTTTAAGGGAGGAAAAATTATCACATCTTGCTGCACCAGTTGATCAATTTTTTTTCCTAACTCCTTCAGTTTAGCCCTATCAAAACTTGGTTCTAAGGCTTTCAACCAGGAGTTAGGAAATTTAAAATTGTGCATAATTATCTGTCGTCAAAAGTGCTTATATTTTATCCACAGAATCTGTGGATAAAGTTTGGGATAACTTACTATTCGGCTAGTTTAGTCTTATTTAAAAGGGATTCATTCAAATTGCTCAAAAAGTAATCATATTATAATAAAAATACCGCATATCAGTATTTTATATAAATAAATATGAAAAAATTACAAGAAATAGGTCAATTTTACAAGGGCTCTTTACCACTCTTTTTATCTGTGGGCAAGTATTTTTTTAAAAAAAAATAAATTAGAATAGGCGTCCCTATAAAATACCATAACCAATAGCCATGGATAACTTAAAAAACACGCTTTTTTCAGAATATAACCTCAATGGGTTGAGCCTTAAAAATAGAATTGTGATGGCCCCCATGACTAGAAATTTCTCTCCGAATGGAGTGCCTGCTGACTACGCCCCGACATACTACTCGAAGAGAGCTGCTGGGGGTGTGGGACTGATCATGACAGAGGGTGTCGAGGTGAGTCATCCCTCCTCTAGTGGCTACCCTGATTGCCCTAAATTAGATTCAGATGAGGCAAAAAGAATGTGGGGAAAAGTTGTTTCAGAAGTTCATAAGAATGGCTCGGCAATATTCTGTCAGCTCTGGCATGTTGGAGGGATTCGAAAGCTTGGTATGCTACCCCTTCCTGAGATTCCTGGCTTCACCCCTTCAGGTTACGTTAAGCCTGGAAAAAAAGTAGCTTACGAAATGACTCTTGAGGATATCCAAGAGTTAGTTCAAGTCTATGCACTAGATGCTAAGATTTGTGAAGAATTAGGGTTTGATGGAGTTGAAATCCACGGGGCTCATGGTTACCTGATCGATCAATTTTTCTGGGATGCAATAAATACTAGAACAGATGCATACGGGGGCTCTCTAGAAAATAGAGCAAGGTTTGCGACGGAAATTCTGCAAGCATCTCAGCAACTTACATCCTCAGAATTCCAGGTTGGTATTCGTGTGTCTCAATGGAAACAGCAAGACTATGAAGCTAAGATTACCGAAGATAAAGATGAATTAAATGCTTTCTTTAATATCCTAAAGAATGCCGGCGCAGATTTCTTGCATTGCAGCAATCGAAGATTCTGGGAAGGCGAGTTCTCCGAGAATGGCTTAAACCTTGCTGGTATAGCTAAGGAGGCAACAGGCCTGCCATCTATTAGTGTGGGCAGTGTTGGCTTGGATAAGGATTTCATCAAACTCTATGCTGGAGACCATCAAACTCAAACAGCTGACCTGGGTAAGCTATACAGTAAAATGAATAACAAAGAATTTGATTTAATAGCTGTGGGGCGAGCCTTGCTATCCGACCCTGAATGGGCGAACAAAGTTGAGAATGGTCAAGAAGATCAAATCATTCCCTTCAATAAGAGCTTTATAGAAAACTACTTATAAGCTCTCTAAGAGGTTGAGTGGATAAACCTCACTCTCAAGACATGGTCAATCGCTTGAAGTTGCCCTATGAGCTCCTCACTGGCCTCTAACTCTAGGTCGATGAGGTTGATTGCTGTCTCATCTCGACTTTTATTTGTCATATCAGTGATATTAAGATTAAGGGTGGCAATACAGTCAGTGATCTTGCTGATCATTCCTGGCTCATTCCGATTAATAATTACTAGTCGGTGAGGCGTGCTGCGCTCTTGAGAGATATTTGGGAAATTAACAGAATTAAGGATTGTCCCATCTTCCAAGAAATTTGCTAATTGATTAGCTGCCATGACTGCGCAGTTTACTTCAGCCTCTTTTGTGCTTGCACCAAGATGGGGGAGCAGGATTACATCATTAGAGTTTGCAGCTCTTGAAATTAATTCTGGTGTTGGGAAATCAGTAACAAATCTAGACAGGCTCCCATTTTCAAGAGCATCTATCACATCATTGCTGTTTACAATGCCTCCTCTTGAAAGATTGATGAGCCTAGCATCGGGTTTAAAATATTTTAAGTTCTTAGCATTAATTAGGTTCTTTGTTGCCTCAATCAGAGGGACGTGCAGAGAAATATAATCTGATTTCTTGAGTAGGTCTTCCAAGCTCTCAGCTTTTTCAACCTCCCTTGGCAGTCTCCAGGCGGCGTCAATAGAGATATGAGGATCGTAGCCAATCAGCTTCATGCCCAAGGCTTGGGAGGCCTGCGCAAGCATTGATCCGATCGCTCCTAAACCAACAATGCCGAGCGTTTTACCTGCCAGCTCATTGCCGGCAAAAGTTTTTTTCTGAGCCTCCAGCATTTTGTTTACAGTATCTGCGTCGTTCGAATCTAGAGTCTGAGAAAAATTAATGCCCTCAACTATGCCTCGAGAAGAAAGTAACATCCCGCAGATGACGAGCTCTTTCACAGCATTTGCATTAGCTCCCGGAGTATTCATCACAACAATTCCAGCGCTCGTAGCATCGGCAATAGGTATATTGTTAACCCCTGCCCCTGCCCGAGCAATACAAGAAAGCGAGTTACCAAATTCCTCTTTGACTAACTTATGGCTTCTTAGAATTAAGCCATCTGGATTATCTGCCACCTCTGCGATGTGTCGCTCTGCTAATGTGGCAATGCCTTCTTCGGCTATATTGTTAAAAGTTTTATAAGTAAACATGTCGGTTTTTTTATTGGATGTAAAAGAAAAATTTAGTTTAGTGCATAAAGATCAAAACCCAAATAGCTGGCGAGCTTTTAAGTTGCATAAATTTAGGATTTAAACAAAAGAATTAGTTCACTTGTAAATTTGCATGAGCAATTGCAAGAATTCCCTCCACCTCTCAAAATCTTTGGCATCTCTAATGCCGTCTCTGGGTGTATATACAGTCAAGTGGCGGGAAGCTTGTTTTAGCTCCCGCTTTGATGAAAAGAGGCCATGACCAATTCCAGCTGTTATGGCCGCGCCTATGGCGGAAGACTCCGTGCTTGCGGGTACATGAATATCTAATTCAAGAAAATCAGCTAACAACTGACAAAATTTTTCATTTGTTACCATCCCCCCATCTACCGCTAGGCTCTGAATGTTGATGCCATCCTCTTGCAGAGCATCTTTGATGTCTATGACTTGATAGATCAGTGATTTAAAAGCAGCGGTAACCATGTCTTGCTGCGAAGTATCCCTTGTGATTCCATAAAATGCAGCTCTAACCTCAGCGTTCCAGTGAGGCGCACCAATACCAGTAAATGCAGGTATAAAAAGCACCCCATTTGACTGCCCTGTGTGAGATAAAAGCTCAATGCTAGAATTGGAATCTTCAAAAAACTGCATGTTATCCCTTAACCATTGAATGATAGTGCCAGCAGAAAAAATGCTCCCCTCTAAGGCATAATGGATATCATCAGAGAGTTGATACCCAACAGTGCTTAGCAAGCCAGACTGAGAGCTTTGAGGTTTTAATCCAGAGTTAACCATCAAAAAACACCCTGTTCCAAATGTGGCCTTCATGTCTCCGCTATCAAAGCAGCGTTGCCCAACAAGCGCACTCTGCTGATCGCCAATCATGCCGGTAATTGGAATCGTCTGGTTCATCCGGCAAAATGAACCAAAATCAGCGTCAGAGCTACAAACCTCCGGCAGCATTGATAAAGGCACATCAAATATTTCTAATAGCTCGTCATCCCATTCCAAGGTATTAATATTAAATAAACTAGTTCTAGATGCATTGGTCACATCGGTCTTGTGGAGCGTGCCGCCGGAAAGATGCCAGAGCAAAAAGCTATCCACGGTTCCAAAGCGTAAATTTCCTGCTTGAGCACGTGCTCTTACGCCCTCAACATTATTTAAAATCCAAGAGATTTTGCTTGCAGAAAAGTAAGGATCTAACAAGAGACCTGTTTTTGCTTGAATTACAGATTCCAGGCTTTGATCTTTTAATGCATTACAATGGGCTGCTGTTCTTCTATCCTGCCAAACAATTCCATTGCAGACAGGCTCGCCGGAGTGAACATCCCACACCAACGTTGTTTCTCGTTGGTTGGTAATGCCGGCGCAAACTATTTCAAGCGAAAGATCGAGCATTGGATCCAAGGTCTGGTAAACAGAGGCAAGAAGCTCGCTTGGATTTACTTCCACCCAACCATCTTCTGGATAGATTAATGGGTACTCTTGCTGAGCAGAGTTAACAATATTTAACTGTTGATCGTACACCACGCATCTAGTACTTGTTGTACCTTGATCTATAGCTAATAAATATGACATTTGCTCTCCTCAAAAATTGGGTTTATCCACAATTTATACACTTCTTCCTAACAAGGCTTAAACACTATTTATACAGTATATGGTGAATATTTAAAAAGAATTCACAATATATTGTGTTTTTACTTGATTATTTATCCACAATGTAAGAATATTGACACTGGTTTAAAAGATTCAAGAATAAGAAGATTTGGCCCCACCCATTG